>Ga0070710_10000825_pt1 | contig 14920 bp, 11 predicted proteins | sample LARL52metaG_FD_65454 | JGI IMG/M metagenome (GOLD analysis project Ga0070710, IMG submission 65454) | Corn, switchgrass and miscanthus rhizosphere microbial communities from Kellogg Biological Station, Michigan, USA - LAR L5-2 metaG | ecosystem: Host-associated > Plants > Roots > Rhizosphere ... | reverse complement strand
TCGTGCTGGTCTCGGGCGCAAAGCCGTGATCGCGGCAGGTTTCGTTCGCTTTGGCGATGACGAAGTCCGGCATGCCCTGGTCGAGCCCGAGCGGTGTCAGCAGTGTGAGCTCACGGCTTTGCCTGTTGCCCTCGTCGAGCAATTGCACCAGCCGGTCCCGCGAAAAATAGCCGCTCGAGGCGAACAGTGGATAGACGATGATCCGTGGTGACGTCAGGGCGCCTAGCGCCTCGGCGATCGAAGGGCTTCCGCTGATGAATCCGACGCCGACCTCGGCGGCGAGCCCGCGATCGGCCAGCGCCTGCGCGACCCTTCGCGCGTTCGCATTCTCCGCGCCCGGCGTCCGCTCGCCATGGGCCGCTACCAATACCGCCACTTGCGCCGGGCCCTTGCGCGCGTTCAATGCCTTGTCCCGCCGATGAAGAACCGATGCGGCCCATGGTAGACGCTGCGCAGCCGCGGCGCCAGCAGTCCGCTGCAGCCACCTCACATCGAAGCCGCCGCCTCGCCCGCCGCCCGCATCAGCCGCGCCTGACTCGCCCTGAGCATCTCGCGATCGAGTGTGCCGCGGCGGTAGGCGTCCAGCGCACAGTCGAAGACGCGATAGAACTGCGCGCCGTCATAGGCGACCAGCAGAAGATCGGCGCCGGCATTCAGCGCCTCGACGACAGCAGCGCAGACATTGCCGCCATAGATCGCGCCCATCACCAGATCGTCGGTCATGACCACGCCCTGAAAACCCCATTTGCCGCGAATGAGGCCATCGATCACCCGCTTGGAATGCGATGCGGGCCGGCCGGGATCGACGGCTGTGAGCGCGACATGCCCGACCATGAGGCGCGCCTCCGAATGCGCCAGCACCTCCCGGAAAGGCCGCCAGTCGGCGGCCTCGAGTTCCTCCTCCGATGCATCCAGCGTCGCGGCAAAATGGTGGGTGTCGGCCTCGACCCGTGCCAATCCCGGAAAATGTTTCACCGTCGCGGCGACGCCTGCGGTGTCGAGGCCCCGTACATAGGCGAGCGCGATGTCGGCGACGACGGCCGGATCGCTGGCAATCGCGCGCTGTCCGATCAGCGTGTTGAAGTCGAGCCGCTTGCGGTCCCACCGCGGCCGAAGATCGAGCACGGGCGCAAGGTTGAGGTTGACGCCGATGCTTGCGAGCGCCTCGCCCTGGCTGCGGCCGAACTCTTCCGCCTCAGATTTGCGAATGTCGGGGGCAAGCTTTGCGAGCGTCGACAGCGCCACCTGTGGTGCAAGCGGCGGCGACAGATGCGTGACGATGCCGCCTTCCTGGTCGGCCGCGACAATGAGGGGCGCAAGGCCCGCGCCGCGCCGGCGCACCTGCAGCGCGGCCGATTTCCGCTTTCACCTCGGCCAGCGTTCGCCGCGCCACATTGTGCCGCGTGACATAGAGGCCGGCGATCAGGCCCCTCTCGGCGAGCAGCCCCGCTTCATCGGCCGACGTGTAACCGACGACGAAGTGCCGGCCGAGCAGCCGCACGGCCGCATCCTCGGCGCCAAGTGTATGGCGCTTGTGGAGCTGAAAGACGAGTTGCGCTCCGATCAGGCAGGGCGCCGGCAGGAGCCAGAGCACGAGCAGCAGCCGCGCAGCCTTGCCGTCAGCCCAGGCGCCGGCCCGCATCAGGACGATCGGAACCGCTATCCCGAACGCGAGCAGCACGCCGTTCCCGGAGCCGCGCAACGCGACCAGATAAGGCGCGTTGTCGTTGACGCCAAGCACGATTGCGCCGAGCGCAAGCGGCCAGAGCAAGGTTCTTGCGATGGATTTCATGTTTCGCCCGGCATGACTGCACAGGCGCCACCTATCATGGCGAATTTGCCGGGCGCCAGCCGTGCAGCCCCGTCTGCACGGAATCTGCACGAAAATCCTGAGCTCCTGCAGAGAGGTCCGGCAGTCTCTGCACGGTGGTCACTCATATGATCGATCGCACGTACCAAACCGCTGTCACGCTCCCGATCAATGCGAGAGTGTGATATCACGCACAGCCGCGAAGCGGCGGCCGTCAGCCAACGCAGGTCTTTCGATCCGGAGTATCGCTTGAGCCATCGCATTCTCGTCGTCGACGATGATCCGCATATCCGCGAGGTGATCCGCGTCGCGCTCAGGAAGGCGGGCATGGCGGTCACCGAAGCGCAGGACGGCAAGGAGGCGCTGGCGCGTTTTGCCGGCGACAGGCCGGACCTGATCGTGCTCGACGTCGGCATGCCGGAATTCGACGGGCTCGACGTCTGCCGGCAGGTGCGCAAATCCTCCGATATTCCCATCCTCTTCCTCTCGGCGCGCGACGAGGAGATCGACCGTGTGCTTGGACTCGAGATGGGCGGCGACGACTATGTCACGAAGCCGTTCAGTCCGCGCGAGCTGGTCGCGCGCGTCAATGTCATCCTGCGCCGCTCGGCATCGCGCGGCACTGAGGCCAGGCCCTCCTCGGCCGAGCTCGTGCACGGCGCGCTCAGGCTCGATCCGGAACAGCATCTGGCCCGGTTCGGCGATGTCCCGCTGCGGCTCACGGCCATCGAATTCGGCATCCTGCGCGCGTTTCTCGCAAGGCCGGCCGCACTCTTCAACCGCGAACAGATCATGGCGGCGGCCTATCAGTTGAACATCCAGGTCTCCGACCGCACCATCGACAGCCACATCCGCAACATCCGCGCAAAACTTGCCGCCGCCAATTGCGGCAACGCCATCGAAACGGTGCATGGCCTCGGCTTCAAGCTTGGCAATTGCGAACCATCGCGATGAAGGATCTTGGCTCCGAGCGGAAATGGCGCCCGTCGCTCGCGCAGATCATCTTCGTGGTGCTGACCGCGGTGACCATCCTGCCCCTGGTCGGGCTGTTCTTCTTCCGGATCTACGACAACCAGCTGATACGGCAGACCCAGGCCGAGCTGATCGCGCAAAGCCGGGTGCTGGCGGCGATCTATGCCGAGGAGGTCAGGGCCCGGCTCGATCGCGGGATCGTGCTTGGCGAGGAGCTACCGCTCGAAGCGCGCCCCGATCCCACTGATCGCCTCACCCCGATCCCGCCGGATCTCGATCTTGCCGCGAACGATCTGTTCGTGCGGCGCCCTGACGCGCGTCCAGCCGGGGCTGCTGCCGATCCGGCTTATCTCGAGATTGGCGCGCGGCTGATGCCGGTCATCATCGAGACGCAGAAGGTCACGCTCGCCGGTTTCCGCATCCTCGATCCGCACGGCGTGGTGATCGCCGGCCGCGACGAGGTCGGCCAGTCGCTGGCCCACATCGACGAGGTCGCCGCGGCGCTGCACGGCCAGTATCGCGCCGCGCTCCGGATTCGCATTCCGGACAAGGCCCCGCCCCCGATCTACTCGATCAGCCGCGGCGTCGGCGTGCATGTGTTCTCGGCGATGCCCGTGATCGTCAACGATCGCGTTGCCGGCGTGATCTACACCTCGCGCACGCCGCGCAACATTTTTGAGCATCTCTACCAGGAGCGGGCGAAATTTATCCTTGCGGGACTTGCTGTTGCGCTCGGAACGATCGTGATCGGGCTGATCTTCTCGCGCACCATCACACGACCGATGTATGAGCTGATCGACCGTGCCGTCCGGATCGGTCAGGGCGATCGCGACGCCTTCAAGCCACTCACGCATTACGGCACGCGCGAGTTTGCGCTTCTCTCGCGCAACTTCCTCGACATGGCCGAGCAGCTTGCGCGGCGCTCGGACTACATCGCGAGCTTTTCGGCTCATCTCACCCATGAATTGAAGTCGCCACTGACCTCGATCAAGGGCGCGGCGGAACTGCTGCTGGACTCGCTGAAGACCGGAGCGGAAGGGCTGACCCGCGGAGAACAGGAAAGCCTGCTCTCCAATATCTCGGGCGATGCCGCCCGGCTCGAGGTGATCGCGCAACGGCTGCGCGAGCTGGCCCGTGCGGAAACCATCGACCAGCGCGAAAGCACCCTGCTTGCGCCCGTGATCGAAAACCTCCGCGGCCGCTTTCCCGCCTTGACGCTGAACATGTCGGACGCCCTCGATTCGACCGTCGGAATGTCGGCGGAGAAGACGCTGATCGTGTTCTCGCATCTCGCCGACAACGCCCTCCACCATCACGCGAAGACGTTGCGTCTGTCGGTGATCCGCGACGATGTGGGCGTGCTCGTCGAGGTCAGCAACGACGGTGACCCCATCTCCGAGCAGAACCGGGACCGGATCTTCGATGCATTCTTCACTACCCGCCGTGACAGCGGCGGCACCGGAATGGGGCTTGCGATCGCGCGCTCGGTCATGACCAGCCGCGGCGGCTCCATCGCGCTCCGGCCGGCTGCAGATCGCGTTACCTTCGAGCTCAGCTTTCCGGCCGGCTGACGGTCCGGCCGCGCGCCCGTCCACCGCGGCCTACCCGGAAAAGTCGCGAATCAGTAGCCATCTGGCTAGACTGGTGAACTCCGGGAGAACGAGATGGTTGCTGACAGTGACAGCAGAATCGCCTGGCATCGCGCGCAGGTCAGACGGCACCGCGACACCTTGCGGCACATCGAGACATCGAAGTTTACGGTCGGCGAAAACTCGGACCCGCGTGCGATCGCGCAAGCCCAAAAGACCGTTGCCGAATTGAAGGACAAGATCAGGCAATCCGAACAGGTCATCGCCCTTCACGACCGCCAGGCCCGGCGTCCGCTCGCGACCGACCTGCGAACTCTCTCCAACATCCATTGGAGCAACTGGAATTCACACGGCACAGGACCGCGCTGAGTTGCCTCGACGCTCTATTTGAGGGCGTTCAGGGCGCGCGTGATGGCCGAGACGGACTGCGGCTGAGACGGCGCAGCAGATTGCGATGGCGCACTGGGCTGGGGTGGTGCAGCGGCCTGATGTTTCTTGTCCGCGGGAGCTACCGCGGCAAGTGTCCGCTTCGGATGGACACGGGGCGCCGGGTGCGGCACCGTCGCGGTCGTGTCCTGGACGGGCGGCATGGCCACGGCCATTTGCGGCTGCACCGGCGCCGCTGCGGCGCTCGCGGCGGGCTGCTCCGGCGGTTGCGTGGCGGCTTTCTCTGCAGCCTGATCCTTGGCTGAGGAATCCGCGGATGGCGGGGGAACATTCACCGAGACCGGACCACGCTGCTTCTCGATGATCGCCCGGCAATCCCAGGGAAAGACCACCTCCCCGCTCGCCGTCAGGCCGATGGGCATGCAGCTGCCCGGGCTTTTCGCAACTGGCTCCTCGGCACGCGCAGCAGACAGCGACATTGCCGAAAGCACTACAACCAAAGCCGCTAACTTCATCGCGATGAACAACAATTACACGGTACCAATCGACCGTTGATCGACAACGAATCCCGACCATTCAATTATGTCAGTGCCAAGGCTTTTGCCGGCAAAACGTAAACTCTGATCACATTGCCATCGCGAAGTGCTCGTCTCACGCGAGTCCGAACGCGGCGATCGAAAAACGCGAGCTGGAATGACGCGCCGCGACGCCGCGGACCATCGCGCCAATGAATTGTGTGGAAAAGACTCGTGTGCGGACTTGTGTGCCGGCATGGAGACATTCGCACAGCGAACGCTAGTCAGGCGGAGGGGATGCTTCCGCCTCCATCGGCCGGACTAGAACGCCAGCCCTATTCGCATTGCGCGTCGCCAGACCACCCGGCAATGCTTCCGCGTCGTGCCGTACAGCAATTCGAAACGGTCGGGCAGATCGAGATATTTGGTGAGCTGAATGCAGGCGCCGCCCGGCGAGTAATCGACAAGAATGCAGTCGATGGCAGGCGCCTTCGGACCGAGGAAGATCTTGGCCGCGCCCGCAATCCGGCCTCCTGGACGAATCCGCTCATAGAGACGCTTGTGTTGCATCGTTGACGTCTTTGTTCTCTCGACGGCCGCAATTCTCTACCCGATTTAGCTCAAAAACCCTCAAATACGGTTTTCCGGGGTGGGCCGATTTGATCGATCCGGTTTGCTCGCACTTAACCCTCTGCTCCCAGTTTGCCTGCCCCGCACAACGCGCGCGACCGGCCTGCTGCGCTTCCTCGCTTCCCGGTTGCGAGGAGCCGGTCAACTGCGCATAGTTCCGCTCGCAAGAGGCGGACTTGAAGGGGAAGGAATCCGACGCGTGGCGCTCAATAACATCATTGGTATCGATCATGCTGTGGTCGTGGTCGGCGATCTCGACAAGGCGGCCGCGGCCTGGAAGGCCCTCGGGTTCACTCTATCTCCGCGCGGCACCCACAGCGCTCATATCGGATCGGGCAACTACACGATCATGCTCGACCCAGATTATATCGAGCTGCTCGGTGTGCTCGTGCCGACCGAACACAATGCGCCGACGCGCCGCTTTCTCGACGAGCGCGGTGAAGGCATCGAACGTGTCGCATTCACGGCGATCGATGCGGCTGAAGGCGCCGAGGAGATTCGTGCGCGCGGCTACCCGCCGGGCGGACCAACCGATTTCGAAAGGCCGGTGACGATGCCCGACGGCAGTCAGTCGGCTGCGAAGTTTAGCGTGTTTCAGTGGCCGGTCGACGAGGCGCCCGGGGCGCTGCGCCTGTTTGCGTGCCAGCACAAGACGCGGGAGACGGTCTGGATACCCGAGCTGATGACACACGCGAATGGCGCAAGGCGACTGAGACAGGTGCTGATCGTAACGCCGGATCCGGACCGTGACGCCGCGCATCTTTGCCGGATGATCGATCGTATCGCCGAGAGCGCGACCGACGGCGCGATCGTTGTTCCCTCCGGCGCGGATCGCGCCGACTTCGTCTTTCTGAGCAGGGATCAGCTCGGGCACCGCTATCCCGGCGTGCCTCTTGCCGGCTTGCCCGAGCGGGGCGGCGCTGGGCTCGTCATCGCCTCAGGCGATCTCGATGCAACCGCTCGGATCCTCGGAGCTGCGGGCACACACAGCGGCACCAGTCTCTGCGTGCCGCCATCCAAGGCCACCGGCACCTTGCTCGCCTTCGTCCCGGTGTGAGCGCGCGCAAAGCCGCCGCGCCCGATCGGCGCGCGGCCGCCGGACTGGCGGCCGCCACGACCCAATCAGCCTCAGAGCGACAGGCGGGATCCCCCGCCGGCCTGCGCCGGCTGCAGCATCCCGTTGACGCGCGAGCTATCCAGCCAGCCCGTCAGCCTCGACATCAGGCCGGCGCCCGAGGAGTGGCCACCATGCGAGACGAACGGATCGGTGTAGCATCGCGCGCCAGCCGCCTTGGCGAGCTTGGCGATGGCCTCCGTCATCGCCGGGGCACCCGCGGTGTAAACCACGTCGTTCGGCGTCAGGTCCGGCATGTATTCGGTCGGACGCCCAGTGCGGATCGCCGGTGAGACCGCGCCCTTCAGATCGGACACGATCGGAATGATCTTGACCCTGGGGAAGCGGGCAAGCCGGCACAGCGCGGCATGCATGTAGAACGCCTGCAGCGTCCGCGCGGTCACGATGAACACGAGCTCGCGCTGCGGCCATTCCTTGATCGCGCCGGTCACGACCGACCACATCGGCGCAAAGCCGGTGCCGCTGGCGACCACCACGACGCGCCCGCGGTGCTTTGGCCGGAAGAAGGCGCTGCCAAACGGGCCGGTCAGCTTGACGCGGTGACCGACGCGGATCTCGCGGCCGAGCGCAGTCGAGATGAGACCGCCGGGAACCTGCCGGAGATGGTAGTGAAACAGCCGGTCCTTGGGCGGCCCCTGCAGCGGATAGGTCGGGCTGTAGCAACGCTCCGGAAAACCGCGGAACTGCACCTTGGTGTACTGGCCCGACAGATAGCGCAGCTTCTTCTGCAGCTGCAGATCGACCGCAAAAATGTCCGGCGCCAGGCGACGCATGTCGACGACTTCCGCGTTCACCATCACGGTTTCGGGAACCGGCTCGACCATCACCCGCATGTCCGACACGACGCGCGCCCGACACGCATAGATCATGCCGCTGTCGCCGTCATAGCCGCCGAACACCTTGCCGTCCGTGAGGCTGATGCGGCAGCTGCCGCAAACACCGCTGCGGCAGTCGTGAGGCAGATCGACCCCGTTCGCCAAGGCGGCGTCAAGGAGCAGGTCGCCACACTTGGCGTGGAAGCTTTCCTTGTTCACCGTGACTTTGCAGGTTTTTGCCATTATTCCACCTCAACGCGAATTGGTCGGACGTGCCGCGTATGTCTGACCTGAACGTGATCGAAGACAGAGACGCGCATGTAAATTCCGCTCTTGAACGGAATGTCGTACTTGCTGTGCGTGTCGATGCGACGCGCGACTTCGAGAGCCCAGTGGCCGGCGGCCCAGCGTGCCGCGCAGCGAACGTCGGCGCGGTCACCGCTATAGTCTCCGGCAATGATGACCCCCGGAATGACTGTGCCGATCGGAATCGCCTGATCCGCCTCGGCCGAGTAAGGCACCGATTCCGCCTCGCTCATGAACCAGCGCGCGCCATCGCTCTCGCCGACATTCGGATTGAGAGAGATATCGCCCATCGCCTTGGTCAACGCTGCGACGTCCCTGGGAAGACGACGCGGCGTGACGTTGCGATTGCCGTCGGTATCGACGTCGACGACAAAGTTGTCGGAGTAGTTGGCATTGCCAGGATCCGGTTCGAAACCTCCCTTGTAGGGAACCAGGTTGCGCGCCTGCTGCGACGTCGGCGGAAGCGGCGGACCGAAATGGTCGTCGTCCAGCCAGCCCGTCGGGCCGCCACTGGTGGCCTTCCACTGCCACACGTCGGCATAGACGCCAGCCGCCGGTGTGTAGTGCAGTCCGCGGCCCGTCATGGTCGAAGGGGCATCGGAAACCGGATGCGGACTCGCGTGGAACGTACGATCGCCGGCGAGCGTCACGTCCAGTGTCGTGAACAGCACCGCGAACTTGTCCTCGTTGAAGTCCTTCTCGTCCCCGTTCCAATAGCCGTTCTGCAGCAGGTGCCAGCCATTGCGCTCCTTCACCATCGGCAGTTGCTTGAGAGAACGGGTCGGATCTTCCCATGTGAACAGGAAATAAGCCCACTCGCCGTCATGCGCTGCTCTGATCTCGACCCGCGAATCGCCCTTGCCATCGAGATTGCCGCCCTGATTGGTCAGAACGGAAATCGGCTCGATGTTTCGCCACACGCGATCCGACGTGTCGCCGTCGAGCACCGGCGCGTCCGCCGCGTCGATGCGGTGGATGAGCAGGGTGTCGGAGCTGAGCCAGTCGCTGGCAAACATCAGCGACGCGCCGGTGATCGCGACGGCCGCGGCCACCACGAGCGGATTGGCCTGGAACGTCGGATTGCGTCGCTTTGCCGGGGCACGTCGCGCCTGGGGCCGGGCACTTCCGCTCTTCCAAGGCGCCTCGTCGCCATCATCGCTGCGATCTCCGCCCTTCCATGGCGGATCCTGGCGCGAATCCTGGCGGTCGGGCAGCGGCAGCCGACCGAAGGTCGGTTCATAGGCGGGAACGACATCTGCGGCCTGCACTGGCGCTGCGGGCGCAGGCTGCAGCGGCGCCTGCATCGGCATCGGCGGCATTGACGGCACCCGTGCCGGAGGCCGCGCGGCGGGCGGCTTGGGAGCCGGCTCCGAAGCCAGCCGTTCCGATTGCTCGACCAGCATGGTGAGCAGTTCGACCGCATCCAGTCGCGGCGGCGGAGCCGGCAGCTTGTCCGGACGGAACACGCGCATCAGTTGCGTCGAACCGCCGATCGCAAAATGGTTGAGGACATGGAGGCCGATGAAGCTCAGAATCGTCCAGGTGCCGTACCAGTGCACCAGGCGGACGTAGTGATACGGAAAGACGCCGAGATACAGCAGGCTGCCGGACACGATCATTGCGATCATGGAGAGGAAGAACGTCCACATCAGGATGGCGCCGAACGCCCCCAGTCGCTGCGTGCGCTTGCCGAGCAGGCCGCGCAGGCGGTTTTTGTCGATCTGCACGCGACGGCTGAGGCCCGAACGCGCCAGATAGACGGCATAGGCGATCATCGCCGCAACCTGCACCACGGCAGACTGCATGTGCGGCACCCACACGTGGCTGCGCGGCAGGAACGCATCCAGCTCATTGATCCAGAGATGGTCGGGGCCCTCGGTGGAGATCCGAAGTCCCGTGAAAACCGCGACGCTGATCGCGGCGACCAGTAGCCAATGCAGAATGATGGTTCCGTAGTCGGTCTTGCGGATCTTCACCGACGACCTCCCCGGCTCGAGAGGTCGAAACTTGAGATGTCGCCATGCCGCGACGATTGCCCCCTGCAGCCAGAACGCACGACCTTCGACTGCCCCATTGACTCGCGTTGCGGAAGTTTCCGCGTGATGTTGTTCTTGGTAAGCAAATGACCTGATCCCCAGAATGATCCCTCGCCGACCGACGAGCGGAAGACCTCTCTTGTGAGAAAGCGGTTAGCTCCGTTGGATGGCTCCCCGGCTCGCCCATGCACAGGTTCGCACCATCCGGCTCCAATCCGGCGCAAGCTTGATCTGCCGGCGACGAACAGTTCTTGCAGTTCTTCCCGAACTTTAAGTCCTTGTTTGGGAGAAAGCGGGAACTGTTGCGGTGGTCATTTGGTCATCACCTCGCTGTTACGAAAATCTGATTGATCGCTTTTGGGTGCGCTGCGTGAAAGATTGTTTAGCTTCGTGGCGTCATTCGGCCCACACCTAGGCCAACGCGGGCAGAAGCCAAGGTCATAGCCGGACAAAACTGTGACGACGGCGCCGCTTCATCGCGCGTCGCTAATATTAAGTGTCGAGCACATCATCGCTATTCGCAATCGCCACGTTCTGCGAATGGCTGCGCGTTCGTACTGTTCCACCCGGAACACAGCACCGCCGCGAGCGCCGCAGGTTCGCTGTTTGCATGCGCAATGCAGCGAGAAAAACCGCCGTTGTCTAAATCTCGCCGGAAAATGGTCTGCATCGGCTGTCATGCAGGCCCCGTTGGTGAAACAAGGTGGGGGAGGCGCGAGGGGATGAGCGTCCGTCAGGATCGTCCGCGAGAAGCGTTCTCGGTCGGGGCCGAGAGATCGCTTGATAACACACCGGACAATGATCCCGTCGGTGACGGACTGCGTCAAGCCGCGCGCCGCATGGTCGGCATCGGCGTTTTCAGCGGCGTCATCAACATCATGATGCTGTCGGGCTCGGTCTATATGATGCAGGTCTACGACCGCGTCATTCCGAGCCGCAACCTCGCGACCCTGTTCGGCCTCACACTGATGGTGCTGCTGGCCTATCTGATTCAGGGCTATTTCGACGCGCTCAGGGCGCGCATGCTCTGTCGCGTCGCCACAATCTTCGACGCCGGACTTCAGCATTCGATCCACAACGCGCTCGCCACGCTGCCGCTGCGCGGCGCGAAACCGATGCTGATGCAGCAGCCGCTGCGCGATCTGGACCAGCTGCGCGGTTTCATGGGGAGCATGGTACCGACCGCGTTCCTCGACATGCCGTGGATACCGATCTTCCTGTTCGGCCTGTTCCTGTTCCATCCGCTGATCGGCCTCACCGCGCTCGCCGGCATGATCGCGATTGTGGCAGTGACCTTGGCAACCGAGCGATTGTCGCGCGGTTCCGTCAAGACCGCGACCGAGACCATGGCGATGCGCCAGGTGATTGCGGACGCCACGCAGCGCAACGCCGAAGTGCTCCGCGCGCTCGGCATGATGGACCGCTTCAGCCAGCGCTGGCAGCAGGTCAATGAACGCTATCTGCGCGAGAACCTGCGCGCCACCGATCTGACCTCCAATCTCGGATCGGGCGCGAAGGTGCTGCGCTTCGTGCTGCAATCCGGAATGCTGGGAATGGGCGCCTATCTCGTCGTCTCCGAACAGGCCTCGGGCGGCGTGATGATGGCCTCATCGATCCTGATGGGCCGCGCGCTCGCGCCGGTCGAGGTTGCGCTCTCGAGTTGGAAGCAGCTTGTCGCCGCCCGTCAGGGGATCGCGCGCCTGCGCGAGATCTGCATGGCCACCGCCAAGCCGCCGGCACCGCCGATCGCGTTGCCGCGGCCCTATCGCGAGCTCGCGGTGCAGGAACTCTCGGTCGTTGCGCCAGGGACCAACCGGCCGATCGTGTCCAACATCTCGTTCGCGCTCAAGGCCGGCACGGGGCTCGCACTACTCGGCGCCAGTGCCTCGGGCAAGACGTCGCTGTCGAAGGCTTTGGTGGGAATCTGGCCGGCGCAGCATGGCGTCGTGCGGCTCGACGGCGCCGCGCTCGACCAGTGGCCGAACCATGAACTCGGACGCCATATCGGCTATCTGCCGCAGGATGTCGCGCTGTTCGATGGCACGGTCGCCGAGAATATCGCGCGCTTCGACCAGGACGCGACCTCCGACTCGATTCTGAAGGCCGCGCGCATCGCCGGCGTGCACGACCTCATTCTGCGCCTGCCGGAGGGCTATTCGACCCGCATCGGCCAGGGCGGCATGTCGCTGTCCGCCGGTCAGCGCCAGCGGGTGGGCCTGGCGCGCGCGATCTTCGGCGATCCATTCCTGGTCGTGCTCGACGAGCCCAATGCCAATCTCGATGCCGACGGCGAGAATGCACTCAGTCAGGCGATTGCGATGATGCGCAAAAGTCAGAGCATCGTCGTCGTCATCTCGCACCGGCCGAGCGCGCTCGCGGCGTTGAACATGGCGATGGTGCTCTACGACGGCAAGTCAATCGCTTTCGGTACGACGCAGGAGGTGTTTGCACGCGTCGCCGGCCAGAAACTGCAGGCACCGCCTGCGCAACAAGCCGTCGCTGGACCGACTCCCAATAACAACACCAGCAACAGGCTCCCGAACAACAACAGGCCGCCGCGCCGCGCTACGATTGCAGAGAAGGTTTAGCCATGGCACGGAAGAACGACAGGCGGTCAGCAAACCGGATCGAGCCGAACTGGGGCGGCGATGCGCGTGCTGAGAGCTATGGCCCGCAAGGCAACGCGCTGATCCTGGAACTGCAGCGGCTGCGCCAGGCTTTTGACAATGAGGGCCAGGATCCGCGATCAGGTTCGCGGCGAAATGCACGCGATGGCGGCGGCCGGAACCGGCGTCCGCCATCACGCAAATCCCGGCGCAAGAAAAAGGGCACGATGGAACGGGCCATCGACATGTGCCTGCGTCCGTTCGGTCTGCGGACGGCGCTGCCCGACGACACATTCGAGGACGTCGACATCCTGCGGAATCCGCCGGCGGCCCTGCCCCGTCGGCGCAGCCCGTCGATCGTCTCCGGCGAGGCGATCCCACCCGACGCGGCAAGGCCAAGGCAATTCCTGCCTGTACCAGCCAATTTGCAGCAGCAGCAGCCTGGCCTCAATCAGGCGCGTCCGAAGCTCCCTGTCCGCCTCGAAGCCGAAACCCCGGTTGGCCGGGCCATCATCAAGGGGTCGTCGGCACTCTCCACGGGTGTCACTTTCCTGCTCAATCCCGGCGCGAGGGAAGAAGATCTGGTTCCCGACGACACGCTGACGCAGCGGACGGGTCGCGGCTATGAGCGCGAATTGCGGACGGGCTTGCGGTTCCTCATTGTGGCGGTCGTGCTGGGCGGCGGCTGGATGACCTTGGTACCGCTCGCCGGCGCGGTCGTGGTGCCGGGCAATCTCGTCGTGCAGTCCAGCGTCAAGGCGATCCAGCATCCGACCGGCGGCGTGATCGCGGACATCAAGGTCGATAATGGCAAGCACGTCGCGGCCGGCGATCTTCTGGTGCGGCTCGATCCGACGCAGACCCAGGCCGCCTTGCAGGCGACCAGCAAGCAGCTCGACGAGCAGCGCGCAAAAATTGCCCGGCTGGTTGCCGAGCGCGATAACCTCGAGCAACCGGCGTTCCCGCCCGAGCTGACGTCACGGATGAACGAGGACAGTGTTCGTGCGGTGATCGCGTCGGAAACCTCGCTGTTCAAGGCCCGCCAGAGCACGACGAAAAGCCAGAAGGACCTGCTGCAAGGCAGAGTCGCGCAGTACACCGACGAAATCAACGGAATGCAGGCTCAGTCTGATTCCAAGACCAAGCAGATCGACCTCATCAACAGCGAACTGACCGGCGTTCAGGAGCTTTACGACAAGCGCCTCGTGCCGTTGACAAGGCTCACCTCCCTGCAGCGCGAGGCGGCGCGGATCGACGGCGAGCGCGGACAGATGACCTCCAGCATTGCCGAGACGAAGTCGAAGATCGGCGAGGCACAGCTGCAGATCGTCAAGACCGACCAGGATTTTCGCGCGGAGGTGGTGAAGGACCTCGGTGAGACGCAGGCCAAGGAAGGCGAGCTGTCCGAAAAGCTGGTCGCGGCCCGCGATCAGCTGAACCGGATCGAGATGCGTGCGCCGACCTCGGGCGTGATTCATCAGCTCCAGGTCCATACCATCGGCGGCGTCGTCAAGGCCGGCGAGACCATCATGGAAATCGTTCCGGACTCTGACGAGTTGCAGGTCGAGGCTCACGTTCAGCCGAAGGATATCGACCACGTGCACATGGGCCAGGATGCGTTTGTGCGCTTTTCGGCTTTCAACCAGCGAACGACGCCCCAACTGACCGGCCAGGTCGCGTTTGTGTCGGCGGACACGACGGTCGATCAGCACAATCCCAATGGCCAGGCTGCCGCGTTCTATACGGTGCGCGTCGTGATGACGGAGGAAGAACGTCGCAGGCTCGGCGACGTTCAGCTGATCCCGGGCATGCAGGCCGAGGTTTTCATGCAGACCGGCAAGCGCACCATGATGAGCTTCCTGATGAAGCCGATCATGGAGCAGCTCAAGCGGGCCTTCGTGGAGGAGTAAGCGGCGCGATCACCGGCGGCCTTGCGCATCGTTCGCGTAAGCCGCCGCGAGCCCGGGCCGCTCCTTCAAAGATTGCCGCGCTCGACCAGCGCCCTGACGACGAGATCGGCGAGCTCATCGGGCGACGCGCCGATCGTCTGCAGATGCAGCTCGGGCGCTTCAGGCCTCTCATAGGGCGCGTCGATGCCGGTAAAGTTCTTGATCTTGCC
>Ga0070710_10000821_pt1 | contig 14964 bp, 15 predicted proteins | sample LARL52metaG_FD_65454 | JGI IMG/M metagenome (GOLD analysis project Ga0070710, IMG submission 65454) | Corn, switchgrass and miscanthus rhizosphere microbial communities from Kellogg Biological Station, Michigan, USA - LAR L5-2 metaG | ecosystem: Host-associated > Plants > Roots > Rhizosphere ... | reverse complement strand
ACCTGGTCCACGAGGTGAGCCGCGCCCTCGGCGGTCGCGATGTCGGCCGCGACACCGCGTACATCCGCATTGGGCACGTCGCCACCGAGCTTGGCCACGGCCTCGTCCACGCGCTCCTGCCCGCGACCGGTGACCACCACGGCCGCACCGGCCTTGAGCAGCGCTTCCGCCGTGGCGAAGCCGATGCCGGAGGTGGAGCCCGTGACGAGGGCCGTGCGTCCCGACAGATCCATGTCACTCCCCGGTAGACTTGCTGAAGACGGTAACAAGCGTACGCAATAGTTGCACACGCTGTCTATTTGAGGGGAATTGACCCATGCCACTGGACGACGACGCCGTCCAGGCGCGCGCTCAGGGCTGGCGCACGCTCGCGGCGTTGCACGCGCGCATCGAGGACCGCCTCGAAAGAGCCCTGCAGAAGGCACACGAGCTCTCCGTCAGCGAGTACACCGTTCTGGACGTCCTCAACCGCCAGGACGGCTTCCACCTGCGGATGAACCAGCTGTCAGGCGCCGTGGTGCTCAGCCAGTCCGCCACGACGCGCCTGGTCACGCGCCTGGAGGACCGCGGCCTGCTCGCGCGCTACCTGTGCCCCACCGACCGCCGCGGCATCTACACCGAGGTCACCGACAAGGGCCACGAGCTGCTCGCGCTCGCCCGCCCCACCCACGACCGCGCGCTGGCCGAGTCACTGGCCGAGGCCGAGGGCATCCCGGAGCTCAAGCCACTCGTTGAGGCGCTCGCCAAGCTGTAGCCCGATGGGCAGGATCGCGCGCATGGATCTCCACGCCCTGATCCGCGCCGAGGCGCCGTTGGCCGAACAACAGCGCGCGCTCACCGACCCGGTCGTGACCGCGCTCGTCGACCACGGCGTGCACCGCCTGATCGCCCCCAGGCGCTACGGCGGCGCCGAGCTCGGCCTGCCCGAGTGGAGCCGCGAGATCCAGGAGCTGTCGCGGTCCGACGCCTCGGCGGGCTGGACCGCGATGACGACCACGATCTCGTCGTCGCTGGCCTGGTACCTGCCGGCCGACGCCGCCGGCGAGATCTTCGGCGACCCGCGCGCGTTGATCGCCGGCACCGCCGCGCCGTTGGGGAAGGCGGTCGCGACCGACGACGGCTATCGCGTCACGGGCCGTTGGGGCTGGGGCAGCGCCGTCACCCACTGCGCGTGGGTCATCGGCGGCACCATCACGCCGGACGGCCCGCGTCTGGCCGTGTACCCGCGTGCGGACGTGACGATCCACGACACTTGGCACGCAGCTGGCCTCCGTGCCACCAGTTCGCACGAATTCTCTCTTGAGGACGCCTTCCTGCCGTATCGCCGTGCCGTGTGGCCGATCGGCTGCACGCCCGGCATCGAGGGCCCGGTCACGGTGTTCCCGTACTTCGGCCTCCTGGCCGCGGGCGTGGCGTCGGTGTGCCTGGGCGTGGCCCGGCGCGCGATCGACGAGATCGAGGCGCTGGCCGTGGAGAAGACCCCGCAGCACGCCACGATCCGGCTCGCCGAGCAGACCGGTCTGCAGCTCGAGCTCGCCTCGGCGGAGGCACGGCTGTCGTCCGCGGCGGCGTTCCTGCACGAGGCGCTGAGCGCGGCCTGGGACCTCGCGGTGCGCGGCACGCCCGCCCCGGACCCGGTGAAGGCGCGGCTGCGGCTGGCCTGCTCGTTCGCCTCGGGCGAGGCCACCGACGTGACGCGGAAGGCGTTCGCGGCGGGCGGCGGCAGCTCGGTGTTCGAGTCGTCGGCCCTGCAGCGCTGCCTGCGCGACGCGCACGTGGCCGCCCAGCACACCGTGGTGTCGCGACGCCTGTTCGAGACGTACGCCATGCTGAGACTCGGCCTCCAGCCGGACATGAGCCGGTTCTAAGTCAACTAAGCTCCGCCGTATGGCCGACACGCAGTACGAAGACCTGCTCCGCCACGTCCTCAAGGAGGGCGTGCACAAGGAGGACCGCACCGGCACCGGCACGCGGTCGATCTTCGGCCACCAGCTGCGCTACCCGCTCGCCGCCGGGTTCCCGCTGATCACGACCAAGAAGGTCCACTTCAAGTCGATCGCCTACGAGCTGCTGTGGTTCCTGCGCGGCGACAGCAACGTGCGCTGGCTGCGGGAGCACGGCGTGACGATCTGGGACGAGTGGGCGCCCGAGAGCGGCGAGCTCGGCCCGATCTACGGCGTGCAGTGGCGCTCCTGGCCCACCCCGGACGGCGGCCACGTCGACCAGATCGCCGAGGTGCTGAAGACCCTGCGCGAGAACCCGGACTCGCGGCGGATCATCGTGTCGGCGTGGAACGTCGGCGAGATCGCGCAGATGGCGCTGCCGCCGTGCCACGCGTTCTTCCAGTTCTACGTCGCCGACGGCAAGCTGTCCTGCCAGCTCTACCAGCGCAGCGCGGACCTGTTCCTCGGCGTGCCGTTCAACATCGCCTCCTACGCCCTGCTGACGCACATGATCGCCGCGCAGACCGGGCTCGGCGTCGGCGACTTCATCTGGACCGGCGGCGACTGCCACATCTACGACAACCACGTCGAGCAGGTCGAGCTGCAGCTGGGCCGCGAGGCGCGCGAGTTCCCCGCGCTGCGCATGGCTCCCGCCGCTTCGTTGTTCGACTACCGGTACGAAGACTTCGAGCTCGTCGGCTACGACCCGCACCCCGGCATCAAGGCCCCGGTGGCGGTGTGATCGGCCTGATCTGGGCCCAGGACCCGAACGGCGTGATCGGCCGCGACAACGCGATCCCGTGGCGCATCCCGGAGGACATGAAGCACTTCCGGGAGATCACCGCGGGCTCGGCGGTCCTGATGGGCCGCCTCACCTGGGAGTCGCTGCCGCCGCGCTTCCGCCCGCTGCCCGGCCGCCGCAACCTGGTGCTGTCCCGCACGCCGCAGGAAGGCGCCGAGACGTTCTCCTCGCTGGAGGAAGCGCTCGCGGACGTCACCGGCGACGTGTGGGTGATGGGCGGCTCGGCGGTCTACGCGGCGGCGCTGCCGTTCGCCGACCGGATCGAGGTGACCGAGGTCCGCGAGACCTTCGAGGGCGACACGTACGCGCCGAAGGTCGGCCGCGAGCCGGTCAGCGCCGGTGCGTGGCAGAAGTCCAGTTCGGGCCTGCACTACCGGTTCGTCAGCTATTAGCGGCGGCGCGCCCGCGCGTGCCAGGCCTCCACGATCAACTCTTCCAGCTCTCCGACCTCGATGTGCTCCAACCGCACGAGGATCGCGGGGTAACCCTGGAAGTGCGGCGTGGTGAAGTAGACCGACCCGTCGGAGGCCAGCAGCGCCTCCTTGGCGCCCAGGTCGGGCACCCGCGCCGCCAGGATGGGCCCGGACGGCGCCGCGGCACCGAGGGCCGCCAGGTCGGTCTTGCGCAGCGGCCGTTCCCACACGAAGAGCTTGTCCTTGACCCTCCAGTCGACGACGCCCTCCCGCACCCGCTCCGTCACGTCGGGCATGGAGGTGGCGATGCGGCGCACGTCGTGCCAGGTGGCCATCACAAGCTCCCCTACAGGTGGTCCGGCGGACGCTGCTGCTCGGCCAGGAACCGTTCGAACTCGGCGCCCAGTTCGTCCGCGCTGGGGAGGTCGGTGTTGCCGACAGTCTGGATGAAAGCGTCGTACTGGCGCTCGAGCGCTTCCACCACCTGGGCGACTTCCTCCGACTCCGCGACCTGCCGGTGGATCTCGGCATCGGCGGCCTGAGCTGCGTCGATCAGGGACCCGATGGGCAACGCCAGCCCCGTCGCCCGAGCGAGGGCGTCCAGCAGCGTGACGGCGGCGGTCGGGTACTGCGACTGCGCCAGGTAGTGCGGCACCTGGGCGGCGAAGCCCATCGCGTCGTGGCCCGCCTGGCCGAGGCGCAGCTCCAGCAGCCCCGACACGTTGCCCGGCACCTGCACGCGGTTGAAGAACGGCTGGTACTCCGACACGAGCTCGGGCCGGGTGGCGTGACCGATGACGTTGAGCGGACGGGTGTGCGGCACGCCCATCGGGATGCCGTGGAAGCCGACGGTGAGGCGCACGCCCCAGCGATCGATCAACGACCGGACGGCGAGCACGAACGTCTCCCAGCCGCGGTCCGGTTCCAGGCCGGTGAGCAGCAGGAACGGATGCCCCGCGCTGTCCCATAGCAGGTGCACGACCAGTTCCGGGGTCGCGTAGTCCTCCCAGTGGTCGGTCGCGTAGGTCATCAGCGGCCGGCGGGAGCGGTAGTCGATCAGGCTGTCGATGTCGAAGCGCGCGACGACACGGCTTTCGAGCGTCTCCAGCAGGTGCTCGGCGAGCAGCCGGCCCGCGGCACCGGCGTCCATGAAGCCCTCGAAGTGGTGCAGCAGCACCGCGCCCGTCAGGTCTGGCACCTCCGAGTCGACCTCGTACAGGTTCTCCGGGTCCAGCACCGCACGCCTCCAAAACCGTCGTTTCAGTCTCGTCCAAAGCCAACCAGATGGACACGGGACTGATTCCGCTCGGGTCGATTAGCCCATACGGACCGTGTGAGCGCATCACCTCACGGGTACTCCAACGCGGTGGACAGGCGCTGGGTGACGCGTGGAGCTCTGGTCGCTGCCGTCTTCATTCTCCTCGGTGCGGCGCTGTACGTCTTCGAGCAGTTCAAGCCCTTCGACCACAACACCTCGGTCGACCGCAGCCAGCCCGCGGTGCTGAAGTCGGTGCGGGACCTCAGCCAGTACCACGCGGCGGCGGGCGAGTTCCAGGTCGTGCTGGACATCGAGAACGACGTGAAGTGGGTGCCCGCGGCCCTGGCCGGGGAACGCACGCTGTTCGTCGCGGCCGGGTCGGTCAACGCCTACGTCGACCTGGGGTCGCTGAAGGACGACGGCCTGGTGCTGTCACCGGACGGCAGGACCGTCGAGCTCCGGTTGCCCAAGCCCCAGCTGGACCGGCCGAACCTCCACCACGACCGGTCCTACGTCTTCAGCCAGAAGCGCGGCCTGGTCAACGACCTGCAGGCGCTGGTGGAAACCCCTGACCAGCAACGGTTCTACCTCGCGGGCGAGGCCAAGATCGCGGAGGCGGCCCGGCAGTCGGAACTGCCGCAGCGCGCCGCGGACAACACCCGCGTGATGCTCACCGGAATGCTGCAGTCGCTGGGATTCCAGGTGAAGGTGCTGCCGGTCTGAACCTCTTCCCGCGGTGGCGCGAACGTCCGGGTGAGCCGGCCGCAGCGGGATAGGATTCGTTGGTGGAAGACGATCTGATGGCCTGGGCGCCCGCCGCCGGTGCGGCGCCCGCACCCGAGATCGCCTTGCCGGGCTACAGCGGTTTCCGCGTGATCGCGCAGGGCGGCGAGGGCACGATCTACCGGGCCTGCCAGGACGGCTTGGGCCGTGCCGTCGCGGTGAAGGTCCTGCAGGTGACGGACCCGGCGACGCTGACCCGCTTCCGCCGCGAGCTGGCGATCACCGTCGAGCTCGGCCGCCAGCACCCGCACATCGTGACGGTGCTGGACACGGGCACGCTGCCGGACGGCCGCCCGTGCATCGTCATGGAGTACTACGAACGCGGCTCGCTGCACGACCGCCTGCGCGCCATGGGCCCGTTACCGGTGGCGGACGTGGTGTCCGCGGGCATCGCGGTGGCCGACGCGCTGGCGTTCGCGCACGGCCAGGGCATCCTGCACCGCGACGTGAAGCCGCAGAACGTCCTGGTGCTGCCCACTTCCTACGTCCTGGCCGACTTCGGCATCGCCAGGGGCGCCGACGCGGGCCACTCCACGTCGTTGCAGATGGTCAGCTACCGCCACGCGGCCCCGCAGATGCTGGAGGGCGGCACCCCGTCGTTCGCCGACGACATCTGGTCGCTCGGCTCCACCCTCTTCACCCTGCTCGAAGGCAAACCCCCGTTCGCCTCCGACAACCCGGACGAGGACACGCTGCTGTCCTACGTGGGCCGCGTCGCCCGCGCCGACCCCCGCCCGCTGACCCGCTTCGACGTCCCGGCCGCCCTGGTCGCCGTGATCAGCCGCTGCCTGCGCAAGGACCGCGCCGACCGCTTCGCCTCCGCCCTGGAGCTGCGCGACGCCCTGACCGCCGTGCGCGCGGGCACCGAAGTGTCCGTTGTGGACCCGGACTCGACGGCGATGCTGGGCGAGCGCACGTTCTTCATCCCGGACGGCCCGACCGAGGCCCCGGGCTTCGGCCCGCGCGGCTTCGTGCCCGAACCGGAGCCGGAACCGGAGCCGGAGAAGGAACCCGACGACTCCTGGCAGGGCCGGCTCGCGGACCTGACCTACCGCCACACCGACCTGGTCACGCCGCCCGCACCGCCCCCGCCGGTCGCGGTGCTGCCGACCGTCGACCTGCCCCCGCCCGAACCGATGACCGCCCCGGTCCGCAAGAACCGGCGCGGCGGCGTGCTCGCCCTGCTGGCCGTGGTCGCGGTGACCGGCGGCATCGTCGCGGGCATGGTGCTCAACCGCCCCGGTGACCAGCAGTCCCAGCCACCCACCACCCTGCCGGTCCCGACCACCCTCCCGGGCTCGACCACGGGATCGGCGGACGCGGGGCCGCCCCCGAACGCCGACCCGAAGTTCCTGCCGGTGCTCAAACGCGCCGAGTACCACGGCAAGGCGATCGAGCTGGAGTGGTCGGACCCGAGCGACGGCCAGGCCGAGTTCGTGGTGATCGACGTGACCGGCGCCAAACCGCTCGCCGTGACCAGGGTGACCGGCGGGGCGACGAAGTACGTGATCGAGGACGGCGGCGGGAACCGGCGTTGCTTCCAGATCGCGGCCTTCGGGTACAACGGCGAACGCGGCAGCTCCGGCAAGGTCTGCGCGACCAAGAACTAGCCGAAGTCGTCAGACCCCTGAGATTCGGCCGAAACTGTCAGACCCCCTGAGTATTGTCGGGTTGATCAGGGGGTCCACACATCAAGGGGACGCCTGCGCGAGCACACCCTAGCGCCGGAACAGCGGCCGCGGGTCCACCGCCCACACCACCCGCCGCCACCAGGAAGCCTTGCGCCGCACCGCTTTGCGCACCTGCCGGGCGAGCCGCCAGCCGTCCCGCACCTCTGGCGCGGCCTGCCCGCCGCCCCTCGCCCCGCCCGCGCTCGGCGCGAACGCGGCCCGGTCGACCATCGCCGCGAGCCGCATCCCGGCGTCGCCCCACTCGCGCCCGACGTCCGGCACGGTGCGGCTGGCCCGCGGCCTCAACCCGGCCAGCTGCAACGAGTCCAGGACCTCGTGCCACGCCCCGACGGGACCGGCGGCCCGCAGCCGCAGCCGGCGTGAAGTCCGCGCCACGTACAGCACGAGCAGCACCAGCAACGGCGACAACACCCAGAACGGGAGCCCGGCGGGCGCCTGCGGGGCGGCCACCACGTCCGGTTTCACCGCGGACGGCTGCACCAGCGGCGGCACGGACGGCAGCGAGGTCGGGGTCGGCTTCGCGGTGGTGGACGCGAGCCGGTTCAGCACCTCGCGCTTGGACGCGGCGCTGGGCCCGCTTCCGTTGCCGGACACCGGATCGAACGCCACCCAGCCCCACCCGCTGAAGTACACCTCCGGCCAGGCCGTGGCGTCCGCGGCCCGCACGACGCGCTCGCCGTCGCGCTCCGGCACCGGCTGGAACCCGACGACCACCCGCGTCGGCAGCCCGACGGCCCGCGCCAGCACCGCGAAGGCCGACGCGAACTGCTCCGCCGTGCCCGCACCCGCGCCGGCCTCGCCCGGCGCGCCGAACAGGAACGTCTCCAGCCGCGCGTACGACGAGCCGACCGGCGCCTCGGCGTCCGGACGGCGGTTCAGGCGCACGACCTGTTCCAGCGCCACGGCCTTCTCGTACGGCGTGCGCGCGGTCGCCGTCGCCTGCCGCGCGTACTCGGCCAGCGTGAACGGCAGCCGCGGCAACGCGGTGTACCGGGTCGCGCTGGCCGGAACCGAGGCCTCCGCCAGGTCCGTTTCGGCCGGTGTCTCGACCACACCGCGAACCGTGTAGCTCAGCCCGGTCTTCAGGCCTTCCGCGACGACCAGCGACCCGGTGTCCGGATCCACCATGGCGTCGCTCAGCGACACCGACTGCGGCTTGCCCACGCCCGGCAGCCACTCGCCCTGCAACCCGGTGATGCGCAGGTCGACGGTGGTGTCCTGGAACTTGCCGCCGACGGGCAGGTCCGGCGGATCGACCACGCCCAACGGCCCGTAGGTCGAGGAGGCCTCCCACGACGCCCCCGAGTACCGGCTGAGCGTCACCAGCCGCACCGGCACCTCGGGTCCGCGCATCCGGAAGAGCTCGGTCTCCCCCTGCGCGGCCCACGCGGCGAGCTGCGGCAACGGGTTCGCGATGGCCACGTCGGTGATCGGCGGGTGCACGAGCTTGCGCGGCTCGAACCCGTTGGCGGGCAGCACGAACGCCAGCAACGTCAACGCCGCGAGAGCCGTCGCCAGCACCGCGGGCGGCACCACGGGACCACGCCGGTCGATGACCAGCCAGCCCAGCGCCAGCAGCACCACCAGCACCAACGCGACCAGGCCGTACCGGTCCGCGCGCCCGGTGGTGAGCAGCGCCGCCGACACGTACAGCACCGCCGCGCCCAACGCCGGCACGAACAACGCCGTGCCGCGCCTGGCCACCGACAACACCGTCGCGGTCGAGACGCCGACGACCAGCAACAGCCCGGGCACCAGCAGCTCGGGCGTCGCGGGCGCGGGACGGGCCGCGGTGAGCAGGCGCGGCACGGTGTCGAGCAGCACCCACGCCGGGTCGCGGGCCGGTTCCGCGCCGCGGGCCGCGAAGAACCCGCCTGTCAGAGCGAGCACCATGACCGCGAGCCCGGCGAGGCCGGCGGGCACGAGCCGCTTCAGCAGCAGCGCGAGGAACCCGGCGAACGCCGCCAGTCCGAAGTAGACGAACGCGCCGTCCCAGGCCTGGGCCAGGTGGAGCGAGCCGGCCACCAGCACGGCGGCCACCCACGCGTACTTCACCGGGCCACCACCGCGTTCCACGAGTCGATCACGTCCTCGGCGCGGCCGCCGCTGATCACCAGCACCGAGCCCGCCGCGCCGACCGGGCGCTTCTCGTCCACCACGAGCACCGTGCCGAACGCGGCGCGGCCCGCCTCCAGCACCAGCGCGGGCACGGTGGTGCCGCTGATCACGGCCACCACGTCCAGGTCGCGCACCGGCACGGCCGGGCGGCCGTCGGCGTCCCGCAGTTCCAGGGCCGCCAGGGCCGCCAGGATCGGTGCGGAGTCCTGGGTCTCCTCCAGGTCGATGTCGCCGGAGGACGTCAGGAGGCGCACCGGGTGCCCCTGTTCCAGGGCGGAGGTGATCAGTGACGCGGCCACCTCCACGGCTTCCTCGAAGCGCTGCTCCTGCGCGTACGACGACGCGTTGTCGTCCAGCAGCACGGCCAGGTGCGGGCGGGCCGGGTCGGCGTCCTCGCGGATCATCAACGTGCCGGTGCGCGCGGATGTCGCCCAGTGCAGGCGGCGCAGGTCGTCGCCCGGCACGTACTCGCGCAGGCCCACCAGGTCCGTGCCGCCGCGCTCGACGCGTTCGTCGGCGCCGACCTGGCCGCGGCGGGCGCCGGACGGCAGGCCGCGCACCGGCAGCACGCGCGGTACGACGCGCACCTGCACGACCTCGCCGAGCACGGTCCGCGCCTGCGCGAGCCCGGCCAGACCCTTGCGCCGCAACGTCAGCGGGCCCACGTCGAACACGCCGCGGCGGGAGGTCGGGATCGCGTAGTCGACCGCCTCCACCTCGCCCGGCGTGAGCAGCGGCACGTCCACGGGCATCGGCGTGCCCGCCACCACGTCCACGGCGTCCACCGCGACCGGCCACCGGCCGACCGCCGACAGCTCCAACCGCCCGCCGCACCGCGCGAGCCGCGGCACGGTGCGCGGACGCACCGTCCGTGACACCGAGAGCGGCGAGGCGACCAGCACCGAGACCGCGGAGGCCACGACCAGCGCCGTCAGCGCGAGGCCGAACGCCGCCATGCCCGCGTACCGCCACCACAGCCCGACACCGAGCATCAGCACGCCCAGCACCGCGGTTCCGGTGCCGCGCAAGGTGAGTCTCATCGTGCCCCGGATCACTGAGAAGCGGGCTTGGGCACCGGCACGCGGGAGAGCACGTCGGCCAGCACCTCGGACGTCGTCACGCCCGCCAGCACGCTCTCCCGCGTCAGCACCAGGCGGTGGGCCAGCACCGGGTCCGCGATGTCCTGGACGTCCTGCGGCACGACGAAATGCCTGCCCTTCGACGCCGCGTACACCTGCGCGCACCGCACCAGGGTCCGCAGGCCACGGGTGGACGTGCCGAGCCGCAGCCGCTCGTCGGACCGCGTGCCCGCGCCCACCGCCGAGATGTACTGCAGGATCGGGTCGGCCACGTGCAGCAGCTGCAACCGCCCGCTGAACGCGCTCACCTCCCGCGGCGACGTCACCGTCCGCACGTCGGCGATCCGCCCGGCCCCGCTGCCGGGACGCAACACGTCGAGCTCGGCCTCCACCGAGGGATAGCCGATCGAGGTCCGCAGCATGAACCTGTCCAGCTGCGCCTCCGGCAACCGGTAGGTGCCGTCGAGGTCGATCGGGTTCTGCGTCGCCACCACCAGGAACGGGTCCGGCACCGCGTGCCCGACGCCGTCGATCGTGACCGTCCGCTCCTCCATGACCTCCAGCAACGCCGACTGCGTCTTGGCGGCGGCCCGGTTGATCTCGTCGGCCAGCACGATGTTCGCGAACACCGGGCCCGGCCGGAACCGGATCTGGCCCGTCTGCGGGTCGTACACCGAGGTGCCCGTGACGTCGGACGGCAGCAGGTCCGGCGTGAACTGCACGCGCCGGGAAATGCCGCCCAGAGCACCCGCCACCGCGCGTGCCAGCGTCGTCTTCCCCGTTCCCGGCACGTCTTCGAGCAGCACGTGACCGCCCGCGAACATCGCCACCAGCACCAGGTCGATCACGTCGCGCTTGCCGCGCACCGCGCTCTCGACCGAGTCGCCGAGCCGGGTGTGCAGGTCGCGGAAGGCCGAAACCTCACCGGTGTCGATCACTTTTCCTCTTCTCTGCGCACCCCGATGCGCAACAGGAACGCGCACGCGAGCAGACCCAGGCCACCCACTCCCGCCGGTGCCGTGCCCCCACCCGCCGGAACCTTGCGCGGGATGCACGACGGCTTGCCCGCGCACTCGTCGTAGGTGAAGAACGTGTTCCTCGACGCCGAGTCGACCTGGCCCGCACCGGACGCCGCGTAGGCGCGCACGACGATCGTGTTGGTGCCCTCGTCCACGTCGATGGTCGCCGACGTGGCGTTGCAGGCGATGCCGACCGAGTAGCCGGCCGACTTGTTCACGACCTCGCAACGCCCGTTGTGACTCGCCCAGTCCGCGGGCGGTGCCATGGTCACCCGGCGGGTCGGTACCGTGCGCCCACCGGTCAGCCCGGTGATCACCACGGCGCCCGCGCTCGGCAACGACGGCGGAGGTGGCGGCGGTGGAGGGGGCGTCGTGGTCGTAGTCGTCGGTGGTGGCACCGGAGGCGGATTGTTCGGCGGAGGCGTGTTGGGCGGCGGGTTGTTCGGCGGAGGCGTGTTCGGCGCCGTCACCGTGAACGCCGCCATGCCCGCGGCACCGGCCTGCGTCGCCGTCGACGCCCGCACCGTCACGTCCAGCCGCCCGCTCGTGCAGAACGTGGACCCCGCGCACGGCACCGACAGGTCAGCCGAGGTACCGGTCGACTGCGCCGACACCGAACCGCCGGAGAACGAGCCGGACCCCGTCACCGTGTAGCCCACGACCGGATCGGCCGACGAGGCGGCGCTCCAGCTCACCGTCACGACCACGGCCGAGGCGCTGCGCGACTTCTCCCGCACCGTCACGCCCGCGGGCGCGCCCGGAGCCGAGCCACCGGGAACCGGCGGCGTGGACGACCCCGTCGTCGACGGGGGAGGCGGGACCTCGGTCGTCGGCCCGTTGTCGCCACCGGGGTTGCGCGGCGGCTTCGTCGGCTCGTTCGGGTTCGGCGGCGGAGGTGGCGGCACGGTCGGCGGCGGCGAGCGGTCCGGGTCCTTCACCGGCAGCTCGGGACTGCGGATCGTCAGCGACCGCGTCGCCCCGTCGGTGTCGACCAGCACGCCCGTCGACGAACCCGGCACGTTCACGAACAGCCGGCCGTCGTCGAACACCAGCTCCGGGTCGGAACCGCCGGACGTGCGCACGTCGTCGCCACCGCGACGGCCGCCGCGGTCCAGGATGACGACCTTGCCGGAACCCTTGCACGGTACGTAGACCTTGTCGCGGAACACCGCGGGCCGGCCCGGTTTCGGACAGCCCAGCGCGTTCACGTCGACCCGCATCACCTGGCCGTCGACGACGAGCACGACCACCGACGACTCCGGCACGGAAGCGGGCACCAGGTCGGTCGGCGCGGTCTGCGCGGCGATCACCTCGGCGTCGGTGCGGTCGGTCGACCGGGACACGTCCTGGCCCGTGCCGTCGCGCACCACGACCCCGCCGTCGAGACCGATCAGCGTGACGCCCTGCCCGTGCGGCACCAGCACGGTGCGCGGCCCGGCACCGGCGACCTGCCGCTGCGACCGCTCCTGGAACTTCTCGTCGTCGTCGGACCAGTCGAGCGAGCGCAGCGTGCCGCCGTGGTCGACCAGCCACAGCACGCCGCGCTCGTCCACGACGGCGTCGGCGAGCGGCTGCCCGGCCTCCCACGTCTGCCCGATGTCGGCCAGCGTCAACGGGTCCGCCGTGTGGACCGTGCCGGCGGCGCGGTCGACGACGTACACCATCCCGTTGGACACCAGCACCTTGCTCGACGCACCGGGCGGCGCCTGCCGGCGGCCGGACGCGAGCAGGGTGGCCAGGTCGATCACGGTGATCTCGCCGGTCCGCCGGTTCAGCACGATCAGCCGGCCGTCCTCCTGCGCGATCTCCAGCTGCGAGTCGGGCCCGCTGATCTGCAGGCGCGTCTGCGGCTTGCCCGACACCGGGTTGACCTGCACGACCTCACCGCGCTGGTCGTCGCCCAGCCAGGTGAGCCCGTCCGACACCGCGACCGACGTGCGGGAGATGCCCTGCCCGAACGCGGCGCCCGCGAGCACCAGGACACCCAGCAGTGCCGCGACGAAACTCGCCGACTCCCGCCCTCCACCGGAGACAACGCGTCTGATCCGGTGCCACCAAGCCATGTGCGCCTCCCTCGCCCGCCGGGGATGCTAACCCCCGACTCCGACAACTTCGGACGGTGCACGGTTCCCGGATCGCCCGGTCAGCCGACTGGCCGACATCAACGAAGGTAATGACGGGGTCTGACAGTTTCGGAAACCGAATGGCGTTCCCCCGGAAAGATCAACGAATAAGGCAGAGTGGACGCATGGAGATCCCTGGTATGGGTCTGGCCAAGCAGGCGCTCAACACGGCCATCGGCACCACGGCCGCCGTCGCGGCGGTCCCCGGCCGCGTGCTGAGCCTGATCGGCGAGGTCGAGCAGCTCGTCCGCAAGGTCAACGGCACGATCGACGCGGTCGACGGCATCGTGCGCAAGGCCGACGCGCTCGTGGAACGCACCGCGCACGTGGTGGCGGACGCGGAGAAGGCCGTCGACGAGGTCCGCGCGATCACGGCGAGCGCGAGCGACGTCGCGGAACGGGCCGGGCACGTCGTCACGACCGCGGACCGGACCGCGCACACGGCCAACGAGCTGATCGGCCTCTACGAGCCGATCGCCCGGCAGGCCCAGCCGCTCGCGAAGCGGTTCGTGGAGGAGCTCTCGCCGCACGAGGTCGAGGCCGCGATCAAGCTCGTCGACGAGCTGCCGGTGCTGACCGAGCACCTCACCAGCGACATCCTGCCGATTCTGGCGACGCTGGACCGGGTGGGCCCGGAGGTGCACCAGCTGCTGGAGGTCACGAGCGACATGCGCCAGGCCATCCTCGGCATCCCCGGTTTCGGGTTCATGCGCCGGCGCGGCGAGAAAAAAGAGGAGGAAGAAGGTGTGAGGGCGCTCGAAAACGGGTAGCCGCCCCGCCATGACCGCCCGCCTGCACGAGGACCACCTGATCTGGTGGCTGCTCAGCTCCGTGTTCGCCCTGCTCACGCTGATCAACGTCGCCCTCGCCGTCACGGAGGACGCGATCTGGCCCTACGCGCTCGCGGCGTTGCTGCTCGCCGCGAGCGCGTGGACGGCCAGACAGGGGTTCAGACCTTCCCCGTCCTCTGGTGCGTCAGGTTCGACGGTGCTCCGAACCGAAAGGGCCGCACCCGGTAGGTCGCGGTCTTCTCGTCTGGGAGTGTGATCAGCCCGAACGAGGTGACGCCCGCGTCGAGCTGCGCCGCGACGCGGTAGTCGGCCGCGCCCGCGGGCCTCAGTTCGATCAGGTAGCCCTCCTCGTCGGACGCGCGGTCCTCCCAGGTGAACAGGATCCCGTTGGCGTGCTTCACCTCCGCCTTCAGGTTGCCCGGCGCCGCCTCCGGTGACGACACCGGATGCGTGCCCCCGCCGCCCTTGCGCGGTTCCGCCCACTCGTGCCCGTCGGTCTCCGGCACCTCGTCACCGGGCGGCAACGTGATGTCCACAGTGGCCGAAGCGGGCCCGGTGTAGGGCCGGACGCGGTAGTAGAACTGGGTTTCCGGGATGAGGTCCGAGTGCCGGTAGGAGTTCTTCCCGGGCGGCGCGAACTCCAGGACCACGTAGTCGCCGTCGGCCGCGTTCGCGTACTCGACGACCTGCCCGGCCGCCCCCGGTTCCGGACGCCAGTGCAGCGTCACGTCGGTCGGCGAGGTCAGCTCGGACGTCAGCACGGGGTCCCGCTGCTCCTGGCCGCAGGCAGCCAGGAACAGCAGTCCCACCAGGATGATCCTCACTTGCGCCAGAACTTGATGTCGCTCCACACGACCGTCGCCGGGCCCTGGCCGCTCCCGGTCCGGTACGCGCCGAACTTGTCGTAGAAGTTGCCGCCGGAGCTCGCCACCTCGTACTTCTTC
>Ga0070710_10000816_pt1 | contig 14988 bp, 13 predicted proteins | sample LARL52metaG_FD_65454 | JGI IMG/M metagenome (GOLD analysis project Ga0070710, IMG submission 65454) | Corn, switchgrass and miscanthus rhizosphere microbial communities from Kellogg Biological Station, Michigan, USA - LAR L5-2 metaG | ecosystem: Host-associated > Plants > Roots > Rhizosphere ... | reverse complement strand
GGCCGGCGCCTCCCTGCGCCCGGTCGCCATGATCCTGCTCGTGGTCGGTGCCGGTGGCTTCTTCGGCGCCGTGCTGGCCGCGACCGGCATCGGCAAGACGCTCGCCGGCGAACTTTCGGACCTCGGCCTGCCGGTGATCGCACTGGCCTACGTGATCAGCTGCGTCATCCGGATCGCACAGGGTTCGGCGACGGTCGCGATCGTGACGACCGCGGGCATCGTGGCGCCGGTGGTCAGCGACCTGCACTACTCGCAACCGCAGCTCGCGCTGGTGGTCATGGCCATCGCGTCCGGTTCGATCATCGCCTCGCACGTCAACGACGGCGGGTTCTGGATCGTGTCCCGGTACTTCGGCCTTTCGGTGAAGGAAACGCTGCAGTCGTGGACGGTGCTGGAAACAATCCTGTCCGTGGTCGGTTTCGTGGTCGCCGCACTGCTCAGCCTGGTCGTCTAATCAGACACAACTCAACAAGTTCGAACGCTTGACATCGTGAGCCCTGCATCACAGGATCGGCGCATTGTTCATTTGTGTTCGATGTGGACGGGGCTCGCATGAGCAACAGGGAGGTCGTGCACCTGCACGACGACACCTCCAGCGCGGTGATCGAGGTCAGGGGCACCGGATTGCCCGTCGTCACGCACTGGGGGCGATCGCTCGGCGACGTCGACCAGGACGCCCTGCGCGTCCTGGCCGACGTGGTGACCGGCGTCGTCCCCAACAGCTCACCCGATCACGCGGTGGCGCTCACGCTGCTGCCCGACGCGAGCGCGGCGCACTCCGGTCGTCCCGGCCTGCGCGGGCACCGCGGCGGTGAGCACTTCGCGCCCGCGCTGACGGTCACGTCGCACACCGTGGAGAACTCGGCTTTCCGTTACACGGCCGAGGATTCCGCGGCCGAGCTGACCGTGACCGGGGTGCTGGAGCTGGCGTCGTCGGGGATGCTCCGGCTGCGGCACACCGTGCGCAACGACGGCTCGACCCCGTACTCCCTCGAAGCGCTGGAGACCGCGCTTCCGGTCCCGGCCCACGCCACCGAGCTGCTCGACTTCACCGGCCGGTGGGCACGCGAACGCTCGCCGCAGCGGCACCCGTTCTCCTACGGCACCTGGCTGCGGGAGAACCGGCGCGGCCGCACCGGCCCCGACGCGACCATCGGGCTGCTCGCCGGGACCGCGGGGTTCTCGTTCCGCTCCGGTGAGGTGTGGGCGCTGCACGTCGCGTGGAGCGGCAACCACGTGACGTACGCGGAGAACATCCCCGACTCGACGCCGTTCCTGGGCGGCGGAGAGCTGTTGCTGCCGGGCGAGATCGTCCTGGCGCCAGGCGAGACGTACGAGTCACCGTGGCTGTACGCGGCCTACTCCCCCGAGGGCATCGACGGCATCAGCGCGGCCTTCCACCGCCAGCTGCGCGAACGGACGCTGCGTCCTCGCCCCGTCGTGCTCAACACGTGGGAAGCCGTCTACTTCGACCACGACCTCGCGCGGCTGACGTCGCTCGCCGACACCGCCTCGGCCATCGGCGTCGAGCGGTTCGTGCTGGACGACGGCTGGTTCCGGCACCGCCGCGACGACACCGCGGGCCTGGGCGACTGGTACGTCGACGAAACCGTGTGGCCCGACGGCCTCACCCCGCTGATCAAGCACGTCCGCTCGCTGGGCATGGAGTTCGGGCTGTGGTTCGAACCCGAGATGATCAACACGGACTCGGACCTGTACCGCGCCCATCCGGACTGGGTGCTCGGCCCGCGTCCCGGCGTGCTGCCGCCGTCGTGGCGCAACCAGCAGGTGCTCGACATCGCGCACCCCGAGGCCTACGCGTACATCCTCGACCGCGTGTCGTCGGTGTTGTCCGACAACGACATCGCGTTCGTGAAGTGGGACCACAACCGCGACCTGATCGCCTCGCGGGTGCACGACCAGACCGAGGCGTTCTACCGGCTGCTGGACGAACTGCGGCAGCGGCATCCGCACGTGGAGATCGAGAGCTGCTCGTCCGGCGGCTCCCGGATCGACCTCGGCGTGCTCTCGCGCACCGACCGCGTATGGACCTCCGACTGCAACGACGCCCTGGAACGCCAGCAGATCCAGCGGTGGACCGGCGTGTTCCTCCCGCCGGAGCTGATGGGCGCGCACGTCGGACCGACCCACTCGCACACCACCGGCCGGGTGCACGAGCTGTCGTTCCGGGTGGCGACGGCGATGTTCGGGCACTTCGGCATCGAGTGGGACATCAACTCCGCGACCGACGCCGAGCGCGCCGGGCTGCAGGCGGCGATCGAGTACTACAAGGACGTGCGTTCCCTGGTGCACAGCGGGGTTTCGGTGCACGCGGACCATCCGGACCCTGCCGCGTGGGTGCACGGCGTGGTCGCCCCCGACCGGTCCGAGGCGCTGTTCTGCTACGCGCAGATCGCGACTTCGGTGCAGCACAAGCCCGTGCGGGTGCGCTTCCCCGGCCTCGACCGCACGCGGACGTACCGGCTGACGTTCGACGCGCCCGCCGGTCTGCCGAAGCTGATCGGGCGGGAGGGGAAGTGGGAACCGATCTCGTTGCCCGGCTCCGCCCTCGCCGACGTCGGGATCCAGCTCCCGGTGCTCGAACCGGAGCAGGCGATCCTGATGCGGTTGCGCTGACGAGGTGAAGCCCCGGCGGGCACTTCCCGCCGGGGCCTCTCCCTCTTACCGGCCGGCGCGACTTCCGTCGGCCTTCGTCGCCCACCACTTGCCGCCAACGCCCTGCCCGTTGGCATCGCCGCAGACCTTGTCACCTGAGAAGAGGTACTGCGGCCATCCTGCGATGGGTGAGCTAACGGCTGCCGTCCTTGCGGACGAAGCTGCCGACCAGCGCCCGGTCGACGCCGGTCACCGCGAAGTTCGCGTCGGTGACCGTGGCGGGCGGCCAGGTCGCGGCGCACTCACCGTCGCAAGTGGACTCGTTTGGCCTGTCGCCGTCGAACCGGTAGAGGGTGAAGCCCCTGACGTCGGTGACCACCGGCCCGAGGTCGTCGATCTCGGCGACGTTCAGCGCCACCGCGCTGTCCCGCTGCTGCGCGACCGGCCTGCTCTGCGGCGTGGTGGTGCAGGCGGTCAGCGAGACCAGCCCCAGCACGACGACCGCGATCTTCCTCTTCCTGGTCACGCCCCTCACACGTAGAACACGGCAGGTCGGTTCAACCGGATTTCTCAGAACATCGCGCGCTTGAGCGCGGGCACGGCGCTCGCGGTCCGCAGCACGGTCTTGAAGATCGTCCGCGCCACCGGGCTGCCGTCCGCGAACTGCTTCGCGGCCCGCAGCGAGTCCCGGACCGCCCCGAACCCGTAGTCGTACATCTCCTTCTCGTACCGGGCGATCGAGTCACCACCTTCGGTGATGCACCGCGCGAGCAGCTGCGCGTCCCGCAGTGCGGTGTTCGCGCCAATGCCCCGCATCGGTGTCATCGCGTGGATGGCGTCGCCGAGCAACGTGACGTTCGTGGGCTGCCACCGCTCGATGGGCTTGGACGACCGGATGCGCCACCGGCTGATCGTCTCGGCCGGGGACGCCGCCACGATCCGGCTCAGTTCCGGGCTCCACCGCGCGATCCGGCCGAGCACCTCCCGTTGCAGGTCCTGTCCATCGTGGACGGTCAGGTCCGCGGCGGCGTAGGCCCACATCAGGTAGGGACGCACGTTGTCGAACAACGGGTCGTCCGGGTTGTCGGTCACACCCAGCCCGTCGTGCGCGACCAGGAACATCCCCGCCCGGCTGGTCGGGATGATCGAGTTGGCCCGCACCAACAGGTCCCGTGGCACCCAGTCGTGCTCGTCCAGCATCAGCTTGCCCGCGATCGCCGTGACGCCGACCTCCTCGGTGCCGGCGTGCGGCAGGTACTGCTGACGGACCCGCGACCGGATGCCGTCCGCGCCGACCAGGACGTCGCACCGCGCCGTCGTCCCGTCCTCGAAGTGCAGCGTGATGTCCTCGCCCTGCTCGTACCGCACGAACCGCTTGCCGAACTGGACGTCCAGGCCGTCCAGCAGGACCTGCCTGAGCGTGATCCGGCTCGCCGAGTAGTGCTGCTCGTCATCGGGGTCGAGCACCAGCAACGGCCTGAGCTGCTCGGTCAAAAAGCCAAAACCATTGCCACCACTGCCCGAACTGCGCTCGAATCGTTCCCAGTTCGCCGCGGGCAGGCACTCCCGCAGCGCGGCAGCACCGTGGGGGTTGATGTGCACCCGGTACCCCTGCAGGCGGTCCGTGCGCGAGAGATCGCGCTCGTACACCGCCACTTCCACGCCGGCCTTGCGCAACCCGTGCGCCAGGCACAGCCCGCCGACTCCTCCGCCAACCACCGCGACTCTCATGCCGGCAAGTTTCAACCGTACGGTTGATTAAGTCAACCCGTTGGTTGAAAACAGCCCGTCAGCTACCGTGTGGCCGTGGATCAACGCCGCTCACCCACCACTTCGGAACGCAAGCGCGACCCGGAACGCACGCGGGCCCGCATCCTGGAGGCGGCCGCGGCGGAGTTCGGCGCGAAGGGCTACGCGGCCACCCGCACGACCGACATCGCGGCGCGCGCGGGCGTGAACAAGCAGCTGATCTCGTACTACTTCGGTGGCAAGGAAGGCCTGTACAAGGAGCTCGCCGCGAGCTGGCACAGCTCGGCCGCCGAGATGGCGAGCGAGGACCAGCCGCTGGACGAGGTGCTCGCGAGCTTCGTGGCGACCACGCTCACCGACCAGGGCCGGCTGTGGGCGTGGTCGAACCTGACCGGCGACACCCCACCCACCGACGAGGCGTTCCTGCGCACCCAGGTCGACCAGCTGCGCGCCCGCCAGGCCGCCGGTGAGCTGCCCGCGGACCTCGACCCCGGCCTGCTGCTGCTGGCACTGATGGCGGCCGCCTCCGCACCGTTGACCCTGCGGCACACCGCGGGCCAGATCACCGGCGAGGACCCCGCCACGCCGGAGTTCGCGCAGAAGTACGCGGAACAGATGTCTTTGCTGGTACGCCACCTGTCCGGCCGAAGCTGACTTCTTTCGCACCCGAACTCGCTACCCTGCGGTTCATGGACGAGATCAGGCTTTCCGCGTCGACCGCGGGAGACGAGCTGTCGCCGTCGACGTCCGCGGCGATCAGGAACGCGCGGGAGAAGCTCGACGAGAAGCCGGTCACGCACGACTTGTCGGGCGCGCAGGGCGTCATCATCGGCGACAACGCGCAGCAGACCAACAACTTCGGCTGACGCATGGACCTGCGTGGCGCCCAGGGCGTGATCATCGGGGACAACGCGCGCCAGTGGAACACATTCTGGATCGAGCTGCCGAAGAGCGTGCGCCGGCTGCTGATCGTCCTGCTCGTCGGCGTGCTGGTGACCGGGACCGGGTTCGTCGCCGTCCGCTGGGTCATCCCGCTGTTCGCACCCATCTACAAGACGACGTTCCTGATCGACGCGGCCGACGGCGACCTGGCCAGCGTCACGAACGCGTTGACCACGGTTGTCGGCAACTCCGGTGAGCACGACTCGCAGTCGCTGCGCAGCTTCGGCGGCGAGTGCGGCACCGACGACAACACCGCGCAGCTCGTCGGGTTCGGCACCGGCAACCGGCAGGAGATCGCCCAGGCCGCCCGGACGGTGCGGCAGGGCGCGAAAGCCACGCTGCAGCGCGGAATCGTCGAGGCGGTCAACGACTTCACCCCGCCGTTGTCGCTGAAAGCCAAGCAGGTCAACCGGATCATCGTGGTCACCAGGCACGGTACGGACGCGTGCGACCCGGACGACGAGTTCGTCCAGGCCCAGATCCGGGAGCGGGTCGCCGCCGCCGGGCTGACCATCGAGTTCCGGTTCATCGGCTACCAGGTCAGCGACGACAAGCAGCGGTTGAAGGACCTGGCCACGCAGCTCAAGACGCAGGCGCCGACGTTCACGGACTCACCGGAAGCGCTGAAGCAGGTGCTCGCCTGGTTCACCACCATCGAGCCCGTGCTGCGGTCGTCGCAGTCGGTCGTCAACGTGCTGAACCCGACCGTCGACAAGCTCAACTCCGCGACCGCGGCGCTGAAGGACGGCCGGTTCGACCTGGCCGAGAGCGCGTTGAGCGAGGCGCGCGACGCCGTCGTCGACATCGAGATCAAGGACCTCGACGGCCGCACCGGTTCCGCGGACGCGGTGCGGTTGCGGGACATGGCGGTGCGGCTGCGGACCCTGCAGGCGGCGGTGATCAAGGCCGCCGACGCGTTGCTCGACCAGGCTCGTTCGGGGCGGAACCTGACGGAGCCGCTCGCCGTCTACACCAAGGCCGCCGACGCGTACAACGCCGAGGCGCGGGACATGACGGACGCGCTGACGTCGTTGCGCGCGAAGGGCCCAGGGGGAACGGGATGAAACGCTGGTGGCTGGTGGCGGGCGCCGTGGTCGTGGTGCTGGGACTGGCCGCCGGTGGCCTGTGGGTGTTCCTGCCGCCGGACCACCGCACGACGTTCCTCGTCGACGCCTCGGAGTCGGCCGACTTCCGCGAGGTCGCGGACGCGGTCGGTTCGGCCGCGTCGAACATGTCGAGCGACGACTCGCTGGCGCTGCGCCGGTTCGGTGGCACGTGCGATACCCCGGACACCGCCGAGCTGGTACCGCCGGGCACCGGTCAGGCCGCGAAGATCGGCGAGGCGGCCCGGTCGATCACCCCGAGCGGCAAGGCGACGCTGCTCAACGGCATCCTCGCGGCGATCGACGACTTCGCGCACGTCTACCCGTTCCGCGGTTCCAGGACCAACCGGATCGTGGTGGTCGCGCGTGGCGGCGCCGACGCGTGCGGCAAGAGCGCCGACGAGGTCCGGGCGATCGTCAACCAGCACACCGCCCAGGCCGGTGTGAAGATCGACTTCCGGTTCGTCGGGCACCGGCTGACGCCCGAGCAGATCAAGGTGCTGAACGAGATCGCGGCCGCGACCGACGCGCAGAAACCACGCCTCACCAAGACGTCCGACGAGCTCGTCACCACGATGAAGGAGGTCTCGGTCCCGACGGAACTGGCGGTCAAGGAGGTCAAGACGTCGCCGTGCGACCTGGTGACGCCCGATCAGCTGAAGTCCGTGTACCTGCCGGAACCCGACCTGAAGTACTACGACGTGAAATGCCGGCAGGACCGCTACACGCTCGCGATCCTGAACGGGCCGACGCGCGAGGCGCAGGACATGCCCGTCGTGTTCGAGTTCAAGGACAACGCGTGGCAGAAGGTGATGGCACAGACGGACATGCCGTGTGGTGACGTGCCAAAGGACATCTGGAAGGCATGGAACTACCCGTGCATCAAGGAAGTCGTCTGCCGTGACAGCGTCCCGAGGGTGATCGACCTGAGCGGCGACGTCGGCTGCCAGGCCGCGCTCGACATCGCGGACCGCTACAAGGCGGCGATCGACAGCGGGCAGGCGCAGGGTCAGGGCCTGTTCTGGGAGTCCGGCGAATGGTCGTGCTCATGGCCCTACGAGGACGGATACGCACACGCCCAAGTACCGCCCAAGTGCGTGAACACGGACAAAATGGTCGTGCAGCTGGGCGACTACCAGTGACGATCAGATTCGCTGGCCGCGCGCTCGGCGAGGACCCGCTTCAGTCCCTTGAGGCAGCCACGCATCATCAGGTCGTGGTTGCCCCGGAAGAACGGCCTGCCGAGCAGCACCAGCCGGCGCAACAGCGGCTTGTTGACCACGACCTCCTGGTCGAACACGAGGTCCGTGCCGCCGTCGCGGCCGGTGATCTCCCAGCTGGCGAAGCCTTCGAGATCACCGGACAGCTGCGCGCGCAGCAGCCCGGCCTGCTGGTTCGCGATGCTGTGCCGCACCTGCACGACGAGGTCGAACGGCAGGAACGACCGGCATCGGAGGACGCCGGACTCCTCATCGATCTTGGTCGCCGACCGGACCCCCGGCCACCACGTCGGGTAGTTCGCGATGTCGGACAGCACGTCGTACACGGCTGCCGGAGACGCGCAGACGTGCCACACGCTGCGGAACCGGTAGCGGTTGAGTGACACGAGCGCCATCATCCCGGATAGCTCGTTCAGGTGACAGGTTCTCGACAAAACTCACACCGGCCGGGAATTCCTAACCGCGTGTCATCAGGCTCTAGTGCGGCTTGAGCGTCTCACTAGGCCCATCGGGTTGACTGTCGCTCTACCGGTCGATCAGCCGAGGAAGCCGTTCGAGGGTGCGCAACCATCCGACAGCCGCGACACGGCGGAGTGCCTGCTCCGACGCGTCGAGCACCTCCACGAGGTTGACGGGATGAGCCGCGGGCTCGCCACGCGACGCCTGAAGGGCGCGTTCGCGGTGGGCCAGGGCATCGAGTGGAATCATCACCCTGCGGCTGACACCTCCTCGTTCTCGAGCACCTGCAGCAGGAACTGCCCCGTGTAGCTCTGCTCGACCTCAGAGACCTGCTCGGGCGTGCCCTCTGCCACGACCATACCGCCGCCGGAGCCACCTTCGGGACCCATGTCGACGATCCAGTCGGAAGTCTTGATGACGTCCAGGTTGTGCTCGATGACGATGACGGTGTTGCCCTTGTCCACCAAACCGTTGATCACGCCGAGGAGCTTGCGGATGTCCTCGAAGTGCAGGCCGGTCGTGGGCTCGTCGAGGATGTAGACCGTCTTGCCGGTCGACCGCTTCTGCAGCTCCGACGCGAGCTTCACGCGCTGCGCCTCACCACCGGACAGCGTCGGCGCCGGCTGACCCAGCCGCACGTAGCCCAGCCCCACGTCGACCAGCGTGCGCAGGTGGCGGTGGATCGCGTTGATCGGCTCGAAGAACGTGGCCGCCTCCTCGATCGGCATGTCGAGGACCTCGGAGATCGTCTTGCCCTTGTAGTGCACTTCGAGCGTCTCGCGGTTGTACCGCGCGCCCTTGCACACCTCGCAGGGGACGTAGACGTCCGGGAGGAAGTTCATCTCGATCTTGATCGTGCCGTCGCCCGCGCACGCCTCGCAGCGACCGCCCTTGACGTTGAACGAGAAGCGGCCCGGCTGGTAGCCGCGGACCTTCGCCTCGGTCGTGGCCGCGAAGAGCTTGCGGATGTGGTCGAACACGCCCGTGTAGGTGGCCGGGTTCGACCGCGGGGTGCGGCCGATCGGCGACTGGTCGACCTGCACGAGCTTGTCGACCTGGTCCAGGCCCTTGATCCGGGTGTGCCGGCCGGGGACCTGGCGCGCGCCGTTGAGCTTGTTCGCGAGCACGGTCGCGAGGATGTCGTTCACCAGCGTCGACTTGCCCGAGCCGGACACGCCCGTGACCGAGGTGAGCGTGCCGAGCGGGAACGACACGTCGATGCCGCGCAGGTTGTGCTCACGCGCGCCGACGACCGTCAGCTGACGCTTCTTGTCGACCTTGCGGCGCGTCGCCGGCATCGGGATCTGCTTGCGCCCGGACAGGTACGCGCCGGTGATCGACTCCTTGTTCGTCAGCAGCTTCTTGTACGGGCCGCTGTGCACGACCTTGCCGCCGTGCTCACCGGCGCCGGGACCGATGTCGACGACCCAGTCCGACGTGCGGATGGTGTCCTCGTCGTGCTCGACGACGATCAGCGTGTTGCCGAGGTCGCGCAGCCTGGTCAGCGTCTCGATCAACCGGTGGTTGTCGCGCTGGTGCAGGCCGATCGACGGCTCGTCCAGCACGTACAGCACGCCCACCAGACCCGAACCGATCTGGGTGGCGAGCCGGATGCGCTGCGCCTCACCGCCGGACAGCGTGCCGGACGCGCGGTCGAGCGACAGGTAGTCGAGACCGACGTCGAGCAGGAAGTGCAGGCGGGCCTGGATCTCCTTGAGCACCGCGCCCGCGATCATCGACTCGCGCTTGCCGAGCTTGAGGCCGTCGAGGAAGTCCGAGCACTCCGCGACGCTCATCGCGCAGACCTCGGCGATGGACTTGTCGCCCTTCTTGCCGTGGTGCAGCGTGACCGCGAGGATCTCCGGCTTGAGCCTGGTGCCGGCACACGCGGGGCATGGCACCTCACGCATGTAGCCCTCGTACTTCTCCCGCATGTACTCGGACTCGGTCTGCTCCTGCCGCCGTTCGAGGAACGGGATCACGCCCTCGTAGTTGGCGTAGTAGGAGCGCTCGCGCCCGTAGCGGTTGCGGTAGCGGACGTGCACCTGCTCGTCGATGCCGTGCAGGATCGCTTTCTGCGCCCTGGCGGGCAGCAGCCGCCACTGCTGGTCCATGCGGAAGCCGATGGTCTCGCCGAGCGACTGCAGCAGTCGCGTGAAGTACTCGGCGGTCTGCCCACCGGCCCACGGCGCGATGGCGCCCGCTTCGAGGGTCAGCTCGTCGTCCGGGACCACGAGCTCCGGGTCGACCTCCTTGCGCACACCGATGCCCGTGCAGACCGTGCACGCGCCGTACGGCGAGTTGAAGGAGAACGACCGCGGCTCCAGGTCCTCGATCGCGAGCGGGTGGCCGTTCGGGCAGGCCAGGTTCTCGGAGAAGCCCCTGACCCGCTTCGGGTCGGTCTCCGGCAGGTCGACGAACTCCAGCTCGACGAGTCCGTCCGCGAGCCGCAGCGCCGTCTCGACCGAGTCGGTGAGCCGCTGCTTCGACGACGCCTTGACGCTCAGCCGGTCGATGACGACCGCGATGTGGTGCTTCTCCTGCTTCTTGAGCTTGGGCACCTCGGCGAGCGCGTACACGACGCCGTCGACCTTCGCGCGCGAATAGCCCTGCGTCTGCAGGTTCTGGAAGAGGTCGAGGTACTCGCCCTTGCGCCCGCGGATGACCGGCGCGAGCACCTGGAACTTGGTGCCCTGCGCCATCGCGAGCACCTGGTCGACGATCTCCTGCGGCGTCTGCTTGCCGATCGCCTCACCGCACTGCGGGCAGTGCGGCTTGCCGGCGCGCGCGTAGAGCAGGCGCAGGTAGTCGTAGACCTCGGTGATGGTGCCGACGGTCGACCGCGGGTTGCGGCTGGTCGACTTCTGGTCGATCGACACCGCGGGCGAGAGGCCCTCGATGAAGTCGACGTCCGGTTTGTCCATCTGCCCGAGGAACTGGCGCGCGTACGCCGACAGCGACTCGACGTACCGGCGCTGACCTTCGGCGAAGATCGTGTCGAACGCGAGGCTCGACTTGCCGGAGCCGGACAGCCCCGTGAAGACGATGAGACTGTCCCGCGGCAGGTCGAGATCCACGCTGCGCAGGTTGTGCTCGCGGGCGCCGCGAACGACAAGACGGTCTGCCACTGGGGTCCCTTCGGCTGCGATCGGCGGGTCACTCACGCCACACTCTTCCGAACAAGCGTTCGAAGCGTACTAGCATCGGTTCGGAGGCTGCGACCGACCCGCCGACCATGCTAGGCGGCACCCCTGACAAAAACGGTTCCGGCGGCTGTCGCATTCCCCTGAACAGGCTTTACTCATAGGCTGGTCACTTCGATCTCAAGCCTCAACGTCGGGGAGAGGCAGCACATGACCTACACGCCGTCCACTCAGCACACCTCCGTACCGGCACCGCGCGGAGTGCCCGACCGGCACATCAACGCGGTGCGCCAGGCGACGGACGTGCTGTACGAGGTCGTCGAGGAGCTGGACCAGACCGCCGTGCGCGGTCCGAGCCTGCTCCCCGGATGGACCCGCGGACACGTCATCACCCACCTCGCGCGCAACGCGGACGCGCTGGTGAACCTGCTCACCTGGGCGCGCACCGGGGTCGAGCACGAGGCCTACGCGTCGCGAGCCGATCGCGACGCCGACATCGAGGAAGGCGCCCGCCGCATCCTGCAGGTGATCAAGGCCGACCTGGACTCCGCGTGCGTCCGGTTCGAGCACGCCTGCCGCGACATGCCCGCGCACTCGTGGCGTTCGGAGGTCACGGCGCCCAAGGGCGCCACGATCCCGGCGTCCCAGGTGCCGTTGTTCCGGCTGCGCGAGGTGTGGATCCACCTCATCGACCTGAACTGCGGCATCGGGTTCGAGGACCTGCCCGCCGACTTCGTGGAGGAGTTCCTCGACGACGCCGTGAAGCAGTTCGAGGGCAGGGTCGACCCGTTCCGCATCGAGGTCGCTCTGCCCGACGGCACTCAGCGCATCTGGACGGTCAGCGGTCCGGCGAGCCGCAGCTCCGTGAGCGGATCGGCCAGCACCGTGCTGGGCTGGTTGACCGGCCGGACCGGCGGCGCGGGCCTGCGCGGCGAGCTGCCGGACCTGCCCGACTGGATCTGAGTCAGCAACCGGTACGCGGGCCGTTCGACGAACTTCGTCAGCAGCCAGCCGAGCACCAGCGCCGAGGTGAGGAACCCGGCGAGCAGCCACCCGGACCGCAGCCCGGCGTTGTGGATGCGGTCCATCACCACGGTGCCGATCTGCTCGTGCACCAGGTACACCCCGTAGGAAATGCCGGCGAGCCAGGTGACCGGCCTGGCAATCGGCTTGAAGAACACCCAATCGGGTCCAGCCGCCGCAGTGCACACCAGGAGTAGCAGAACCCCGAACCCGAGCGTCGAACCGTACTCGGCCGTGTGAATCGCCTGTGCCACCAAAGTGGCCGCGAGGAGCGCGACCAAGTGCGGGGTGCTCATCCGGTGCTTGTGCCACAACCAGATCGCGATGCCGGCGGCGAACAGCTGCGCCCGGTGCAGCGCGAAACCGTTGTAGACCATGAAGAGCGTGTGCGAGTGGTCCAGCAACGGCCGCAGCAGCAGCGGCGTGATGATGAGCGCCCACAGGAAGACCCGGAGCTTCCTGCCTCTCAGGCGCTTCACGAGGACGGCAGCGGCGATGAACGCCGCGATCTGCACCGGCACGGTCCAGTAGGCGAAGTCGACGATGTTGACGTCCGGGAACCACTGGTTGATCAGCAGCAGGTTGTAGACGACGTCCCGGCCGTCGAGCTGACTCCACCCCTCAGGCGCGATCCACCGCTGCACGGCATATGTGAGCAGCACGGCCGCCATGTACGCCGGCAGCAGGCGCGCGAGTCTTCTCCACAGGAACTGCCCCGGCTTGCCGCTGTTGAGCGATGCGCAGGCGAAGAAGGCCGAGACGACCATCAGCATGCTGGCACCCATCGACATCGGGAAGGTGAACGGCAGCGGCCCCAGATCGGGGTGACTGCTGACGCTCGTGAGCGTGGCGTGGTGGAGCAACACGCACCCGATGGCGACGACGCGAAGAACGTCCCAGCTGACCCTGCGGGCCGTCCGGGGCTTGTGTCGTTGCGCTGGAATCACGAGAGGTGGGGACCCGTTCGTAGATGCTTTCGGCGTACACGGCGACGGAATGTTGACCTTTACTTACCCTATGGGTGCAACCTGTATGCAACCTGAAGGTGTGCGTTGCACCGGTTCAAGCGACTACCGTCTGCCACCGTGGACGTACTCGAGAACTACACCGGTCACGTCGATCCAGGTGGCCCCGCGGCCCGTCGCACGCTGGATGCGCTGACCATCACGAAGATCTCCGTCGGACCGATGGACAACAACGCCTACCTGCTCGTTTGCCGATCCACGAACGAGGCGTTGCTCATCGACGCGGCCAACGACCACGAGCGCCTGTCCGACCTGCTCGGCCACACCCCGGACCGCCCGCGCCTGCGCACGATCGTGACGACGCACCAGCACGCCGATCACTGGCAGGCGCTGGGAGCCCTGGCCGGCGCCCACGGCTCGAACACCGTCGCGCACGAGCTCGACGCCGCCGTCCTCCCCGTCCCGCCGGACGTCCTGGTGGACCACGGCGACACCATCAACGTGGGCGAAGTCCCGTTGTCGATCATCCACCTGCGCGGCCACACACCGGGCTCGATCGCGGTCCTCTACGACGACCCGGCGGGCCACCCGCACCTGTTCACCGGAGATTCACTCTTTCCGGGGGGTGTGGGAAAGACCACGTCGACCGACAACTTCGCGTCGCTCATCAACGACGTCGAGGATCGCCTGTTCGCCGTCCTGCCCGACGACACCTGGTTCTACCCCGGCCACGGCGACGACTCGACGCTGGGCAAGGAGCGCCCCTCGCTCGCGGAGTGGCGCGCCCGCGGCTGGTGAGCTGAACTGAACGGTGAGCCCGTCGCCATGGGCTCACCGTTCGGTCGCAGTCAGACTTCGATGATCGTGACCATGTCGTCGAGCCCCTTGAAGTCATCGGCATTTCGCGTGTAAAGCGGCATTCCTCGTGACGAGGCGATGGCGGCGATCATGAGGTCCATCCGCCTGGGTTTCGGATTTCGATTCGCCGCCATCGTCAGCGCGACCAGCGTGCCGTACCGGGCGGCTGCCTGAGCATCGAAAGGCAGTGGTTCGAACTCGACGATCGCCGCGCCGAGCTTCTCGGTGCGAGCAGCCCTGGATGCGGCATCCAGGGCCATCGCCACCCCTTGATGCAACTCAGCCATCGTGACCACCGTGAGTTCGGGCATCTCCGGCAGGGCGTCCGGATCCAGAAGCCCAAGATCGATGTAGGCGCACGTGTCGAGCACTCCGGACTCAGGACGCTCAGCCACGACTGCGCTCCCACGGGTCGAAGTCGCCCACGCGGTCTTCATCACCGAAGAACTCATCGGCTTCCTGACGCATGCGGGCGTGATCCACCCGAGGCAGCGTCCTGTGCCGTTCGACCAGCTCCTCGGCCGTCAGCCGGCGACGTCGAGTCAAGGGCCGAAGTTCGGCGATTTCCACGCCGTTGCGCGTCACGTGGTACGTCTCGCCCGCCTCCACCGCGTCCATGACGGCCGCGGAGTGATTGCGGAACTCTCGCTGGCTGATGACCTTCACACAGCGAGTGTAGTCCAGCGTAGTCCACCGGGCTACACGCGCTGGACTTGTTCACCGCTCGCGCGATTTACCCTTTCCGGGGGTGCGGGAAGGACCACGTCGACCGACAACTTCGCATCCCTGATCAACGACGTGGAGGACCGCCTGTTCGCCGTCCTGCCCGACGACACCTGGTTCTACCCCGGCCACGGCGACGACTCGACGCTGGGCAAGGAGCGCCCCTCGCTCGCGGAGTGGCGCGCTC
>Ga0070710_10000814_pt1 | contig 15004 bp, 14 predicted proteins | sample LARL52metaG_FD_65454 | JGI IMG/M metagenome (GOLD analysis project Ga0070710, IMG submission 65454) | Corn, switchgrass and miscanthus rhizosphere microbial communities from Kellogg Biological Station, Michigan, USA - LAR L5-2 metaG | ecosystem: Host-associated > Plants > Roots > Rhizosphere ... | reverse complement strand
AGCTGCTCGGAGCCCTCCGCCGACAACCAGTAGGCCCGCGAGTCGCCGACCCACCCGACCGTCGCCGACGAGTCCGTGACCACCACCGACACGAACGTGCACGACGGCGCGACACCCCGGCCGCCCGCGTCGACCGGCTCGGCCTCCACCAGCTGCTCGACCGCGAAGCACGACGCCGCCACGGCGTCGACCATCGCCTGCTCCGGGTCCGCGGTGTCGATCAACGCGTTGATCAGCACGTCCACCGCCGCGTCGGCGGCCGCCTGCGAGGCCTGCTCCGCCCGCTCGGACGACGCCACGCCGTCGCAGACCACGGCGGCGACGCCCTTGCCCGCGACGTGCCCGAACGCCATCGAGTCCTCGTTGCGCGCCCGCCGCTTGCCCCGGTCCGACACGCCGGACACCGCGCCGAGCGTGTACTCGACCCGGTCACGCGCCGACGGCTGATGCCGGCCGCACTGGGTGCAGTAGTCCTCGTCGTCGATGTCGGGCGAGCCGCACAGGATGCACGAGGCCTGCGCGGGACCGGTCGGTCCGCCCAGCGGCGTGCGGCGGACCAGCAGGTTGCGTCCGCACGCCTCGCAGAACCGGTCCTCCGGCGCGACGGGCGCGAAGCACTCCGGGCACTTCAGGGTGTCCATCAAACCAACGTCCTAGGCCTTACCGCGTTCGCGCGGTCCACCAATGCGATCCGTTCCTCCGGCGTGGCCGCGAACCGGGCCAGCGTGCGGTAGCGCCGCTCGAGACCCAGCCGAAGCTCGTGTTCGGAGAGTGCACAGTCCAGCACCCTGCCCTCGGCGGCCTGATTGCGGGTCACGTAGTCGTACGCCGCCTCCAGCAGTTCCGCCGACAGCTGGGTGTGCGAATGGACGTCGATGTCCAAGGCGTGCAACCGTTCCCCGGCCGCGACGAGGTCCTCCGCGTCGCCGTGGCCGAGCTGCGCGCGCACCGCCGCGATCTGCGCCGCGAGATGTTGTGAGGAAGTGTCCGGAACGGACAGCAACACGTCGACCGCTCGCGCACGGTCACCGCACGCGAGCAACACGCGCGCCAGCCCGAACGCCGCCGACACGTACGCGTGGTCGGTCCGCCACACCAGCTCGTACCAGCCCGCCGCCGCCTTCAGCTCACCCGCCGCTTCGTAGCACGCGCCCAGCGCGAGCTTCGGCGCCGCCTCACCCGGCACCGCCGAGCACACCGCGTCGAAGAACCCCAGCGCGTCCTGCGGGCGTCCGTCGGTCAGCGCGGCGAGGCCCTGGTACCAGTCCGGCCGCCAGTCCTCCGGGTCCAGCTCGGACTCGTCGAACATCGACGGCGCCGTCAGCGCCTCCAGCTCCCGCATCGCCGTCTCGGTGTCCCCGGACTCGATCAGCACCCGCACGATCCGCAACCGGACCTCCACGGTGTACTCCGGGGCCTTGCGCAGGCCTGCCGGATCCGACGTCGTCGCCGTCGCGAGCCACGACGCGGCCGCGTCCGAGGTGCTCACGCTCGGTGCCGGCAACGCCAGCGCCACCTCCGCCAGGTCGAGCGCGCCCTCCACGCCGAACCGGCGGCGTTCCGGCGTGAACTGCCGCGACAGCCCGGGCCGCTGCGCGCCGTCCTCGATCGACAGCACCTCGCGCAGCACGCCGGTGAGCTGCTCGGCCATGTCCTCGGCGGAGGCGAACCGCAGCTCGGGGTTCGGGTTGGTGGCGCGCAGCAGCAGCCGGTGGAACGACTCGAACCGGCCCAGCAGCGGTTCCTCGTCGACCGTGGGCAGCCGGTTCTTGCACCGGCCGCGGAAGTCGAACGGGAAGCTCATCACCGCCAAAGCTCGCCCGATCGTGTAGATGTCGGAGAACACCGACGGACCGATCGTGCCGATCTCCGGCGCCTGGTAGCCGATCGTGCCGTAGATGGGGGAGTGGTGGTCGTCGATGCGCCGCACCGCGCCCAGGTCGATCAGCTTGAGCTGCTCCTCGGTGTGGATCATGTTGTCCGGCTTGAAGTCGCAGTACAGCAGCCCGACCCCGTGCAGGTAGCCGACCGCGGGCAGGATCTCCAGCACGTACGCGATCGCCTGCGCCAGCGGCAGCGCCTCGTCACCGCGGCCCTCCCGGCGCCGGCGCGTGATCATGTCCTTGATCGACTCGCCGCCGACGTACTCCATCACGATGTAGTCGACCAGGTTGCCGCTCTCGCGGTCCGCGTGCCGGATGAAGTTGTGGATCTTCACGATGTTCGGGTGCTCGACCTCGGCCAGGAACCGCCGCTCGGCCAGCGCCGCCGCCATCGCGTCGGCGTCACCGGAGTCGAGCAGGCCCTTGAGCACCACCCACCGGTCGCTCACCGCGTGGTCCAGCGCCAGGTACAGCCACCCCAGACCACCGTGCGCCAGGCACCCCAGCACCTCGTACTGGTCGTGCAGCAGCTCACCCGGCTCCAGCTTCGGCGTGAACGAGTACGCGTGCCCGCACTGCGGGCAGAACCCCTCGACCCGGCCCGGCTTGCCGTCCTTGCGCCGCCCGACCTTCTTGCCGCACCGCGAGCAGAACCGCTTGGCCTCCGGCACCTCCGGGTTCTCCAGCACCGCGGTCTTCGGGTCGCGGTAGGGCACCCGCGGCACCTCGACCAGCCCGGCACCCAGCCGGCCGCGGCTCATCGACCGCCCGCTGCCCCTGCGCGTGCGCCCCGAGCCCGAACGCGACAACCCCCGCGAGGCCTCCTGCGACACCGACCAGGGTGCGGTCCCCGGCGACGTCGCGGGCCCCGTGACCGGCAGATCCAGATCCTCACTCATCTCGCGACCCTCCCTAGTCCCGATAACGAGCGACCGGCGGCGCCGGTGCCGGACCCAGCCGATTCAGCCACCGCCAGTAGATCCCGCTCCACGAGCCGTCGGCGTACATCCGCTCCAGCACGCCGTTGACGAACCGGACCAGGTCCTCCTGTCCCTTCGGCACCCCCACGCCGTACGGTTCCTCGGTGAACCGCGCCCCCACCACCTCGGTGTACGGGTCCTGCGCGGCCAGCCCCGCCAGGATCGTGTCGTCGGTGGAGATCGCGTCGGTCTGCCCCTGCTGCAGCATCACCAGGCAGTCCGTCCAGTTCGGCACGCTCACCGTCGTCTTGGCCCGGCCCACGACGTTGCCCAGCGACGTCGACCCCGTCGCCACACACACCTTCTTGTCCTTGAGGCTGTCCACGCCGGTGATGCCCGAGTTGCGGCGCACCAGCACCCGCTGCCCGGCCAGGTAGTAGACCTGCGAGAAGTCCACGTCCGCCAGCCGCTGGCAGGTGATCGTCATCGTGCGCACCACGACGTCCACGTCACCGTGCTGCAGCACCGGGATGCGCTCGGCCGCCGTGACGACCTTGAACTGCACCTTCTTCTCGTCGCCGAAGATCGCCTTGGCGATCTGCCGCGCCACGTCGACGTCGAAGCCCTCGATCTCGCCGGTGAACGAGTTGCGGAACCCCATCAGGTACGAGTTCTGGTCCACCCCGGCGATCAACCGGCCGCGCTTGAGGATCCGCTCCATCGTCGAGCCCGCCGGCATCTGCCCCGCCGGCGGCAGCGGGCCCGGCCGCAGGCTCGCCGTCGCGTCGCACGACGGCGCCGGCCCCGCCGAGCTGCTCGGCGCGACCGTGACCGTGACCGTGCTCGCGTCGGCCGGCTGCGGCGCCGCGGCGTTGCGCGGCACGACCTCGCTCGGCGCCGGACCCGCCGAACACGCGCCCACGAGCAGGACCGCTGCCAGGGTCAGTCGTCTCACCGGTACTCCTTGAGCCGCTGCCACAATCCCATCGTCGAGCCCACCGCGCTGATCACCGCCAGCACCAGCACCCCGACCACGGTGCCCGCGAGCGACGCCCGCGCCACCGCCACCTCGTCGCTGAAGTCCTGCCGCGCCTGCCCGATCGCCCGCACCAGGTCCTGGTCCAGCGAGTCGAAGTACGGGTTGTCGATCAACGCCACGGCGTCGTTGTACTGACCGGCGTCGTCGGCCTCGCGGATGCGCTGATGCACCTGCTGCCACTGCCGGAAGTGCCGCATCGCCTGGTCGGCCGCCTCGCCGTTCTCCTGCTGCTTCGCCCGGCCCAGCAGGCCCTCCAGCCGTTCGGACACCGCGACGAAGTTCTTCTCGTACGCCTGCCCCGAACCCCGCGCGACCAGCGTCAGCGTCTCCTCGCCGCGTGCGGTCAGGGTCGCGATCCGCGCCTGCGCCAGCACGTCGACCTTCTCCGACGCCGACCGCGAGGCCGCGACGTCGCGCATCACCAGCACCGACACCGTCGTCGCCCACAGCAGCGACACCGCCGCCGCGGCCGTCGCGACCAGCAGTCCGATGTTGAGCAGCCGGTTCGTCCTGCGGGTCAGGTAGACCTGGGTCAGCACCAGCGCGACCACGAACGCCAGTGCCACGGTCACCGAACCCCACGGGAAGTTCGCCTCGTCCTGCGCCCGTGCCACCCGGTCGGTCTCCGCCCGGTACAGCTCCTGCGCCGACGGCAGCAGCTGCGTGCGCATCAGCCCCGAGGCCTCCCTCAGGTACGCGGCGCCCACCGGGAAGCCCTGCCGGTTGTTCGTGCGGGCGGTCTCGATCAGTCCCGTGTAGACCGGCAGCTGCGCCGCGAGCGTCGCCGTCAGGTCGGGGGAGGAGGCGGTGGCGACCGACAGCGCCGCCTGCGCCTGCGCGATGTCCGCCTCGTAGCGCTGCCGCAGCTGAGAAGGCTCCAGACCACCGGACAGGAACGCGCTCGCCGCCGTCGCGTCCGCGTCCTGCAACGCCCGGTAGACCTCCTGTGAGGCGTGCGCGAGCGGCTCCGACCGCGTCGCCAGGTCCTCCAGCGCCTGCTGCTGCCGGTTCACGCTCCACGTCGTCAGCCACCCGCTGGCCAGGCTCGCCATCACCAGCACCACGACGATCAGGCTCAACCGGCCCGGTGTCGACCGCGCCAGACCGGTGACCCGGCGCACCAGCGCCTGCCGCGGCTGCGAGTCGATCACCACGAGCGGGCCTCCCGACGGCAAGTTGATCGGCGTGGCGTAACTGTAGGCATCCGGACCACACCGCGTGGGAATTACCGGCTCATCCCGCGAGGTGTCACCAGGCCGTAACCACCCGATCAAGCCCACCGCCGCACCGCCAGGGGCCATCCGCCGGGGCGCGCCCGACGCCTTCACGGCGAACTCACATTCGCGCTTTCCTTCGGACACCGGTCGGCGTGCATTGACAACAAGCCGTGCACTGGATGACAAGAACGCCGAATTCCGGTCTGGCACTCTCGTGAGCGTGGCAACCAAGAGCATTGTCAAGCGATCGCTGGACGAGTGCCGGCGGTGAACAGCGTCACCGTTTTCTGCGGAGCACATCCAGGACGTGCCGAGGATTACGCGAATGCCGCGGCCGAACTGGGCCGGGCAATCGCGCAGGCGAATCTCCGACTCGTCTACGGCGGTGCCGGGTTCGGGCTCATGGGGGCCGTCGCGGACGCGGCCCTGAGCGCGGGCGGCACCGTCATCGGCGTCATCCCGGAGAGCCTGGGCGGCCGCGAAGTCGCGCACACGGGGCTGACCGAACTGCATGTCGTGCCCGACATGCACCGGCGCAAGGCCCTCATGGCCGAGCTCGGCGACGCCTTCGTGGCACTGCCCGGCGGACTCGGCACCGCCGAGGAGTTCCTCGAAGTCCTCACCTGGGCCAAGCTCGGCCTGCACCGCAAACCCTGCGTGCTGCTCGACGTGCACGGCTATTACCGATCCCTGCTCGCCTTCCTCGACGATGCCGTGCACGAAGGATTCTTCGTCCCCGACACCTCTCAACGCGTCATCGTGTGCCAGAAAGCCGACCAGGTCGTCACGGCACTCGACGGAGAAATGGGAAACCAATGACCACCACGAGGGAAAGCCATGCGCGCGACGACTACGAACGCTCGCTGAAAGCGCACTGGGACGCCAAGACGTCCGACGACATCAATTTGTTGCTGGGCGCCGAGGACGACCTGTACCACCACCACTACGCCATCGGCGACTTCGACCGCTCGGTCCTCGACGCGCCCGCCGACCGGCGCGAGGAGCTCATCCTGCGCGAGCTGCACCGCATGGAGAGCGAGCAGGTCCGGTTGATCCTCGACGCCCTCGGCCCGACCCCGGCCACCGCACGCGGCATGGACGCCGGATCCGGGCGTGGCGGCACGTCGTTCACCCTCGCCCGCGAGTTCGGCTGCCGGATGGACGGGGTCAACTTCTGCGACCACCACGTCGAGTTCTCCGAGCGGATCGCCCGCAGGCGCGGCTGGGACGACCGGGTCCGGTTCCACCTCGGCAACATGCTGCAGACCCCGTTCGACGACGGCACGTTCGACTTCGTCGTGTCCAACGAGACGACGATGTACGCCGACGCGTTCGAGGCGATGCGCGAGTTCTCCCGCGTGCTGCGCCCCGGCGGGCGGTACGTCATGACGACCTGGTGCCGCGACGACGTGGTCGACCCGCGGTCGGAAGCCACCCGGCAGATCGACACCCACTACGTCTGCAAGATGCACCGGCGCAGCACCTACTTCGCCGCGTTTAAGGCCAACGGCCTGGTGCCCTACTACGCCCAGCGGTACACGCGTGAGGCCATGCCGTACTGGGAGCTGCGCAACCACAGCAGCCTCCGCACCGGCGTCGAGGACGCGTTCCTGCAGGGCTACCGCGACGGCAGCCTCAACTACCTGGTCGTCGCGGCCGAACGCGTCTGATCGCCCGAAAACCCATCTCTACTAAGGAGTGACGCAGAAATGTCGCAAATGGACGTGGTCACGCTCGGCGAGCACGACGCGGAGCAGCGGGGCTACTGGGACGCCAAGCGGTCCGACGACATCAACCTCCTGCTGGGGGTCGACGACGGGCTCTACCACCACCACTACGGGATCGGCGACTACGACCACTCCGTGCTGGAGGCCCCGGCCGAGACGCGGGAGGAGCTGATCCTGCGCGAGCTGCACCGCCTGGAGGGCGCCGAGACCGAGCTGATCCTCGACGCGCTGGGCGAGGTGCGGCCCGAGCACCGCGTGATGGACGCGGGTTCCGGCCGCGGCGGCACGTCGTTCATGATCGCCGACCGGTTCGGCTGCCGGGTGGACGGCGTGAACTACTGCGCTCACCACGTGGAGTTCACCCAGAAGCTGGCACGCGAGCGCGGCAGCGCGGACCGGGTCGGGTTCCACTTCGCGAACATGATGCAGACGCCGTTCGAGGACGACACCTTCGACTTCATCGTGTCCAACGAGACCACGATGTGCGTGGACCTCGACAAGGCGTTCGCCGAGTTCGCCAGGGTGCTGCGTCCCGGCGGCCGCTACGTGGCCGTCACCTGGTGCCGCAACGACGTCGTCGAGGACAGGTCGGTGGCGTCCCAGCAGATCGACGACCACTACCTGTGCGCGATGCACACCCGCAGCAAGTACTTCGAAGCGTTGTCCGCCAACGGTTTCGTGCCGTTCCACGTGCAGCGCTACACCGACGAGGCGATTCCGTACTGGGAGCTGCGCGAGCACTCCACCATGCGCACGGGCGTCGAGGAGCCGTTCCTGACGGGCTTCCGCGAGCGCAGCATCGACTACCTGGTCATCGCCTCCGAGCGGCTCTGACGTTCAACATCGACGAGGAGTGGGTGACAGGCGATGACGGAAGCACCGGAGCTGTCGCTGGATTTGCGGCGGGACGGGTTGGTCCCGGTCGAGGAGCTGGCCAGGGCGCGGGACGACGAGGGCGTGGTGCAGGTGCCGACGTTGTTCGGCGTGCCCGCGTACCTGGTGTGCCGGTACGAGGACGTTCGCGAGGTGCTGGCGGACTCGACCCGGTTCAGCATCGCCCGCACACCGCTGTTCGGGCTGGCCGAGGGCGGTGACGTGAGCGAGGAGGAGCTCGCCAGGATGCGGGCGGGCAACCTGCTCGGGTTCGACCCGCCCGAGCACACGCGGCTGCGCCGGATGCTCATCCCGGAGTTCACCGTGCGCCGGATGAACCGGCTGGAGCCGCGGCTCGTGGAGATCGTCGGCGCGGCCCTGGACGACCTGGAGCGGGCAGGTGCGCCGGCCGACCTGATGACGCACTTCGCCCTGCCGGTGCCGTCACTGGCGATCTGCGAGCTGCTGGGCGTGCCCTACGCCGACCGCGACGACTTCCAGGACCGGTCCGCGCGGCTGCTGGACCTGTCGCTGCCGCCGGAGGAACGGATCGCGGCGCGGCGGGAGGACCAGCAGTACATGATCGACCTGGTCACCCGCGCGCGAGCCCGACCGGGTGACGACACGCTGGGCATGCTGGTGCGGGAGCACGGCGACGAGCTGAGCACCGACGAACTGGTCGGCATCGCCGGCCTGATCGTGCTCGCCGGGCACGAGACGACCTCGAACATGATCGGCCTGAGCACGCTGGTCCTGCTGCGCAACCCGGACCAGCTGAACCTGCTGCGCACCGATCCCGCGCGGATCGACTCCGCCGTCGAGGAGCTGCTGCGCTGGTTGTCCATCGCGCACTCGCTGCCGCCCCGCACGACCACCACCGAGGTCCGGATCGCCGGCCACGTCATCCCCGAGGGCTCGTTCGTGATCCCCTCGATTCCGGCGGCCAACCGCGACCGCGCCTTCGTCGACGACCCCGACACCCTGGACATCACCCGGGAACCCGGCAGCCACCTCGCCTTCGGCCACGGCGTGCACTTCTGCCTCGGTCAGCTGCTGGCACGGATGCAGCTGCGCGTCGCACTTCCGGCGCTGCTGCGGCGCTTCCCGGAGCTCGCGCTGGCCGATCCGGACGGGGAGATCGAGTACCGCGCCTCCAGCCTCGTGTTCGGGTTGAACTCGCTGCGCGTGACCTGGTGAGAGTGGGAGAAGACACGATGACAACGGCCGTGACGTACGGCTACGGGGACCTTCCCGGCCTGATCGCGCGCATGACCGGCGACGAGCGGCACGCCTTCTCGTCGTCGTCCACGAAGGACGTCCTCTGGGTGCTCTACGACCGCGTGCTCAACGTGGCACCCGACCGGCTGGACGACGAGAACCGCGACCGCTTCGTGAACTCCAAGTCGCACGGCCCGATGGCCTACTACGCGGTGCTCGCCGCGAAGGGGTTCATCCGGCCGGAGGACCTCGACGACTGGGGCACGTTCGACTCGCCGTTCGGTTTCGTGCCGGACCGGGTCAAGGTGCCGGGCGTGGAGCTGTCGGGCGGTTCGCTCGGCCACGGCCTTCCCGTCGGGGTGGGGATCGCACTGGCCTGGCGCGTGCAGAAACGGCGTGAGCCCAGGGTCTTCGTCCTGATCGGCGACGGCGAGTTCGACGAAGGCAGCAGCCACGAGGCGATGGCCTTCGCCGGCCGGGCGAAGCTCGGCCGGCTCACCGTCATCGCGCTGGACAACGGCACGGCGAGCCAGGGCTGGCCGGGTGGCATCGACCGGCGCTTCGCCGGCGAGGGCTGGGACACGGTTGTCGTCGACGGCACGAACCACGACGAGATCCACGCCGCGCTGACGCAGGAACACCCGGACCGGCCGCTCGCCGTCGTGGCCACCGTCACCCGCTAGGGAGTGGATCACCATGAGTTCCCCGGACATGTGGAGCACCTTCGGCGCGACGATGGCGGGCGCGCTGGACACCGACCAGCGGGCGGCCGTCGTGCTGGCCGACATCGGCACCCACTTCTTCAAGCAGGCCAAGCAGAAGCACCCCGACCGGGTGATCAACGTCGGCATCCGGGAACAGCTCATGATGGGCGTGGCCAGCGGGCTCGCGATGTGTGGCCTGCGGCCCGTGGTGCACACCGTCGCCTCGTTCCTCGTCGAGCGCCCGTACGAGCAGGTCAAGCTGAACTTCGGGCAGCAGAACGCGGGAGCGGTGCTCGCGAGCTGGGGTGCCTCCTACGACCTCTCCGAGTTCGGCTGGTCGCACTACACGCCGGGAGACGTCGCGGCACTGGACTCGTTGCCGAACTGGACGATCCACGTGCCGGGGCATCCCGAGGAGGCCGCTGACCTGCTGCTGCGCTCGCTGCCCGGAGACGACCGCGTCTACCTCCGGCTGTCGAGCCAGGCCAACGCGGAACCTCACGGCGTGGCGGGGTCCTTCACCATGATCAAACAGGGCGACCGCGGGGTGGTCCTCGCGGTCGGCCCGACCCTGGACCGGGTGCTGGCCGCGACCGCCGCGCTCGACGTGACCGTGCTGTACGCGTCGACGATCCGCCCGTTCGACACGGCCGGGCTGCGCACCGCGGTGCTGGCCGGGAGCCAGGCCGACGTCGTCCTGGTCGAGCCCTACCTGGCCGGCACGTCGGCGCACGAGGTGGCGTCGACGCTGGTGCACGTCCCGCACCGGCTGCTCAGCCTGGGCGTGCGGCGGGACGTCGAAGTCCGCCGCTACGGCAAGCCCGAGGACCACGACCGCCTGCACGGCCTCGACGCGGCGAGCCTGGGCGAGCGGATCAGGTCGTTCTTCATTCTCTAGGCGAGGGGACCGGCTGATGCTCGTGCGCGCGATCGTGGGACCGACGGGAATCGGGAAGAGCGCGGTGGCGGCCGAGCTGGCTTCCGCCACCGGGGCACCCGTCCTCGTGGCCGATCGGATCCAGTGCTACACCGATCTGCCGGTGTCGAGTGCCCGGGCCGAGAGCGAGGACGGGGTGCACCGCATCTGGCTGGGCGACCGCACCGTCCGCGACGGCGACTACCCGCCGGACGACGCCGCGGAAACGCTGCTGGCCAGGCTCCGCGCCCTCGTCGAACAGCACCGGCTGGTGGTTCTGGAAGGCGGATCGATCTCCATCATGCTCCGCTTCGCCGAGCAGATCGACGAGCTGCCGTTCCCGGTGTCCGTGCAGGTCCTGCGCATCGGGGACAGGCAAGCCTATGCGGCGGGCCTGCGGGCGAGAGCGCGCAGCATGCTCTTTCGCGACCAGTTCGGCAGAAGTCTTCTCACGGAGTTCGTCGCGGCCTGGACCACGCCGGGACGGCGGCTCTTCACGGCGTCCATCAGCGGGCTGGACTGCATCCTCGAATGGTGCGCGAAGCATTCCGTCCCGCCCGAGGACGTGGCCGGGATGGACATCCCGGCGAAGCTGCTCGACGAGCTGGCGAGCATGATCGGCGAGCGGTACGCCGAGCACGGCTTCGTGCAGGACAGGGTCTTCGCGGAGGTCTTCGGCTGACATGGCGGACATCTGTGGCCTCGGCGGCGAATGGCACACCGACGATGCGCGGCTGACGAGTGCGGCCGAGGACTTCGGGCACTGCGTGCACGCGAAACCCGCGGCGGTGCTGGTCCCCAGGTCGGCGGCCGAGATCCAGGAAGCGGTGTCGTTCGCGGCGGCGCGGGGCCTGCCGATCGCCGCGCGCGGCGCCGGGCACTCGACCTACGGTCAGGGCCAGGCGGACGGCGGGATCGTGGTGGACATGACCGGCCTCAACGCCGTGCACGAGGTCGAGCCCGGCCACGTCGTGGTGGACGCGGGAGCGCTGTGGTCGGACGTGGTCGACGCCGTTCTTCCGCAACTGCGGACACCACCCGTGCTGACCGACTTCCTGGGCACCACGGTCGGCGGCACCCTGTCGGCCGGAGGTTTCGGCGGAGCAAGTCACCGGCACGGTCTGCAGACCGACAACGTGGTGGCCCTGGAGGTCGTCACCGGGACAGGCGCGCGGCTGACGTGCTCGGAGACCGAGAACCGCGACCTGTTCGACCGCGTGCGCGGCGGGCTCGGCCAGTTCGGCGTGATCACCAGGGCGACGCTGCGGCTCGCCCCGGCGGCCGACCGCACCCGCTGGTACAAGCTCTGGTACGACGACCTGGCGCTCTTCCTCTCCGACCAGGCACGTCTCGTGCGCGAAGGCCTGGCCGACCACGTGGAGGGCAGGATCGTCGCGGGGCAGAGCGGTTCCTGGCGCTACCGGCTCGACCTGGCCCAGCACTTCTCCTCCCCGCCCGACGACCGCACCCTGATCCGGGGTCTTCGGCACGAACGCGGCACCGAGCACGTCGAGGACCTCCCGCACGCGGAGTTCCTCAACCGGATGGCGCCGGGTGAGCGAGAACTGCGCAGGACCGGGGAGTAGTTCCACCCCCACCCGTGGCTCAACCTCCTCGTCCCGACGAGCACCACCGAGCCGTTCATCCGGCACGTTCTCGACGGCCTCACCGCGGACGACATCGGGAGATCGGGCCTGATCATCGTCTACCCGATGCCGATGGCGAAGCTGAGAACACCCTTCGTGCGCAAGCCGGCCAGTGCGATGGCGTTCATGTTCGCGTTGCTCCGCACGTGCCCGCCCGGCGAAGAACATCCGATTCTCTCGACCAACCGAACCATCTACGACCAGGCGCTCACCGCGGGCGCGGTGGCCTACCCGGTCAACGCGCTGCCCATGTCGCCACAGGACTGGCGCAGCCACTTCGGGCCGGGGTGGAACGACTTCGTCCAGGCCAAACACCGCTTCGACCCGCACGGGATCCTGGCCCCCGGCCACGGCATACGAATTCGAGGCCTCACATGACCGACGTCGCGATGGCCCGCCGGCGCGGGCCGGTGTTCGCGCTCCTCGCCATGACGCAGTTCGTGGTGGTCCTGGACATCACCATCGTCAACGTCGCCCTGCCGTCGATCGAGACGTCCCTGGGCTTCTCCCGCGCTGGCTTGGCCTGGGTCATCGACGCCTACCTGCTCACCTTCGGCGGGTTCCTGCTGCTCGGCGGCCGAGCCGCGGACCTCTTCGGGCGCAAGCGGGTGTTCCTCACCGGCCTGATGATCTTCGGCCTGGCCTCCGTGGCCTGCGGCCTCGCCGGGACCGCGGGCCAGCTCGTCGCCGCCCGCGCCGTGCAGGGACTCGGCGGCGCGATCGTCTCACCGGCCGCGCTGTCCCTGGTGACCGTGACGTTCCCGCGGGAAGCGGAGCGGACCAAGGCGATGGGCATCTGGGGCATGGTGGCCGGTGCGGGCGGCGCCACCGGCGTCGTGCTCGGCGGAGTGCTCACCGCCGGTCTCGGCTGGGAGTGGGTGTTCTGGGTGAACACGCCCCTGACTCTGGGAGGCGCCCTCCTCGGCCTCAAGCTGATCACCGGCACCGACGCCCACCGCACCGCGCCGCTGAGGGAGTTCGACCTGCTCGGCGCGATCACCGCCACCGCCGGGCTGTCCGCGCTCATCTTCGGCCTGATCCAGACCGGTGAACACGGCGTCGCCTCGACCCGCGCCCTGGTCGCGTTCGCGGCGGCCGCGGTCCTGCTCGGCGCCTTCGTCGTCACGGAGCTGCGCGTCCCCGCGCCTCTGGTCAGCTTCGGCATCTTCCGCTCCCGCACGCTGAGCGCGGCCAACGGCATGATGCTGATCTTCATCGCGGGCGTCGTGGCCACGAACTTCTTCGTCACCCTCTACTGCCAGCAGGTCCTCGGCTACGGGCCCGTCGCGTCGGGCCTGTCGCTCCTGCCGCTGGCACTGGGCCAGATCCTGTTCTCCCAGATCGCCCCGCGCGCGCTGGCCCGGTTCGGCGTGCTCACCGTGCTGCTCGTCGGCATGGGCGCCGCGATCCTGGGCTTCTGCTGGTTCTCGCTGGTCTCGCCCACCGGGTCCTTCCTGGCCGACGTCCTCGGCCCGGCCGTCCTGGTCTCCGTCGGCGGCGGCTTCGGGTTCGTCGTGCTGATCGTCATGGCCGTGTCCGGGGTCGAACCGCGCCAGGCCGGTCTGGCCGGCGGTCTGATCAACATGTCGCAGCAGGTCGGGGGCGCCCTCGGGCTGGCCGTGCTCGCCTCGCTGGCCACCTGGCGGACCGCCCGCCAGGTCGAGGCCGGTGTCGCCGTGCCGTCCGCGCTGACCGACGGCTTCCAGCTCGGTTTCCTGGTCGCGGCCGGACTCGTCCTCGTCGGCCTGACCGCGGCCGTCCTGGCCCTGCGACCGGTCAGCCGCGCGAGGCGACCAGGCGCGCGACCCCGTCGAGGATCATCTCCAGACCGAACTCGAACGAGTGCTCCGGGCTGAACGCGCTCTGGTGCGCCTGCCCGACCGCGTCACCGACCCGTGCGGCGACGGGGTAGCGGGCCGGGTCGAACACGGTCATCAGGAACGGCACCACCGCGTCCCACCACTGCTGGTCGGTCAGCCCGGTCTCCTGCTCGGTCACCGCCGCCGCGGTCAGCCCCCGCGCCGAGTTCTGCACGTGCCCGAGCACGAGGTTGAGCACCGAATCCATCTCCACGTCCGACAGGCCGACGCCCTCCAGGCCGCTCAGCTCGAAGTCGTACTTCGCGGCCACCTGCGGGCCCAGCACCGTGCGCGACGGCGCCACCTGCAGCAACCACGGGTGCCGCCGGTACAGGGCCAGGTTCTCCCGCGCCACGTACGTGAGGTGCTCGCGCCAGCCCTCGGCCGCCACGCGCCCGGTCACGGCCTGCACGGTGTCGACCATGACGTCGATCAGCTCGCCCTTGCCCGGCACGTAGGTGTAGAGCGACATCGTCCCCACGCCCAGCGACTCGGCCACGCGCCGCATGGACAGGGCCTTCAGCCCGTCGGCGTCGGCCAGCGCGATGCCCGCCTGCACGATGCGGTCCACGCTCAGGTCGGGCTTGCCCTTGCGACTGGTGCGCTCCCCGGTGCGCCACAGCAACGCGAGCGTCCGCGCCGGGTCACCGCTGCCGGTGTGTTCGATCACGAGCGCGACCCTACCGTACCGTATGCTGTACGGTACAAGGTATGTTCAGCCAGCTCAGGGGAAAAGCCCTGCTCGAAGCCTTACCCGAAGCGCTGAACGACTCCGGTTGCTGGGGCGTGGCCACCGCGACGGCGCTCAACCTCGTCGCGCGCGGCCGGATCGTGCCGAGCGTGACGGAGGACGGCCACGACACCTGGCGCATCGGGCCGCTCGACCACGCCGACGAACTGCACCTGCGGCAGCTCGCGGCACACGGCGACTACGACGAGCTCCGCGCTTTCATGGACGCCGTCGCGGACGTGCTGCCCCGCGGTGGCGAAGGCCCGTTCGCC
>Ga0070710_10000813_pt1 | contig 15009 bp, 14 predicted proteins | sample LARL52metaG_FD_65454 | JGI IMG/M metagenome (GOLD analysis project Ga0070710, IMG submission 65454) | Corn, switchgrass and miscanthus rhizosphere microbial communities from Kellogg Biological Station, Michigan, USA - LAR L5-2 metaG | ecosystem: Host-associated > Plants > Roots > Rhizosphere ... | reverse complement strand
TCTGCTCGCACTCGGCGGGCAGAGCCTTCATCACCTCGGCCACCACCGCGACATGCTCCATCGACAGCACACCCTCGGCCGCCGCCAACGCCGTCACCGGCAGCACGGGCGCGATCTCGCTGCCGGTCGGCGTGATCCCCGACCCGAGCAGCCCGGCGTTCGCCACCCACTGCCTGGCGGCATTCCGGCTCCAGCGGACCGCGTGCTGCAACACCTGAGCCAAATCCTTATACCCAAGCTCACTCGCCGCACCACGCCGATCCAACTCGGCAATCCAGCGCATCACCGCATACTGACGAGCCTGAAGATCCACCACCTCGTCGACGAGACGGCTCAGCACCTCGCCGGTGGAGAGGAGTGGAAGGTCAGGTTCGCTCACGTGTTCGACTCTACCGCAAGATCACGAGACAATAACGGCCAAATCCATACACGAAGGTGTGAACCGCCCGCGCGCCTCCGCGAAGGCGAAGCCGAGCCCGTAAAGTCCTAATGTCGATGCAGTAAGCGGTAATGACGTGCCCAGCCCAATCGCAATCGTCGCGAAGCGGCGATGAAATGACTCGGCCCGTCAGAACGGCTACGGCCTCTCCTGCTCCTTCGAGTGCAGCTTGCCGTCGCGGAAGCACAGCTTGTAGAGCAGCTCGGCCTCGTGCGGCGCCCGGAATCGCGAGCACCCGTCCACCCCGAGCTCGCCGACGCCGTACTCGTCGATGACTTCGTCCTGGGACGTGACGCCCACCCGCAGCGAGTCGAAGTACGACGCGTTCATCTGCGTGGGGTTGAGCAAGGTGAAGAGCACCAGCACGATGAGCGCCGCGCTGATCGGCAGCAGGGCGAGGAGTCCGAGGCAGCCGCCGCCCAGCACGCGCGGCACGGTCAGCACCTCGGCCGCCGGTGGTGGTGGCACGTCCCGGGCCTCGGCGGCGGCCTGGGACGCGGGGTGCAGCGGCACGTCCGCCGCCACCCGGAAGCCGCCCTCCGGAGGGACACCCGCGCTGAACGACCCGCCGAGCAGTCCGACGCGTTCCTCCAGACCGATCAGGCCGCGCCGGGTGCCCTTGCCGGGGGGAGCGTCGGACGGGCCGTTGAGCACCTGGATGCGTGCGCGTCCGCCGTGGACGGTGACCTGTACTCGGGTGCGTGCGCGGGGTGCGTGTTTGCGGACGTTGGTCAGCGCCTCTCGGACCACTCGGTGCACCGCGCGCCGGGTGCGGGGGTCGGCGCCGTGCAGGTCGTCGCCGGACCAGTCGAGGGCTGCGGACGAGTTCGAGACCAGTGCGGCGATGTCGGAGCGGGTGCCGGTGTCCTCGTCGAGCGACTCGGGTTCCGGGTTGGTTCGCAGCACGCCGAGGATCTCGCGCAGTTCGGCCATCGCGAGGGACGACGTGGTGCGGATCAGCTCGGCCTGCTCGTGCAGCTGCGGGGCCTTTCGCGCGGTGGCGAGCTCCAGTGCCCCGGCGTGGATGGAGATGAGGCTGAGCCGGTGGCCGAGCAGGTCGTGCATCTCGCCGGCGATGTGCGCGCGTTCCTCGGAACGGGCGGAGGCGGCGGTCAGCGCGCGTGCGCGTTCCAGGTACTCGTTGCGTTCCTGCAGCAGCTGCACCATGGGGCGGCGGCGGCCGAGCAGCATGCCGGAGACGGCGGGGAAGATCACGAAGAACGCCGATCCGATGATCCCGCCGAGCACGTTCTCCCACAACGGCTGGTTCTGGTGGACGGCGAGGAGGCCGAACCCGGTCTGCAGCACCGTCGTCCCGCCCAACAGCGCCCACAACCGGCCGAGCCGGGGAATGCGGCGGGACGCGGCGAACACGACGAACGTGGTGGTGGCCATCGTCAGCAGGTTGTTGACCGCGAACAGCGGCGCGGTGAGCAGGAGCGCCCACTCCGGTTTGCGCGGAGCCAGCCACACGAGGGCCGCGATCCACAACGCGGACGCGACGGTCAGCGCGGGATGCGGGGCCGGGGCGACCGGGGCCACCAACGGCACCAGGCCGACCACGAACGCCAGAACAGGCCAGACGAACCTCAACGGCCCAGCTCCCTCTTCGCCGTCAGCACGCCCCGCCCGTCGAAGCACAGCTCGAAGTCACGGGTGGACTCGTCCCGCGCGTGGTAGCGGTGGCAGCCGGAGTGGTTCGTCGGCACCCCGAAGCCGTACGTCTCGGTGACTTCCTCCGTGTGCGCGACCGACACCTGGAACGCGTCGAACTCCTGCCGGCTCATCGTGTTGCGGCCGAAGATCGCGACGATGAGCACCACGAACGCCGTGCCGAGCGCGGGGACCACCGACAGCGCGGCGAGGCACCCGCTGCCGACCACGCGCGGCACGGTGAGGATCTCGGCGGTGATCGGCGGCGGCGCCTCCGCCACGGCACCTGTCGCGCCGGTTTCCTCCGGCACCACCGGGTGTGACGGCAGGTCCGCGGCCACCCGGAACCCGCCCGCGAACGGCCCTGCCTCGAACGTCCCGCCGATCAGCTCGACGCGTTCCTCAAGCCCGATGAGCCCGCGCCGAGTGCCGCCGCCCCTCGGTGCGTTGCTGGGGCCGTTGACCACCTCGACGCGCACCCGGTCGCCGATGTGCACCGAGACGCGGGTTCGTGCTGACGGCGCGTGCTTGTGCACGTTCGTGAGTGCTTCGCGCACGATTCGATGTACGGCCCTCCGGAGCCGTGCGTCGGCATCGTCCAGATCGTCACCGGACCAGTCCAGGTGCACGGAGACGCCCGCGTCTGCCGAGGCGGCGACGAGCCGTTCGACGTCCGCGCGCGTACCGGCGTCCGCGCTGGCCTCGGTCGTCCCGAGCACGCCGAGGATCTCGCGCAGCTCGTCCATCGCCACGGCGGACGTCCGGCGAATCAGCTCGACCTGTTCTCGCAGCTCAGGGGCCTGTTCGGCGGCCGAACGCGCCAGTTCCCCAGCGTGTGCCGTCAACTGGCGGAGCCGATGTCCGAGCATGTCGTGCATCTCGCTCGCGATGTGTGCGCGCGTATCTGACCGTGCGGTGCTCGCGGTCAACTCACGCGCGTGTTCCAGGTAGTCGTTGCGTTCCATCAGCACCTGCGTCAACGGCTTGCGCCGCCCGACGAGCCCGCCCGCCACCGCCGGGAAGAGCAGCAGGAACGCCACCGAGAACGCGGTGCCGAGCAGGTACTCGGTCAGGCCGTCTCCGGCGCGCCACGCGTACACGCCGCCGAACGCCGCCTGCAGCACCGCGGTGATACCGATCAACGCCCACAGCTGACCCTGCGAACGAACGGACCGGGCCGCGCGGAAGACCACGAGCGAGGTCGGGGCGATCGCGAGCAGGTTGTTGACGGCGTTGAGGGGAGCCGTGAGCACGATCGCCCACCGCGGCCAGCGCGCGCTGACCGGCACCAGGGCGGCGGCCCACACCGCGGACGCCGCGATCAGCCACGACGGACCGGGTCTGCCCAGCGGTGCGACCAGCGTCACGAGCGCCAGCAGGAGGGCGCCCGCCGCCCAGAGTCCGTCGCGCAGCCTCACGTTCACGCAGCTCATCTTGGCCGAGCCGGTCGGCACGGTCCCAGCGCCACCAGTCGCGGATAACCATGCCACCCGGCCATGTCTCTCTGACCGCACGCGGGGCCCTCCCGTGCGGTCAGAGCGAACGAAAGCTCCCCGCGTGCGCATTCCAGTTGAGTGAGTTTGCATGACCGTGCATAATCATGCGCATGACAGTGAGGATCGCGGTCGCGGGCGCCAGCGGGTACGCGGGTGGCGAGCTGCTCCGCCTGCTACTGGCTCATCCGGACGTCGAGATCGGCGCGCTGACCGCGAACAGCAGCGCCGGCGACCTGTTGCTCAAGCACCAGCCGCACCTCCTGCCGCTCGCGGACCGCCGTCTCCAAGACACCACAGTCGACACGCTCAAGGGACATGACGTGGTGTTCCTCGCACTCCCACACGGTCACTCAGCAGAGCTCGCCGAGCAACTCGGCGAGTCCGCCGTGGTGGTCGACTGCGGTGCAGACCACCGGCTGACCAGCGCTGATGCCTGGAAGCGGTGGTACGGCGGTGAGCACGCGGGCTCCTGGCCGTACGGGTTACCCGAACTGCCCGGCCAGCGGGACAGGCTCGTCGGCGCCCGCCGCGTCGCCGTCCCCGGCTGCTACCCGACGGTCTCGTCGCTCGCGCTGGCCCCGGCCGTGGACCTGATCGAGGACGAGGTCGTGATCGTCGCGGTCTCCGGCACGTCCGGCGCGGGCAAGTCGCTGAAGCCGAACCTGCTGGGCTCCGAGGTCATGGGCTCGGCCAGCGCGTACGGCGTCGGTGGCGCGCACCGGCACACGCCGGAGATCACCCAGAACCTGAGCGCCGCCGCGGGCAGGCCGATCAAGGTCAGCTTCACGCCGGTGCTCGCACCGATGTCGCGTGGCATCCTCGCGACCTGCACCGCCCAGCTCAAAGACGGCGCAAACGTTCGCGAGGCCTACGAGAAGGCGTACGCGAACGAGCCGTTCGTCCACCTGCTGCCCGAAGGTTTCTGGCCGACGACGAACGCCGTTCTCGGTTCGAACGCCGTCCAGATGCAAGTCACCGTCGACGATGACCTGAACCGGCTCGTGGTCGTGGCCGCCGTCGACAACCTGGCCAAGGGCACCGCTGGTGCCGCCGTCCAGTGCATGAACCTCGCTCTCGGCCTGCCGGAAACGACCGGCCTCTCGACCGTTGGAGTCGCTCCGTGAACCGCAACAAGGGCGTCACCGGACCTCAGGGCTTCCGGGCCGCCGGGATCGCCGCCGGGATCAAGACCTCCGGCGCTCTCGATCTCACGCTCGTCGTCAACGACGGGCCTTCTGACGCCGCCGCGGGTGTCTTCACCACGAACAAGGTGAAGGCCGCGCCGGTGTTGTGGTCGCAGCAGGTGATCGGGTCCCGACGACTGACCGCGGTCGTGCTCAACTCCGGTGGCGCCAACGCGTGCACCGGCCCGGAAGGCTTCCAGGACACCCACGCCACCGCGGAGAAGGTCGCCGAGGTGCTCGGCACCGGCGCGGTCGACGTCGCGGTCTGCTCCACCGGCCTGATCGGTGAGCGCCTGCCGATGGACAAGATCTTCACCGGCGTCGAGAACGTCGTGAAGGAACTCGACTCCACGGACCAGGCCGGGCTGAACGCCGCCACCGGCGTGATGACCACGGACAGCCGCCCGAAGCAGTCGTGGAAGGCGTCCGAGCAGGGCTGGTCCGTCGGCGGGTTCGTGAAGGGCGCGGGCATGCTCGCCCCGAACCTCGCCACGATGCTGTCGGTGATCACGACCGACGCGAAGATCTCCGGCGAGCAGCTCGACCGCGCGTTGCGCGAGGCGACTTCCAGGACGTTCGACCGCCTCGACGTCGACGGCGGCACGTCCACCAACGACACGGTGCTCGTGCTGGCCTCCGGTGCGTCCGGCGTCGAGCCGTCGTTCGAGGACTTCACCGCGTTGCTGACCGAGGTCGCGGGCGACCTGGTCAAGCAGCTGCAGGGCGACGCCGAGGGCGTGACCAAGGAAATCAGCATCACGGTCAGGCAGGCCGCCACCGAGGCCGAGGCCGTCCACATCGGACGTACGGTCGCCGAGGACAACCTGGTGAAGACCGCGCTGTTCGGCAGCGACCCGAACTGGGGCCGCATCGCGATGGCGCTGGGCCGCGCGGACGCCCAGATCGACCCGGACGTGCTGCAGATCCTGATCAACGGCGTGTCGTTGTACCGCAACGGGACCCGCGACCGCGACCGCAGTGAGGCCGACCTGTCCGGCCGCGAGATCGAGATCGTCATCGACCTCAACGTCGGTGACGCCGAAGCCACCGTGCTGACCACGGACCTGTCCCACGCCTACGTCGAAGAGAACAGCGCGTACTCCTCATGAACGCACAGGAAAAGGCGGCGGTCCTCGTCGAGGCGCTGCCGTGGTTGCAGCGCTTCCGGGGCGCGATCGTCGTCGTCAAGTACGGCGGCAACGCCATGGTCGACGACGAGCTGAAGAAGGCGTTCGCCGAGGACATGGTGTTCCTGCGGCTGTGCGGCCTGCGCCCGGTCGTCGTGCACGGCGGCGGCCCGCAGATCAAGTCGATGCTGGACCGGCTCGGCATCCACAGCGAGTTCCGCGGCGGCCTGCGCGTTACTACGCCCGAGGCCATGGACGTCGTGCGGATGGTCCTGGTCGGTCAGGTCGGACGCGAGCTCGTCGGGCTGATCAACCAGCACGGCCCTTACGCCGTCGGTATCTCCGGTGAGGACGCGCACCTGTTCACGGCCACCCGCCGCGGTGCTCTGGTCGACGGCGAAGAGGTCGACATCGGTCTCGTCGGCGACATCACCGAGGTCAACCCGGACTCGGTGCTCGACATCGTGCGTGCGGGCCGGATTCCGGTCGTGTCGTCGGTGGCGCCGGACGTCAACGGCGTGCCGCACAACGTGAACGCGGACACGGCGGCGGGAGCGCTGGCGGTGGCGTTGGGCGCGGAGAAGCTCGTCGTGCTGACCGACGTCGAGGGCCTGTACGCGAACTGGCCGGACAGGTCGTCGTTGCTGAACCAGGTCCGCGCGTCCGAGCTGGAGAAGATGCTGCCGGACCTGGAAAGCGGCATGGTGCCGAAGATGGAGGCCTGTCTGCGCGCGGTGCGCGGCGGGGTCCCGCAGGCGCACGTGATCGACGGCCGGCTGGCCCACTCGGTGTTGCTCGAAGTCTTCACCTCCTCTGGGGTGGGCACGATGGTGTTGGGGGACAAGTGACCTCGCGGTGGCAGCAGTCCATGATGGACAACTACGGCACGCCTCAGCTCGCGCTGGAGCGCGGTGAGGGCGCCCACGTCTGGGACACCGACGGCAAGCGCTACCTCGATCTGCTGACCGGTATCGCGGTCAACGCGCTGGGGCACGCGCACCCGAAGGTCGTCGAGGCGGTCACGCGGCAGATCTCCACGATCGGCCACACGTCGAACCTGTACGTGAACGAGCCCGCGCTGCAGCTGGCCGAACGGCTGCTGGACCTGTCCGGTGTGCACGGCAAGGTGTTCTTCTGCAACTCGGGCGCCGAGGCGAACGAGGCGGCGCTCAAGATGTCGCGCCGCACCGGCCGCACCAAGGTCGTGGCGACGATCGGCGGCTTCCACGGCCGCACGATGGGCGCGCTGTCGCTGACCGGCCAGCCCGGCAAGAAGACGCCGTTCGAACCGTTGGTGCCGGGCGTCTCGCACATCCCGTTCGGGGACGTGGCCGCTCTCGAAGCCGCGATCGACGACGACACGGCGGCGTTCGTCGTCGAGCCGATCCAGGGCGAGCAGGGCGTCGTCGTGCCGCCGGAGGGCTACCTCCAGGAGGCGCGGCGGATCACGGCCGAGCACGGCGCGTTGCTGATCCTCGACGAGGTGCAGACCGGCATCGGCCGGGTGGGCACGTGGTTCGCGTTCCAGCAGGCCGGGATCGTGCCGGACGTCATCACGCTGGCCAAGGGCATCGGCGGCGGCCTGCCGCTGGGCGCGACCATCGGGTTCGGCGCCGCGGCGGACCTGTTCCAGCCCGGCCACCACGGCACCACGTTCGGCGGCAACCCCGTGTGCTGCGCGGCCGCTCTCGCGGTGCTCGACACGATCGCCTCGGAAGGCCTGCTGGAGCACGCCTCGTCCGTGGGCAAGGAGATCGCGGCCGGCGTGGAGGCGTTGCACCACCCGGCGATCTCCGGAGTGCGGGGAGCCGGGCTGCTGCTCGGCATCACGTTGCGCGAGGCGGTCTCGGCGAAGGCCGCGGCGGTCGCGCAGCAGGCCGGCTACCTGATCAACCCGATCCAGCCCGACGTCATCCGCCTGGCGCCGCCGCTGATCCTGGACGAATCCGACGCGCAGTCGTTCGTGGCCGCGCTGCCGACTTTCTTTGAGGAGCAGCAGTGACTCTGCGGCACTTCCTGCGCGACGACGACCTGACCACCGAGGAGCAGGCGGTCGTCCTCGACCTCGCGGACACCTACAAGTCGGACCGGTTCACCGCGAAGCCGCTGGCAGGCCCGAAGGCCGTCGCCGTGATCTTCGAGAAGAACTCGACCCGCACGAGGCTGTCGTTCGAGGTCGGCATCGCGCAGCTCGGCGGCAACCCGGTGATCATCGACGGCCGCTCGATGCAGCTGGGCCGCGAGGAGACGATCGAGGACACGTCCCGGATCCTGTCCGGGTACGTCGACGCCGTGGTGTGGCGGACGTTCGCGCAGGCGCGGATCGAAGCGATGGCCAGCGTCTCGCGAGTTCCCGTGGTCAACGCGCTGACCGACGAGTTCCACCCGTGCCAGGTGCTCGCCGACCTCCAGACGATCCGCCGCCGCTACGGCAAGCTGGCCGGTCTGACGCTGACGTACCTGGGCGACGGCGCCAACAACATGTCGCACTCGCTGCTGCTCGGTGGTGCCACGGCGGGTATGCACGTCCGCATCGGAGCGCCCGCCGGCTTCGTGCCGAACCCGCAGTTCCTGGAGGACGCCAAGAAGCGCGCCGCCGAGACCGGCGGTTCGGTGTCGTTGATCAGCGACCCGCTTGAGGCGGTCGACGGCGCGGATGTGCTGGTCACCGACACGTGGACGTCCATGGGCCAGGAGAACGACGGCAAGGACCGCGTCGGCCCGTTCCGGCCGTACCAGGTGAACGCCTCGCTGCTGGCCGCCACGGGCAAGCCCGACTCGACCGTGCTGCACTGCCTGCCGGCGCACCGCGGCTGGGAGATCACCGACGACGTGCTCGACGGGCCGCAGTCGCTGGTGTGGCAGGAGGCCGAGAACCGGCTGCACGCCCAGAAGGCGTTGCTCGTGTGGCTGCTGGAGCAGTCGTCATGACCCGCACCGCACGGCAGGGCCGCATCGTCGAGATGGTCAGCCAGCTCGTCATCCGCAGCCAGTCCGAGCTCGCGAAACTCCTGGCCGCGGAAGGCATCGAGGTCACCCAGGCCACGTTGTCGCGCGACCTGGACGAGCTCGGCGCGGTCAAGCTGCGCGGCCCCGACGGCGGTGCGCCGATCTACGTGATCCCCGAGGACGGCAGCCCGGTGCGCGGTGTGCAGGGCGGCACCACGCGGCTCGCCCGCGTGCTGGGCGAGCTGCTGGTCTCGACCGACTCGTCCGCGAACCTGGCCGTGCTGCGGACCCCGCCCGGTGCCGCGCAGTTCCTGGCCTCGGCCCTGGACCGCGCGGCGCTGCACGAGGTCGTCGGCACGATCGCCGGTGACGACACGATCCTCGTCGTGGCCCGCGAACCGATGACCGGCGCCGAGCTCGCCGAGCGGATCGCCTCGCTGTCATCGGGTTCCGGCGATGAATGACCCCGTGCACGCCGTCCTCACCTTCGACGCCGGCGTGCCGGTGGCGGTGGACGGCGAGACGCTGACCGAGCCGGAGGCGATCCGCGAGCTCAACTTCCGGGCCGGAGTGGTCAGGTCCAGCCTCGGATCCGTTGCCGTGCGGGTGGCTCGGATGGCTCTGCCGTCGGGCTGCGGCGAGGTCGACATCGCGCTGTACGAGGGGCGCGTGGTCGGACTCGTCGCCCGTTCGGAAGAATCTCTTTACGACTTCGCTAGCTGAGAGTTGCGTGCAATGAGTTCTTTGTGGGGTGGCCGGTTCGAGTCGGGACCGGCCGAGGCGATGGCCCGGCTGTCGCTGTCGACGCATTTCGACTGGCGTCTGGCGCCGTACGACATCGCCGGCTCGCGCGCGCACGCCCGTGTGCTGCACGCGGCGGGTCTGCTGACCGACGAAGAGCTCGCCGGCATGCAGAAGGCGCTGGACGAGCTGCTGGCCGACGTCGAGTCGGGCGCGTTCACCCCGGTCCTTCAGGACGAGGACGTCCACACGGCGCTGGAGCGCGGCCTGATCGACCGCGCCGGGGTCGAGCTGGGCGGCAAGCTCCGCGCCGGCCGTTCCCGCAACGACCAGGTCGCGACCCTGTTCCGGATGTGGCTGCGCGACGCCGCCCGCCGCGTCGCCGCCGGTGTGCTCGACGTGGTCGACGCGCTCGCGGCGCAGTCCGAGACGCACTTCGGCGCCGTGATGCCGGGCCGCACGCACCTGCAGTCCGCGCAGCCCGTGCTGTTGTCGCACCACCTGCTGGCGCACGCGCACGCGTTGTTGCGCGACGTCGACCGTTTGCACGACTGGGACGAGCGCGCCGCGTTCTCCCCGTACGGCTCCGGCGCCCTGGCCGGTTCGTCGCTGGGCCTCGACCCCGCGAAGGTCGCGGCTGACCTGGGCTTCTACGCCCCGGTCGAGAACTCCATCGACGGCACGGCCTCCCGCGACTTCGCGGCCGAGATCGCGTTCGTGCTGGCGATGATCAGCGTGAACCTCTCGCGGGTGGCCGAGGAGGTCATCATCTGGACCACGGCCGAGTTCCGGTTCGCGGTGCTGGACGATGCCTGGTCCACCGGCAGCTCGATCATGCCGCAGAAGAAGAACCCGGACGTGGCCGAGCTGGCGCGCGGCAAGTCCGGCCGCCTGATCGGCAACCTGGCCGGTCTGCTCGCGACGTTGAAGGCCCAGCCGCTGGCCTACAACCGCGACCTGCAGGAGGACAAGGAGCCGCTGTTCGACTCGGTCGAGCAGCTGGAGCTGCTGCTGCCGGCGTTCGCGGGCATGGTGGCGACGTTGAAGTTCGACGTCGAGCGCATGGCGTCGTTGGCCCCCGCAGGGTTCACGCTGGCCACGGACATCGCGGAATGGCTTGTGCGCCAAGGTGTTCCGTTCCGCGTGGCGCACGAGGCCGCCGGTGCCTGCGTGCGTGCCGCGGAGTCCCGCGGCGTCGGCCTGGAGGAGCTGACCGACGCCGAGTTCGCCGCGATCTCGCCCGCGCTGACCCCCGAGGTCCGTTCGGTGCTCACCGTCGAGGGCTCCATCGCGTCCCGCAACGCCCACGGCGGCACCGCACCCGAACGCGTGCGCGAGCAGCTGGACGCGTTGCTGGCCCGCGTTGCGGAGGCACGTGAGTTCTAGGCAGCTGACCAGGCAGGAGCTGGCCATCGACCCGATCGATGCCGCCCAGCTCCTGCTGGGGTCTTTCCTGGAAGCGGGCGACGTGCGCGTGCGCATCGTCGAAGTGGAGGCCTACCGGGGCGGCGACGACCCCGCGTCGCACTGCTACCGCGGCAAGACCCCGCGCAACGAGGTCATGTTCGGACCGGCGGGCTTCCTGTACGTCTACTTCGTCTACGGCATGCACTTCTGCGCCAACGTGGTGTCGTTGAACGACGGTGTGCCCGGCGCGGTCCTGCTGCGCGCGGGAGAGGTGGTCGACGGCGAGGACGTCGCGTTCTCCCGCCGCCCGGCCTCCCGTTCGGCCGCCGAACTGGCCAAGGGGCCCGCGCGGCTGTGCAAGGTCCTCGGCCTGGACCGCTCGCAGAACGGCGTCGACCTGACCTCGCCCGACTCGCCGGTGCGGTTGTACGCGGGTGAACCGGCGACCGGGGTCCGTTCCGGTCCGCGCGTCGGGGTGGCGGTGGCGATGGACGTGCCGTGGCGGTTCTGGATCGACTCGCCCGCGGTGTCGACGTACAAGCGCGGGGGAAAACGCCGCAGGTCAGCGTGACAACCGCTGGAGCGACTCGCGGAACTGCCGCTCCAGCTCCGGGTCGACCTCGAACACCAGCGGCACGGTCATGTTGATCGGTTCCCCCGCGGTCTGGCGTTCGACCAGCGTGTCCGCGATCTTGTTCAGGTCCTGGGCCACGTCGTGCATGGCGCGCAGCTGCTGGTCGGCGAACCGCGCCTGCAGCCGAGCGGCCTCGCGGGCCTGGTCGTCGGCGTAGCTGGTGCCGTGGATGTCCCGCGCCCACTCCAGGATCTCGTCGAAGGTCCGCACGAACAGCTCGCCGAGGTGCACGATCCGGTCCGGATCTCCCGGCGGCCCGAACGCGGCCTCCTGGGTCTGCTCGGTGAACACCGTCTCGACCGCGACCTTCACGATCTCGTTCAGCAGCACGTTCCGGTCCTGGATGAGCCCGAACCCGCTGCCGTGCTCCACGGTCCCGTTGCGCGGCGCGTACCGCAGGAAGTGCTCGCGGTACTTGCCCTCCAGCTTCTTCAGTCCCTGCAACACCACGCCGACGTAGAGCAGGTACTCCCAGCCGTGCGGCTTCTCCTGCGCGAGCGCCGCGACGGCCTGAGGTGTGATCGGATTGCGCGTGGTGAACGCGGCGCGGTGCTGGGCCAGCTTCTCCACGACCGCCTGCGCGATGACGTCCACGGTGTGCTTGCGCCGGTCCAGGAACCCGATGGTGGACAGCAGTCCCGGCACCTCGGTGTCGTCGAGCTTGATCGGCAGCACGTACTCGTTCTGCAGCTCCAGCGCCCGTGCCTGCGCGGTCCGCCGTTCGTGCTGCGCCCACTTGTGGCCGACGTAGTGCCGTGAGGCGAACATCAGCACGTACCGGACCTTGTGCGTCAACGTCTCCACGATGTGTTCGACGAGGTCCAGGCCCCAGCGCGCGACGACCTGGTCCTCGTCGTAGTAGACCTTGACGCCGAGCTCTTCCAGCCGCCGCACGATCGGTTCGACCTGCGGGCGGTCCTGCTCGGCGAACGACGGGGCGACGTCGAACTCGTACTCGGCCACCCCGCCATTCTTTTACGGCCGTACGGTCCTGCGGTACCAGGCGCGCCGGTGTTCGGCCGGCAGTGCCAGCCGTGCGATCAGGTTCGTCAGCAACGCGCCGATGACCAACCACAGGATCGCGGCCAAGCCCTCGTTGAAGAGCACGGCCATCTTCTGGTTGCCCGGCGTGAAGAGACCGTCCAGGCCAAGGGTGATCCCGCTCGCCCATCCCGCGACGAACTGGAAGAACCCGTTGCTGGCGTTCGCGTCGGCCACGACCAGGAAGATGTGGACGAACAGCACGATGGCGAACGCCCAGCACACGACATCGATGACCGCGCAGATGGTCTGCACCGTCCGTACCCTGCGGTAGGCGTCGTCGCGTTCGACGACCTCCTCCACCACCGGCTCGTTCACGCGCGGCATGCGCTCAGTGGGCCGCCGCAACTCGTCACGTGGCTCCGTCATGACGGCCGGTTACCCGTGCGCGCACCGGGTGGAAACCCGTTCGACCTGGTAGGCGACAATGAGGGGCGTGAGCGAGCACATCCTTGACGAACTTGCCTGGCGCGGCCTGATCGCGACGTCCACCGACCTCGACGCACTCCGGAAGGACCTGGACGCCGGCCCGCTCACCCTCTATTGCGGCTTCGACCCGACGGCGCCGTCGCTGCACGCCGGCAACCTGGTCCCGCTGCTGATGCTCAAGCGCTTCCAGATGGCGGGCCACCGGCCGATCGTGCTGGCGGGCGGTGCCACGGGCATGATCGGCGACCCGCGCGACACCGGTGAGCGCACGCTGAACTCGCTGGACACCGTCGCCGAGTGGGCCGACCGGATCCGCGGGCAGCTGGAGCGGTTCGTGCACTTCGACGACTCGCCCACCGGCGCGGTCGTCGAGAACAACCTGAACTGGACGGGCCAGGTCAGCGCGCTCGAGTTCCTGCGCGACGTCGGCAAGCACTTCTCGGTCAACGTGATGCTGTCCCGCGAGACGGTGAAGCGCCGCCTCGAGTCCGACGGCATGTCGTACACCGAGTTCAGCTACGTGCTGCTGCAGTCCAACGACTACCTGGAGCTCAACCGGCGCTACGGCACCGCGTTGCAGATCGGCGGCTCCGACCAGTGGGGCAACATCGTGAGCGGCGTCGACCTGGTGCGCCGGGTCGAGGGCAAGCAGGTGCACGCGCTGACCGCGCCGCTGGTCACCGACGCCGAGGGCCGCAAGTTCGGCAAGTCCACCGGTGGCGGGCGCGTGTGGCTCGACCCGGAGATGACCTCGCCGTACGCCTGGTACCAGTACTTCGTGAACGTCGACGACGTCACGGTGCTGAACTACCTGCGCCTGTTCACGTTCCTCTCGCGGGAGGAGCTGGACGAGCTGGAGAAGCAGACCGCCGAGGCACCGCACCAGCGCGCCGCGCAGAAGCGGCTGGCGCAGGAGTTCACCGACCTGGTGCACGGTGAGCGCGCGACGCAGCAGGTGCAGCTGGCCTCGCAGGCCCTGTTCGGCCGGGCCGAGCTGCGCGAGCTCGACGAGCCGGTGCTGGAGGCCGCGCTGGCGGAGGCGCCGAAGGGCTCGGCGCGCCTGGCCGACGAGCCGACGATCGTCGACCTGCTGGTGGCGTCGGGGCTCGCCGACAGCCGGGGTGCCGCGCGGCGCACGGTCAACGAGGGCGGTGCCTACGTGAACAACGCGAAGGTGACCGACGAGGAGTGGAAGCCGTCGTCGTCGGACCTGCTGCACGGCAAGTGGCTGGTCCTGCGCCGCGGCAAGCGCAACAACGCGAGCGTCCAGGTAGAGGTCTGACCTGCGCGTTCTGATCCTCGAAGGCCGTCGATCCCACTGCGGGTCGGCGGCCTTCGATCTTTCTTGCTGTGATCGCGGTCACAGTGTGCTGGGGATCGGGCCTGCGATAGCGTGTTCCTGGGTCCTGTACGGGGCTGCTGACCTGCGGTTTCTTAATCGCAGGCGGCTGGGTTGCCCCCGATTTGACCCCGAGTTGGCGTGCGTGTAACTTTCTCTCTGCCAGCGCGGAACGGGCCGGGAACACCGGAACGGAGTGCGGCGAGGGTCACGAACCAAGCTTCCACGAACTGTGGTAGGGTGGGTGACCGCGAAACGATGAAGACCCAGCCGGTAGCTCGTCTGAGCTCAGAGGCCAAGGGCGTCGGAAGTTTCAAACCAAAAGCTTAAGTACGACACAGCCTCGGATCGAGTCGCCGTGTGGCGGCCTCGTGATGATGGGCGCGTGTTCTTTGAGAACTCAACAGCGTGCCGAAACACAGCCAGTAATATGAAAACTCCTCGTCAGGAGTTTTCCTTTGAGTAGCAAGACCAGATTGCCAGACATATTCCGTCTGGAGCGATCACAACGATCCTTATTGGAGAGTTTGATCCTGGCTCAGGACGAACGCTGGCGGCGTGCTTAACACA
>Ga0070710_10000812_pt1 | contig 15011 bp, 19 predicted proteins | sample LARL52metaG_FD_65454 | JGI IMG/M metagenome (GOLD analysis project Ga0070710, IMG submission 65454) | Corn, switchgrass and miscanthus rhizosphere microbial communities from Kellogg Biological Station, Michigan, USA - LAR L5-2 metaG | ecosystem: Host-associated > Plants > Roots > Rhizosphere ... | reverse complement strand
CCGATGATAAACCGAGAGGCCATCTATGGGGCATTATGGGTGCTCGGCAGCGGTGCGGCGCGATTCGCCAGCGCAAATCGGCGCTTGCGTCATTGGACTGACGTGGCTGCGGCGGAGCAGCCCGCGCTGTTTATGAGCGAGAAGGGGGGCCACGCCGCAATAAAGCGGCTCGGCGCGCCGATCGTGTGGACCTTATATGCCGAATTCTACATCTACGTTCACTCGAGCGATCCCTATTTGGCACCCGGAACGGTTCTGAATCCGCTTATCGATGCTCTTGAAGCTGCACTGGCACCGACGCCCACGACTGGCATCCAGAATCTCGGAATGCCGGAAATGGTGCAGCATGCGTACATTGCGGGAAAGATCGAAACCGATGAAGGCATTCTCGGTGACCAGGCAATCGCTATCGTTCCGGTAGAAATACTGTGCGTCTGACCTAGCACAATGAAGTAGCCGAGAGAGGTTCCCGCTCCGTGATCCCCGATACCCGGTGGGCCGTTGGCGAATGATTGGCCGAGGCGCCTCCTGTGACCCTTTTGGACCAATGTTAAGGAGTGGCAATGCCCGAGAAAGATTTCGACACCATACCAACCACCGACCCTGTTTCCATTGAGCAGTTGATCGAACGCTGGTGGTCGGACCATTTCCCAGGCTCCGCAATCGCCCGTGATACGCAGGCGTGGAATGTCGCCCACTTCGCCAAAGAAAGGCTGAAGCAGCTCTTGAGAAAGGAATATTTGACATGCAATTGAGCTTCGGCTCCGGCGCAGTATGGGGAGAACGCACCGATGCGATTGGCTCGGGTATCGGGCCGCGCCAGTTTGGCGTGCTGCAAGACATACAGATCGATTTCGACTGGTCCGACAAAGAGCTTTACGGCCAGCTGCAGTTCCCCGTCGCGATAGCGCGAGGACAGGGCAAGATAACCGGAAAGGCGAAATTCGCGCAGATCCTCGGTTTGCTGTATTCGGACATGTTTTTCGGAGTGACGCCGGCTACCGGACAGTTCGCGGTATCCCAGCTCGAGGCCGCGATTGTCCCCGCTACGACGCCCTACGCGGTCACCCCCGCCAATGCGGCGAGCTACAATGATGATCTCGGTGTTAGCTACGCAGCGAACGGCAAGCGTTTCAATCGGGTGACCACGCCTTCCGTTGCGGGTCAATACTCGGTCAACTTCGCTAACGGCGTCTATACCTTCTCATCTGCCGATGCCAGTGTGGCGGTCTTGATATCGTACACCTACAACATCGCGACAAGCGGCAATAGGCTGACCCTCACGAATCAGGCGATGGGTACTACTCCCACTTTCAAGGCAACGTTCTACAGCGCTTATAATGGTAGCGGTACCGCTCTCCGTCTCAATGCCTGCACAGCAAATAAGTTGTCACTGCCGACGAAGCTCGACACGTGGACCGTTAGCGAGCTCGACTTCACTGCTTTTGCTGATGCTTCCGGAACGATCGGCTATTTGAGCACGGTGGAGTGATGATCCCCGGTGTGGCGGTTGCAATGGGCGGCCAGGATTGGATGGTGCCCCCACTCACTCTCGGCCAACTTCGCCGCTTGATGCCAAAGGTAAGACAATTGACCGAAATTGGCGCGTCGATGGGCGAGGCGCAGATCGCAGTACTGGTGGACATCGTCACAGCAGCATTGCAGCGCAATTATCCCGAGATGACGCCGGGGAAAGTCGAAAACTTGATCGATCTCGGTAATGCCAGTGCCGTGCTGAACGCTGTCCTCACGGGCTCCGGCCTGAAGCATGGCATAACCGCAGTGGGGGAAGCAGCTGCCCCCGGGATCGGCTCGGGGGTAGTCAGCACGAGCCCCGGGTCGCCTTCGGACGCGATCTCGGGGGCGGTGATTATTGGCGAGAAATCTACGGTCTGCTTGCCACCGCCTGCGGGTATAGCTACCCCGTAATTGACGAGATGACGCTCTTCCAAGTCGAAGAGCTCACATCCTACTGGGCACAGCATCCGCCGCTCCACGTGCTAGTCGCGGCCTATCTTGGTGTGGGCCGAGATAAACGCCCTCTGATGCCGCCGGTATCCACGAGAGAAGGGCAACGGCCTGGCCCGGATGCGGGCTCCATGCTAGCCCAGCTTGGCCCGGGGTTCGGTTCGGGGAATGTCGATGCCGGCTTGTCGCCCGTGGTCCTTGATTTTGCCGAACTACGTCGCCAGTCGGCATTCAACGACTCATATTGCCGTAGGGATGGGGACTAGCCACAAGCAGGACGCAGGTAGTTTGTAATCAAGAGGCTATGATGGCCGATATTGAAACCAGTGTCGTTATCAGCGCCCAAATAGACGGTCTCAGATCGGGAATGGAGGCCGCAGCGAATTCAGTTCAAGCAGCAACCGATGCGATGCGCGCTCAACTTTCCGGACTCGGTGATATTGCGCAGCAGGCGCAATCGCAGCTCAGTGCCGCGACTGGCCAAATCGGAAGCGGTATCGGTGCTCTGCAGACCAAAACGGCAGGCCTCGCGGGGTCCATGGGTGCTGGGATGGTTCCCAGCACTGGGCTCGGAGGCGGCGGCACCTGGGAGTCTACCAAGACCAGTTCCGCGCTCGGTAATGAACAAGACGTCACGGCTGATGAAAGGCTGTGGGGAGAAGAGCTGCTCGCCTACCAGAAATTTCAGAACGACAAGGAGAAATTGGATCTCCAAGCAGCGCAGATCAGTCAAAGAACTTGGCAGAGCCTAATGCAACCGATCCAGCGCGCCTTCGATACCTCGATCACCGGCATGATACTGGGCACGACAACACTACAAAAGGCGGTAGCGAATATCGCGCAATCGATACTTGCCGAATTTGTCAACCTTGGGGTCAAGATGGCGACTAACTGGATTGCCAGTGAGCTCGCCATGACGACAGCGTCGGAGGCAAGCGCTGCGGCTCGCACTGCGGCGGATGGTGAGGGAATGGCGGCCGGGCTGGCGATGAAGGCAGCAAATGCGATCAAAAGTATAGCAACTGATTCAGCGCAGGCGTTCTCGGGCATTTTCGCATTTTTGGCTCCCGTGATGGGTCCGGCCGCGGCTGGACCGGCCGCAGCCGGAGAAGCCACGGTGATGGCCGCCGCCAGCGGCATCGCGTCAGCAGCAGGCGGTTGGGTCGTCCCTGCGGATCAGGTCGCCATGGTGCACCAGAACGAAATGATTCTGCCGGCGAATATCAGCCAAGGCCTCCAGGCCATGATCTCCGGCAACGGCGGAGCTGGGGTTGGTGCCAGCCCGGTCGTCGTCAACGTTTCGGCCATCGACAGTCACGACGTGAGGCGTTTTTTTCAAAGCAATGGCAGCCTTCTCGTCAATGCCCTCAACAAGGCGATGCGAAACGGTTCAGCATTGCGGACGGCATGATGGCTCTGATCTTTCCGGCGTTGCCCGGTCTCGCCTGGGGCGTCACTAAAACGCCCACATTTCAGACGCGCATCCAGCGTGCGGTATCGGGGCGCGAATTGCGTGCGCTCGATTATCCTTATCCACTGTGGCAATTTGCACTGGTCTACGACTTTCTGCGCGACGACCCGGCAGCCGGTTACGACGAGCTGAGAACTCTGCTCGGATTTTTCATGCTCTGCCAGGGAGCCTACGGCACATTCCTGTTTCAGGATCCCAGCGACCGGCAAGTCAGCGGGCAGGAGATCGGGATCGGCGATGCGAGTGCGACAGTCTTCCGACTCCAGCGCACAATGGGTGCGACCCTGCCTGGTGGCGGCTTCATGGAACCGATGACCGCGCCGAACGTCGTAAGCGCGATCTACCTCAACGGAATTACACAAGACCCGACGAGCTATAGCGTCGATCAAAGTAGCGGGCTGGTGACGTTCGGTACTCCCCCGGGTACCGGGCTGATCATTAGCGCCGATTTCACTTATTACTTCCGTTGCCGATTCGTTGACGACAAATATGACTTCGAGAATTTCATGTTTCGGCTATGGGAATTGAAGAAACTGGCGTTTATTTCGGTGCGTTCGTGAAAGCGGCCAGTCCTGAGCTGATGGCGCTTCTTTCCAGCACCGATCAGTTCATCATGGCGGACCTCTACACGATAACTCTCGTCGGCGGATCGGTACTGCGCTATTCGGCGGCGCCGACTGCCCTCTCCGTTAATGGGGTTACATTTACTCTGGGCCCTAAATTCGAGCGCTCTAAAACCAAGATCGTAATCGGCACTCAGGTCGATGAACTCGAAGTCACGATCTATACCGAGCCGACAGACCTGATCGGCGGGATGCCGTTTCTGCAAGCGGCGTGGCAAGGGCAGCTCGACGGCGCTCTCCTGCAGCTTGAGCGAGCTTTCATGGCGACTTACGGGGATACGAGCCCCGGAGCGGTCGTCCTTTTTTCAGGCCGCATTTCGGATATCGAGTGTACCCGCACCGCTGTCGACATCAAGTGCCGCTCGCACCTCGAGCTGCTGAATATTCAGATGCCGCGCCGACTATGGCAGTCATCTTGTACTCACACCTTCGGCGACGCGATGTGTCAGTTCGACCGATCGGGCATGCAGGTGGCGTTCTCGGCCGGGCCAGGCTCGACTCAGGCGCAAATTGCAACTTCGGCGGCCCTCGCCGCGCCGAACATCTATATCCAAGGAACCCTACTTGGTGTGACCGGAGCAAATGCCGGGTCGAGCCGCACGGTTGCAAATATGGGCGGCGGGTGGGTTTACGTGAAGCTGGCCTTTTTATCGCCCGTAGCGCTAGGCGACCAATTCCAGCTGCTCCCGGGATGCGACCGCACACTCTCGACTTGTTCGAATGTCTTTAACAACGCCATCCACTTCGGCGGTTTTCCCTACATCCCCACCCCGGAGACCGCAGTATGAGCGAGCGGGAACGGGTAGTAGCCGAGGCCGAAACCTGGCTGCGCACACCCTATCACCATATGGGCAGGATCAAAGGTGGCGGCACCGATTGCCTGATGCTGCTCGCTCAGGTCTATGAGGCGGCGGGCGTGATCCCGCACGTCGATGTGCCGTTCTATCCCCCCGACTGGAATCTGCATCGCGACGTTGAGCGCTATCTCCAGGGATTGATGGGCTATGCCTGCGAGATTGACGGACCTCCTCAGAGCGGTGATGTGGCCGTCTTCAAATTTGGCCGCTGCTTCGCGCACGGCGCGATCGTCGTATCTTGGCCGCGGTTGATACATGCTTGGTGTGACGCGGGTGTCGTCTTTGCCGACGCTGGCCAGCCGCCGCTGATCGGTCGTCAAGTACGATTTTTCGACCCTTATCCGACTTTTGGGATCTGACGGTCAGTCATGGGCGGGATCTTGAGCGGCGCGTCGAACGCCAAGCAACAGAAGGCGGTGGGCGCGCTGCAGTTCCAAACTTCCCAGCATGGCGGCGTCATCCAGCTCGTCTATGGCACTACTCGCGTATCGCCGAATCTAATAGACTACGACGACTTCAAAGCGACGCCCTCGGGGCGCCAAGGAGGTGCAGGCAAGGGCGGCGGCGGGAAGGGCGGCGGCCAACAATACAAATATAGTTCATCGGTGATAATGGGGTTGTGTCAAGGACCGATCGTCGGGATTGCCACCGTGTGGTGGGACAAGAACGTCGGAACGCTTTCCTCGTTACCAGCTTCAGTTTATCTCGGAACCGATGGTCAGGCCCCAGATCCCTACTGGGAAACCAACCACTCAACGAAGGCGCTCGGATATTCCGGCACCGCAACTGTCGTGGCGAACAATTTCGCCATGGGCGATACAGCCACCCTTCCGAACTTCTCGTTCGAAGTGCAAGGCTTGCTGTCGTTGAGCGGAACCAACGGGCGGGATGCAAATCCTGCCGCGATTGCCGCCGATTTTCTTACCAATTCCCGTTATGGAGCCGGTTTCCCGACCGCTAATCTAGGCGACCTCAGTCTCTATTCGGCATATTGCCAAGCCCTAGGCATCATGTTGTCGCCGATGCTTGACGCGCAGCAAGAGGCACAACAACACCTCGCAGATATAGTCAAGATCACAAACAGTGCCATTGTTTGGTCGGGTGGGCAGTTGAAGATCATTCCCTACGGTGATGCGCCCGTTACCGGTTATGGCATTAGCTATACGCCTGACACCAACCCGATTTACAGCCTCGGCGAGGATGATTTCATTGTCCAGCAATCGAGTGTCGGGGGAGTTTCGGGAGTGACGCCAGGCGGTCCGGCACTACGGTCGGGTTCGGGTCCGATCACCGGCGGGTTCAGCGACGATCCGGTCCGAGTAGTGCGATCGACACCTGCAGACGCCAACAACTCAATCCAATTGGAATGTTTGGACCGGTCCAATAATTACAATACTGCAATCGTCGAGGCGTTCGACCAAGCGGCGATCGAGCTCTATGGCGTGCGCCGCGATAGCTCGCTCAAGGCGCGGGCGATTGTCGATCCCATCAATGTGGGCCCCCTTGTGGCACAGCTTTTACTGCAGCGCGCTTTGCTGTTCCGCAATACTTATCAGTTCAAGCTAGGGTGGAAGTATTGTCTGCTCGAGCCTATGGACCTCGTCCAGATCACCGATACTCGTATTGGTGCATCGGCACTGACTGTGCGCATTACCGCCGTAGAAGAGGACGAGGAAGGCACGCTTTCGATCAATGCGGAGGATTTCTTCGGTGGCTATTCCACGGCGGTGCTCTATCCGAAGCAGTCGGGCGCCGGCTATGTCCCGAATTGGAATTCGGATCCGGGCGACGTCAATCCGCCGGTTATTTTCGAGCCCCCAGCCGCACTTCTGACCAGCGGATTAGAGATCTGGGTTGCACTTTCCGGGGGCTTCAATTGGGCCGGAGCCCAGGTCTGGACCTCCAGCGATGGCAATTCCTATGCCCTGGCGGGGACCGTGAACTCCCCGGCGACGCAAGGGGTATTGATGGCCGATCTGCCGCAGCATTCCTCACCCGATCCTAACGGCACCCTTTCAGTCGATCTGACCGAAAGCCGGGGCCAGCTCGCCTCGGTCTCCGCTAGCGATGCAGCCAATCTCCTCACCCTTTGCTACGTCGGCGGCGAGCTTATCGCCTACGAGACCGCGACGCTCACTGGGGCCGGAAAATATGCGCTGACAACCCTCTACCGAGGCACTTACGGCAGCGCGATTATCGATCATCCGCCGGGAACCTTGTTCGCCAGGCTCGACGGATCTATCGGCCGATTCTCTTATCCGAGTAACCTTATCGGCCAGACGATTTTTTTGAAATTCGCGTCGATGAATATAGTTGGCGGGGGATTGCAGAGCTTGGCCTCGCTTCCTGTATACACATACGTCGTCAGAGGAACCGGGCAGGCGTCCTCGATTGTCGTGAGCGGCTCGTTCAACGGCAGACCGACTGCAAATCTTGTACTCCAAAGTTATGTATTCGCTTCCCCGATGACTCTCCCGGCCGGGCTTTCAGGCAGCCGCGGGACTGCTGCAACGACTGCAACCGCAACCACAACGTTCAACATCGACAAGAACGGCACCGATATCGGAACTATGGTCTTCGCTCCATCAGCTGCCACGGCCACATTCACGATGAACTCAGCGACTTTATTCAATGCCGGCGACGTGCTGACCGTGGTCGCGCCCGCTGTCCCCGACGCGACGCTGGCAAATCCCGCATGGACCATCATGGGAATCTCGCAATGAAGCTCGAATCCTGGCATAGCACCGAAGATAAACGGCGATGGAAAATCGTACGCACCGACAACTACGCAGACGTACCGGGCGAGATCATCACGGCTGACGAAGTGACCGGCGAATGCTGCATTCAAGTCGGTGGCGAGACCAAGACACTGAGCTTTGGTCCCGGGGGAATCCGTATCTGCGGCAGGCGACGCTGAACGGCGGTCGGTCACAGCGATGAACGAAGCCTCGTTTTCCCGAATCGCGAATGAGATCGGCGCACTAATATTCCTGATTTCTCCACTTGTTGTGCTGTGCATGCAGGTAATCAATTGCTTGGTTATGCGTCGCACCAGAAAGGCTGTCGCTCAACTCAAGCATGCCACGAATAGCCTCATGGATGAATCCAGAGAAGCCGCAAGGGTTGTGGGATTTGCAGCTGACCTGCAGCAAGGCTCCGATGACGCGGAGCGCGCAGCAGGCTCGATAAGGGCTCCTGCTTCATTGGCCGTGCGTGCTGCGCCACAACTAACGTCAACAGAGCGGACATCGTGATAACCAAGGCGCCGAGCCGGTCGATACTGGGATCCGACATAATGATTGTCGTGGCGATCGCGCTGCATGTGTTCGAGGCAGTGGTTTTCCTGACCACCAGCGCAGCGGACGGATCGATCGGCATGGCGGCGCTGCTCGCCGTCTTCAGGGGACACTTGACCGCTGCTGAGGCCATGCTCTTTGCGTGCGCAACCGCGGCGTTTGGCCAATGGTTTCGCAGCATTGCCCCCTTCGCCAGATTGTGCCTGCTCATTCCCCAGCAAATTTTGCTGTTGATAACGGCTTTCGGTTCTGTCGAGGCGATCTTGGCGGGCTCCTACGCCGATGGGATCCTGCGATCGCCGCTGTTCATTGCCTGCGATCAGCTTCCCCGCATTAGTCTTGCGGGTCTCTACTCTGTAGCGATTCTGGCCAGGATAAGGGCGCCGCGATGATGGATGCCAATGGCATGTGGATCGCGATCGCCGCAATTATCCTGTCTGGTGCAACCCTGTGGAACGGTGCCCGCCGGACTACCGTGGATATGCTGTCGCGCCAGGTCGAGACGCTTAAGGGTGAAGTGATAGAGCTCAGAGCGCACTGCAACCGATGCGATGATCAACTGAAACGGATGCGCGACGAAAACACCGAGCTGATGAAGCAATTGCTGTTTGGCACCAAGGAGCACGGTGGGCGGTCAACTGAGCCGACCCCCTAGGGTGATGGGACCAAATGAGGCCAGCCAACATTCCAACGATCAAATCGACGGAGAACCCGTTGTGAATCAACCCTATTTGCCGCCCGTCACGTCGGACATTGTGATCGACCTCAGTCACTGGCAGGAGCCGGTGGATTTTACGCGCGCAAAATCAGCCGGTATCGCCGCGGTACTGCTGAAGGCTACGCAGGGATCGGACTGGATCGATGTCGTGTTCGCGCAAAGGGTCGCGGCGGCTAACGCCTCCGGTCTGCTGGTTGGGGCCTATCACTTCCTTGATGATTCGCCGCCGGAACTCCAGGTCGCGAACTTCCTATCGGCGGCGGAAGGCTGTTCTATACTGGCGCTTGATGCCGAGCCGAACGCCATCGGCGGCACTGTGACGGTTGCGCAGGCCGCCGAAGCCGCGGCGCGGCTGCACATGGCGACAGGTTCTATGCCGTTGATCTACATCACCGCTATGGACCCGACCAACGAGGCACCGGCCTTCCGAACAGCGTCTTGTCGAGGTGCCCGCTGTGGTTGCCTGCCTACAACTCGCGGCCGGTTTGTCCACCCGGCTGGTCCAAATGGGCGCTGTGGCAACATACCAACGGAACCGTCGGCTCCGACGTAGTGCCGGTCGCAGGGATCGGCCGATGTGATCGCAGCCGATTCGCAGGCACGATCGCCGATCTCACCTCCTGGTGGAAAAGCCCCCGGCTCTGACGCTATTCGATGGCTTGGGACTGGAAGCTCGATCGAGAGCGAGAGAGGATTGCCGCCCGCCACAGCGAGGCGATTTTCGATCGCGATTCAAGATGAAATTGGGGGGCCGGGAGAAGATGAGGATGCTTTTGACGACGGGGATCCGCAATGCGGCGATCGTCGCGGTTCTCATGCTGACCGGCTGTAGCGCCACGCGCGATGCCTCCTGCAAATGTCCTAAGCCGGTTACTTACGACGAGGCTACGCTGAAGAAAATCTCACAAGCCCTGCACGCCTTGCCCTCCGATAACGTCCTTCATCAGGCGATGGAGGATTACGAGAACGAGCGAGACGACCTTCGCTTTTGTCCGTGAATGTCCGTTTCCCCGCCTGTAGCACGGCTCGTTAGGTGCACAACCCGAGAAGTGGCGGCGCCCGTGCCCCCAAAGTATAGCGCTGCGGTATGGCACTCGCCAAAATTGGCTCGCAGGCTTAAAAAGACCGCTCACCTGCGGTCGAGAGCCATGTCCGAAGAGTTCTATCGCATCAAGCGCCTCCCCCCCTATGTCTTCAGCGAGGTCAATGCGCTGAAAGCCCAGGCGCGCGCCGCCGGGCGTGACGTCATCGATCTCGGCATGGGTAATCCCGACTCTCCGACGCCGGCCCATATCGTGGCTAAACTCGTCGAAGCGGTGCAAAATCCGAAGACCCACGGTTATTCCGTGTCGCGCGGCATTCCTGGGTTGCGGCGCGCCTGCGCCAACTATTACGCGCGCCGCTTCGGGGTCGAACTCGATCCCGAGCGCGAGGTTGTCGTCACGCTCGGATCGAAGGAGGGGCTTGCTAATCTCGCTCAGGCGATCACCGCACCCGGCGACATCGTTCTGGTCCCAAACCCTTGCTATCCGATCCACGCTTTCGGCTTCATCATGGCCGGCGCCTCTATACGCCACGTTCCTGTAGCCCCTGAGTTCGACTTCCTCAGCGAACTCAAAAAGGCGGTGCGGCACAGCGTCCCGGCGCCACTGGCGGTCGTTCTCAATTTTCCCGCCAATCCGACGACACAGACCGTCAATCTCGAGTTTTACGAGGAGATTGTTGCGTTCTGTAGGCGACACGACATTGTCGTCTTGTCCGACATCGCCTATGCCGAGATCTACTTCGACGGGAACCCGCCTCCTTCCATTCTCGAGGTGCCGGGGGCCCGGGATGTAGCAGTCGAGTTTTCCTCGCTCAGCAAGACCTATTCCATGGCCGGATGGCGCATTGGGTTCGCAGTCGGCAATGAACGGTTGATCGCGGCATTGACGCGAGTGAAATCCTACCTCGACTACGGCGCATTCACACCGATCCAGGTAGCGGCGACTGCGGCGCTCAACGGCCCGCAGGATTGCATTGCTGAAATCCGTGAACGCTACCGCACGCGCCGCGATGTCTTCATCGACGGGCTGCGCCAAGCTGGTTGGGAAGTCCCGATACCTGACGCGACAATGTTCGCCTGGGCGCCGATTCCGCCCACTTTCCACTCGATCGGCAGCCTTGCTTTTTCCAAGCTCTTGCTCGAACAGGCCAATGTGGCGGTATCGCCTGGCATCGGCTTTGGCGAATACGGCGAGGGGTTCGTTCGCATCGCCCTGGTCGAGAACCGGCAGCGCCTACGTCAGGCGACGCGAAACATCAAATCCTTCCTCTCCGGCCGCAATGACTTGGCCGAACCGCGCCGCGGCAACGAGAAATTTGCCGCGGTGGCTTCGGACTAGCAGCATGTTCACGGAATTCTCAAAGGAGTAGAGGTACCGTTTCTCGGGTTTGACTCCTCCGTGGGTGCTTCCTATGTTCTGGTCCTTGCTAAGGGCTACGGATATGAAGATCGTCAATTCGCTGAAGACATTAAAAAGCCGGGACAAGGGCTGCCGCATCGTGCGCCGAAAGGGGCGAATCTACATCATCAACAAGGCCAATCCCCGGTACAAGGCGCGACAGGGCTGAGAGAGAGACTTCAACCAGCTCCGAGGCTCTGTTGATGCGAATGCCGATGCCCGACGTCGCAATTGTTGAGCGCCGCGCGGACATCGTCAAAGCGCTACGCAGTATAGTTCCAGGTGAAGGCGTAATCGCATCCGAAACTGAGCGACGCGTCTATGAGAGCGATGGGTTGACCGCCTATCGGCAGCTACCCTTGGTCGTCGTGTTACCCACGACCGTCGAACAAGTGGAGGCGGTACTTCGCTATTGTAAGCAAATGGGCGTTAAAGTGGTCCCGCGCGGCGCTGGCACTTCGCTGTCGGGCGGCGCACTGCCATTGGCCGACGGCGTCCTCCTCGGCATGGCCAAGTTCAATCGCATTCTCGAGATCGATTACGAGAACCGTTGCGCCATTGTTCAGCCCGGCGTCACCAATCTTGCGATCACCAAAGCCGTCGAGCACGCCGGCTTCTACTATGCTCCGGATCCATCGAGCCAGATAGCTTGTACGATCGGCGGCAATGTCGCGGAGAATTCTGGCGGAGTACACTGCCTTAAATATGGTCTGACGACAAACAACATCCTCGGCATCGAAATGGTGCTGATGGACGGAGCGGTGATCCGGCTTGGCGGTAAGCATCTCGACGCCGAAAATTATGATCTACTCGGTGTGATGACCGGATCCGAGGGTCTGCTCGGGGTCGTCACCGAGGTTACCGTGCGCATCCTTCCCAAGTCGACTATGGCGCGCGTATTGCTGGTGGGATTTCCGACAACCGAGGATGCCGCCAGTTGCGTCGCCGCGGTGATTGGCGCCGGGATCATCCCGGCGGGCATGGAGATGATGGATCGGCCGGCCATCCATGCCGCTGAGGCTTTTGTCAAGGTCGGCTACCCCCTTGATGTCGAGGCACTTCTCATCGTCGAGCTGGACGGCGCTCCGGCGGAGGTTGATCATCTGATCGGTAAGGTCGAAGCGATCGCTCGGGACCATAATGCCTCTACGATCCGGCCCAGCCGTGACGAGCTTGAGCGGTTAGCATTTTGGTCCGGACGCAAAGCCGCTTTTCCGGCGGTCGGGCGGATCTCGCCTGATTACTATTGCATGGACGGCACAATTCCGCGGGCGCGCCTAGCAGATGTCCTCAGCCGAATGCGGGAGCTGTCAGACCGGTACGGACTCGCGGTTGCCAACGTTTTCCATGCCGGCGACGGGAATCTTCATCCGCTGATACTTTACGACGCCAATAAGATTGACGAGGTTGAACGAGCCGAGGCTTTTGGAGCCGATATCCTGAGACTATGCGTCGAAGTCGGCGGCGTGCTGACGGGCGAGCACGGTGTCGGCGTCGAAAAACGCGATCTTATGGAAACGATGTTCGACGAGTGCGACTTGGCGCATCAGCAGCGCCTGAAATGCGCTTTCGATCCAGACGGTCTGCTCAACCCAGGCAAGGTGTTTCCACAGCTGCATCGCTGCGCCGAACTCGGCCGCCTTCATGTCCACGCGGGCCGGCTGCCGTTCCCCGATCTGCCGCGTTTTTGATTCCGCCCGGGGGCCGGCCATGAGCCACTTCGCCCCCACCGATCTTCACGAGTTGCGCGATGCCATTGGCGAGGCGCTCGCCGTCGAAGAGCCGCTCGAGGTGGTAGCCGGTGGATCAAAGCGTGGGCTCGGCCGCCCACTCCAGCTGCCGCGCACGCTGGATCTGTCCAGTCTCGCAGGGATTCGAGACTATCAGCCAAGTGAGCTGGTCTTAAGCACCGGTGCGGCTACCCCGATCGAGGAAGTCGACGCCGTGCTCGCGCAGGCAGGGCAGATGCTCGCCTTCGAGCCGCCAGATTTTGGGGCGCTATATGGTTTGCCCGCGTCTATTGCTGGCCGGCGTACCTTGGGCGGTGCAATAGCTTGCAATCTTTCCGGCCCCCGCCGGATCAAAACGGGCGCTGCACGCGATCATTTCCTTGGCTTTCGGGCCGTCAGCGGACGCGGGGAGGTTTTTAAGGCCGGCGGCAAAGTTGTCAAGAACGTCACCGGCTACGACCTTTGCAAGCTGATGTCCGGTTCCCACGGAACTCTCGCCGCTCTCGAGGAAGTCACGGTAAAGGTGTTGCCTCAGCCGGAGGCTCTCTCGACGGTGATGCTCTGCGGTCTCGACGCGGCCGCTGCGGTCCGCAATCTTAACCGATCGCTCGCCTCGCCGCATGAGGTGTCGGGCGCCGTTTACATACCGACTCCCTTGGCAGCCGGTTTTAAGCAACTGTCTGGGCTGGCGGCCGTCGTCGCGCTTCGCCTCGAAGGCCCCTTGCCTTCGGTTGTCTTTCGACGGGAGGAGCTCTTGGCCGAGTTGGGATCGGATTGCGAGACGAGCGTCCTTGGTCACGAGGCTTCTATCGCATTCTGGCGAGCGATTCGGGATGTCCTGCCGCTTGCTGAGTTAGGGGACCGCGCCATCTGGCGTGTTTCGGTCGCACCCAGCCGGGGGGCCGAACTGGCCGAGATGATCGCGCGCGCTTTCGACGCCAATTGGTATCTCGATTGGGCAGGCGGCCTCGTTTGGGCGGCGATCGCCGGAGCTGATGACGGCGGCGCGGCGGTAATCCGTGCCGCAATCCGTGGGGCTGACGGGCGGGGCACCGGGCATGCCACTTTGATCAAGGGTTCGCCTGAACTCCGGCGTTCGGTCCCGGTGTTCGAACCGCTGCCCCCGCCGTTGGCCTCGCTCACAAATCGGATCAAAGAGGCTTTTGATCCACGTCGAATTCTCAATCCTGGGCGCTTGGTCGAAGGGGGTTGAATCGGTGCGAACCGATTTCACGCAAGAGCAACTTGCCGATCCCGACATCGCGCAATCCGAAAAAGTGCTGCGGACCTGCACCCACTGCGGATTTTGCACTGCGACCTGCCCGACGTACGTCTTGCTTGGCGATGAACTCGACAGCCCGCGTGGGCGCATTTACCTCATCAAGGAGATGCTTGCCAGCGGCAAAGTTACCGCCGAAACGGTGAAGCACATCGACAGATGTCTATCCTGCCTCGCGTGCATGACGACTTGTCCGTCCGGTGTTCACTACATGCACCTTATCGACCATGCTCGGCGGTGGATTGAGCGATATCACCGCCGGCCGTTGCTAGAGCTGGTGTTGCGAAAGTTGCTCGGCACGATCCTGTCACGGCCGCCGTTATTCCGGCGCGCGTTACGTTGCGCGGCTGTCGCCAGACCTTTTGCGCGCTACCTCCCTAGGCGGCTGGCGCCTATGTTCGCGCTCGCTCCAGATTCTATCCCGGCCACCTCTCCAATGGACCCGCCACAAGTATTTTCCGCCAACGGCGTGCGGCGGGTGCGAGTTGCGCTATTGCCCGGTTGCGCGCAAAGGGTTTTGGCACCGGGGATAAACGAATCGACCATCCGGCTTCTGACGCGCCATGGCTGCGAGGTGGTCGTGGCAAAAGGCAGCGGCTGTTGTGGGGCGCTCGTCCATCATCTC
>Ga0070710_10000810_pt1 | contig 15013 bp, 10 predicted proteins | sample LARL52metaG_FD_65454 | JGI IMG/M metagenome (GOLD analysis project Ga0070710, IMG submission 65454) | Corn, switchgrass and miscanthus rhizosphere microbial communities from Kellogg Biological Station, Michigan, USA - LAR L5-2 metaG | ecosystem: Host-associated > Plants > Roots > Rhizosphere ... | reverse complement strand
CGAAGGCGGGCAAGACGTCCTCAAGCGCCCGCGGTACCACTGCATGCAGGCGCGGGCGAACGAGTTCGGACCGATATTATGCGTGTCCATGCGTATGAAAAGAGTTAGATCGTCCCATGACGGAGCCTCTGGCGGAATTGCAAGGTGTGCTGCTTGGTGCTGATGGGTGCTTGTCGTGTACATACACGCAGAAGTTCCCTGCCAATCCCGGTGCCGGGCGTGACAACAGGGTGATTGACCAACCAGTCGCCGCACCCTCGGGAAAGGCATCCATGGAACACGCCATGGCCGTGGCAGACCAGGAAATCCCCGAGGCTCGGCGTCGTCTTCGTTCGTCTGGACTTCTCGCCCTCGCAGCAGCTCATCGCGGCGAAGTCCTTTATGAGGCATGCTTGTAGCGATGCGGGCTTATTTTTGCGGCACTCGCGGCTCGACACCTGTCAGCGGCGCCGAGCAGCTGCACTACGGCGGGTATACCTCGTGTATCGCCCTAGCCCATACCGGTGAGCCGCCTACGATCGTGCTGGATGCGGGCACCGGACTGCAGCAACTGACGCTAGCGCTACGCGGCCAGGCGTTCCGCGGCACGCTCCTGCTCAGCCACCTGCACTGGGACCATACGCACGGCATGCCGTTCTTCCGCAGCGGCACACTTCCTGGCAACCGGGTCGACGTGTACCTTCCTGAGCAAGGAGTGGACCCAGAGGAACTGCTGGCACGGGCGATCTCGCCGCCGCATTTCCCGATCCTGCCCAAGCAACTCGGCGATGGCTGGACCTTCAACGCCATTGAACCCGGGCACTATGAGTTCGAGGGGTTCTCGGTGGACGCGCTGGAGATCCCGCACAAAGGCGGCCGAACGTTCGGTTACAGGGTCTGCGACGGTTCCGGCACGCTGGCTTACCTCCCAGATCACAACCCCATCTCCCTCGGCCCCGGCCCGGACGGCACCGGCGTCTATCACGACGCTGCCATAACGCTGACCGAAGGCGCCGACCTGCTAGTGCACGATTCCCAGCACACCGCGGCTGAGCTGCCTCGGCTGGGCTTTCTCGGTCACTCGGCTGTTGAGTACGCGGTCGCACTGGCGCAGCGCGCAAACGCCCGACAACTCGCGCTATTCCACCACGACCCGTGGCGTACCGATGCCCAGATCAACGCCTTGGTGGCGGAGCACGCGACCGCGCCCGTCCGCGTCTTCGCCGCCCATGACGGCATGATCGTGGACCTGCCCTGACCCGTAAGATCGCGCTACGAGGTCGCTGGTGTCGAGCGCAGGCGTTCGGCGAGCTGGCGTGCTCTCAGGGCCGAGACGACGTTTCCCTTGCGTTCGAAGAGCTCGGCGGCTCTCTCGCAGAGAGCCGCGGCGTCGGCCGGGGCTCCGGCCAGCTCCCGGACCTCGGCGAAATCCAGCAGCCCGTTGCCCTGCAAGTCAAGCTGGTCCGAGGTCTCGATGAGCGCCGTCGCCGCCGAGAGCAGCGACTCGGCCTCGTCGATCGCCCCCTGCCGGGCCTTGAGCTTCCCGCGTACGCAGCGCCAGAGGAATTGGGACGCGACGTCGTCCGAGGAGGCGATGTTCTCGCAGACCTCGGCGAACTGGGCCGACTCATCGTACCGACCCTGCCGGTAGAGGACGTCGGCGAGCAGGCCTGCCGTGGTGGAGATGTAGTTGCGCTCGCCCATCTCCTCAAGACGTCGATAGTCCGTTCTCAGCTCCGACTCGGCGGCGGCCAGATCTCCTGCTAGAAACTCGATGACAGAGGAGAGGAGCGATGTGAGTGCCGCAAGAAAGAGGCAGCCGAGTTCTTCGAGCGCAGCTCGGCTCCGGCGGTAGAGCACACGTGCACGCTCAAAGTTGCCCCGCATCGCCTCGAGTTGGCCAATCGCGAGTTCGGCGCTGGCTCTCACCTTGCGGTCGTCGGCGGCTCGAACGAGTACCTCCTCACAGGTGGCGATGGCTTCGGAGATGGGTATCGGACCGTAAAGGGCGGAGATCGCGAGCGAGCCGAGGAAGCGGCGGGCCGTCACCTCATCACCGGCGGCGGTCGCATGCCGGATCGTGCGCTCCGCGGCAGCGGCCGCGTCGGCGTAGCGGCCTCCCGTCCAGTGCACGTAGGTGAGCAGACGGAAGGCCCGTACCAGGGCACGGTCATCGCCCATCGCCTCAAGCTCGGGAATCTCCCGTTCCACGAGCTCAACCATGCTCTCGTCCTGCCCGATGCTCTCCTGCACGCCGTGCGCGTCGGTCGTGTAGCGAAGCTGCAGCAGGGCAAGTGCCGCCGCCCGGGCGATCCCCATCTCCTGGGCGGAAAGCGCCCGATCCACCGCCTCGGACAGCACCGACTCGGCCCGCTCGAGCTCGCCAACGTCTACCGCCGCCTCGCCGGCGTCGAGGAGGAGCAGCGCGCGGGCCGGGTCTTTCTCGTCGAGCAGCGCGGCGGCCCGCTGCAGCAGGTTCGCTGCCGCCGGCATGTCGCCGCGGGCCAGGGCGCGACGGCCGGCCGAGCTCAGGTGCCGCGATGCCTCGGCGCCGAGCCGCCGCCCGTGGTCGTCGACCGGGCCGAGCTCGGCCCGGTAGCGGAACGACTGCTCGAGGTGGTAGCCGAGGATCTCTTCGTGCTCGGCGAGCCGGGACCGGAACGTGTCGGTGAGCCAGGCGGCGAAGCGTTCGTGCAGCCGGGCCCGGGTCCGCTTGAGCAGGCGGGCATACGCCGTGTCGCGGACCAGGATGTGGCTGAACTGGAAATCGTCGGCCCCGCCCGGCTCCGCCCGGCGGATGAGCTGTTTCTTGCATAGCGCGGCGAGCGGGTGCTCGAGGCCAGTCCGGGCGCTGCCGTCCTGCACCAGCACCGACACCGCGCCGCTGGAGAACTCCAGGCCGATCACCGAGGCCGACTCCGCTACCCTGCGCTCGACCGGTCCCAGGCGGTCAAGGCGGGTCCCCAGCAAGGCGGCGACGGTTCCCGGAACCGAGACGTCCTCGGCGGCACCGAAGAAGACCCAGCGCCCCGCCTGCTCACGCAACAGCTCGTCGTCGATCAGCATGGAGAGCATCTGCTCGATGAACAGGGGGTTGCCTTCGGCGAGGCGGAGGATCCGTCGCCGGAGCGGTCCGGGCAGGCTCGCCTCGCCGAGGAGGTTCCGCACCACCAGGCCGCTCTCCTCGTGGGAGAGTTCCCCGAGCTCGATCTGGGACGCCGCGCGCCGCCCCGCGGCGAAACCCGGCCGATCTTCGTGGAGCTCATGGCGGGCCGCGCAGACGAGGAGGAGCGCCACCCCGAGCGAGGCGTCGAGGAGTTGCTCGATGAAATCGAGGAAGGTGGGCTCGGCCCAGTGGATGTCGTCGAAGACCACCACCAGCGGCCTGCGGCGCACCAGCTCCTGAAGGACCGCCCGCACGGCCCAGAACAGCTCGTCCTTGCCGTACTGCTGCTCCGAGAGGCCCAGGATCGACTCGATGCGACTGGTCGCCTCGGCCAGCCGCTCGCCCAGGTGGGACGCGAGCTTGGCGCGGGCGTCCTCCTCGCCGTCCTCCGGCACGATCCCGGCCGCCTGCCGGAACACCTCGGCCAGCGGCCAGTAGGTGATGCCGTCGCCGTAAGACAGGCAACGGCTCTGCAGTACCACCGCCTCGTCGGCGATGCTCCGCACGAACTCCTCGATGAGCCGGCTCTTGCCGACCCCGGCCTCGCCGAGCAGCGTGACGAGCCGGCACTCGTCCCCGGCGACCGAACGACGGAACTCCACGTCCAGGGCGGCGATCTCGCGGGCGCGCCCGACGAGCGGCAGGTCCGCCGGTCTGGTGCTCGTCGCGCCTTCGGCGACCGACAGCAGCCGGTAGGCCGGGACGGGTTCCGGCTTGCCCTTCAGCTTCAAGGGCTCGACCGGCACGACCTCGACGGCGTCTCGGATCAGCCGGTAGGTGGACTCGCCGATCAGGACCTCCCCAGCCGGGGCCGCCTGCTCGAGACGGGCGGCGACGTTCACCGTGTCGCCGGTGGCCAGACGCTGGGACGCGCCGCCCTCACCGGTGACGACCTCGCCGGTGTTGACGCCGGTCCGGTTCTCCAGGGTGACCCCGAACTCGGCTCGCAGGGTGACGTTGAGCTCCGCCAGCGCCTCGCGCATTCTCGCGGCCGCGCGCACGGCTCGCTGCGCGTCGTCCTCGTGCATCCGGGGCAGGCCGAAGACCGCCATGATCGCGTCCCCGATGTACTTCTCGATCATCCCGCCGTGGCCCTCCAGGACGGGCTTCATCGCCGAGAAGTACAGCGCGAGCACCTCCCGCAGTGCCTCGCTGTCGAGCCGGTCGCCCAGCGCCGTGGAGTCCTTCAGATCGCAGAAGACGATGGTGACGGTCTTGCGGACCTCCTCCTGAGGCGGAGGCTGAGCGGCGGCAAGAACCGTTCCGCAGTAGCCGCAGAGCCGAAACCGGTCGGGGTTCTCCTCACCGCAACTCGGGCAGGTCTGCACGGTCCAAGCCTACGTCTGCGCTCTTCCGGCGGTCATTATGACCTCGGCCGGTCGGCAGGCGTGGGGATCGCTCAGCTGAACCGGCGTAGCGGATATAGGTCACGGGCGCCCGAAGGGATCCCCGACCGCGAGGAACGTGATGATGACGTCGCCGCCGCTGCCCTTTTTACGTGCCTGCACACAGGGCGCACCCTGGGTGCTCGAACAGTCGGGCAGCAGGCCCGTGTTAAAGGTGTTACCACCGATCACTACAGTTTCGGAGGTGCCGTCAACCGCCTTGAACGGTGCCATGGAGGCGTAGCAGAGCTGCCAGTCAGAGGCGTTGGTACGGCGCGAGGACTGGACGAGTGACTTGCTGATATCGAGCGAGGCGGAGAACTTGGCGTTTTGGTCGGCGACACCGGCACCGTCGAACACGTCGAAGCCGAACGGGTCCGAAAATGACTGGTAGGTCGCGCAGCTGTAACTGGCACCGCCGAGGGATGACCCGAGGAGCTCGGACGAGGTCGTCGTGACTGTCCCGGTCGTAGTTTTCGACGACAATGACGCCGAGCACGACCCACCGCAGTGCTGGAGCGATCCGAAGATCGTGAAAAACGCGGAGGGTTCCGACGTGCTTATTCCGGGGCTCGTCGTACTGGCGATGAGCGTATAACCGATGCCCTGCTTATCAATTGACAGGGACTTATCGGTCGACAGGGCAGGGAACGAGGCGACGCCTCCGCTGAGGGTTTCCGTTGTCGTTCCCGACAGTGATCCGCCGCCGGGGTTCGAGTCGATCTTGACTGCTACGGACACGGGCCCGGTCGCGGCCGAGCTCGTGATGAGCTGGCCGGATGCGTCCAGAAGCCCCACCTTGACGGGACCGCCCTGGGAGTTGAAGCCCGCAAGGATCTTCGCGCCGACGCCGGTGCCGGCCGGCTGCCCGTCGCTCGTGAACGCCAGCGAGCATGATCCTGACAGCGAGCCCGAGAGGTTCCCATCGCTCGCGGGATCACGCTGGAAGTCATTGCCGGGGAGGCCGCTGAAGTCGTTCGACTGCTTGACCTCGATCCCCCACTGATAAGAGCTACCGCTGCACGGCAAGACCGCATTCACGGTCACGGTGACCGATGCACCCGGGGCCACGGACAGATTGGCGAAGAGCGCGGTACTGGACGTGAAAGACGCGGTGGCCGCGGGTGGCACGGAAGCGCCAGTGATCACGAAATTCGCCGGTGCGGTGATCTTGAACGAGCCGATCTGCTGGGTCGACGCTTCGTTCGTGACCGTGAACGTGAAGGGGACAGTCCCGCCTGCCGGAGGAGTCGTTGGCAACACGGTCACCGCGAAGCACTTGCCTGCTGACGAGGCGCAGGTGGTGGGTTTAGCTCCGGCCGCAGGTGCCGCGAGCATTCCCGCACCGAGCATGCTTGCCGCGAGCATCAAGAAACAGACTCGTGCGACGGTGAAACCAGCCTTCAGCATAGCGACCCCTCACCTGCATCAACGAAGAGTACGAGCGCGTCAGCAGGACCCCGCTCTGCATCCGCAGCCATCCACAAGGATGTACGGACGGTTCTGTTTGACTTCGTTCCTTGTGATTAGGCTGCCCTATCACGCTAGGAGCAGATGACGACGGGCGCAAGGACCGAATGGTCTCAACCGGAACGCTTAGGTTGGCTAACTTCGCGGCTTAAGGTTTCGGCAGGGACGCGGCGGGAAGGGGTTCCGCGTCGTAGCCGGGCAGCGAGCAAGGGTTAATACCAGCCGCTCCGGCCCCGGGCAGGACGATCGGCTGGGCCCGGTAGGAGGCTGGCCATGGACGAGGCACTGACCATCGAGGTCCGGCACGAACGGGGCTGCGCGATCGTGACCGCCGCCGGGGAGATCGACATTTCCAACGTGACCCCGCTGCGCGAGCGCCTTTTCGAAGTGGCAGCCAGCGGCGCCCCGCTGGTGGTCGACCTGGAACGGGTTAGCTTTATCGACTCCGTCGGGCTCGCTACGCTGGTCGGCGCGGCGAAGCGCGCTGCCGCACACGGCGGCAGCCTGCAGGTGGCCTGCGCCCTGCCGAAGATCCGCCAGTTGGTGCGCCTGACGGGGCTGGACTGTCGGATACCGCTGGCCCGCACGCTGGACGAGGCCCTGGAGTTTCGGGCGGCTAGTTCGACGAACCCGCCTTCCTAGTCGGCTCAGCCACGGGAGCCTGTACAGGCTCGGCATCACCGCAGCCGCATAGACGACATTTGTCGATCAGCCTGTTCCCGGAACGGTGATCGCGGGAAGCGACAGGTAGCCGTGTGCCCGCGCCGCCTGCCCGAGGTGTGCTGCGGCAGCACGCCTGGTCAGTTGGCCTGGAGCCGGGTAGAGACAACTGCCTCCGCACGCTCCACGCTCTCCGGGTTGCCTGTCACGGCGGCCAGGAACTCCTCACGGGCGAGGGTCCTGGCCTCCAGGCGGCTCAGGGCGGTGACGGTGGCTGTCCGGGGGATCCGTCGCAGCAGGGCGATCTCCCCGAACGATTCACCCGAACCCATCTCTCTCAGCTGCATGCCGTCCTTGGCGGCGCGCGCCCGGCCCTCTGCGATGATGTAGAAGCGCTCGCCGGGCTCCCCATCCCTGATGATCACGTCGCCGGGTTGGTAGGTCGCCGACTGCAGTTCGCTGGTCAGGTGCTCCACTATCGCGAAGGGCAGCGGGTGGAAGAACGACACCTGGCGCAGCAGGGTCAGGTCCGGGCCAGGGGCAGAGATCTTGCCGTCGATGGCCGTCAGGCGGGGTAGGAACGCGGCGGCCAGCGCCACGAGTAGCAGGCCGGTCGCGATGAGCGTGCCGCGGGCTCCCCATGCATCGATGAGCCACGGCGTGACCGCGGAGCCGAGCCCCATCGACAGCAGCAGCAGCCCCCTTCGCACCCCCAGCGCCCGTCCCATCAAGCGGGGCGGGATCACCTGCTGCAGTGAGCTGTAGACGCCCACGTCGTCGAAGACGTTGGCCACCCCGATCACGCCGAACATCAGGTACGGCCAGTACGCCCCGTGGGCGAATCCGAGCAGGATCATCGGCACGCCCCATCCCGCGACCCCGGCCGCGAAGCTGCGTGCCACCCTCTTACCGCGGACGACCAGGACCGCAAGCGGACCGACGAGGAGGCCTCCCACGCCGAGCAGCGCGGTAAGCCAGCCGACGGCGGCTGAGCCCAGGTCGAACAACTCCAGGGCGATGACAACCGTAAGAACGTTAAGGACCCCACGACCGAACGTCTGGGCCGCCGCGGGGACAAATAGCGCTGCTGCATCACGTTGCCGAACGCCGGCATTGAAACCCGCCGCCATGTCGAGCTTGAGCTGCTTCAGGCGCCCGGCCGCCCGCACCGGCGCCTCCGACGACAGCGGCCGTACCCCCGCGAGCAGCACGGCCGCGACCGCGACCAACCCGCAGGACACGAGCATCGCAGCCTGTACCATGCCCGCCGCGAGCAGGCCGGCGGCGATCGCCGGCCCGCCGACCATGGCCGCCGACTGCAGCACGCTGGCGGCAGAGTTCGCGCTCGTCAGCTCATCGGGAGTGCGAGCCAGCCAGGGCAGCAGGGCGGCCTGGATCTGACGGAAGGCACTGGCGACGCCGCCCTCCACGCCGACGAGCACCACGACGAGGAGGCCTTGCCCGCCACCAGTCATCGCGGCGGCGGCCACGCCGAGCAGCAGCACCCTCGGCACGACGGTGGCGATCAGCAGCCGCTCACGCCGTGTACGGTCGGACCCGCTGGTGACCAGCGGCACCAGGAACGCCCCGGGCAGCGCCTTGAGCAGCCCGAGTACCGCGACAAGCCCGGCGCCGCCCGCACGGTACGCGTATACCGACGCGGCCGTGAACGCCGCCAGGTCACCGGCGTAGGACAGCCCCCAGGCCGTCAGAAGCAACAGGATCGGCTTACTACGGGCCAGCCACGTGTACTGCCTCAAGGCCAATCCCTTGTGCTCGTACGCCTTCGGTAACTGACGAAGATGTCACACCGACGGCTAGTAGCGAGTCTTGCCCGTGAACTAGTCCTCGTCAAGATTGAGCGTCAGCAGGCGACGCAGGTCGCCGGGCGCTAGCCGCCCGCGACTGGGGAGGCGGCTATGGCTACGCCCGCCTCGCCAGCGTGTCCCGTCGGCACCGCCATGAACGGAGGGGTTCTGGACCGCAAGGGTCAGGAGGATCGCCGTGCGCCGCTGGGCGGTGATCGCCGGGGCGGCCGGGCAAAAGCTGACGCCAGCGGACCGGGAGCGTCGGCCTGCCCGGTCGCCGCACCCGTCACGGGCGCCGACAGAGGATAAATGGGCGTCCTGGCGGCGGCCAGGCTTCACCCGGCGGCCACAGGGAAGGCGTCGAGGTCGGCCAGGTGCGGGGGCAGGCTGAGGGTGACCACGCTCTCCTGCTCCCTGGGATCGGTGCGGGCGACCACGGCCACCGTGGTGACCTCGCTGCGATTCACCGGCAGGTGCGGGGTGCCCGGTGGGACGTACAGGGAAATCGGCGGCCGTCACGACCACGCGATGCCGCAGGCCCTCGCCGTGCCACACCTCGGTCTCGCCGCTGACGGTGTAAATGGCGGACTCGTACACGTCGTGGACATGGGACGTCGAGCCGGCTGCGGCACCCTCGATGGCGCCGCCGGCGGCAAGCCCGGCGGCCCCGCAGGTTTCTGCCACCAGGTGATTGACCAGGCCGCGGGCCCCGCGTGTCATGCCATTCGCGCGCCGCTTCGCCGGCCTCGCTCAATTGTCAGGGTGCGGCGCGGGAGGTGGAGAGCTCAGCCACCCGCAGCATCTCACGCAGGAAGACGGCGCCGAGCTCGCGCCGCTGGTCGCGGCTTGGTTCTGTCGGCTCACCGTCATGGGGAACGAAGAAGGCGAAGTACTTCGGCCGCATCACCTCCATGGCCGCGAGCGCCACCGCCAGCGGGCTGAGCTCGCCGAGTTGCACCGTCTGGTCACCGCGCCAGATTCTCGCGTGCTCTTCGTCTAGCGCACGGAACTTGGTCTGGGCGAGCAACCAGCGACCAGGTCCGGCAAATGCCGGTACTGCGTCGGTGAGCCTGCGCTCGGCATCCTCGAGGGCGGCGTCCGCCCGGTTGGGCTGCAAGACCGCATCCAGCGCCGCGTTGAGCCGCGCCGGAAGGTCGGCCTGCAGCGCGGCCACCGCCTGCCGGCTCGCTGTGCTGGCCAGAAAGTCCGGAGCGTCGGCCGGTTCGGCGAATCGGACGAGTTCGGCGACCACATCGCGGTTCTGCTCGATGCGCGCGACGTATTCGTGGTAGTCGCGCCAGGCGGGAATCGGCGTGATCGACATTGAATCGAACATCCGGATCAAGGCCAGCGTCGCGCGTGCCTGCTTCCCGGCCGGGGATTCCTCTGGTGCCATCGCCGCGAGTACCGGGCGTGCTGCCCTCAGCCACGAGACGACGCCCGGATCGTCGACGCAGGCCCCGTCGCCGCCACCTGCCGAGGCAGAGGTGAGGTAGTCGAGGTCGGGCACCAGGTCGCGCAGCGCCGGAACGGGCTCGGCGCCGCACGACATGCTGAACAGCGCCCCGACGGCACGCTGGATCGCCACGTCCGCCGCGACCACCATGTGGTGCTGCACGACCCAGCGATAGTGCTGTGCTCGCTGCAGGAGCATCGTCTCGAACGAGGAGAGGGCTTGTGCGCCCAGGCCGATGCGCCAGTCGTACGGGCCGGTCCGGTGCAATTCGAGGTTGCGTAGCAGGTTCGTCACGTCGAGGTGCCCGAATTCCGTACCGGCTCCAGCAGAGTCTCGGCAGAGGAAGTCCAGCCGGTCGACGTCGAACTGTCCGTCCAGGACCGAGTGCAGGCAGCCCGCCCAGCCGTGTCCGGACCGGTCGGCAAGGATCCGGCGGATGAGGTAGCGCGGCACCGACCGGAACGCCGATGGGGGCATCGCATCGAAGATGGCGAGCCCGGCCCATTCGTGGAACTGGATTTTGCCGGCCGCGGCGGCCGCGTAACGCGAAAAGTCGGCACATCGGCCGGCGCCGAGGATCTGCTCGGCGTTGCGCAGGTAGAACGGCTCGAGGACGTGCGAGAACGGTGGGTGGCCCACGTCGTGCAGCAGCCCGACCGCGCCGAGGGCTAGGCCGATGACGCGCTCGAACGACGTCCACAGCGCCGTCTGTTCGAGCCTGCCCGGCGGTGCGTCGATCAGCCGGCGGGTCACCGGGTCGAGTTCGGCGCCGGACGCTAGGGCGCGTTGGAGATCGCCGATGACGCTCGTTTTGAACTCGTCCCACGTCGATGACGTATCGACGCCTTCGGCGGCGGGCATCCGGTTGTGCCAGCAGCCCTGCCACGCCCCGACGGCGAGATGCATCGTGCCCAGGGCATGCTCGTAGCGACTGCCGGTCATCGACGGGAACTGGATGACTGCCAGCGCGTTCTGCCGGATCATGCGCAGCCTCTGCACGGCCGCGCTGCGCACAAGCGGATCCAGCTCCGGCGGGACCTCAACGTAGCCGTGCACCGGGTCTCGGATGAGCCGCGCCAGTGCGCCCGCCATCGGACCAGTCTGCCGGACAATTTGTCATGCCGCTACGCTCTATGCTGTGGCGCTCACCATCGAACGGGTCGCGCTACTCCGGCGTGTGGAACTCTTCGCGGGCACCCCGGATCGCGTACTGGCCGGAATCGCCCGCGTGCTCGAGGAGGTCACCTGCCCGGCTGGGGCTGTCATCATGGAGGCTGGGGCCGTCGAGGACTGGCTGTTCGTGGTCGAGCACGGCGAGGTGGAGGTGATCCGCCCTGACCGCCGCGTGCTCATGGGCGTCGGAAGCGTGGTGGGCGAGCTTGCCGTTCTCGACGCGCGGCCGAGATCGGCCACCGTTGTCGCGCTCAGCCCGGTCCGGCTGTTGCGGCTGCGCAAGGCTGTCTTCGACGACGCGCTCGACGCGCAGCCGGAGATCGCGCGCGGCGTAATCGCCGATCTGGCGCGCCGCCTGCGCGAGACGCACCAACCGGTGTCATGACGTGCGTGCGCGGCTGACCCTGCTCACTGGCCAGACGACGTCCCTCGGTTTGTTCTGCGCGTTGCTGGTCGTGCCGGCCAGTTCGCTGTTCCTCGTCGAGTACGGCGCTACGCGACTGCCATATGTCTACCTCGCCGTCGGAGCGTCGGGCGTTCTCGCGTCGTGGGGTATGTCTCGCGCCCAGCGGCGGTGGACATTGCTGCAGATCGGCCTCGCGGTGCTTGCGTCGTTGCTCGTCGCGGTGTCCGCCGGGTGGGTGCTCCTCGTCGTCGCCGAAGCGAACTGGGTGACGTTTCCCTTGCTCGTGCTGTTCCCGCTGTCCATCCCGATCGGTCTCATGCTGGTCGGTGCGCAGGCGGGAAGACTGCTCGACCTACAGCAGATGAAGGCCAGGTACTCGCGAGTGGTGGGCGGCTTCACTATCGGGCTCGCCGTGGGTGGCCTGCTCGCGGCCTGGCTGGTGCGGGTGACTGGTGACATCCGCCAGTTGCTCGTTCTCGACCTCGTGCCGCTGGCGGCATTCGCCGCGCTGCTGGCCCTGACCGGACGCCGTTACCCGACCCAGCTACACGCCATACCCGCCCCGATCGAGGTGGCGCCGACGGCTGGTCAGACGCTGGGCCGCAGGCGCGTGACGCGGCTGGTACTACTTGTCCTCGGCTACTCGGTGGCCTCGGCCGCAGCGACCCAGCTGCTGTACTTCATCGTGTGGGACCAGGCCGCGGTCAGGTACCCGGACGCGGCCCATCTCGCCACCTTCCTCGGTGGCTTCGGGGCGCTCATGAACACCGTCAGCATCGCCTTCGTCGTGCTACTGGCCGGCCGCCTGCTACGCCGGTTCGGCGTCCGCTTCGGGCTCGTGGCCAACCCGGCCGCGGTGCTTATCGTGGCGACGGTCAGTGTACTGACCGGCGCAGTGGCGGGGGCGGCGACGACCGCGTTCTTTTTGCTGGTGTGCAGCGCTCAGGTGACGGACATCGCGCTTACCGATGGCACCACCCGCACGTCGATCAACGCCACGTACCAAGCGCTCGCCCCGGCCGAACGCCTCGCGGTGCAGACGTCGGTAGAGGCGGCGGGGGAACCTGCGGCAATTGCCGCGGTCGGTGGTCTGGTCCTGATCTTCGGCGCGCTCGGGCTCGGCATCATATGGCTCGCCGTTGCGACGGCGGTTCTCGGTTTGCTGTGGCTGGCCGTCGCCGCGCTGTGTCATCGCGAGTACGGACGGCGGCTGCGCGAGTCGCTTGCGCGGCGCGACTGGGATCCCACGGCCCTGCTGGTGACTGATACGGCCTCGCGCACGGCCGTCGAGAGGCTGCTCAGCAGCGCGGATCCTCGTGACGTCCGGCTCGGCGTCGACGTGCTGACCGCTGCTGATCCCGCGCTGCTGGGCCGGCACATCAGCAGGCTGCTCGCGCACCCCGACGCCGAGCACCGGCGGATCGGGGTGCAGGCGGCGGTGGCTGCCGCCGATCCTGCCGTCGTACAGGAGCTCGTACAGATCACGCGCGACGAGGCGCTGCCGGCTGATCTGCGGGTCAGCGCCGCGCACGCGATCGCGGCCCTCGGCCCGGATCTCTCAGCGCTCGCGGTGCTGCTCGATGACGCCGACCTTGAGCTGCAGCTCACCGCGGCCACGTTGCTCACCCGCCGCGACGGGCCGCTAGCCGATCGCAGTCGTGCGCTGTGTAATGCGGCTCTGGAATCGACAGACGCCGTAGTCGTCGCCGCGGCCCTGTCTGCCGTGACTCAGGGGCCGGACGCCAGTTACGTTGCTGCGTTGATGACGCTCGCAGCCCGCCGCGCGGGCAGCCGATCTGCCATCGGGGCGGCAGTAGCCGCGCACGTCGGCCTGCCCGGCTGCGACGCGGCCGCACTCCAGCGCCTCGCGGTTACTGAGGAGCAGACCGCGACGCGGGCCATCCAGGCCCTTGGCCTGGGTCGGGACGGCGCGTCGCTGGGTGTTCTGACGAAGCTGCTGAGCGGCCCCGATCGCCGCCTCGCCCGCGTCGCCGGGCACGCTATCGCAGCCAGGGGACACGCGCTGGAGCCCGACCTGGCCGAGCGGCTCGTCGCGTTGGAGAGCAGCCGTGCGGCTCGTGCCGCCGCCGCGGCCCAGGCCGTCGCCGGCACCGGCCGGGCAGAGCATCTCCGCCGCGCGCTCGACGATGAGATCCGCGCTTGCGCGCAGCAGGCTCGGCGCCTCGTGGGCGCCGCCTTCGGCAATCAGTGGCTCACCAGAGCGGTGGCGCAGCTGGCATCCTCTGCCGACGGCGACCGTGCGCTGGCCATCGAGACGCTGGAACTGGAACTGGGCCGGAGGACCGCGACGCGGCTGCTCGAACTGGTCGATCCGGACATAGACGACGACGGGCGCCGGGCGCTTCTCGCAGCCGCCGCCCCGTCCAGCGGCCGCGCCGCCGAGCCGTGGTTGAACGAGTTGTTGGACGACCCGCACACGTACTGGCAAGACGACTGGCTGCGCGCCTGTGCGCTCTACGCCGCGTCCGAACTCGCGCCGGAGAGCGCGGCGGCTGCGGCGCTCACCTGGCAAGACGCGGCTGAGCCGGTGGTGGCGGAAACCGCGCAGTGGCTGCGCGGCGAGCTGGCCCGCCCGTCGCCGCCTCGAGTCGAGTAGCCGGGCGCCGAGCACTTGCGCTACCTGCGCAGGAAAGCCGGCGCCAGGGAGCCAGCGGGGCCCCATGACAGCAGCACGACCAACTCAGCAGGCCTGCGACCGTGCAGAACCAGCTAATCTGCGCGCTCAAACCCTCGTAACCGAGACGAGCACAAGACGCGCCGAGTCGGTTCTGTTGCATGAGCTGTGAAGAAATTCAGATAAACGATAACGCTCAGATACGAGGCCATGGAGTCGAGCGTGGAATGATTTGCCAAGCCTGGCGGGCGAGCAGTCTGGCAAAACCGGCGGGTAGGGTTTGCAGCTACTCGCTGTCAGCTTGCAAGCGGAACACTGTTCCCGGCCAGCGTGGCATCGGTCGGGGCGGGTCGGCAGCGGCTGAGTTCGTCGGCGTGGCTGTAAGCTTGTTCGGCTTGAACTGCATACACTAATGCGTCAGGGATCAGTGAGAGGACTCGAGCGGCCGTGGCTCAGAAGATACAGACACTGTTCATCGATGACCTTGACGGCAGTGCCGCCGAAGGAACCGTCCGTTTCAGCTTGGACGGCACGGAGTACGAGATCGACCTGAACGCCAAGCATGCTCACGAGTTTCGGGATGCCCTAGCCCGTTACGTAGCTGCTGCCAGGCGGGTCGGTGGCACTGCCCGGCGGTCAGTGCGCGGCACGCGCCATGGACCGGCAAGCGGGCTGAACACAACCCAGGTACGCGAGTGGGCCAAGGCCCAGGGCATTGAGGTGAAGGATCGCGGGCGGGTACCCGCTGAACTGGTCGTGAAGTTTAAGGCGGCGGCCGGCCAGTAGGGTGCACGGCACGGCACGCTCGTCAGCGCAATGGTAACTTACTCACGTGCCGATGAGCGGACGACCGTTCCTGCGGACACGGCAGAAGG
>Ga0070710_10000809_pt1 | contig 15018 bp, 8 predicted proteins | sample LARL52metaG_FD_65454 | JGI IMG/M metagenome (GOLD analysis project Ga0070710, IMG submission 65454) | Corn, switchgrass and miscanthus rhizosphere microbial communities from Kellogg Biological Station, Michigan, USA - LAR L5-2 metaG | ecosystem: Host-associated > Plants > Roots > Rhizosphere ... | reverse complement strand
CGCAGGTAGAGGTTCTCGCCCGCGCAGATCGGTGTGCGGGTCTGCGCGCGCACCCGCACGAGCGCGTCGACGTTCTCCGCGGGCACCGGTTCCTCCAGCCACATCAGGCGGAACGGTTCGAGCTCCCACGAGATCCGGCACGCGCTCGGCACGTCGTAGCGGGCGTGCAGGTCGATGGCGAGGTCGACGTCCGGCCCGATCGCCTCCCGGACGGCGGCCACGCGCTCGACCATCGACCGCAGCTCGGCGGCGTTGACCGTGTGGTTGAACGCGTCGAACTTGGCCGGGTGGCGCAGGTTGTCGACGTCGAACTTGAGGGCGGTGAAGCCTTCGGCGACCATCCGCTGGGCCCGGTCGACGCACCCGGCGACCGAGCCCGCCGGGTCGTCGCCGTCACCGCAGTCGGCGTAGAGGCGGATCCGGTCGCGGAACTTCCCGCCGAGCAACCGGTGGACCGGCTGGCCCGCGGCCTTGCCCGCGAGGTCCCACAGCGCGAGCTCGATCCCGGACAGGGCGATCACGAACACCCCGCCCTGGGCGCCCGCGAAGACGTTGTTGCGGCGCAGTTTCTCCCAGCACCGCTCGACGTTGCGCGGGTCCTCGCCGAGCAGCAGCGGTGTGAGGGAGTTGATCATTCCGACCACGGCTCCCGCGCCGGCGTCGGGATTGGCCTCGCCGAACCCGCTGAGGCCCTCGTCGGTGTCGATTCGAACCAGGGTGGCCTGACCGTGGTAGGCCACCACTGCCGTCGTGACGTTCACGATCCGCATTGCTCTCCCGTCGCCGGTCGTGCACGAGAACGGACTGTCGCGGTGTTCAACTTGTCCTATAAGCTGCTCACATGCAAAGGGGACAAGAGTCTCCGGACGCTGTCAAGGTCCGGACTCTTCCGGTGCAGGTGGCCGCACACCTGACCCGGCGCATCGTCAGTGGCGGCATCGAGGACGGCCGGGCCCCGTCGGAACTCGAGATCTCGCGGGAGTTCGGGGTGTCGCGCGTGGTGGCGCGGGAGACGCTCAAGATCCTCGCCTCGCTGGACATCGTCGAGGTCGCGCAGGGCCGCCGCGTCGTCGTGCGTCCCCGCGCGGAGTGGGACTACCTGAGCCCGTTGCTGATCGAGTGGCTGCCCGCGGAGATCGTCGGCGAGCTTCTGCAGGAGCTGCACCAGATGCGCGTGCTGCTCGAACCCGAGCTCGCCGCGATGGCCGCGGCCAGCGTCACCGACGAGACGCTGGAGCGGCTCAGGGCCGAGATCGACCGGATGGCGGAACTCGAGGCGGATCCCAACGGCTACCTCGAGGTCGACCACGAGTTCCACATGGAGATCTGCCGGGCGGCGGACAACCGCATCCTCGACCGGATCATGTACTCCGCCCGCTGGCTCGGCACGGCCAGCCGGCGCATCACCAACGAGGCACCGGCCGGGCTGTGCCGAGCCACCTCCGAGCACACGGAGATCTACGAGGCTCTTGTGGCGCGCGACCCGGAAGGTGCCCGTGCGGCGATGCGCAGACACCTGAGCAACAACTACTCCACGCTCATCGCCGAGAAGGGCAAGCAGACCAAGCGGGCCGCTCGGCATCGCTAGCGCACCGCATTCTTCGCCGCATGAACGATCCGGCAGCGAGCCTCGCTGTCCCGCCGGTTGCACCGTCGCCCCGTCGGCAAGCGTCCGCTCGACCGGACGCGAGAGGAGTGGTCATGGAAGAGAAGCCGGACTTATCGAGGCGCACGTTCCTGGGGATGAGCGCGCTGGGCGTGCTCGGTCTCGCCGGCTGCGGAGGCGGACCGGCGCCCGCGTCGCAGGTCGACGTCCAGGTGCCCCAGGCGCTGCTCGACCAGGCGGCCGCACTGCGCGGCGGCTCGGTGGGGATGATCTCGCAGAAGCTGTACTCCGAGTCCGCCAACAAGGCGCTGGACAAGTCGTTGCAGGCGTTCGCGCAGGCCACCGGCACCACGATCCACAACGACCTGGTCTCCGGGGACGCCGGCGACATGGTCGCCAAGATGGACGCGGACGTGAAGGCGAGCACCAGCCGCGACCTGGCCTTCATGAGCGACCAGCGGTTCGTGGGCCAGCTGCACAACCTCGGCGACCTCACCGATCTCACCGACGTGGTCGAGGAGATGCACTCGCTCTACGGAGAGCCCGCGACCGAGGCGACCAACTACTGCAAGTTCGACGGGCGCTGGTTCGCGATCCCGTACCACTTCATCGCCTCCGGGATGTACCTGCGCAAGGACTGGTACACCGAGAAAGGCCTCCCGCTCAAGCCGCACTACACGTGGGAGGAGTTGCGCGACAACGCGTTGGAGGTCTCCGACCCGGCGAAGAAGCGCTTCGGCTGGGGCCTCACCGTGAACCGCTCCGGTGACGCCAACGGGTTCATCGCGAACGTCATCAACACCTACGGCGGGGCGATCGCGGACAACACCGGCACGAAGGTCGTGTTCAACTCGCCCGAGACCGTCGCCGCCGTCACGTTCATCGGTGACATCTACACGAACCCGAAGTACGCGCCGATGCTGCCGCCCGGCGTCGGGAGCTGGACCGACTCGAGCAACAACGAGAACTGGCTGGCCCAGATCCTGGGGCTCACGCTCAACCAGTTCAGCGTCTACGCCGACTCGAAGACGAAGAACAACCCGGTCTACGGCAACACGCACGTGTTCAACGGAGCCACCGGACCGGCGATCGACAAGCCGCTCGCGTTCGGCCAGTCCAACTCGTTCGTCGTGTTCAAGGGGGCGAAGAACCCCGCTCTGGCCAAGCTGGTGGCGAAGTTCATGGTCGGCGGCAGCGCGTTGCTCGGTGTCGCGAAAGGGGCACCGTGCCTGGTCAACCCCGCGTGGGACAAGGTGTGGGACTCCGACCCGTACTACACCAACGGTGACCCGGCCTTCGCCGCGCTGCGCGAGCAGACCCGCGCGCCGCTCCCGATGAAGACCACGACCGGGTTCGCGTTCCCCCAGGCGCCGAGCCCCGGCGAGCAGGCCGCCACCGCCGCCTACCTGCTGACCGACATGATGCAGTCGGTCATCCAGGGCACCAAGCCGGCCGAGGCCGTCGCCACGACCCACGGGCGGATCGTCCAGATCTTCGAGCAGCAGGGCTACCAGCAGTGACCGTCCTGCGCACGCGGCCGGCGCCGGTCCGTGCGGCGCCGAGCCCGTCGTCCTCCTCGCTCACCAGGTCGCAGCGTCTGCTCGGGCGCGACTGGCGGCTCGCGGCGGTGTTCATCGGGCCGACGCTGGTGCTGGTCGCGAGCCTGATCCTGGTCCCGATCGTCAGCTCGGTCCTCACCAGCGTCACGGAACGCCACGGTGCGGAGACGGTGTTCGTCGGGCTGGACAACTACACCGCCCTCGTCGGCGACGCCCTGTTCCACAAGGGCGTGCTGAACTCGTTCGTCTTCACCGCGTACGCCGAGATCTTCAAGGTGACCCTCGGTCTCATCGCGGCGATGCTGCTGCACCACCTGCGCCGCGGCCGGGCGGTCGTCGCCGGGGTGATCCTGCTGCCGTGGGTGGTGCCGACGGTGGTCACGGCCTTCACCTGGCGGTCCCTGTTCGACCCGATCTTCGGCAGCGTCAACGTCCTGCTCACCGACTCGGGCATCGGACCGGCCCTCGCCGCGGTCGGGCTAGTCGACCGCTGGCCCGCGGAGTGGCTGTCCGATCCCGCGCTCGCGATGCCGGCGGTCATCCTGGTCAACGTCTGGAAGGGCATCCCGTTCTTCGCGGTGACGTTCCTGGCCGGGCTCAAGGCCATCGACGGCAGCCTGTACGAAGCGGCCATTGTGGACGGTGCGTCGCCGTGGCAGCGGTTCGCGCACATCACGTTGCCGGGGCTGCGCAACGTCATGATCGTGACGGTGCTGTTGTCGTCGATCTGGACGTTCAACAACTTCGACCTGATCTGGCTGATGACCCAGGGCGGGCCGGGGGACGCCACCGCCCCGTACGTGATGGTGGCCTACTCGAAGGCCATCCAGCAGCTGCAGCTGGGCGCGGGTGCCGCGGTCACGCTGGTGATGCTGCCGATCATCGGTGTCCTCGTGGTGATCCTCGTGCGGTTGATGCGCCGCAACGACCGGCCGGGCGCGGGGGACCTGGGGCGCAGGCGGCTGACACCCGCCCAGCGCCGGGCGATGCCGTGGGTGGTCGTCGTGGCCTCGGTGCTCGTGCTGGCCTGGGCGTCGCCGCACATCGTGTGGAAGGCCGCACTCGTGCTGGGTGTGTTCGTGGTGCTCGCGGCCGCCGTCGGACGGGTCGTGTCCGTGCTCGCCGCACGGGGCAACCGGCTGGCCGCACGCGTGGTCGGCGGCACCGGCAGCGGCATCGCGCTCCTGGGGTTGCTGGGTTTCGTGCTCGCCCCGCTCTACTGGATGACGGTCACGGCCTTCAAGTCCGACGACCAGATCGTCGCGCGCACCGACGACCTCTGGCCGACGCCGTGGACCACCGAGCAGTTCACCAACCTGTTCACCGGCAGGGCGTTCGGCACCTGGTACGTCAACACGATCCTGGTGTCGGTGGCCTCCACGGTGATCGCCCTGGTCTGCGCGGCGCTGGCCGGCTACGCGTTGGCACGGTTGAGGTTCCGCGGTTCGGAGAGCTTCACGGTGACGATCCTGCTCACCTACGTGATGCCGGGCGCGTTGCTGTTCATCCCGCTGTACCAGCTGATGAGCGGGATCGGGCTGAACGACTCGTTGTGGTCGCTCGTGCTGGCCTACCCCACGTTCACGCTGCCGTTCGCGACGTGGCTGCTCGTCGGCTACTTCAAGTCGATCCCGGCCGACCTGGAGGAGGCCGCGCTGGTCGACGGCTGCACGCGGTTCGGGGCGTTCCTGCGGATCGTGCTGCCGCTGGCCAAACCGGGGCTGCTCGCGGTCGCGCTGTTCACGCTCACCAACGCGTGGAACGAGTTCCTGTTCGCGTTCGTGTTCATCACCAAGGACGACTACAAGACACTGCCCGTCGGCATGCAGTCGATGATCTTCGGTGACGTCGTGCCGCAGGGACAGCTGGCCGCGGCCTCGCTGATGATCAGCGTCCCGGTCGTGCTGATGTACGGGTTCGGGCAGCGGTTCCTCACCGAGGGCCTCACCGCCGGGGCCGTGAAGGGGTGAGAGATCAGGCCCGGCCCTGCTCGGCGCGCCACCGCTCGTACTCGGGCCGGGCCTCGTCCGACAGCGGGTAGTACCGCCGCAGGTCGCCGCCCTCGGCCAGCCGGATCCGGGAGAACTCCTCCCACTCCGCGTGCTCCTGGGCGGCGGCCAGCAGCGCGGGCGCGAGCTTGATCGGCACCACGACCGCGCCGTCGTCGTCGGCGACGACGATGTCGCCCGGCTCGACGAGCGTGCCACCGCACGCCACCGGCACGTTCACGGCGACCGGGACGATGTCGGTCTGGGCGTGGAAGTTCGGGGTGGCACCGCGGATCCACAGCCCGAGACCGAGCCGCTTGGCCTCACCGATGTCGCGCAGGCACCCGTCGACCACCACACCGGCGCCGCCGCGGCCCTTGAAGTAGGTCAGCATCATCTCGCCGAACACACCGCTGCTCATGTCGCCGCGCGCGTCGACCACGATCATGTCGCCCGGCTGGGCGTGGTACATGACGTGCCGGTGCAGCTGCTTCTCCGGTTCGGCGTACTCGTCGACGGGGTAGAGGTCCTCGCGCTTCGGCAGGAACTGCAGCGTCAGCGCCGGACCGGCCACGCGCACACCGGGCGTCACCGACACCGGGCCGCGGATGAACGCGCTGCGGATGCCCATGCGGCTGAGCTCGGCGCTGGCCGTCGCGCTGCCGATGGCCGCGATGGCCGCGCTGAGCTCGGCTGGCGGGCGAACGATGTCGTGCGTCTCGGCCACGTCGGTAGCTCCCTGAGGTTCGCGCTGACGGTCGGGGAGTTCCCCGGAGAGTTCCAAGGAAATCAGCCGGCGACGAGAACGGCCAGCCGTTCGGGCGCGTCCGCCAGCACGAGTGCCGCCGCGCCCCGCACCCCCGCGCTGTCGCCGAGCGCGCCCGGCACGACGCGGAGCTCACTGGTGTGCCAGCTCATCGCGTTGCGTTGCACGGCACGGCGAACGGGCGCCACCAGGACGTCGCCGACCGCCGCCAGCTCACCGCCGATGACGACCTGCTCCGGGTTGACGATCGTGACCGCCTGGGCGAGCGCGCGGCCCACCGCGTCACCGGCGTCCTCCATCGCCCGGATCGCGCCGCGGTCGCCGCCGCGCACCAGGTCGATCAGCTCGGTGGTGGACGCGGGCCCGCCGTTGCTCGCCGACAGCAGCTTCGCGATCGCGGCCGGGCTGGCGACGGTTTCGAGGCAACCCCTGTTGCCGCACCGGCAGATCGCGCCGGACGGCTCGACTATGACGTGGCCGAGCTCGCCCGCGAGACCGCCCGCGCCGAGCAGCAGCCGTCCGTCGGAGATGACGCCCGCGCCGATGCCGGTGGACAGTCTGATGTAGACGACGTCGTCGCATTGCCGTGCGACGCCGTAACGGTGTTCGGCGAGCACGGCCGCGTTCGCGTCGTTCACCAGCCGCACCGCGAACCCGGTCCGCTCGCGCAGCTCGTCGGTGGGCCGCACGCCGACCCAGCCGGGCATGATGCCTCCGGCGAGCAACGTGCCCTGCCGGTCGATCGGGCACGCGATGCCCACGCCGACACCCAGGATCCGCTCGGCCGGGATGCCGGTGGCCCGCTGGGCCTGCTCGATCAGGTCCGCGGTCTCGGCGAGCACGTCGTCGGCGCCGTCGTCCACCAGCCGGTGCAGATCGCGGTCCCACACCGGTTCGCCGAACAGGTCGCACAGCACGACCCGGACGTGATCGCGGCCGATGTCCACGCCCAGCGCGTAGGCGGCGTTCCGGTTGAGCGACAGGGTGCGCGCGGGCCTGCCGGTGCGCAGGCCGTCCTGCGGGGTCGCGTCCTCGTCGGTCACGACGCCGGCCCGGATCAGGTCGGCGATCACCGAGCCGACCGTCGCCCGCGCGAGCCCGGTCCGCCGCATCAGCTCGGGCCGGGACAGCCGCCGCGACTCGGCCAGCGCCTCCAGCACGCGCACCCTGCCCAGGCTGCGCAGGTTCACCGGCGGATCGGGGGTCGGCCGGACAGCGGGCACGGGGTGCGGCATCCGGTCACGGTAGCAGGACAGTTCAGCCGACTTTGACGTTAAGTGACCCCTGGGAGGACCCGGATGGACCTTGCTTACTGTCCAAAACTGGCGAACTCTGTGGTCCGCGCTAGCTTCCGTCGCTCAATAGCGTCGAAACGACGAGAGCCACCTGCGATGTCGGAGGTACTCATGTCCCCAGTCCCCACCGGTCGTCGGCGTGGGTGGGCGGGTGTAGTGGCGGCGCTGGTCGTGGCACTCGTGGTGCCCGCCGTGCCGGCCCAGGCCGGGAGTGACCGGCCGGTCTACCTGGACACCCGGTACACCTTCGCCGAACGCGCCGCCGACCTGGTGTCGCGGATGACGCTGAGCGAGAAGGTGCTGCAGCTGCGCACCAACAGCTCGCCAGGCATCCCGCGGCTGGGCGTGCAGCCGTACACGTACTGGAGCGAAGGCCAGCACGGGCTCAACCTGCTGGGCGCCAACACCAACGACGGGGGAGTGGGCGGTGGTGTGCACGCCACGAGCTTCCCGACCAACTTCGCGAGCTCGATGTCGTGGGATCCCGCGCTGCTCTACCAGGAGACGACCGCGATCTCCGACGAGGCCCGCGGCATGCTGGACAAGTCGCTGTGGGGCGTGGCGCAGAACAACCTCGGCTCGGACAAGTCGAACTACGGCGTGCTGACGTACTGGGCGCCGACGGTGAACATGGACCGCGACCCGCGGTGGGGCCGCAACGACGAGGCGTTCGGTGAGGACCCGTTCTTCGTCGGCCGGATGGCGGGCGCGTTCGTCAACGGCTACCAGGGCCACACGCCCACCGGGCAGCCGATGTCGCGCTACCTCAAGGTCGCGGCCACCGCGAAGCACTTCGCGCTCAACGACGTGGAGAACAACCGGCACGCGGACAGCTCGGACACCACCGACGCGAACATCCGCGACTACTACACCGCGCAGTTCCGCAGCCTGATCGAGAACGCGCACGTCAACGGGCTCATGACGTCGTACAACGCGATCAACGGCACCCCGTCTCCCGCCGACACGTACCTCGCGAACACGCTGGCGCAGCGGACCTACGGCTTCAACGGCTACACCACGTCCGACTGCGGTGCGGTCGGCGACGTGTACGCGCCGGGCAGCCACAACTGGGCGCCGCCGGGCTGGACCACCGCCACCGTCAACGGCTCGGCGGTCTGGACGAACACCGCGACCGGGGCGAAGGTCTCCGGTGCCGCGGGTGGCCAGGCGTACGCGTTGCGCGCGGGCACCCAGCTCAACTGCACCGGCGCCGAGGCCACCGTTGCGAACGTCGAGGAGGCGATCAGGGCGGGCGTGCTCAGCGAGGCCGTGATCGACAACGCGCTGGTGCACGTGTTCACCACGCGCATGCGGACCGGCGAGTTCGACCCGGCCGGCAGCGTGCCGTACACGAAGATCACCAAGGACCGGATCCAGAGCCCGGAGCACCAGGCGCTGGCCGCGAAGATCGCCGCGAACTCGTTGGTGCTGCTGAAGAACGACGCGGTGCCCGGAACGACCGCCAAGCTGCTGCCCGCCGACCCGGCGAAGCTGAACAACGTCGTGGTCGTCGGTGATCTGGCCGGTGTGGTCACCCTGGGTGGCTACTCGGGTGACCCGGCGCTGCAGGTGAGCCCGGTGCAGGGCATCACCGCCGCGGTCAAGGCCGCTAACCCCGCCGCCACCGTCACCTTCGACGCCTGCGGCACGTCCACGACGTCGACCACCCCCGCGAAGTGCTCGGCGCAGACCCTGGCCGCGATCTCCTCCGCGGACCTCGTGGTCGTGTTCGTCGGCACCGACACGAACCTGGCGACCGAGGGCAAGGACCGCACCACCATCGCCATGCCGAGCGCCTACCGCTCGTTGATCGACCAGGTCGGCGCGGTCGGCAACCACCGGACGGCGCTCGCGATCCAGTCGAACGGCCCGGTCGCCCTCGACGACGTGCGGGGCAGCTTCCCCGCCATCGTGTTCAGCGGCTACAACGGCGAAAGCCAGGGCACCGCGCTCGCGGACGTGCTGCTGGGCAGGCAGAACCCGAGCGGACGGCTGAACTTCACCTGGTACAAGGACGACACGCAGCTGCCGGACGTGAAGAACTACGGCCTCACGCCGTCGCAGACCGGCGGTCTCGGCCGCACGTACCAGTACTTCACCGGCACTCCCACCTACCCGTTCGGCTACGGCGGCAGCTACACCACGTTCGCCTACTCGCACGTGACGACGAACGCGCGGTCGGTCACCGCGGACGGCCGGGTGACCGTGCACGCCGACGTCACCAACACCGGTTCGGTGCCGGGCGCCACCGTGGCCCAGGTGTACGTGGCCACGCCGTTCACCGTGCCCGGCGTGGAACTGCCCCGCAAGCGGCTGGCCGGCTTCCAGAAGACGGCCGTGCTCAAGCCCGGGCAGACGCAGCACGTCGCGGTCCAGGTGCGGATCAGCGATCTGGCGTTCTGGGACCAGCAGCAGCGCAAGCAGACCGTCTACAACGGACAGTACGAGTTCGGGGTCGGCGCGGACACCGAGCACGTCGTCACCGCACGTCCGGTGGCGGTGAAGGGCACGATCAAGCCGCGCGTCCGGTACGTCACCGTGCAGCCCGCCCAGACGGTGTTCGCGCCGGGCCAGAGCATCGACCTGACCGGCAAGAACCCGTGGATCGCCGACACCACCGGCCGTCCGAGCGAGCACCCGGTCGCGGACGGCGTCGTCGAGGCGGTCAACAACGACGAGTCGTTCGTCGACCTGACGAAGGCACACGTCACCTACCGCAGCAGCGACCAGAAGGTGGCCACGGTCAGCCGGACCGGCAAGGTCACCACGGTGGCACCCGGCGTGGCGACCATCAGCGTCACCGTCAACGGCGTCACCGGCACCACGCCGGTCGTGGTCAAGCAGCCGTTCTCGCTCAGCGCGCCCACGCGGGTGTCACCGGGCACGGCCTTCACCGCCACCACCACGTTGCCCAACCCGGCGAACGCCCGGCCGCTGCGCGACGTCGTGATGACGCTCAACGCGCCGAGCGGGTGGACCGTCCAGGCCACCACGCCGTCGAAGTTCGCCACCGTCCAACCCGGACAGACGGTGACCACGACCTGGCAGGTGACCGCGCCCGCGACGACCCAGCCCGGCAAGTTCGCCGTGACCGCCCAGGCGACGTTCACCTCCGCCAACGGCCGCGGCACCTCAAGCGACTCGACGACGCTGATCCTGCCGCACGCCCCGTACCCCTCGCTGGCAGCGGCGTTCGACAACGTCGGCATCACCGACGACGCCAACACCGCTCCCGGCAGCTTCGACGGCGGCGGCGCCAGCTTCTCCGCCCAGGCACTGGCGAGCGCCACGCCGAGCCTGACCCCCGGTGCCACGTTCGTCCACGACGGACTGACGTTCACCTGGCCGAGCTCGCAACCGGGCACCAAGGACAACGTGGTGGCGGGTGGAGACGCCGGTGGCCAGATCATCGAGATCTCCGGTTCCGGCAAGACCCTGGGCCTGATCGGCGCGGGCGACTACGGCAGCCCGTCCGGCACCGCGACGGTGACCTACACCGACGGCACCACCCAGGCCACCACGGTCTCCTTCGCCGACTGGTGGGCCAACGCGGCCACCGGCGGTGACATCGTGGCCAGCGTGCCCTACCTCAACACCAGCACCGGCAGGAACAACCAGCAGGTGAGCATGTACTACGCCCCGATCCCGCTGCAGGCGGGCAAGACGGTGAAGTACGTGACCCTGCCGGACATCAGCAACGGTGCGAACAAGGGCGAGGCGGCGATGCACATCTTCGCCATCGCCATCGGCTGACGCCGAGGTCGTGCCAGGCGCGGGCGGCGCCTGGCACGGCCTCCCGGCGTGCGGGCGTTCACCCGGTACGGCTACCGTGACCCGATCAGGCGCGGGAAGCGAGGAACGTCATGCCGTCGGAGTCCAACACGATGCCCAGCGACATCGACCTCAACCGTCCCAGCGCCGCCCGTGTGTACGACTACTACCTGGGCGGGGCGCACAACTTCGCCTCCGACCGCGAGATGGCCGAGCGGGCCATCGAGCTGTGGCCGGACCTCCCGCTGATCATGCAGGCCAACCGGGCGTTCCTGCGTCGCGCCGTGCGGTTCTGCATCGCCGCCGGGGTGAACCAGTTCCTCGATCTGGGCTCCGGCATCCCGACCGTGGGCAACGTCCACGAGGTCGCCAGGTCGGCGGACCCGGACGCACGGGTGGTGTACGTCGACATCGACCCCGTCGCCGTCACCCACAGCCGCACGATCCTCGGCGACGACCCGCGCACCTCGGTCGTCCACGCCGACCTGCGCCGCCCCGACCTGCTGCTGCAGCGCCCCGAGGTCGCCGGCCTGCTCGACTTCAGCCGCCCGGTGGCCGTGATGATGGTCGCGGTGCTGCACTTCGTGCCGGACGCGGACGACCCGGCCGCGATCATCGCCGGCTACCGCGAGGCCATGGCACCGGGCAGCTTCCTCGTGGTCTCGCACGCCACGCACGAGGGACAGCCGCAGCGCGCGGACGAGCACCAGCAGCTGTACCGGCGCACCGCGACGCCGATGTCCATGCGGTCGCGTGCCGAGCTGCAGGCCCTGCTGGACGGCTTCGACGTGGTCGATCCCGGTGTGGTGTACCTGCCGCTGTGGCGGCCGGAGTCGCTGGACGAGGTCGACGAGCACCCCGAGCGGTTCACCGGCCTCGCGGCCATCGGGCACAAGCGCTGATCAGGGCTGTTCGGCGAGCGCCCGGGCGAGGTCGGTGTGGTTGAGGTAGACGACGACCTCGTACCGGTCGCCCTCCTGCCTCAGCAGCAACGTCGAGGCGACGGTGAGCGGCCCAGCCGCACGCTCGGCGTGCCACTCGGCACTCACCAGGACGTGCCGGTCGTCGAGCCGCTGCTGCCGTGCTGACTGCCGTCGCAACCCGGTGACACCGGCGTCGGCGAACATCTTGCGCCTGGCCGGCAGTCCCGCTGCCAGCTGCTGCGGGGTGAGGGCGAGCGCCCGCTGAGGATCCAGGGCCAGGAACGTCGCGGCGAACACGCCGGACAACCCGCCGCCGTCAGTGCCGAGCCGGTCGTAGTCGTCGAGGAAGGCCGCGACGCCGTCCTCGGGTGAGGTCCAGTCGGGTGTGGTCACCTGTCGAAGGTACCGGCAGGATCGCGGGTTAACGTTGTTCCGCTGCCAGGCGACTCCGGTGGTGACCCCACCGACGGGAGCCCGCCATGGCCTTCTCCTCGTTGACCGACCAGCTCGCGCTGCTGGGCTGGACGTCCTCGGTCGCGCTCCCCGGCGACGTCAAACGCGTGATGGACGCCGTCCAGTCGCAAGCCTGGCCCGCCGGTGAGGGCGTGGCCGCGGGCGAGGTGAAGTCGGCGCAGACGCTGCCTGGCTTCGCGTCGCTGCAGCTCGATCCCGGCCTGCCGGTGACCGTCACCCTGTCCGCGGGGTTCCGCGCGGACATCACGATCGCGGGCACCGGCGTCACCGTGCCCGGCCTGACCGGCGGTACCCCGCGGAGCTCCGGCGCGGGGCGGAGCCTGCAGCGGTGGGTGCAGCCGGCCGGTACTCCGGTGAAGGCTCTGTTGTCGGCGGTCCTCCGGCTGGAGGGCACGCCGGGAAGCGCCGCGACCATGCGGCTGATGCCCAACGGTCACGTGCCGCTGGATCCTCCGTTCATGCTGCTGCCCGGCGGTGCGTTCGGGCTGCACGTGCCGGACGGGCTGGTGGTCGACGACGGCATCGCGGTGGAGGCCGAGCTGTTCCTGCCGCGCGGCGTGCCCTACGTCGGCGGCACGGTCGCGCCGGTCTCGTTCGCGCTCGGGGTGCCGTCCGGGGTCAAGGCGCGTGCGCAGGTCGACGTGCCCGCGGCGGACGGCAGGCCGCGGATCCGCGGGGTGGTCGAGTGGGATGATCCGGGGGCGGTGTCGCTGGCCGCGTGCGCGCCGACGTCGATCGACCTGAGCGCCGAGTTCGACGTCGACGGCGCGCTCGCCACCCCGGTCGGCGAAGTGGTCGTCGCGGCGGGGCGGCCGCTGCGGCTCCGGGCCAGGTACGCGCGCGACATCAGGCAGAGCCCCGGCACGCAGCAGTTCGACGTCACGGTCGTGAGCGACGGGCCGGACGGGCTGATCAGGGTCGCCGTCGACGACGGGCTCGCGGGCAACGTGGCGGCGCGGGTGTTCGTGACGGCCGCGGCACTGGCCGACGCGCTGCTCGCGGACACCCCGGCGAGCACCGCGCCCTCCGGTGACGCGTCGAGCGCCGGGCTGGTGCCGCTGCTCGGGGTCGCGGCCATGCTGTCGAGCTTCTGCAAGCAGGGCGAGGTCGTCGTGCACGGCGTGACCCTCATCGGCACCGTCGGCACGCCGAAACTGGTGCTGGCGCTGGACTACAGCGTCGACGTGCTGGTCAAGGCGATCGACTTCGCGGGGCTGGGCATCGGCATGCAGGACGACGTGCCGATGCGGGTGCGCCACCGCGACGTCCGGCTGGAGATCGACCCGGCCGCGGACGGGCTCGGCAAGTTCCACCTGTCGTTCGACCAGGCGAGCACGGACGTCGAGGACCCCGGCCGCTGGCGGGTGCCGGGCGCGCCCTTCGACGTGACGGGGAACCGGGCGGGACACGGGTCCACCTGGTTCGAGATCGATCTCCGGTTCACCCTCGACCTGGGGCCGGTGAAGGTCAGCGGCGCCACCCTCAGGGCGACCTTCGACGGCGGCCCGGTCCCGGACGTCACGCTGCGCGGACTCGACGCGAGCCTCGCCGTGCCGGGAGTGATCGACGGCGGGGGCAAGCTCGCGTTGGTGGGCAACGGGTTCGAGGCCGCGCTCGGTGTCAGGATCGTGCCGCTCAACCTGGCCGCGACGGCGCAGCTCAAGCTCCTCGGGCAGATGATCGTGCTGGAACTGGCCGTCGACCTGCCGGGCGCGATCCCGCTCGGGCCCACGGGGCTGGGCCTCTACTCGATCGGTGGCGCGTTCGGCTTCAACGCCCTGCCCGACCTGCCGCCGCGCGACCGCGACCCCGTCGAGTTCCAGCTCGCGTGGACGCCGCAGCAGACCCACTTCTCCGCCGGTGACCTCATGTTCGGCTTCGCCGCGGTGGTGGGCACGTTGCCGGACCAGGGCTTCGCGTTCAGCGCGGCGGGCCGGATCCTGCTCACCGCCCCGAACTTCACGTTCCGGGCGGGCCTCGACGCCGGGTTCCTCGGCGCGCGAAGACGGCTCGGGGACATCGACCAGCCGATCTCGCCGATCCCGCGGCAGGACCAGATCACCGGTGTGCTGGTGTACGACGGCAGCGGCGTGCTGATCGGGTTGCGCGGCAGCTTCGACCTCAAGCCCCTGCTGGAGATCCTGGTTCCGATCGACGCGGTGTTCCCGGGCAACAGCCCCGACTGGCGGATCCACGTCGGCTCCGACGGCGCCGACGGCCGCACGCCCGGACCGGTGCGGGTCCGGGTGCTGCCCGACCTGCTCGACCTCGGTGCCGAGGCCTTCCTGATGGTGCACGGCAAGGACATCCTCGACGTCGGCGGCCGCAGCGACTTCGACCTCCACGGGTTCGCGGTCGCGTTCGGCGCCGGGTTCCACGCGGTGTGCGGCGCCGGGATCGTCTGGCTGGAGCTCGCCGCGGACGCCCAGTTCGGCATCGGCACCTCGCCGCTCGTGGTGCGCGGCCACGGCCATCTCGAAGGCTCGCTGCATCTGGGACCGGTGTCGATCGGGGCGTCGGCGGACATCGACGCGCAGATCGGGCCGGGTGACGCGCGGTGGGCCAAGTTCTCCGTGTGCGGTGAGGTCGACCTGTTCTTCTTCGAGATCTCCGGTTGCGTCACGATCACCATCGGG
>Ga0070710_10000803_pt1 | contig 15077 bp, 13 predicted proteins | sample LARL52metaG_FD_65454 | JGI IMG/M metagenome (GOLD analysis project Ga0070710, IMG submission 65454) | Corn, switchgrass and miscanthus rhizosphere microbial communities from Kellogg Biological Station, Michigan, USA - LAR L5-2 metaG | ecosystem: Host-associated > Plants > Roots > Rhizosphere ... | reverse complement strand
ACAGGAACGCGAGCACCAGGTAGTGCGGAATCGCGAGGAACCACTTCACCAGCCACAACCACCGGCTCAGGCCGGGGTCGAGCCGCGCGTGCACGTGCACCGGATAACCGGTCGCCGCCGTGGTCATCATGTCCCCCTGTCGGGTGTCCCAGGATGCTCCGGCGGTGGCCGGAGCACGTTGCGCACCAACGTGTCGTCCGCAGCCCTCAGCAGGCGACCCGCGTGCCCCGCACGCCCGGCACCGTGCGCACGAGCGCCTCGACCACCTTGCGCTCCGCCACGTCGGCGAACTCGCCGGCCACGCTCACCTCGCCGTCGAGCACCGACACCGTCCACCGCGGACTGCCGCTGTACGCGCGCAGCGCGGTGTCCACCCGCGCCGCCAGCACGGCGTCGGCGGGGGTGAGCGTGCGGAGCAGGTCGCTGCGGCTCACCACGCCGACGAGGACGTTCTCCTCGGCGACGATCGGCAGGCACCGCAACCGCTCCGACAGCATCGTCGAGGTCAGTTCCGCCGGGGTGGCGCTCACCGGAGCGCTGATCACCGAACGGCGCATCACCCGCGACACCGGGCCGTGGGAGATCTCCGCGGACATGCCGGCCAGCAACAGGTCGGCGCCGGACACGATGCCGACCAGCCGGTTGTCGTCGTCCACGACCGGCAGGGCGGAGAACCCGCGGTCTCCGAGCATCGCGCTCGCCGCCCGGACCGTGGTCCCGGGATGCACCGCGACCGCCGGGCTGGACATCACATCTGCTGCGTTCACACCGTCGAGCGTCTGCCTCATCTGAGCGCTCCGGCAGTGCGGTAGGCCACGTCCGCGAAGTGACGTAGGTCCCGCTGCGCCGACCTCACCGCGCCATTGCGCCCCGAAGGTGAGGACCTTGGTCTCTGCGTGCACCAGTGCGGCCGTAGCACCGTTGGGACATGAGCACCAAGCTGACGACGAGCACCTGGACGACCTGGTTCACCCTGGTGACGGCCGGCGAGTTCGCCGGTTTCCTCGTTCCCGCCCTCACCGGCGCGCTGACCTCGTCCGGCCCGCTGCTCGTGCTGGCCGGCGTCGCGGAGGGCACGGTGCTCGGCGCGGCGCAGTGGTTGGTGCTGCGCCGCATCGTCCGCCGGCTCAGGGCCCGCGACTGGATCGGCGTCACGGCACTGGCCGCCGGCTTCGCGTGGGCCGTCGCGATGCTCACCGTCCACTACGGCGAACCTCTGGGCACGCTGCCGCTCGCGGTGCTGCTCCCGCTGGCGGCGGTCGTCGGTGCGGGAGTCCTGCTGTCCATGGGCATCGGGCAGTGGCTCGTGCTCCGCCACCACCTCGACGGCGCGTCCACGTGGGTGTGGGCCAACGCGCTCGCCTGGTGCGGCGGCCTGGCCGTGTTCACCGTCTTCACGACGCCCCTGTGGCAGCCGGGTCAGCCGCCCGCGCTCATCGCCCTCATCGGCGCCGCCGGCGGTCTGCTGATGGCGGCCACGATGGCCGCCATCACCGGTGTCGCGCTCGTGCGCCTCCGTTATGGCCGCTGATCAGCCGGTCTGGCGCAACGCGGCCTCGATCGCCTCGGTGATCGCCGCGTCCTCCGGCTCGACCCTCGGCCGGAACCGCGCCAGTACCTGCCCGTCCCGCGACACCAGGAACTTCTCGAAGTTCCACTGCACGTCACCCGCCGCACCGTCGGCGTCGGCGTGCCGCACCAGCTCCTGGTACACGGCGTGCCGCCCGGGACCGTTGACCTCCACCTTCTCGTAGAGGGGGAACGACACCCCGTAGGTCGTCGAGCAGAACGTGGCGATCTCCTCGGACGTACCGGGCTCCTGGCCCGCGAACTGGTTGCACGGGAAGCCGACCACGGAGAAGCCCTCCGCGCCGTACTTCTCCTGCAGCCGCTCCAGACCCGCGTACTGAGGGGTGAGGCCGCAGCGCGAGGCCACGTTGACGACGAGGGACACCTTGCCCCGCAGGGCGCTCAGGTCGCCCGGCTCACCCGCGAGGGTGGCCACCGGGATGTCGTGGATCTCCATGGCACCAACGTAGTGGAGTCCACGCGCCCGCACCGGCAGGGTCTTAGGTCCCACGGCTCGTCCGTCCTAGCACTCTGTGAGGTGACGCGGTCCACAACGGAGGCTCGGTGAGCGCGGTGAGGGACACCGGGCACCAGTGACGAGCCGGGGCCGACGATGACGCCGACGATGAGCACGACGACACGAACCCAACGAACAACCGGGCAACGCCTGCTGATGCTGGCGATGGCCACCGCGGGGTTCGCGGTGAACTTCTGGGCCTGGGCGCTGCTCAGCCCGCTGGGGTCCATGTTCAAGGAGCAGCTCGGCCTCACCGCCTTCCAGCAGGCCCTGGTGGTGGCGGTGCCGGTGGTCGTCGGCTCGCTGGGCCGCATCCCGGTGGGCGCGCTGACGGACAGGTTCGGCGGCCGGGTGATGTTCCCCCTCATCTCCGCGATCACGATCGTGCCGGTGCTGTTCCTCGGGCTCGCCGGGCACTCGTCACTGGCCGCGTTGCTGGCCGGCGGCTTCTTCCTCGGGCTCGGCGGCACGGCGTTCGCGGTCGGCGTGCCGTTCGTGAACGCGTGGTTCCCGCCGGAACGGCGCGGGCTCGCGATCGGGGTGTTCGGTGCGGGCATGGGCGGTACGGCCATCAGTGCGCTGACCACGGTGCCGCTGGTGAAGTCGAGCGGTGTGGCCACGCCGTTCGTCGTGACCGCGGTGGTGCTGGCGGTCTACGCCGCGGCAGCGGCTCTGATCTTGCGCGACGCTCCGGAACGGCAGGTGCCGGCGGAGTCGCTCGGCAGCAGGCTCGCGGCGACGCTGCGGCTGCCGGTCACGTGGCAGGCGTCCGCGCTGTACGCGGTGGCGTTCGGCGGGTACGTGGCCTTCTCGGTGTACCTGCCCGCCTACCTCAAGACCGCCTACGGGCTGACGCAGGCGGGCGCGTCGAACCGGATGGCCGGGTTCGTGCTGCTGGCCGTCGTGATGCGACCGGTGGGTGGATGGCTGTCGGACCGGATCGGACCCGTCAGGGTGCTCGCGGGCGTGCTCGCCGTCGTCACGCTCGGCGCGTTCGTCCAGGCGTTCACCCCCGGCCTGGTGCCGCTGGGCACGGTCGCGTTCCTGACCATGGCCGCCGCGCTCGGGGCCGGCAGCGGTGCGGTGTTCGCGCTCGTGGCGCTGCTCACGCCGCCCTCCAGGGTCGGTTCGGTCACCGGCGTGGTCGGGGCGGCCGGTGGGCTCGGCGGGTTCGTGCCGCCGCTGGTGATGGGCGCGTTGTACGGGGCTTTCTCGTCGTACGCACTCGGGCTCGCGGCCCTCTCGCTCGTCGCGGCCGCCGCGGCGGTCTTCACCCTGACCGTGGTTCGCCGAGCCGAGAAGGGCGGTAGGTAAGTGGACGACGAGCTGATCGACGCGCTGGTGCGCACCCGGAGGTTCTTCACGCGGGCCGAGGTCTCCGACGATCTCCGCACGCTGCACCAGATCGGTGGCAGGCAGGCCGACGAGTTCTACCGGGACCGGTGGAGCCACGACAAGGTGGTCCGCTCGACGCACGGCGTGAACTGCACCGGGTCCTGTTCGTGGAAGGTCTACGTCAAGGACGGGATCATCACCTGGGAGGCCCAGCAGACCGACTACCCGTCGGTGGGCCCCGACCGGCCGGAGTACGAGCCGCGCGGGTGTCCCCGTGGCGCGGCGTTCTCCTGGTACACCTACTCGCCCACGCGCATCCGCTACCCGTACGTGCGCGGCCTGCTGCTGGAGATGTACCGCGAGGCCAAGGCGCGTACCGGTGATCCGGTGCTGGCGTGGGCCGACGTCGTGGAGGACCCGGAACGGGCACGGCGGTACAAGGCGGCGCGCGGCAAGGGCGGTCTGGTGCGCGCGTCGTGGGACGAGGCCACCGAGATGATCGCCGCCGCGCACGTGCACACGATCAGGAAGTACGGGCCGGACCGCGTCGCCGGGTTCTCCCCCATCCCCGCGATGTCGATGGTCTCGCACGCCTCTGGCGCGCGGTTCGTGTCGCTGCTCGGCGGGTCGATGCTGTCCTTCTACGACTGGTACGCCGACCTTCCCGTGGCGTCGCCGCAGGTGTTCGGCGACCAGACGGACGTGCCGGAGTCCGGTGACTGGTGGGACGCCGGGTACCTGATCATGTGGGGCTCGAACGTCCCGGTGACCCGCACGCCCGACGCGCACTGGATGACGGAGGCCCGCTACCGCGGCCAGAAGGTCGTCGCGGTGTCACCGGACTACGCCGACAACGTGAAGTTCGCCGACGAGTGGCTGGCCGCCCGGCCCGGCACCGACGGCGCGCTCGCCATGGCGATGGGGCACGTCGTCCTGCGGGAGTTCTTCGTCGACCGGCAGGTGCCGTACTTCACCGACTACGTCAAGAAGTACACCGACCTGCCGTTCCTCGTGCGGCTGGAGCGGCAGGGCGACGCGTACGTGCCGGGGAAGTTCCTGACCGCGGAGGACCTCTACGGCCCGATCGCCGGTGCGAACGCGGCGTTCAAGACCGTGGTGATGGACTCCGTCACGGGCACGCCGGTGATCCCGAACGGCTCGCTCGGCTTCCGCTTCGGCGAGCAGGGCGCGGGACGCTGGAACCTCGACCTCGGCGCCACGGATCCGTTGCTGTCGCTGGAAGGCGACGACTCGGTCGTCGTCGAGCTCCCGCGTTTCGACGACCAGGGCCGGCTGCGCCGCGGAGTACCCGTCCAGCGCGTGAACGGCCTGCTCGTCACCACGGTCTTCGACCTGACGCTCGCGCAGTACGGCGTGCGGCGCCCCGGCCTGCCGGGCTCGTGGCCCAAGGACTACGACGACGCGAACGAGCCGTACACACCCGCGTGGCAGGAGCAGATCACGGGCGTGCCCGCGCAGGCGGCGGCGCGGATCGGCCGGGAGTTCGCGCGCAACGCCGAGGAGTCGCGCGGCCGGTCGATGATCCTCATGGGCGCGGGGACCAACCACTGGTTCCACTCCGACACCATCTACCGCGCCTTCCTCGCGCTCACGACGCTCACCGGCTGCCAGGGCGTGAACGGCGGCGGCTGGGCGCACTACGTCGGCCAGGAGAAGTGCCGGCCGGTCACCGGGTGGTCGCAACTCGCGTTCGGCCTGGACTGGTCGCGGCCGCCGCGGCAGATGATCCAGACCGCCTACTGGTACCTGCACACCGACCAGTTCCGCTACGACAGGTTCTCTTCTCTCGGCGGCAAGAGCACGCACGAGCTGATCGCGCAGTCCGCCCGGATGGGCTGGATGCCCTCCTACCCCACGTTCGACCGCAACCCGCTCGACCTCGCCGACGACGCCAAGGCCTCCGGCAAGCCCTCCGCGGAGTACGTGGTGGACGAGCTCAAGGCGGGCCGGCTGAACTTCGCGTGCGAGAACCCCGACACGCCCGAGAACTTCCCGCGGATCCTCAGCGTGTGGCGCGCGAACCTGCTGGGCTCGTCCGCCAAGGGCAACGAGTACTTCCTCAAGCACCTGCTCGGCACCGACTCGTCGCTGCGGGAGGACGACGTCGGCGCGCCGACGGGCAAGCTGGACCTGTTGCTGTCGCTGGACTTCCGGATGACCAGCACGACGATCTTCTCGGACGTGGTGCTGCCCGCCGCGACCTGGTACGAGAAGCACGACCTCAACACCACGGACATGCACCCGTTCGTGCACTCGTTCAACCCGGCGATCGCACCGCCGTGGCAGACCCGCACCGACTGGACGGCGTTCCAGGCCATCGCCGAGGTCTTCAGCAGGCTCGCCGAGAAGCACCTGGGCGTGCGCGAGGACGTCGTCGCCACGCCGCTGCTGCACGACACCCCGGACGAGCTCGCCACCCCGCACGGCGTGGTCCGCGACTGGAAAGCCGGCGAGTGCGAACCGGTTCCCGGTGTGACGATGCCCCGGCTGACCGTCGTCCGACGCGACTACACCGCGATCGCGGCGAAGATGAGCGCGCTCGGCCCGCTCGCCGACGACCTCGGCGCCACCACCAAGGGCATCACCTATCGGCTCGAACGCGAGGTCGAGTACCTCAAGCACAAGAACGGCACCGTGCGCGGCGGTCCCGCCGACGGCCGCCCGTCGCTGGCCCGCGACATCCACGCGTGCGAGGCGATCCTCGCCCTGTCCGGCACCACGAACGGTCATCTGGCCACGCAGGGGTTCCGGACGCTGGAGCAGCGGACCGGAACCCCGCTCGCGGACCTCGCCGCCGAGCACGAGGGCAAGCGGATCACCTTCGCCGACACCCAGTCCGCGCCGGTGCCGGTGATCACCTCGCCCGAGTGGTCCGGTTCGGAGACCGGCGGTCGCCGGTACTCGCCGTTCACCATCAACGTCGAGCGCCTCAAGCCCTGGCACACGCTGACGGGCAGGCAGCACTTCTTCCTCGACCACGACTGGATGACCGAGCTCGGCGAGCAGCTGCCGGTCTACCGGCCGCCGCTGAACATGACCGCCCTGTTCGACGAACCGGCGGTCGGCGAGCAGGGCGAGCTGGGCATCACCGTGCGGTACCTGACCCCGCACTCGAAGTGGTCGATCCACTCCGAGTACCAGGACAACCTGTTCATGCTCAGCCTTTCGCGCGGCGGGCAGACGATCTGGATGTCCAAAGAGGACGCTGCGAAGATCGGTGTCGCGGACAACGACTGGATCGAGGCGGTCAACCGCAACGGCGTCGTCGTCGCGCGGGCGATCGTGTCGCACCGGATGCCGGAAGGAACCGTCTACATGCACCACGCCCAGGACCGGCTGATCGACGTGCCGCGGTCCGAGACCTCGGGGAAGCGCGGCGGCATCCACAACTCGTTGACACGTCTGCTGATCAAGCCCAGTCACCTCATCGGCGGGTACGCCCAGCTGTCGTTCGCCTTCAACTACCTCGGCCCGACCGGCAACCAGCGCGACGAGGTCACCGTCATCCGCCGCCGCAGCCAGGAGGTGACCTACTGATGCGCGTCATGGCCCAGATGGCGATGGTGATGAACCTCGACAAGTGCATCGGCTGCCACACGTGTTCGGTCACCTGCAAGCAGGCGTGGACCAACCGCTCCGGCGTCGAGTACGTCTGGTTCAACAACGTGGAGACCCGGCCGGGACAGGGATATCCGCGCACGTACGAGGACCAGGACCGCTGGCTCGGCGGCTGGGTGCGCACGAAGCGCGGCCGGATCAGGCTGCGGGCGGGCGGGCGGGTGCGCAAGCTGCTCAGCATCTTCAGCAACCCCAAGCTGCCGAGCATCGACGACTACTACGAGCCGTGGACCTACGACTACGACACGCTCACCAGCGCCCCGCTGCAGGAGCACACGCCGGTCGCCCGGCCGCGGTCGCTGATCAGCGGGAAGCACACGAAGATCAGGTGGTCGGCCAACTGGGACGACAACCTCGCGGGCGCCCCCGAGCTCGCGACGAAGGACCCGCTGATCAAGGGCATCGAGGACAAGGTCCGCTTCGAGTTCGAGCAGACGTTCATGTTCTACCTGCCGCGCATCTGCGAACACTGCCTCAACCCCTCGTGCGCGGCCTCGTGCCCGTCCGGTGCGATCTACAAGCGGTCCGAGGACGGCATCGTGCTGGTCGACCAGGACCGCTGCCGCGGCTGGCGGATGTGCGTGTCGGGGTGCCCGTACAAGAAGGTCTTCTTCAACCACCGCACCGGCAAAGCTGAGAAGTGCATGTTCTGCTTCCCCCGCGTCGAGGTGGGCCTGCCCACGGTGTGCGCGGAGACCTGCGTCGGCCGTCTGCGCTACATCGGTCTCGTGCTCTACGACGCCGATCGGGTGCTCGCGGCCGCGTCCACAGAGGACGAACACGATCTCCTCGAGGCACAACGCGACGTCTTCCTCGACCCGCACGACCCGGAGGTCGTCCGGGCGGCCGAGCGCGCCGGCATCCCGCACGACTGGGTGCAGGCCGCGCAACGTTCGCCCGTGCACGCGTTGATCAGCACCTATCGGATCGCGCTGCCTTTGCATCCGGAATACCGCACCATGCCGATGGTCTGGTACATCCCGCCGTTGTCGCCCGTCGTCGACGTGGTGCGCGACACCGGGCACGACGCCGAGGACCACGGCAACCTGTTCGCGGCCATCGACGCTCTGCGCATCCCGGTCGAGTACCTCGCCCGGCTGTTCACCGCGGGCGACCCCGAGCCCGTGACCGCCGTGCTGCACAAACTCGCCGCCATGCGGTCCTACATGCGGGACATCAACCTCGGGCGCGAGCCGCGGGAGTCGATCCCCGCCGGGGTCGGCATGACCGGAGAGCAGCTGTACGACCTGTACCGGCTGCTCGCGCTGGCCAAGTACGAGGACCGCTACGTGATCCCGCCCGCACACGCCGAGCAGGCGCACGGGCTGGAGGAGCTCGCCACCGAGTGCAGCCTCGACTACGACGGCGGCCCCGGCATGGGCGGCTCCGGCCCGTTCGGCGAGAGCTCCGGCGGCGCGTCGCCGATCGCCGTGGAGAACTTCCGCATGTTGGAGGCCCGGCAGCGCGAAGGCCGGGTCAACCTGCTCAACTGGGACGGGCGCGGCAACCCGGTTCCACCGAGGAGCCAGTCGTGAGCCCAGTCGTGTACCCGGTCGCCTGGCAGGCGCAGTCCCTGCTGATGAGCTACCCGGACCAGCAGCTCCTCGACCGCCGCCCGCTGCTGCGCGCCGCGGCGGACGCGCTGCCCCAGCCGATCGGCGCGCCACTGCACGCGTTCCTCGACCACGTGGACGCGGCACCGTTGATCGAACTGGCGGCGGACTACGTCACGACGTTCGACCACCGCAAGAAGTTCAGCCCGTACCTCACCTACTTCGCCTACGGCGACACCCGCAAGCGCGGCATGGCGTTGCTGCGGTTCAAGCACGCCTACCGCCGTGCCGGGCTGCTGATCGGCGACGACGAGCTGCCGGACCACCTCGCCGTGGTGCTGGAGTTCGCCGCCACCGGTGACGCCGAAGCGGCACGGCGCCTGATGACCGAGCACCGCGCCGGGCTCGAACTGATCCGGCTCGGGTTGCGCGAGGCCGGATCGCCGTGGCGGTACGTGCTCGAGTCCATCTCCGCGACGTTGCCACCGCTCGCCGGCCGCGACTGCGACGCCGTCGCGCGGCTCGTGGCCGAAGGGCCGCCGGAGGAAGAAGTCGGCCTCTCCCCGTTCCTTCCCACGACATCGAGCTCGGGAGGTGTCCGATGAGCACATTGCTGTGGATCATCGTCCCGTACGTGGCGATCGCGGTCTTCGTCGTCGGGCACTTCTGGCGCTACCGCTACGACAAGTTCGGCTGGACCACCCGCTCGTCCCAGCTCTACGAGAACAGGTTGCTGCGCCTGGGCAGCCCGTTGTTCCACTTCGGCGTCCTGCTCGTCGTCCTCGGCCACGTCGGCGGCGTGCTGATCCCGAAGTCCTGGACCGAGGCGGCAGGCATCAGCGAGACCGTCTACCACGCGCTGGCCGTCACGCTGGGAGTGCCGGCGGGCGCCGCGACGCTGGCCGGTGCGGCCATCCTGGTCTACCGGCGCCGCACGGTCGGCCCGGTGTTCTCCGCCACGACCCGCAACGACAAGGTCATGTACGTGCTGCTGATCGGCACGATCGCGCTCGGACTGGGCACCACGGTCCTCGGCAACCTGACCGGTGATCCCCACGACTACCGCGAGACCGTCTCGCCGTGGTTCCGGTCGATCTTCTACCTCCAGCCGAAGCCGGAGCTGATCCAGGCGGCACCGATCGGCTTCCGGCTGCACGCGCTGTCCGCCTGGGCGCTCGTGGCGTTCTGGCCGTTCAGCCGCCTGGTGCACGTGTTCTCGATGCCGCTGGGCTATCTCACGCGGCCGTACATCGTCTACCGCAGCCGCGACACCGGACTCGGCACCCGTGCGCCGCGGCGCGGCTGGGAACGCACCTGACTTCCGGTCGCCGGTTCCGGGACGTAGGTCCCGCCGCGGACGCGACGTTGCGATCTGCGATCACCGGCCGTTGATCGCGAACCTGGAGAGGTTGATCGTGCCGTCCCCACTCCCCCCAGGAGCCACCTGTGCTTTCCGCTGCTTCAGCCGCCGTCGTGCGCGCGACCCTGCCCGTCGTCCGCGACCACGCGACCGAGATCACCGCGGAGTTCTACCCGTCGATGTTCGCCGCGCACCCGAAGCTGCTGAACCTGTTCAACCAGGGCAACCAGGCGAGCGGGAAGCAGCAGGTCGCACTGGCCGCCGCGGTCGTCGCCTACGCGCAGCACCTGCTCGACGGGACGCCGTTCGGCCCGATCGCGGACCGCATCGCGCACAAGCACGTCTCGCTCGGCGTGCGGCCCGACCAGTACCCGATCGTCGGCAAGCACCTGATCGGCGCCGTCGCCACCGTGCTCGGTGATGCGGTGACCCCCGAGGTCGCGGCCGCGTGGGACGAGGTCTACTGGCTGTTCGCGGTGACGCTGATCGCCGCCGAGGCACGGCTGTTCCAGAGCGCGGGCGTCACCCCGGAGACGTTGTGGCGTCCGTGGCGCGTGGCGAAGCGCGATGACGAGGCGGTCGACACGGTGTCGTTCACGCTGGTGCCGGACGACGGCGGGCCGGTGCCCGCGTTCGAGCCCGGGCAGTACGTGTCCGTGGCGGTCGACCTGCCCGACGGGCACCGGCAGCCGCGGCAGTACTCGCTGTCGCAGGCGCCGGGTGGCAGCGAGCTGCGCATCACCGTGCGGCGGGTCGCGGGCGGTGCGGTGTCGAACTTCCTGCACGACCACGTGCACGCCGACGACACGTTGCTCGTCGGCCCGCCCGCCGGTGAGGTCACGCTGGAGCACGGTGACCGGCCCGTGGTGCTGATCAGCGCGGGCATCGGCATCACGCCGATGCTGTCGATGCTGGACCACATCGCCGCCACGCAGCCCGGCCGCACGGTCGTCGCCGTGCACGCCGAGCACTCGTCCGACCGGCACGCGCACCGCGCCGAGTACGCCCGCTTCCAGCCGTTGACCTGGTACGACCACGGTGACGAGGACGGCCGCGTCGACGTCGACCTGATCCCCTTGCCTCCCAACGCGATCGCGTACCTGTGCGGTCCGGTCGCGTTCATGCGCGACGTGCGCGCGGCACTCCTGCACCGCGGTGTGCCTGCCGACGACATCCGGTACGAGGTGTTCGGGCCCGGCATGCTCGAACGGTGAGCTACCGGCGGCGCAGGGGCGGTTGTTCGAGCTGCGGTGGCGTGTACGCCACGTCGATCGGACCGAGGTCGGTGCCCGGCGGGACGATCTGGTCGATGCGATCGAGCACGTCCCCGGGAAGCACGGTATCGGCGCCCGCGAGCAGGTCCGCCAGCTGTTCCGGCGTGCGCGGGCCGATGATCGCCGAGGTGACGGCCGGGTGCGCGGTGACGAAGCCCAACGCCAGGTGGGGCAACGACAGTCCGGCCTCGTCGGCCAGCACCGCAAGGGCTTCGACGGCGTCGCGCTTGCGTTCGTCGGTCAGGTGCCGCGGCACCCAGTGCATCCGGCCCGCGGACGGCTTCGCCCCGCGGCCGGAGAGCAGCCCCATCGACAACGGGCTCCACACCAGGACACCCAGTCCGTACCGTTGGCAGACCGGCAGGATCTCGCGTTCGACACCCCTGCCTAGCATCGAGTAGTGGGGTTGCTCGCTGCGGAACCGGGCGAGGCCGCGCCGTTCGGACACCCACTGCGCCTCGACGATGTCCGACGGAGGCAGGTTCGAGTGGCCGATGGCACGCACCTTGCCGGAACGCAGCAGGTCGGTGAGCGCGCCGAGCGTCTCCTCGACGTCGGTGCCCGGATCGGGGTGGTGGATCTGGCAGAGGTCGACGTGGTCCACGCCGAGGCGGCGCAGCGAACCCTCGACCGCCGACGTGACCCAGCGGCGGGAACTGCCGCGCCGGTTGGGATTCGGGCCCATCGGGCCGTTGCACTTGGTGGCGAGGACCACGTCGTCGCGCCGTCCGCGCAGGGCTCGCCCGACGATCCGTTCGGCGTCGCCCTCACCGCCGTAGACGTCGGCGGTGTCGATGGTGTTGATCCCGCCGTCGAGTGCACTGTGGACGATGCGCACGCACTCGTCGCGGTCGGGGTTGCCGTACTGCCCGAACATCATGGTGCCCAGCGTGTGGACGCTGACCTGGATGCCGGTGCGGCCGAGGGGCCGGGTGTGCACGGTGGTTCCTCTCGGTGGTTCGGGGGCGGGGTGCGGGCGCACCCCGCCCCGCGTTGCTCAGGCCTGGTACTGGGCCGCGACGTCGACGATCCAGGTGACGCCGAACCGGTCGGTCAGCATCCCGAAGGCGGGCGCCCACTGCGCCGGGCCGAACGCCTCGATCACCTCGGCACCGTCGGCGAGCCCGGCCCAGATCGGCGTGACCTCGTCGACGCTCTCGCCGCGCACGGACAGGAAGAACCGCTCCTCGGTGATGGTGGTGCCGTTCTCCCGGCGCGTGGCAGGCGCGTGCGACGGGAGCGGCTCGTCGGCTCCCGGCACGTCGTAGGCCATGACGCGGAAGCCGTTCTCGGCGACGACCTCGCCGAACACCACGTTCTTCGCGCCCGGCACCTCTGCGGGCATCCCGAAGTCGCCGTACGTGACGACGTTGATCTGCCCGCCGAACACCGAGCGGTAGAACTCCAGCGCCTCCCTGGCCTGGCCGCGGAAGTTCAGGTGGGTAACTGCGTTGAGTGACATGAGAGGGACTTTGTCAGCAGTAGAGGACAGGGAACGTCCGCTACTCGTGCCAAGCTGAAAACATGCCGATCGCCGCCTCGACCGCCACCTCGGGCCGCCTGCTCTCACTGCTGTCGCTGCTGCAGGTGCGCCGCGACTGGCCGGGCGTGCTGCTCGCCGAACGACTGGGCGTCAGCGAACGCACCGTACGCCGCGACGTCGACCGCCTGCGCGAACTCGGTTACCTCGTCCACGCCGTCAAGGGCCCCGACGGCGGCTACCGGCTCGAAGCGGGCAGCCGGCTGCCGCCGCTGCTGTTCGACGAGGAGCAGGCGATCGCGCTCGCGGTGGCGTTGCGGATCGCCGTCGGCACCGGGGCGGGCATCGAGGAGGCCGCCGCCCGCGCGCTGACCACGGTGCGGCAGGTCATGCCGTCCCGGTTGCGGCAGCGCATCGACGCCCTGCAGATCGAACCGGCGGGCCGCGGCACCCAGGTCGACCCCGAGCTCCTGCTTTCGTTGAGCAGCAACGTCCGCGCGTGCGAGGAACTCCGGTTCGACTACCGCTCGCCCGGCCGCCCGGACTCCCGGCAGCGCGTCCAGCCGCACCACCTCGTCGTCCGCGCCGGCCGCTGGTACCTCGTGGGATGGAACCCGGACCGCGCCGACTGGCGGACGTACCGGGTCGACCGGATGACGCCCCGCGTGCCCACCGGACCGCGGTTCACCCCCCGCGAGGTGCCCGGCGGTGACGTCGCGGCCTTCCTGTCCGCGCGGTTCAAGGGCTCCGGCACCTGGCCCTGCCGCGGCGAGGTGGTCCTCGACCTGCCGCTGGCCGACGTGGCCCCGTTCACCGGTGACGACACGGCCGAGGAGGTCAGCCCCGGCAGGACCCGCCTGCTGACCGGCTCGTGGTCGTGGGCCGCGCTCGCCGCGAGCCTGGCGCGCTTCGACACCGAGATCGAGGTGGTCGGACCACCGGCCCTGCGCGAGGCGTTCGCCGAACTGTCCGAACGCGCCGCCCGTGCCGCGCGCTGAGCAAGGTGGTGCGGGATGAAGGGAACCTTCCTCCACCTGAGGTGGAGGAAGGTTCCCTTCATCCACCTGACTGCCCGGCGTGCCGACGTCAGCCCACCATGCGCGCCAACACCGAACGCGCCGGGATCGCCCGCCTGCCGAGCAGCTCCTCCAACGCCGGCCCGGCCACCGCGAACTCACCGGCCCGCGCCGCGCGGAACATGCCGAGCGTGAACTCGGCCGCCGCCTCGGGCACACCCCGCGCGACCGCCGCCGCCTTCCACTCCTCGTCGTCCACCACGACCCGCCGGACCGCGCGCCCCGTGATCTCGCCGAGAATCCTTGCCACGTCGGCGAAGTCGAGCGTCTCGGGCGCGGTCAGCGGCGGCGTCGCCCCGTCGAGCGCGCCGGGCCGCGTCAGGGCCAGCACATCCGCTTCGGCGAGGTCGTCGTGCGCGGTCCACGAGACCGGGCCGTCCTCCGGCAGCCGGAACTCGCCGGTCCGCAGGGCGTCGGGCACGTACAGCTCGAACGTGCTCGTGTAGAACCCGTGCCGCAGCGCCGTGTACGCGACGCCGTGGCCCGCCAGGTGCTTCTCGGTCGCCGCGTGCTGCCGTGCCGGATCGAACAACGAGCCGGGCGAGGCCGCCTGGTGGCTCGTGTACAGCACCCGTCCGGCACCCGCGCGCACCGCGGCGTCGATCGCCGCCGCGTTGGCCCCGGCCGCCCGCGGACCCCGGATCGACGCCGAGACGACGAGCACCTGGTCCGCTCCCTCGAACGCGTGCTCCAGGCTCGCCGGGTCGGTGAAGTCGCCCGCACGTGCCCGAACGCCGAGTTCCGCGGCCTTGCCCGGATCGCGCACGCTCACGCCGACGGCCGAGGCCGGCACGTGGTCCAGCAGCTTCCCGACGATCTTGCGTCCGAGCCGTCCGGTGGCCCCGGTAACGATGATCATGGCTTCCTCCAGCGTGAACCAGTGATTCACCACAACGCTACCACTGATCCGAACCGTTGATATCAAGATCCTGATACCATCGGTTCATGCCGGACGCGCCCACTGACACCCGGTCCGCGATCGTCACCGCCGCGGCCCACCTGCTCCGCACCGGCGGCGCCCGAGCGGTGACCACCCGCGCGGTCGCCCAGGAGGCGGGCGTGCCGCCGCCGACGATCTTCCGGCTGTTCGGCGACAAGGACGGCCTGCTGGAGGCGGTCGCGGAACACGTGATGGCCGACTACGTCGCCACCAAGGCGGCCAAGGCGGCCGACGAGAACGGCGATCCGGTCGAGGACCTGCGCGCCGCCTGGTCCGAGCACCTCGCCTTCAACCTCGCCCACCCCGACGTGTTCCTGCTCCTCGCCGATCCGGG
>Ga0070710_10000799_pt1 | contig 15106 bp, 12 predicted proteins | sample LARL52metaG_FD_65454 | JGI IMG/M metagenome (GOLD analysis project Ga0070710, IMG submission 65454) | Corn, switchgrass and miscanthus rhizosphere microbial communities from Kellogg Biological Station, Michigan, USA - LAR L5-2 metaG | ecosystem: Host-associated > Plants > Roots > Rhizosphere ... | reverse complement strand
TGCCGTTGTAGAACAGCTGCACGTTGCCGACCGCCGACACGCGCGAGTTGTTGTAGTCGTAGTCGACCTCGGTCGCCTGCACCAGCATCTGGTTGTCGCTCGGCGCGCGCGGCGGATGCGTCCTCGGCGGCTGCGGATTGTAGGTGAAGCCCTGCGCCGAGGCAGGCGCGCTCGTTGCGATCTCGCAGGTCGTTGCGGCCAGCAGGATCATGCAAGTCCAGACCACCCAGGCCCGGATGAGCGGTGCGGAGGCGGTCGGATGTCGCAGGATCTGCTTGTCTTGCGCAACGCAGCTCGCAAGTGCGCTCTTCAACACCGACCTCGGTCACTACCGACCCGCTGCGCCACGCTCACGACCGCAATGCGGCCGGGACGCGAGAGCGTTTCGCATCAGGTCTGTTCAGGCGGCGATCTTATCCGGCGGACTTTCGATGCTGATGTCCGTGAACCCTCGAACTGTTGCAGACCATTGCACCGTGGACGGCAGGTTACCTGCGGTTACAAATTTCTGGGCGATGGCGAAGCAGCCGCGTCAGGCGTAAGCCTTCACGCCCAGCGGCATCTGGCCGGATGACAATTCCGGCAACGCCACCACCGACGAGACGGGCAGCTCGAGCCGGGCGCGCAGCCCTCCGCTCGCGGCGGTGTCGAGGGTGACGTCGCCGCCGTGCTCGCGCGCGGCGGTGCGGGCCACCGCGAGGCCAAGGCCGACGCCACCGGTGTCGCGGTTGCGCGAGGTTTCGAGCCGGTAGAACGGCGCGAACACCTTTTCGCGCTCGTCCTCCCGGATGCCGGGACCGTCATCGTCGACGGTGACGATCGCCCGTTCTCCGTCGCAGTCGAGCGTGACGCGCGCGCAACCGCCATATTTGATGGCATTGTCGATCAGGTTGGCGACGGCCCGCGAGATCGCAATCGGGCGACAGGTGATGTTGACGCCTTGCTTTGCCGTGACCTCGACCTGACCGCCGGTATCCATCGCATTCTCGCAGGCCGATTCGACGAGAGCGCCGAGATCGACGAGCAGCGGGGATTCGCGCTTCGTATCGTCGCGCACGAAGGCGAGCGTCGATTCGATCATCGCCGTCATGGCATCCATGTCGGTGAGCATCTTGCGCCGCTGCGCGTCGTTGCGGATGAGTTCTGCGCGCAGGCGCAGCCTCGTCAGCGGCGTCTTCAAATCGTGCGACATCGCGGCGACCATCTGGGTGCGGTCGTCGATGAAACGGCGCAGCCGTTCCTGCATGCGGTTGAAAGCGCGGATCGCGGTGCGGACCTCGCGCGGCCCTCGCTCCGGAAGCGGGATCGCTTCGGCACCCATGCCGAAGCGCTCGGCGGCGGTCGCAAAGGCCGAGATCGGCCGGGCCACTCGACGTGCCGTCCAGACCGACATCGCGCTGACCAGCAGCAGCAGGGGACCGAACAGCAGGGCCCAGCCGACACCGGGCGGCAGAGGTGGCTCCAGCTTGAAATCGGATGTGGTCACCGCGAGCCATTTGCCGTCGCGTAGTGCGATCTCAATCAGGAGTTCGCTGGATGCGGCGATGTTCGGACTGCCGGCAGCAGCTTTGAGCGCGGCAATCCTCACCTGGTCGGGCGATCTGCGCGATTCGAATTCGATGACGTCATGAAGCCGCGACAACAGGCTGCTGGAAGGCAGCAGAGGCGGGAGGCTGGGCTGATCGCGGATCTCGGGCTTGAAGGTCGCAGTCCCCAAGGCGGACATCATGATTGCGCGCTCAGCTGGAGCGGCCGTATCCAGCATCTGGGTGATGACCGTCATGCGCGGCGACAGGAATATCATTGGGTTGCGTCTGTTCAGCTTCTGAACACCGAACCGGTCGAACCACAGCCGTGAATCGCCCGGCACCGTTCCCGGGTCGCGCCGCTCCATCCAATATTGGCCGCCGATGATCAGAGTAATGGTCACCGTGATGCTGAGGACAACCGTGACCATCATCGTGATCGCAATTCGCGTGGCGATGCCGTTGAGGCGCCAGTCTCTCATGCTCCGGTCTCCACCGCCGCGACGCTGGCGGCAAAGACATAGCCGCCGCCGCGCACCGTCTTGATCAGGTCCGGTCCGTCGGGATCGATCTTGAGCTTGCGCCTGAGGCGGCTGATCTGCACGTCGATGCTGCGATCGAAGCTGGTGGCGGCGCGGCCGCGGGAGAGGTCGAGCAGCTGGTCGCGATTGAGCACGCGCTGCGGCCGCTCGGCCAGCACGACCAGCAGATCGAATTCCGCGGTGCGCAGCGGCACCAGCGCGCCGGCCGGCGAGAACAGCCGGCGTCCGGTCACGTCGAGACGCCAGCCGCAGAATTCAAGCGCGCGGCCGGCGCCGTTCAGCGCGGTTCCCGCGCTGCCGCCGGCCCGGCGCAGGACGGCGCGCACGCGCGCCAGCAGCTCGCGCGGATTGAACGGCTTTGGCAGATAGTCATCCGCGCCCATCTCGAGCCCGACGATCCGGTCGGTTTCGCCGCCGACGGCAGTCAGCATCACGATGGGCACCGTCGCGCTGGAGCGCACGCGCCGGCACAGGCTGAGGCCGCTTTCACCGGGCAACATGACGTCGAGCACCACGAGGTCGATGCGGGCGCTTTCGAGCGCCTGCATCATGGTCCGGCCTTCATGCGCCACCGAGATGCGATAGCCGTGCTGTGTCATGAACTGCGACAGCAGCGAACAGATTTCCTTGTCATCATCAACGATCAGGAGATGCTCAGCCATATCAGACGATTCCGTGCACCGTGCTCCGCTGCCAACACGACAATACTTGCCGGCGGCCCATTGGCGAATGTACGCCAAGGACCACTGGCCAGCATATCATGCAAGCGCAGAGCCTTCGCCTGACGTTCGCATGAGAATGCCTTTGCGGTGTGCGATGCCTGTGGTTCCCTGGCGCAGGTTTGTAACACCGTGTTACACGCGTTGCGAAAGATTACACACGGCAACAATCTGGCATTTGCGGGACATCACCAGGACACGTTGTCAGTCGACACTTCGGCCTTTCCCGGCAGGTCTTGTCGGACAGGGAGTGGTGAAAAGTGACGCGACATCTCCGGAAACTGCTGGCGACAGCGATCGGGCTTGCCGCGCTTGCGGGACTGATTGCGGTTGGCAGCGTTGCTGCGACTGCGCGGCCCAAAATTTCGGCAGTTCCGATTTCCTGGCTGTCCTGCGACGACAGCGCAATTGGCCGCGGCACCGGCACACGCGAATTCGAGGACGACACCTGTGCCCTTCTGTCGCGGTGGAGTTCGCCGTGGCCGGACGAAGACGACGACGAATGAGCTCGGTCCAATGGGCAATGGCGGCGTTGCCGGTCAGCCCAGAATGCCCTTCAGGCCGGTGTAGAGCGATCCGATGGCGGTCGCAGCGACACCGACGAGCGGGACCACGGTCCGCGCGAGGTCCTGGATGAGGCGCGCGCGGCGGCGCAGCTGGTCATCGCCGACATGCTGGCCGAGCAGGCGCGCCATCGTGAAGGCCGCCGCGTTCGGCTTGCCGCCTTGCCCGAGCACGGCCGGCAGCACCTGGAAGATCACGATGCCGAGCAGGTTGCCGGAGACGAAGGCGAGCAGGATGCTGCTGCCATATTCGAACACTTCGCGCCATTCGACGGGGCCTGGCGGGATGATCGGCACGTTGTCATGCAGTCCTGTCACGGTCAGCATCAGCGTGATGCTGAGGCCCGCAGTGGCCAGCCCCAGCGCGAGCGCGCCGCCGAACCAGACCCTGTTGAGCGGATACGTCGCAAAGCCGAACAGGATCGGGATGACGACCGAGGCCAGCCGCAGCGGCAGCGGCGAGATGTCCAGCACGATCGTCACCAGCGCGTGGGCGGCCACGAGCAGGAGCGTGGGAACGAGGACGTACAGGATGATGTGGGAGCCGAAATAGCGGACGGGATTCCTGTAACGTTCGAGCCGGACGTTGAGGCGGTCCAGCCTGCGCGTGAGCCGTTCCAGATCGGCCACGACATCCTGGATCTCGACGAGCATCGGCCTCGCCACGCGCAAATCGCGCGAGCAGTGCTTGCAGACGATCGCTTCATCCTTGATGGTTTCGGCGCAGAACGGGCATTCCATCGGCGCTATCGCATTTTTGCCTGGCTGCGGAGCATGGCGATTTCGGCTTCGGCCTTGCGCAGCTCCTCGTGAATCATTTCCCGCTTGCGCAGCAGCGCGTCGCGCTCGGCGATCAGCGAGGCAGGGATCACTATGTCACGGCCACAGGCGCTGCAGACCAGCGCACCTTCAACCGTATCCGATTCGCAATAAGGGCATGTCATCGCGCGATATCAGGGGCTGACCTTGAGGACGAAGCTCGTGGTGCCGGTCCGGCCGTCGGAATCCTTGATGTCGACGCGGATCGTGTATTCGCCCGGCGGCAGCTCGGTGTCGGGCATGTCGATGCCGGCGGCCTGGACGAAGGGCTTGATGCGAGGGGTGAGGTCGACATTCGGAGTCCGCAGGAACGTCATCCTGACCGAGTCGGGATCGATCTTCGCGCCGCCAAAGGCCTCGAATTTGAGCTGCAGATGCATCGGCGAATGGACGGTGTCGCCCGGCAGGACGACGTCGACCCTCGGTCCGCGCAGGATGCCGCGCCGCTCGGCGGCAACGGCACCTTTTGGCGGCGGCAGTTTTGCTTCCTCGTCGGTGATCAGCTGGGTCGCGCCGGCGTGACCCGCGTGCAACAGGCTCATCGCCAGAATGATCAGACCGATCCTGCTTACCCTCATTCCAAAATCCCCTTGTCGAACGCTCTTAGCGCGCGCCGTCGCCGATGATCGTATATGGCGCCCAGAACAGCGGATGGGCGTAGGAAAATTCCGTCTTGCCGTCCGCGTTGAGATAGCCGGGACCATCCACCAGCGCCATCATGGCCTGGCGCAGCGCCTCGCTGCGTCCGAGCTTCACGTTCTCGGCCTGACGCTTGAACAGGTCGGTGACGAGCTGCCGGGCCGATTGCGAATGCACCGACCAGTTCGTCACCAGGAGGGCGCGCGTGCCTGCATAGAAGAAGGCGCGGCCAAGCCCGGAGGCTGCCTCCGCGCCGCCACCTGCGCCTGCGCCTGTATTGCAGGCCGACAGCACGACCCAGTCGGCATCGAGTTTCAATCCGAGGATTTCCTCCATGGTCAGCAGGCCGTCCGCGTTCTCGCCCGTCACGCTCGGCGATGACAGCGCCAGCGCCGGCTGCGTCAGCCCATTGAGCTCGCCCGGCACCAATCCGTGCGTGGCGAAGGCCAGCACCTTGAAGCCGGAGAGGTTCATGGTCTTCACGGTGCTCTCCGATGCGTTCTTGCCGAGATACAGGACCTTTGACGGGTCGGCCTGCAAGGCGAGCGCGATCGACTTCAGCTCCTCGGCCGTATCGGGCAGGCGGGGCAGCAGCGCGAGCTCTGCGTTATCAACGCCATCGAGCTTGGGACTGCTCCGCCGCTTCAGCGGCACGCCGCGCGTGACATTGCCGCCGGCATCCGCGATTCTGGTCGTGGCGTCCTTGACCGCGCCGTCCTGGGTCGCAGGCGCGGCCTGTTCGGCTTCGGCTTCCTGATCCTTGCTGAAATACGGATCGCCAAAGCCCACGATCTCCTCGCGGTCCGGCCGGCCCGGCGGGAGTTGTCTGAGCGTGCGCAACGCCGCCGCCGACGGGATCGTCGCGACCGCATGCGTGCGCGCGAGCCACGGCACGTCGCGATAGCTCGCGAACAGGGGGTCATCATCGACCTTGGCTTCCGCCGGCGCCGTCGGCAGCAGCGACAGCGGCAACAGCCCGAGTGCGCCATTGGTGACGACGATCAGGTTCCTGGCCGGCTTCCAGCCGCTTTCGACCGGCTTCAGGATCAGCTGATAGAGCTCGTAGGCGAGTTTCAGGTCGAACGGCGGGATGTCCGAAATCATCGCCGCCTGAGGCTCCAGCGCCTCGCGCAGCTTGCGGATCTTGGCTTCGATCTCGCCGCTTTTCGCCGCAATGGCCGCAAACGCGACCGGCCCGTTCCTGGGAACGGCCCAGACGAAGCTGCCGCTCTGGCCGAAATAGAACGACAGCATGGCCTCGTCCTCGGCCAGCGTTGCCCTGATCTCCGCCACCGTAGGCGGTTTTGGCGCGACCAGCTCGGCATAGGCGGGAAACCGCCTGCCGATCTCCTGTCGCGCCTTTAGGCGGTCCGCTTTGAGGCCGGCAATCGAGCCGTTGATCGCCTGGATCGCCTTCTCGTCGCGTTCCTCCGACGACAGCGACAGCGCATTGGTCAGCGTGCCGAGCTGTGCATTAAGTTGCTTGGAAAGGTCCTGTTCCTTGCGAACGAGCTCGGCGAGCGCGGGATCGCGCGCCGCGGCGCGTGCGCTCGACGCCGCGAGCGCCTGCTGCACGGCCTGTCCGCGCACGGCATCGGCGAGGCCAAACGTCTCTTCCCCGACATCGGTGGCTGGGTCGTGCGCCCCGGCGAGCATGGCAAGATAGGCCTCGACCACGACCTGCAGGCGCTGGCTGCGTGCCGTCCTGAGCGAAGAATCGTCATCGGCATTTTCGCGCGCGGCGGCCATCATCCCGGGAATCGCCAGCTTGAATTCGCGGATCGCATCCGCGTTCCGGCCCGCGCGCCGGAGACCGATGGCGAGCCAGCCATGAGCCGAGGCGGTGTCGAAATGCGCCTCGCCGACCCGCGCGGCCAGGTTGGCGACCAGCCGTTCCGCCGCTGCGATGCCGGTGTCGAGCTGTCCGGAGGCGTAGAGCGCGAGGATGCGCGACGGATTGAGCTCGTAGATCTGGCGCGGCCGCGGCTCCCAGGTCGCGATCGCCTTGTCGATCCGGCCGTAGATCTCGATCGCTTCCGGCTTGCGCTGCATGGTGAGGATGCTGCCGAGCTGCGACAACAGCCCGACGCTCGACGGCGCATCCTCGGCCACGCCAAACGTCTTGTTGATCTCGATGGCCACGCGCGCGAGCTGCTCCGCCTCGGTGTAGCGGCCCTGCTCGACCAGGATGGACGCAAGGCCGCTGACGTAGCGCGGCGTCGCCGCATTATACTTGCCGGTGTCCTTCAGGCGCGACAGCAGGGCGCGGCGGGCATCGACCTCGGCTTCCTCCAGGCGTCCCTGCTTGGCCTTCATCCGCGCCTGGTTGAGAACCGTCGAATCGATCGCCTGCAGCAGCAAGGATTCGGATGGCGGGTCGTCGCTGTCCAGGATCGCCTTGATGCTCGCACGCTTGCGCAGTTCGGCCGAGTGATAGGCGGCCTCGGCTTCGCCGTATTGGCCGCGCGCCTCCAGGATGATGCCGCGGCCGAACTCGATGTCGGATTCCCAGGTTTGCCCGAACTTGTCATAGGTCGCGCGCCATCGCGGCAGGCCGCTGGTCCGGGCCTCCTGAATTCCGGAGAGGCTGCGGCGCAGATAGCCTTCGGCCTGCGGAATGTCCGCCATCTGAACGAGGAGAGAGATGATCTGCCGGTTGGTTGCAAACTGCAGGCCTTTGGCGCCGGGCTGGTTGTTGATCTCGCGTGTCATGCGCTGCAGGATCTCCAGCGCTTTCTTCGGTTCGCCGGACGCAGCATATTGCACCGAGGCAAGCTGCATCAGCCGCCCCATCAAATGCGGGGTGACGGCGCCGGCTCCGACCTCGATCGCCTTGTTGATGTCATTGGTCGAGTCGGCGAGGCGGCCGAGCTGCGCACGCGCATTGGCGCGATCGAAATAGAACTGCGCGAGATCGGCGCGCGATTCCTTGCCGCTCGGCTCGGCATTGGCGTCGTCCTTCAGCGCTTCGATCGTCTTGAGATCCGGTTTCTCATTGTCGAGAATGGCGGTGACGTCGGAGATGGTTCGCGGCGGCGCGACGAAACCCGCCGCAGGCGCCGGGCCTGCTTGTGGCTTCGGCGCCGCCTCGGTTGGAACGGCGACGGCGACATTGGCGCGGCCGTTGGCGGTATTGAGCGCTGCCATCACGCAGGCGACGACTTTCGGCTTGGCCTTGCTGCGGCAATCCTCGAGGCCCGCGCGACCGCCGCTCGCCTGCATGCACGCCATGACGATGGGCCTGCCGATCGTCATGCGGCAATGCTCGATCGCTGCTTCCTTCGTCAAGGCGAAGGCTGGTGCGGTCGCGCCGATCAGACAACTGAGTGCGACGATCCCGCGCACATTCGCGACACAGCGCGCGCCGTGCCAGAAACGAATCTTCGAAGCCTTGCCTGATTGCATCTTCAAGACCTCCACGACGGGACGCAAAATCCTATCGAAAGACTGTCTTCGACAACAAGTCCGCACTCGCAGTGTGGTGAAGAGCGGAGGCTGCATTGTGTCGTCATCTGTAGCGAGCATACCGGATTGCCGCTCGTGCATTCCGATGCCGCTTGTCCGCGCCAGGCGCGCGGTAAAATGTGGTGCGCGTGGAAATGCCATCCGCCGTCGGTCGGCGCTGCGATACCGCGAACCGGATCAAAGGGGATGCCGATCTGGTTTGAGAGCGGCGGTCATACTGTATACATAAATCAATCGTTTTGACCGCAGTTCCCTCGTTCCGCCAGGTGTATCCGGCCTACTTGCGCAGATCCGAGATCTATTGTATACATAAGGTATCCAAGAGACACCGAGGAAACCCATGGCCGCCTCCTTCCCCATGAACGCCTGGTACGCCGCCGCCTGGGATGCGGAGGTCAAGCCGGCGCTGCTGGCGCGCACGATCTGCGGCAAGCATGTCGTGATGTATCGCAAGTCGGACGGCGCCATTGCTGTGCTGGAGGACGCCTGCTGGCACCGCCTGGTACCGCTGTCGAAGGGACGTCTCGAAGGCGACACGCTCGTCTGCGGCTACCACGGCCTGAAGTTCAACGCGCAGGGCCGCTGCACCTTCATGCCCTCGCAGGAGACGATCAATCCTTCGGCCTGCGTGCGCGCCTATCCGGCGATCGAGCGGCATCGTTACATCTGGCTCTGGATGGGCGATCCCGCGCTCGCCGATCCCGCAAATATTCCCGACATGCACTGGAACGACGATCCGGCCTGGGCCGGTGACGGCAAGACCATTCACGTCAAGTGCAACTACCGTCTTGTCGTCGACAACCTGATGGATCTCACCCACGAAAGTTTTGTGCATTCCTCGTCGATCGGCAACGACGCGGTCACGGAAGCGCCGTTCGACGTCAGCCATGGCGAGAAGACCGCGACCGTGACGCGCTGGATGAAGGGCATCGAGGCGCCGCCGTTCTGGTCGAAGCAGCTGCAAGAGTCCGGGCCGGTCGATCGCTGGCAGATCATTCATTTCGAGGCGCCGTGCACGGTCAACATCGATGTCGGCGTGGCGCCGGCCGGCAGCGGTGCACCGGAAGGCGACCGCTCGCGAGGCGTCAACGGCTTTGTGCTCAACACCATCACGCCCGAGACGGAGACGACCTGTCACTATTTCTGGGCCTTCGTGCGCAACTATCGCCTCTCCGAGCAGCGGCTCACGACCGAGATTCGCGAGGGCGTCTCCGGCATTTTCCGCGAGGATGAACTGATCCTGGAGGCACAGCAGCGCGCCATCGACGAGAATCCCGGCCGCGTTTTCTACAATCTCAACATCGATGCCGGAGCGATGTGGGCGCGCCGCGCCATCGACCGCATGATCGCGGCCGAAACGCCGCAGCAGATGCAGGCCGCGGAGTGAGCCGTGGCCGAGCGTGACTCTGATCGCGCCGTCTCGCAGACCGTGCGGGCGCAGCTTGCGCTGCGCGACCTGATCCTGTCCGGATCGCTGCGGCCCGGCGAGCGGATGTCCGAGTTGCAGGCGGTCGAGACCACAGGGGTGTCGCGCACGCCGGTGCGAATGGCGCTGGTACGGCTCGAGGAGGAGGGGCTCCTCGAGGCGATCCCCTCCGGCGGCTTCATGGTGAAGGCGTTTTCCGAGCGCGACATTCTCGATTCGATCGAGCTGCGCGGCACGCTGGAAGGGCTCGCCGCCCGCTTCGCCGCCGAGCGCGGCGTGTCGGCGCGCGAGCTCGAGCCGCTGCGCGAGTGTCTGAGCCAGATCGACGAGCTGATGCTCAGGGAAACGCTGTCGATCGAGGCGTTTTCCGCCTATGTCGCGCTCAACGCACGCTTCCACGCATTGCTCGGCGAATTGTCGCGAAGCGCGCCCGTGATCCGCCAGATCGACCGCGCCTCCGCGCTGCCCTTTGCCTCGCCGAGCGGTTTTGTGATGGCACAGTCGGCGCTGCCGGAGGCGCGGCAGATCCTGATGATCGCGCAGGATCATCATCGCATCGTGCTCGACGCGATCGAGAACCGCGAAGGCGCCCGCGCCGAGGCCGTGATGCGCGAGCACGCCCGGCTCGCGGCGCGCAACCTGCGCGCGGCGCTGAAGAACCGCACCCATCTCGATCTGCTGCCGGCGTCGGCGCTGATCAAGGCCAACACCGTCTGACGCGAGCGAGGCGATCATGCGATTCGAGGAGATCTGGGGACCGGCCACCGTCATTGCGACGCGCGAGCTTGGTTCGCGCATTCGCGAGATTCTGATCCGCCCGGACCAGTTCAGTCCGGCCGCCTATCCGGTCGGAAGCCACATCAAGGTCGGTGTGAGCATCGACGGCCGTCCGGATGTCCGTTCCTACTCGCTGGTCGGCGAGGCTTCGTCCGACGGTTATCGCATCGCGGTGCGGTACGCCGAGGATTCGCGCGGCGGCTCGCGCTACATGTGGTCGCTCGCCGAGGGGGCGCGGCTCAACATGACGGCGCCTGCCTCGCTGTTCGCGATCGACTGGCAGCGCCGGAATTTCTGCCTGGTCGCCGGCGGCATCGGCATCACGCCGCTGGTCGGCGCGGCGCAGGCGCTGAAGCGGCGCGAGGCACGTTTCATGCTGCATTATGCGGTGCGCTCGCGCCGCGAGGCGGCCTATCTGAATGAGTTGGAAAACCTGCTCGGCGATCGGCTCAAGGTCTATGCCGGCGACGAGGGCGAGCGCGTCGACCTCACGGCGACGTTTTCGCGGTTGCTGCCGCAGGCGATCGCGCTGTTCTGCGGGCCGATGCGGATGCTGGAGGCGGCGCAAGGCGCCTGGGCGGCATCTGGTCGGCCCATGACTGACTTCTGCTACGAGACGTTCGGTTCCAGCGGCGCCTTTGCATCCGAGCCGTTCCGCGTCCGCGTCAAGGACACCGGCGCGGAGCTGCTCGTCCCGCGCGACCGCTCGATGCTGGACGTGCTGTGCGAAGCCGGTCACGACATGATCTCCGACTGCAAGCGTGGCGAATGCGGCGTCTGCGCCGTCGACGTGGTCGACGTCGAAGGGCGGATCGATCATCGCGATGTGTTTTTCAGCGATGCGCAGAAGCGCGAGAATCGAAAGATCTGCCCCTGCGTGTCGCGTGCGCAAGGCGTGGTCACGATCGATACGCTGCTGCGGCCAGACGCATCGCCGACGCGATGACCGGGCTGGTCGGATTATCCGCCCTTGGCTCGCCTCTGCCTTATTTCACTTCCACCTTCGCTTGCCGCGCGACGTCCTTCCAGGTGGCGATATCGTGCTTGATGAAGCTGGCAAAGGCTTCCGGCGAGCTTCCGACGACCTGAATCGCCTGCGCTTCGATCAGTTTCGCGATGTCCGGATCCTTCAATGCCTTGATGATCTCGGCGTTGAGCCGGTTCACGAGCGCCTGCGGCGTGCCGGCAGGCGCCATGATGCCATGCCATCCGATCGCGTCGAAACCGGGATAGCCACTCTCCGACAGCGTCGGGATAGTCGGCGCGACCGGTGACCGGTCCTTGCTGGTGACCGCGAGTGCAATCAGCGTGCCGGCATTGACCTGGGCGAGCGCGGAGACGGGGTCAGCGAACACCACCTGCACCTGTCCCGCGATCAGGTCGGCAACTGCGAGCGAAGTCCCGCGATAGGGAATGTGGGTCATCTTGATCCCGGCCTGGCTGTCAAACAGCTCGGTTGCCAGGTGATTGGCGGCGCCGACGCCCGCCGTGCCATAATTCAGCTCGCCCGGCCTGCGTTTCGCGAGCGCGACGAAATCAGCGAGCGTCTTCACGCCAAGGGCGGGGCTGACCACCATGACATAGGGGTAGGAGGTGGTCATCGCGATCGGCGCGAAATCCTTTTCCGGATCGTAGGACAGCGCGGCATAGATGCTCGGATTGATCGAGATCGGTCCGGATTGACCCAGCAACAGCGTATATCCGTCCGGATCGGCCTTCTTGACGAGCTCGGTGCCGATAATGGCGGCTCCGCCGCCGCGATCTTCCACCACGATGGTCTGGCCGAGCGCGTCGCCGACGCGCTTGCCGAGGATGCGCGCAACCGAGTCCGCGGCGCCGCCCGCTGCAAAAGGCACGATCAGCCGGATCGGGCGCGACGGATAGTCCTCGGCACGTGCCGAAATCACCGTACTTGTAAAGGCAAAAGCCAACGCAAGGGCGAGCGTCCGCATTCGCATGAGGATTTGACTCCCGTTCAAATTCTGCCCGGCTTCATCATGGGTCTGCTAACCTGTCCGACAATAGGGCGAAAACGCCGGCGGAATCCATCGTTGCTCTTGCGCCAGCCGACGGATGCCGACGTGGAACTTGTGGAGGCAGCATGTTGCAACGGCCTGACGTCACGCAGGAGCTTGCACATTATGTTGTGGCGACGCGATGGGATGACGTCCCGCCTGACGTACGCCACCAGGCCAAGCGGTCCCTGATGAATTTCTTTGCCGTGGCGCTCGCGGGGTGCCGTACCTCGCCCATCGAAACCGCGATCCGTTCGCTCTCCGATTTTTCGGGCGGCCGGCAAGCCGCGGTGATCGGGCGGCTCGAGCGGATCGATGCCCTCAGCGCGGCGTTTCTCAATGCCGCGTCGGCCAATGTGCATGACTTCTGTGACACGCATTTGCCGACCGTGATCCATCCGACCGCGCCGGTGGCGCCGGCGCTGCTCACGCTTGTGGAACTGCGGACGGTCAGTGGGGCCGACTTGCTGTTCGCCTTGGTCCTTGGCAATGAAATCCAGGCTCGCATCGGGCTCGCGATCTCGCCGCAACATTACAACAAGGGCTGGCATATCACGTCGACTTGCGGCGTGTTCGGCGCAGCGGCTGGCAGCGGCAGGCTTTTGGGCTTGAGCGAACGGGCGCTGGTATCGGCGCTGGGCGTGGCGTCCACACAATCGTCAGGCTTGTGCGAATGCCTCGGGACCGCGGCAAAAAGCGTGAGCGTCGGGAACGCGGCGCGCAACGGCCTGTGGTCGGCGCTGCTGGCTGAGAAGGGCTTTGACGGACCGGCAGAGCCGCTTGCAGGGAACCAGGGTTTTTACAATGCGATGGGCGATCCTCCTGACTTGTCGCGGGTTACCGACGGTCTGGGTGAACGTTTTGAAATCATGGCGACCTCGTACAAGCCATATCCGTGCGGGTTCGTGATCCATCCGGTGCTCGACTGCGTGCTGGACTGGCGGCGCGACAATCCGCGCGTCGCGGTGGCGCGCATCGTGGTGCGCGGCAATCCTCTGCTGGCGCATCGCACCGACCGCCCGGCGATTTCGACCGGGCGCGAATCGCAGGTGAGCGTTCAGCACGCGGTTGCGGCGGCCCTGGTGCATGGCGAAGCGGGCCTTGATCAATTCGACGACGCCTGTGTGCATGACCCGAGGGTTGCGGCATTGCGACGCAAGGTCGAAATTGTCAGCGATGAATCCATCGCCACGATCGCAGCCGCGGTGGAGATCACCGCCGCCGACGGAACGATCCATCGGCGGTCGCAGTCCGCCGCGCGCGGCAGTGGTGTCAACCCGATGAGCGATCAGGACCTGGAGACGAAGCTGCGATCGGCCGCTGCCGGCTGGAATCCTGGTCATGATATCACGCCGCTGATTGAGGCGGTCTGGTCGCTCGACGAGATCGGTGATGTCCAAGGCCTGGCGTCGCTCGCCGTGCCACAGAGTTGAGCATTAGGGACACGACGCCTCAGCTCCGTGGCGCGGATCGTGGCAGCGAACGTCCTTATCGATGGCCGGCGACGGTCGTGGCGCATATCCAGGATGCGGTTCGACGTGCGTTGAAACGGTCGGGAAAATGGCTATCTCTCCGGCACGTCCATGTATGCTGGTGCCCTCATGCCGCTCGTCCACGTTTCCCTTCGCCGCGGAAAGCCCGCCGCCCATCGCCAGGCCATCCTCGACGGCATCTATCGCGCGCTGCGAGCCACGTTCGATGTGCCGGAAGAGGATCGCTTCATGACCATCACCGAGCACGACGAAACCGACTTCAGCTACAGCCCAAACTATCTCGGCATCCAGCGCAGTGACGATCTCGTGATGATCCAGCTCACCGTCAACAACACGCGCACGGTCGAGAAGAAGCAGGCGCTGTTCCGGCAGATCGCCGCCAACCTGACCGCCAATCCCGGACTTCGTCCGGAAGATGTCTTGATCAACCTCGTCGAGGTCGTGCCGGCAAACTGGTCGTTCGGCCACGGCATCGCGCAATATGTTGCCGACAAGAGCTGACGGCGTCCTTTCATCGCCCCAGAGCCTCCGTTCCGATTGAATTGGAACGGAGGCTCTGGCTTCTTGTTTTGACGCGTTTTCTTCACGCGAACCGGTTCCCACTTCACTCGAAAACGCTCTAGCTGAGCTCGCTCCGGACATGCGCGGCCGCGTCGCACATCGACTTCAGCTTTCCGAACGCGGTTGCGCGCGGCATGTATTTCATGCCGCAATCCGGCGCGATCACGAGCCTGTCGGGCGCAACATGCTTCAGCCCGTTGCGGATGCGCTCGGACACGACAGAGACGGTCTCGATCTCGGGATCCCCGAGGTCGAGCACGCCGAGCATGATCTTCTTCGGCGCGAGATCTTTGAGCACGCCGAGATCGAGCCGCGGCTGCGCCGCCTCGATCGAGATCTGCTCGGCCGTGGTGTCGGCGAGTTCCGCCAGAAAGGAATAGCCTGACGGTTTGGTCGAGCCCGGCACGACCGCCGCATAGCCGAAGCAGAGATGCACGATCGTCGGCACGTTAAGGCCCTCGAGTGCGCGGTTGATCGCCTTCACGGCGATGCGCCGCGCGAGCTCCGGATTGTTGCGCACCCAGGGCTCGTCGAGCTGGATCACGTCGGCGCCGGCCTTTT
>Ga0070710_10000798_pt1 | contig 15113 bp, 12 predicted proteins | sample LARL52metaG_FD_65454 | JGI IMG/M metagenome (GOLD analysis project Ga0070710, IMG submission 65454) | Corn, switchgrass and miscanthus rhizosphere microbial communities from Kellogg Biological Station, Michigan, USA - LAR L5-2 metaG | ecosystem: Host-associated > Plants > Roots > Rhizosphere ... | reverse complement strand
AAGGCCCGCCCGGATCAGTCCCGACACCACCGGCAATTGCCTGCGCATCCGTGCACGATCCAGTGACCGCGATGCAGTGAAAATCCGTAAAAGACGAATCCACTGCCGAGACCGAAGTTCCTCCTTCGAGCCAGATGCCTCGGGTAGTCTCGTCCTGGGCCGTGCCATGCATCCAAACCCGGTCAAAGATGAGGTTGTTGGCCGTTCCGCCCGTGGCAATTGAGGCGAGGGCGGTGACCACCCCGGTTCCCACGGGGCGAGCGATCTCGAGTCCGATGAGGCGATAGTGGTTCGCTCCCGCCGCAAAAATGACGGGGCCATTATTCGCCGTCGTCAGCAGCAGTTTGGCCAGAACGTTGGTAGTGGCAACACACTGCAGAGCGGGGCGGCCGGGAAGGGAAGAGACTCCGGCGTAGCAAGGCGTAAGGCGGCTGCCCTCAGCCGGTAATGCTGAATCGTCAGCGCTGGTTCGAACGATGATCCAGTGGTCGGCATCGCAGCTCTTGGCCGGAAAAGTAAACACTCCGGTAAAAGTTGCGCCTGCCTGCAGCTGGATGGTGTCCCCACAGTTGGCGCTATTGAGCGCGGACTGCAAATTTCCACCGGAATTGACGGTGATCGTGGCGCCAGGCGCCGGGGTGTTCGCCATTGCCGATTGAATGAGAGTGCGCGGCAACTCCGCCGGACCATCAAATCCGTCGGTTGAAACGGAGGAGACGGTCAAGCTCAAAGCAGCAGTCGCACTGCTGCCTTTGGCATCGATCACCTTGGCGGTGAACGGAAACGATCCGGAAGTCGTGGTTGTACCCGAAATAACCCCGCTCGATGCCCCCAACTGAATTCCTGCCGGCAGCGCTCCCGTTGCCAGACCCCACTGGTAAGGTGCAGTCCCACCGGTGGCTGAGAGCGACGCAGCATACGGGGTACCGGCATCGGCTGCGGCAAGAGCCGGAGTGGCGATGCTGACAGAACCAGGCGGGGTAACGGTTACGGTAGCTGAGGCGCGCGCAGTGACGCTTCCCGTCCGCGTATTGCCCAGAACCCCAAGGCCCGGGAGATTTCTTCCCCCCCCGATCATAAAGTCCCCGGAATCCCCGGCTCCCACGATTACTTGATTACTGACGCTGGTGGCTGTAATGGTGACAGTGGTGTTGCTGCTCACCTTAGGTGCGGTAAAGACTCCATTGCTTGAAATCGTTCCTGCGCTTGCCGACCAAGTCACGGCTGTATTTGGACTTCCGCTTACGCGGGCAGTGAATTGGATTTGCGCTTGGGACGCCGCGGACGTACTGTCGGGCGAAACCGTGAGTGTGGTCGCGGAAGTGGCAGAGGCAGACCCAGGAGTCTGCGAAGAAAACGAGCCACAGCCGGTCAAGCCGGTAAGGCAGAGCAACAGCGACGCAACGACAAAATTCGAGGTAAAACTTCTGTTACCGCGATCGCGTCTTGCCACTTCAAACCGCCTGACGTCATACATTTAGGATCACCTCGTAACGGATGGGGGGACCGTGTTAGGAGTCCTTAGGTAGGACTTTAAAGAAAGTCACGCTTGGAGGGCAGATAACTCAGGGACAAGGCCTATCAGGTCACACTAGTACATTACCGGTGTACATGCACTTCCGGGTTTGGGATTCAACCTTGACTTCCAAAAAAGAGACAGGGCGAGTCAGCCAAAACGCCCGTACGCTTTGCCGCGTGCCCGTTGACGAATTTGATCAAGCGGTATCAGGGGAAATTTGCAATCGTGCGGTTCGGCGCTTGGCCTTTAAATCCCCTAGCCGCCCCCGGGTTAGGTGTCTTCTTTTTGATACGTATCGATCAGGTCGGCAGCCACTTGGTTGGCGGTATCGAGATCCTTGATGCCTTCTACTTGCCAGGCCTTGCGCGTACGTATCGCCCACAGGAGGCCGACACCATAAACCGCCGACCCTGTCGCCAGTTGAATGCTCAACTGGAAATAGTTGTGGGCCACGAACCAATGGCGCATCAGCAGCAAAACCGCGATCAGTGGGGTGCACAGAAACAGTGGCAATAAAAATGCCTCGCGGAGATAAACCCCAACCCGCAGGCTCAAAACCCGGCAAAGATGCCTTGGCAGAAAGAACAGCGTGGTGCACAGCAGTGGGATCGCAGTCCCGGCGGCATCACCCAGAATCCCGAATCTCCTGACCAGCACGATGCTGAGAAAAAGGTTCGCGCAACCCTCCATTATCGTCACGATCGCCAGAGTTCTGTGCTTCGCCATTCCGAACAGCACCCGGTTGGAAGCCGACTGTGCCAGCATCAGGGTAGAAGGAACGACGAGCACCAACAGGACTGGGTAGCTGATGGCTACGTAGCGGCTCCCTACCCATGCCTCAATCACCGACTTGCCCAGGATGATGAGGATCGCAGTCATCGGGAAAATGACCAAAGCGCAGGCCCGGTTCCCGGCAATAAAGATCTTTCTCAACCCCGCCAAGTCGCCCTTAGCATCGGACTCGCTCGACATGGGCACGAACACCTGCGCCAGGCCGCTGACGACTTCTCCGGCATAATCCACCAGCCGTGAGCCGATGGTGAAATAGGTGATTGCGGCCGCGGAGAGAAATTTCCCGATGACCACGGCATCTGTTTTAAACCGGAGCCGGATGGCCACCAGAATAATGAAGGTTGAAGTACTGTAGGTACCGATGCTCCGCACGCTCTCGCGACTGAAATTCCTGATGCTGAGATGGAGAGGCTGGCTGCGTAGGACAGCGATGGCATTGACGAGCCCGGAAATCAGGGGCATGGCCACAGTGATCGCCGCCACCGTGAGAAGGCCTCTGCCGTGCCGCAAGGCCAGCACAATCGCTAAAGCGCGAATCATGGTGGCACAAATGCTGATGAAGTTCAGCAGATAGAAGCGCTGCAGGCCTTCCAGGATGCCCCCGAATATTCCTATGGGAAAGCCCAGCGCAACCGCAGAACCAACAATCAGAAAAAGCCAGCGCGCCGTGTGGAAAAAATCCGGAGCGATGGGAAAAATGGAATCCACGTGAGCGCTTCCGATCAAAGTGACGACAATCGCGATTGCACCGATACCGCTATAGGTGAATAGCGCCGTGCTGATCAGGCGGTCTAACTCCGCACGCTCGCCACTGGCGGAATACTTGGCTACATAACGCACGATGGAAGAGCGGATTCCGAGATCGAACAGTCCGTAATATCCGGTGATGGAAAATATCAAAATCCATAATCCGAAGGCGTCGTCACCCAAGTGGTGAAGGATGTAGGGCGAAAGAAAAATTCCGACCAGAATGTTCATGCCCAGGGCAAACCAACTCGAGCCGACATTCTTGAAAAGCGCGACTTTATCTAACTTCATCATGAGAGCAGTTGCGCGTATCCAACTTTATCCCTTAGGTCTGTCCAGACTAGTTCTGTGTCTGTGAGGCTCCGCGAATCGCGGGGTTGCACGCTGGAAACAATGCCTGAAAAGGCTGCCCAACACCGCTGCAATTACCAGGTTAACCTTCACGGCTGTGCAATACCTTCTTACCGTCCGGCAGGATAAATTCCAAAAATCATGTTCATTCCGAAGCCTTCCAGATTAATCTCCTGCAGGCATCGTTTTTCCTCGATATCGTACAGGGCGATGTGCGTGGGCCTCTCTTTCTCCCTGAAAGCGTGCTTGACCCACATCACATTTTCTGTAAACCGTGTCTTGCGAACCCTGGTGAATCCCACCCAAAGCCTTCGTTCATCAAGGGGCAACACTCCCCGGCACCAGCCGAGCAAGGCCTCATCTTGCGATTGAGCGCGGTGAATTTCGTTGAGATCAATAATCTGCACGATCGCAAGTGACTGGCGGCTGGCAATTACTATTCTGCCGTCCACGGTTGTGAAATAGATTCTGTCGCCACAGACCAGGCCGTCATGAGGCCGCTGCACCTCAATATTGATGCGTTGTCCAGGCTTAGTCAGGCAAACTGCGTCTTTCTGTGAGAACCGTGTCACCCATACATCCTTGCCAAGCAGAAAAACGCTGTTTGGGTGAGATTCGTGCGGCTTGGTGCTTTCCACTTTACGGTAATCAACATCCCGCGAGAAACGAGACCAAGGGTCCCCTCCGAGCACATTCCATTCCTGCAGCACTCGACCCTCAGGCGTGAACAGCACCACCATTTCGAGTCCAGTATTCGCTACCAGAAGGTTTCCCTCGGGTGTAGGGCTCACGTGATGAAGATCGTTAAAGCAAGGCAGTGATATGTAGCCGATGCGTTTGAACGCGGGTACCTCAAAAATCAAGACCTCGGTGGAGGTGCAGGTATACAACCTGTTTCCGATAAGCGTGGCCGACTTAAAGGAATGGGACGACTCATCGCTGGCCCGCGCCCCTGGTGGACTCTTGTACTCAACTTCAACTGTGGCCGTTCCGGTTGAAGAGTCCATGAGCAGTATGAGGGCTGCTTCATAGAGACGTTGTTCCTCCTCATTCTTGAAAAGCAATTTTCGCTGACGTGCTCCGAGAAGGTACAGGAGACTCATCGGGAGATTGGCCTCTCCCGCCATTCTTTGAACTTTGGATCAAGTCGCGCGTCCGGTAATTGTAGGCCGTCGCTCAGTGAACGCAGCGGCTGCCAAGCCGCAGCAACCTCAATCTGCCCGGCGGCATTCCACATCATGCTTTCCCAATCTTGTTTTCCCCATCGATGACGCAAGTATCGAGAATATCCCAGCGCATTCAGGTTTGACCAGCCCCCGGCCTGGTTCGTGAGTGCAACCATTGCTCCGCTTGGGTCTATCGGGTATGTTTTGACTTTCTTGCCACTGAGGCGGCGAGTGCTGAGTTGATTGGCCGTCCTGAACCTCAGTCAAATCTGAACTTCTCTCAGCGCGACGCTGCTGCGACCGTCGATCAATTCAACCTTACCCGCCCAATTGTAGGTATGAATGCCCGAGATTCCCGGCCAATGCTCGGGCGTGATGGTCTGCATTGGCCGTTCTTCATAATGCTGCTTCGAGAGTGCCGTGATCTCGTTGAAGCTGATGCTGTAGCCGTATGAGGGCGCCCCACTCTGGCTCGGCCTGATCAGCCGATTGTCATGGCGAAAGACGCATCCTGCTCCGCGGTTATTTCGGATATCCGTAGAAATGGGGTTGCCAGGATGAAATTGCCATTTTCCACGCGGCGAGTCCGCATAGAAGAGCAACAACACTCCTCCGCGCGAACTTGGCTCTGCGCTGGTGGTCATCAGCCACCACAGTCCTTCGTGCTCCCAGATTGTGGTGTCGACAAACTTTCCCTCTAACAGAATCGCTTCCTTGATCCATTGGTCGGGAAACTGCCGGCATCGGAAAAGGCTCACTTCATTGGAATCGACAGACTCGGGAACCATGAAGATTTCCGATCCTGCGCGAAAAATGTGAGGATAGGAATAATGGTGTTCGGCGTTCTCCAGGCAGACTTGCGGCGAACCCAACTTGCCCTCCGTTGAAACCGGAGCGCAGGCGATGCCTGCCCGCTTCTCCTGGTAGGAATAGTCTTCGAAAAATGCCCAGCACTGGCCTTCATGATCAAAAGCAAATGGGTCGGCCCAGAAGCGCCCTTTTGGAGATTCGATCCAATTGAAACCTGAGCAATCAGGGTGGGACAGAGACGCGTGTAGCGGGTTACCGTTCACCCGGCAGGCGATCTTCCAATGCTGTATGGTCGGTCTTCGAAATGGATAAGCAATCGCCTTTTTTAAGAAAACTGGGGCAAGCCATCGAATCACTTCAGAGTTAGCCGGGGTTCTATAGATCTTGCGCTTCCCCTTGTAGGGAACCGCGGGCAGGGCCTTCTCGAGAACGTACTCCCACCCGCACCGGTGCAATTCGTTTAGCTTTCGGATGATCAGGTCCGTCGAACCCCAGTAGGGCGTGAATCGATTCTGCGACAAACTCCAGCCGCCTTCAGTCGCGAAAATCGACTTGCAGAGTACAAGACCTGCATCCAATTCTTCGCTCAGAACTTGCAAAACCACTCCTGAAAGGGAAGAACCTTCGTACAACTCCCAGAAATGCGCCGGACCGCCACGGTAAAATTCATTGTCTCCGTGATGCAAGGACCACACGCCGTAGCGGGCCGCCTTCAATATGCCGCCATGGAGGATGTTGAAGCCAAACCGCATGAGCACGTCGAGATTCTTTGCCCGTATCTGTTCGAGGGCTTCTTCTGGAAATCGATGAACGAACTTCTGTCCCACCGGTTCGACCTCAATGGTCTCGATGCCAGCGAGCAAATCCTCGCAATCGATTTCCGCTAGGGGATCGGGTGCTGGTTTCATTCTTGCGTCGAGGCGAAGGTAAAGAGAGTAAAGAAGTTGTCGCCTGACTTTCGCTTTCAACACCGGCCGCAGAAACCTGGAGACTCCAGAATTCGACGAGTTGGCCGGTGCAGAAGTAGATTTCTTTACGATCAACAGCTTGATTTCTGCAAAATTACTGGCCTGAATATCGGCGATGATCCTGGCGAGCGAAGCCGAAATCTTCTCCCGCGAGTTCAGAAGTATACCGATCCGGAGAGGTGGGCGGTTTGCCGGGGAATTGCGGTAGTAGCTGGCCGGAACTGACATAGCAGTCTTGAAGAGTGTACTAGGAGACAGCGAAACAAGAGGCAATCGCGCGGGCTAGCGAGCCGGTTCCGCCACCCGGATGTGTGGCGCCACCAACGCAAGCAATGGCTCTTTTAAGAAGGGTCCGCACGCCAGCAAGCCTGACAGAAGAGGATCTCGGCGATTGGCGGTCATAGCGTTTTTCTCCAACGTGCTCACAAACCCGCCCGCGCTCTGCACCAGCGCCACTCCCGCCACTACGTCCCATTCATTCTTAGGGGTCAGCGTGAAAGTTACGTCTGCCAGCCCAGCCGAGACCAGAGCAAGTTTGTATGCCACCGAACCCATGGGACGGATTTTGAATGCCGCATTCTCGAACGGCTTCCATTCCCCTCGCTTCACCTCGCTTCGGCTCGCCAGAACAAGCGCACCTTCCAGGGTCTTACGCTGGCTCGGTTGTGAAGGCTTCCCGTTGTAGGTCACACCAGATTCAATCGATCCCAGGAAAGTCTCGTCGGTCGCGGGATTATAGATTCCTCCGGCCACGGGGCGGCCGTCTTCAACGAAGCCGATCGAAACGCAGAATTCCGGAATGCCTTTGACGAATTCCCTGGTGCCGTCAAGTGGATCGACCACCCAGACCCGGGAACGCTGCAGGCGCACGGGATCGTCAACGCTCTCCTCCGAAAGCCAGCCTTCCCCGTCCCGCAGCAATTCTTTCCGAAGAACGGCGTCCAGGGCTCGATCTGCTTCGGTTACCGGATCGTGTCCGACCTTGTATTCGGTTTCAATGGCTCCCGGCGTAAAGCGGGCGAAGACCGCGCGGGCGGCTTGCAGCCCGGCGTGAATGCGTTCCAGGATTTGAGCGTAGGATTTTGATTCCATAATCTCTATCAATCTTTTCTCCAGGAGCACTTACTGACAACTGATAACTGCTCTCAAGCCATCAACATGCGCGCCCCGGTCGCCAGCAACACCGCGCACAGAATGCGTTTCAGCCACGGCACCGGAACTCGCGTACTCAAATATGAACCCACGAGTGAGCCAGGAATGGATCCCACCAACAACGCTCCGACGAGGTTCATGTCTACGTTGTGCATGCGAAAGTGCAGCAAGCTGGTAACGCCGGTCAGAATCAGCGCGTGAACAATGTCCGTTCCCACCATGACTTTCGGCTGGAAGCTGTAGAACAACAACAGCATCATCATTACGATGCTGCCCGAACCCACCGACGTAATGCCCACCAGAAATCCCGCTACCAACCCGATCAGCCACATCCACGCGAACGACTTTAAAGTAGGAGGTTGGACCGCGGCTCGGTCCTCAAATTTCTTCTGAAAGAACAAAAACGTAGGAATACAAATCAGCAGCACTCCTACGGCGACGGTGATGAAATGGTTGACGCCATTTCCGTACAGGTTTCGCAGGTGAACCAGATAACTTACGCCCAGGTAGGATCCGGGAGCGCTGCCCGCCGCCAACGCCAGAACCACTTTGCGACGCACCGTGCCTTTCCGCAGATGCACGATGCTGGCGCCGATCTTGGTGACGAAGTTGAACAGCGCGTCCGAGCCGACGGCACGAATTGGAGGAACCCCAAGCCCGAAAATCAGGATGGGCAGCAGCAAAACGCCGCCCCCCAGTCCCGTCATTCCAATGAGGGTCCCGACTCCAAAACCCACCAGGCTCTTAATTAACAAATCCATGAGAGTACCGGCTTCAGCCAGACGGTCCTTCCCCGGCTTCTTGCCGGAGCGAGCTTAGACCTCAGACCGATTCCGCCGCGGTTCCTATAAACCCTTCCCTCTCCAGGTGCAGGATGATCTCCTGGGCCGCTTCTTCGGGGGATAATTCGCCGGTGTTTATAGTTACTTCCGCATCGGCGGGCGCTTCATAAGGATCTGAAATGCCGGTAAACTCCTTTAGAATTCCCGCTCGCGCCTTGGCGTACAGGCCTTTGCGATCGCGTTGTTCGCAGACTTCCACTGAGGTCGCGACATGCACCAGAATGAACCCTCCGTAGGGTTCAATCAGTTGCCGAACATATTTGCGGGTGGCATCGTAGGGCGCGATCGGTGCGCAGACGGCGATCCCGCCATTCTTTGTGATCTCCGACGCCACATAGCCAATGCGCCGGATGTTGATGTCGCGGTGCTCCTTGGAGAATCCCAGTTCGGAAGATAAATTCTTACGAACCAGATCGCCATCAAGCAGGGTGACCGGTCGTCCGCCGGTTTCCAGGAATTTCGTCAGCAGCACATTGGCGATGGTCGACTTGCCGGAGCCGGAAAGTCCTGTGAAGAAGATGGTCAGTCCCTGTTTATGGCGGGGCGGAAAACTGCGGCGCAACTCCGCCACCACCTCGGGATAAGTAAACCACGCCGGAATGTCGCGGCCTTCGTTCAATCGTTGTCGCAGTTCGGTGCCGGAAATGTTCAGTACGCGGTCCCCCTTTTTGACTTCATCGTCCGGAACATATTTGTCCTGGTCCTCGAGGTAGACCATCATGTTGAAAGGCACCATGGTGACGCCGATGTCAGCCTCGTGTTTCTTAAATACTTCCTGCGCTTCGTAGGGACCGTAGAACGGCTTGCCATCCGTATCTTTGCCCGGACCGGCATGATCGCGGCCCACAATAAAGTGGCTGCAGCCGTGATTCTTGCGGATCAGCGCGTGCCAGATTGCCTCGCGCGGTCCGCCCATGCGCATGGCGAGCGGCAGCAGGGAAAGCTTGGCAGTGGACTGCGGGAACTTCGCCAGCAGCAGTTGATAGCAACGGACTCGAGTGTAGTAATCGACGTCGCCGGGCTTGGTCATCCCTACCACCGGATGAATCAGCAGGTTCGCCTCGACTTGCTTGGCGGCGCGGAACGCTAGTTCGACGTGCGCGCGATGCATGGGATTGCGTGTCTGGAAGGCGACTACCCGCCGCCAGCCCACCCGGGCAAACTCGGCGCGCAATTCGCCCGGCGTCAAGCGCAGATTGCGAAAATCGTAGTGCGACGGAATATGGAGCCCTTCCAGCTTGCCGCCCACGTACCATGGGTTCGCCTTGTTCATGGCGTAATCGGCTCCGGGATGGGCGCTGCTCGTGCTCCCAAAAACTGCTTTGGCTTCCGCTTTGCGGTCAGGCTGCCACACTTCCTCCACGTTCAACACCGCCAGCATCACCCCTTCCGGGTCGCGCAGCGCGACTTTGCTGTTGCCGGGAGTGAGCTTCTTGGCAAATTCCTCGGTCACGTCCAGGGTGATCGGCATGGGCCAGAGCGTCCCGTTTGCTAGCCGCATGTTGTGGCATACGCCTTCGTAGTCGGCGCGCGTCATGAATCCGCGCAAAGGAGAAAAGCCGCCGGTGAGCAGTAGCTCAAGATCGCACACCTGCCGGCCCGTCAGGTCCCAGGAAGGCCACTCTTTGGAATGGGCCTTCAGTTCGGCGCTTTTTTCTGGTTGAGAGATGAGTTGGATAAGTTCTCCGCCGTGGGGCGGAATGAGATGGCTGGTCGAAGCTGTCAAGTGCTACCCCTCCTGCTTGGTGATGATCCTAATGTCTACTACGTTTATCGTCTTTGACTGGATTTCTTCCCAGATTTTTCACGACTCGCGCGATGCCAAATTGCAGATTCTTAAGGGAGAGGAAAACCCCGAAATGTTACTCATCAGAGTAACACTTCCTTAGGGCATCAAGAAAGCTCACTTTACTCTCTACTCTCTGCCGGCGGGGATTAATTGGGAGGCCTTCAGCACTCGAACCAATCCGCGTAAGTCCATGAAATTAATACGTTCCTCCCGTTATAACCTTTCGGAATGATTCGCGGCGTTATTCATGTGCAGGAAAATTCAGCCGGAGCGGAGTCTTTTCACCTCAACCGCGAGGATTGCCCAGCTGCCACCGAGGACTATCCGGCAGCCGTGGACCAATCCTTTAAGCGCCACTCCCGCCCGCGTACGCACAAGGCCGCAACATAGCCTGCGCCGGCTGGAATATCCCGCAGCCGCCACAGCGTGGCTTCAGAATTGTCCGGTCGGGTGCACAGCAGTGCGTCACTATCGTCCTCCGCAATCGAGACGTCAAACTGATGCAGAGGGAGCGACAGCCCGTCGCCCGTCGCCTTGATGTAAGCTTCCTTGCGGGTCCAGCAGCGGAAGTAGGCTTCAAACCTGCTCTCTTTTGGCAGAGCAGCAAGTTGTTCCTGTTCGCGCGTGGAAAAAAAACGTTTAGCGATGGCCTCCACGTCAAAATCCCGCCGCACCTGTTCCACATCAATCCCAATTTCCCTGCGCCGGGCAAAAGCGAATAGCGCGATTCCTCCCGAGTGCGAAACATTGAAAGTAACGCCACTATCGGCCTGACCCGGTCCCAGAGAAGGCTTTTCCTTCTTCGAATACGAGAAGCTCAAACCCTTCGGATCCGCGGTCAGATATCCCGCGAGGATCGTCCTCAACACAGCCCGCGCGGCAACGAAGCGTTGACGGTCAACAGCAAAATGAAAGCGCGCCGCACGCGTCGATTCATCGGGTGAAAGCACGCTTTGCCAGCGAGCCTCCTCGGCACGGACCACCTCGAGATCCACCCGCCAGACCTGCACTTCGTTTTCCGGAAGCAGCAGGGGCGACTCGATCTTGAAGTTTGCTTCGGCGATGTTCCGGGTCGGGCACATGCTCTCGAAGGTCTACTTTGCAGGGGGTAGTTGGCTGGTGGTGCGAGAACTGAATTCGGCAGGGTCAGTCCGGTGTTGCGCTACTTGGGTCGCCACCGCAGGCTCGGTGATGCAGTACTTCAGCAGACACCACAGGGCTCGCACTCCGTCCTTCCATTGGATTTTTTTGCCCTCTTCATACGTGCGGCCCCAGTAGCTGATGCCCACTTCGTAAATGCGCAGCTTGCGCTTGGCGATCTTTACCGTGACCTCAGGCTCGAATCCAAAGCGCTTCTCCTGCAGCGGAATGGATTGAATGACCTCTCTCCGGAACGCCTTGTAACAAGTCTCCATATCGCTGAGGTTGATGTTGGTGAGCGCATTGGAAAGCAAAGTAAGAATCCAATTCCCCACCGAATGCCAGAAATACAGCACGCGATGCGGGCGGGCCGAAAGAAATCGCGAGCCGTAGACCACATCAGCGCGCCCTTCGATCAGCGGCTCCAGCAGCACCGAATACTCCGCCGGGTCGTACTCGAGGTCGGCGTCCTGGATAACCACGTAGTCTCCCGTCGCTTCCCCAATCCCGCGGTGCAGTGCCGCGCCTTTTCCCATGTTCCTGGGCTGAAACACCACTCGAATCTGGGGCCGCTCCGCCCGCAATTGCTCTAGAATCTCACGCGACCCGTCGGTGGATCCATCGTCCACGCAAATCAACTCAATTCCCAGCGGAACCGCCAGCACCCGGTCCACCACCTGCCGCAGTGTGGCCCGCTCGTTGTACACCGGCATGACGACCGATAGTCTCATTGCTCTCAGGGGTAGTGTAGTGGAAAACGGCGATAGCGAGAAAATACCTTTCAGATCATGACCGGACCAGCGAGAGGAGTAAGCGGGCAGGTTCCCCCATCAGGATGCGTGGCTAAAATCGAACCCGCTGATACTTGTCTCCTCAGGCTACATGGTTCTTCTTCAATTTAGAACTCAACCACTACCGCAAGCTTCCTTCCATCCTCGCACTGCTGTAAGCTATCTCTTCTCTGGAGGAACTCCGTGCGCTACCTCGATCGTCTGCAACCCCTCGCGCTATTGGTCATGCGCCTCGCTCTCGGCGCCATCATCGTCGACCACGGATATCACAAGGTTTTCGGCGGCCTCAACCACCACGTTCAATTCGTCACCAGTCTCGGCCTGCCCGCATGGAGCGCCTACCTTTCCGCCTTCACCGAATTTCTTGGCGGCCTGCTGGTTCTAACTGGCCTGTTCACCCGCATCGCGGCCATTGCCATCTGCATCGACCTGTCAGTCGCCATCTTCAAGGTTCATCTCCACAACGGTCTGATGGGCAACGGCGGCTACGAATTACCCCTGGCACTGGCCACCCTTGCCTTCGCCCTCATTTTCTTCGGTGGCGGTCCCATCGCCTTCGACCACATCCGCGCCCCCGGCGGTGGAGGCTGGAAATCGAAGTAGCGACAAACAAAACACGAATTGGCCCAAGCAACTTATTGCCTCCGCCGGGGTTTACTGGCCGCATGGCGGTATGCGGGCATCGGTCTGTGATCGGTTTCGTCCACGGAGGAGAGCTTCTCTGGTTACCGTTCTTTTCTTCCTTCGGTTGAAACTGGCTCTGCCTGAAACTATGATGATGTGCAGCCAACTTTTACAGCATCTTAAGAAGTTCGGGTCCGCATCCTGCGGCTTGGCATAAATCGATTGGAGGTTTCTCTTGAGAAAGTCAGCGCTGTTCGCCCCCGTTTTCGCTCTATTGTTCTTCGCCCAATTTGCCTCCGCCCAGCAAGGGGACATCATGTTCGGCGGCAACACTCTCTTGTCGTCCGCCTACACCACAAATCTGGTGAACCCCGGGCCGATCTCGGAAAAGGGCGGGTTTTATCCCAGCATTAGCGGGGATATCATCGGCTTCAAGCGGCGCGTAGGGTTCAACTTCGAAGTTGCCTGGCGCGGGAGTCAAGGCGAATACGGTGGTCCTGGAGGTCAGCCTTATCGTCCCATCATTTACGACTTCAATGCCATGTACCAGCCGAAGATTGGAAAGAAAGCCGGTCTTGACTTGATGGCGGGCATCGGCGCCCAGAGCACCCGCTTCTACGGCTTCACCAACACTTCCAGTTGCGTGTACTTCGGAGCCTGCTTCGTCAGCAGCAACCATTTCCTGGTTGACCTTGGTGGCGGCGTGCGCTATTACGTCTGGCACCACGTCTTTGTCCGCCCCGAAGCACACTTTTACCACATCGTGAATAACACCAACGACTTCAACTCCAACAATGTGGTTCGCGTCGGCGCTTCCATCGGATACACGATCGGTCCCGACTGAACCTTGAGGCGGTACCCGCATGTAAAATAAAAATGCAGCGTCCTCTTCGACGCTGCATTTTTTGTTTTCCAATCTTCACCCTATTTCATCGACATGCAGATTTCCGCCTCGTGGATGGCGCGGTCCAGATGTTCAATCGCCTTCACTCGATGGCCGTCGAAGTTGTGCTCTGCCGATTCCAGATGGTGCTTGGCCGCACGCATCGATTCCAATGCTTCCTCAATATGCGGATGTCGCTCCGGCATCGCCGCTGCCGGGACCGCGACCGGCGCCGCTGCTACCGGAACCAGCGTCGTTTTTGGCCCGTTCGCCGCCACTGGAAGCGTCAGCGTTACTAGAAGAGTTGCGGTAATCAGTAGAGTCAACAACCCAATTTGCTTCATGCATTCCTCCTCATTCTGCTTCGGGCGCGGAAACCGTCAACCAAAAGCAAAAACTCCATCCTTGCCTAGTGAGACGATGCCCGCGACTCCCGCACAGTATAGTCGTGCTCCCGCCCATCGCCCGTTCATAATTTGATTCCCTTGCGTGTTCCTCTGCGTCCCCTCTCATTAAGTCTTTGTCTCTCGCTAAACAGCAGTCTGAACCATGAACCCAGTCTCCGGGACGACGCCAACTCCCACCACTACGCCCTCCGGCTACGCCACCAAAGGATTACCGCTATCACCACGAACGCCGCACCCAGAGCCAGATCAAAGCGCTTCATAAAATGCATCAAAAGATTCCACCGGCTGCCAAAGCTGTACCCCACCAGCGAAATCACCGTGACCCAGAGCGCGGCGCCGATCACATTAAAGATCACAAACTTTTTCCACGGCATCCGCAGAACTCCGGCCAGAGGCCCTGCAATAATCCTCATCCCGAAAACAAATCTGGCAAACAATATGGTTGCCGCTCCGTAATCACGAAACAGCTTTTCTCCCCGCGCCAGGGCCGCATCACTCACATGGAAGAAGCGCTGGTGGCGCTCCAGCAGCGGACGTCCCCCGGAATAGCCAATCCTATAGCCGAGGTTATCGCCTACCGTGGCCGCCGCGGTTCCGGCCGCAATGATCCATCCGAGCTGTAGGTTGCGCTCGCTATACGCCAGAAAACTCGCCAGCAGCAGCACCGTCTCACCCGGTACGGGAACGCCGGCATTCTCCAGCAACAACGCCGCAGCCACGGCCCAGTAGCCGTAGTCCACCAGCGCCGTCCGGAGCAGATCGAAAATGTGGTGAGCCATGATTTTTGAATTACGACCGGCGCTCCGCTCAGGCGGGAACTTTCTCGCTCGTCAAAAACTCAATCAACGCCCGGTTGAATTCCTTGGGACATTCTTCATAGGGCAAATGTCCAATGCCGGGGAAAATGATCGATTGGGAGTTCGGAAAGAATTTTGCCAGCGCCTTGGCCGACGAAGCGTGCACCGCCGGATCCCTGCAGCCCCACATAAACAGCGTAGGGAACCCGGCTAGCTTCGGAAGAATCGACTCAAGCTCGCGCAGATCCCGGTTCCAAGTGCTCACTATGCCGAACGCATGCTCCAGCAGTCCCGGCTTCTGCAACGGCGCCATGTATCCCGCGAGCGCTTGGGGG
>Ga0070710_10000797_pt1 | contig 15125 bp, 22 predicted proteins | sample LARL52metaG_FD_65454 | JGI IMG/M metagenome (GOLD analysis project Ga0070710, IMG submission 65454) | Corn, switchgrass and miscanthus rhizosphere microbial communities from Kellogg Biological Station, Michigan, USA - LAR L5-2 metaG | ecosystem: Host-associated > Plants > Roots > Rhizosphere ... | reverse complement strand
GCTCAGAGGCCGACCGCGGCCGGCTCGTGATTTACAAGATCGGCCGACGATTCTACACCACCCCAGGCGACGTTAAGGAAATGATCCAGCAATGCCGCGTAGAGCAAAAGGGCCAAGACTTTACCTCGATACGACGCGAGGTGACTGGATCGTCCGAGACGGAGCGCTCATCGTCCGCACTGGCTGCCGCGAACGAGAGCGCGTTAAAGCTGAAAAATTCCTCGAGAAATATCTTGGGAAGAAGCACCGCCCTACCCCGTCGAGTTCACCCATGATCGCCGAAGTGCTGGCCGCATATGGCAGCGAGGTCGCGCCGGATAAGCCGAGCGCCCGCAACATCGGTTACAACATTACCAACCTGCTCAAGTGGTGGGGCGACAAGCGCGTGGCCGACGTCGGCGTCAAGAGTTGCAAGGCCTACATCAAGACCAAGACGCCGGCCGGGGCGTGGGCTGATCTGAAGGTGCTCAAGGCCTCGGTCAAATATTGGCATGAGGAGTACGGCCCACTCGACTCGCTGCCGCTATTCTGGAAGCCTGAATTGAACGGCCCGAAAGAACGCTGGCTGACCCGGTCGGAGGCCGCGCGCCTGCTCTGGGCGGCTCGGCGCTACCAGCACATGCGCCGGATGATCCTGCTGGGGCTATACACCGGATCGAGGCCTGGCGTGCTGCTCAGCCTGCGCTGGGATCAGATCGACCTCGATGCCGGCATGATGCTGCGGCGGCCACGCGGGAAGGCCGAGGACAAGAAAAAGAAGTCACCGCGGGTTCGGCTCGGCTGGCGCATCACGGCGCACCTGAGGCGCTGGAAGCGTCTGGACGGGGCCGAGCAGATCGTCTGCCACTTCGCAGACTCATGGCACCCAGGCGCGCGCCAGGTCAGCAATCCGCACGGATCATGGGCGAAGATCATCAAGGCCGCCGGCCTGCCAGGCGTCACCCGGCACACGCTGCGCCACACCCGCGCGACGTGGATGATGCAGAAAGGCGTTCCGATCTGGGAGGCCGCCGGCTTCCTCGGCATGACCGTCAAGACGCTTGAGAGGGTGTACGGACACCATTCGCCAGACCATCAGGAGGCTGCGGCGAATATATAACTGTTCCACGGAACAGTTATTCAGGTATTTTGTGTAATAGTTTCAAGACCAGCTTGCTTCCAGGCCAGAATGATGTGAAAGCTAAGTACTTGATATTTCAGCATACGAAAGAGGCTTTCGACATGAACGAACCGGGAAAACACGAGTATATCAGTTCCGTATCTGTTTCACCAATGACCACGTTCTCCGAGATCCGGTCGGGACTGAAGAAGCTTGCGCTGACCCACGGAGCCGAAACGCCGATCGGCTATGCCGCCCACAATCTGCTCGAGATGACGGAGAACTACGCCAATCCGATCGCCTCTCAGGATCAAGGGAAACTCGCGGCGAACATCGCCCGCGAACTGGCCCGGCTCGAAAAGCTCCGCAAGGAGCTGCACTGATCACTTGCTGCTATGGAGATTTTACCACTTACGCCACCACGAAAAGTCAGTCAATTGCGATGCAACAGCCGCTGAGGGCGGCAGGGAGATGAAGATGACGGGCGCCGAAATACTGAATTTGCCGATGGGCGACAACGACGCGGATGCAGGAACGATCAAAGAATACCTGATCGCGTTGCTTTCGGAGGTTTGGCGGGAGGGCGAGGGATTCAGCGGCAAGCGCCCGTTTGGGAACAGCGATTGGGAGTTTGATCTATATAAGCCTCTTCTTACGGCTGGTCTCGTCAAGGGGAATTTAGACAGCGAGGGCTTTCTAGAGTCCGTCGACAACAAGGCCGCCGACAAGCTGATCTTCAACGCCATCGCCGCGCTTCACTGACACTGCCAACGCATCACCGCTGATGGTGGTTGTAACAAAGTGTGATAATAAGGCTATTGTGCCCTAGGCTGATTTGCCCTAGTAAGGGACATCAGAACCGGAGCAAGCAAATGACCAAGGAATGGCAAATCGCACGGACCCGGGCTCACCTCCACATCGACGGAAAATACAGCGGAATATCAGTCTCCCTAACCAAGTGCCGGCCGTCAGATGAGACACTCAAAGAACTCAACCTCCCTCCCCTCCCCCGAAAGGGGTGAGGGTGATGAACCCGAAGCAATACGCCGCAGCCATAGAGGCCCTAGGATTGTCCCAGCGAGCCGCCGGGGCGTTCCTGGGGGTAGACGAGAGGACATCGCGGCGATGGGTGTTGGGCGAGTCTGCGATACCCGAAAGCGTCGCCAAGCTCTTGCGTCTATGCGTCAAGCTGAAGCTCAACCCGGAGGATGTGAAATGACCGAGTTCAAGGTGACATATTTTGGTTCTGTTGGCATCCGATCGACCATCCAACGGGGCTACAAAAGCGAACAGGAGTTGCGGGCGTGGTGGGGATTAGCCCTTCCCTCGCTTGCGATAATTTCGATCGAGGCAGCCTAGCACTCTCAGCCCTTCACCGAGGAAGAACGATGAAACACGAATTTCAGCGCGCCGATGAGGCGGTCATCTGCGCCGAAGCGCGGACGGGTAATAAGTTCACGCTGGAACCATGCCCGCACTGCGGACACTACGCGATCCTGTGCGAACCGCAGAAAGACCCTGATTCGTGGGGCGGCTATCAGTGGGTGATTGTGTGCTCCAGTTCGCACTGCCGGTCTCGCGTCTGTATCGTAGCCGATGGCTGGTTTGAGCAAACTGACCGCGAACTAAACCCGCATCACTCGGGTAATGGCTATCGCGACCGCGTGACTACACTTCGTAGCATGTGGAATCGCCGAGTCGCTCGGCCGTTCACTCTGAATGCAGAGGAGTCGTGATGGGCTTGATCAAGGAAGTTCCGCAGCTCGCCCGAGGCCGCGTCTGGTGCACCGTCTGCGGTCATACCATGATGATCGATAGCGGCGACTGCATGGAAAGCGGCTGGCCGAAGTGTTGCAGCTATACCATGACGATTGATAGCCCGGAGGAGCGCGCGGCCCGCACTGCGTCGCTGCGGCAAGGACACCATGAACCATGAAGCGCCGTAAGCCTTCACGATACGCCTACTATGCTGAGCCGAAGGTAAGGCGGCCTGAGACACGGCTGTCGTTCGTCCGGTTTCGGTTGGTGGCATCGAACAGGCTGTCATGGCCTGCGGATTGCCGATGGTGGAATTATAGCGACCGTCCGGCGTCGTACCGACCCGGTTCTCAGCGATGATCAGTAGGCACCACGTGGATATGGTAATTCAGATATGGGGACTTTGCGCGATAATCATAAGCATAGCTGCCTGGTGGCGGCTCATCGCGCATTTCGTAGGTAGGAGACGGGCATGAACGAGCAGCGATGGCACCGCATCAGGCATTTCCAAGGTCGATGGTCGAGCTTTGATCAGATCGAGGAATGCGAGCGACCTGGTAAGTGGTGTTGTGGTTGCGAATTTAGCCATCCGTTTTGTTCGGAGAATGGCAAGGTTCCGGTTGACCCATCACCAATCTCGAATGGAGAGCGCGCCAGTGGCTAGAAAAGCGGATATGTTTTCGGTTTGGGGTGTGCCATCGGATGCCATCCTGAAGGGCATGAGCGCCCGCCAGATCCAGCTTCTCAAAAGCTACATCGATGACACGACGGGCAAAGCATACCGCACGGGCTATGACAACGGCTTTGTGGAGGGGCTTTGCAAGATCAGTTCTACCGCGGCCAAGGAACTGAATAAGCAGCGAAACCGCATGGCGCGATCCTGACCGAACACCAAGGAGGACGAACGATGTCTCAGAGATCCGATCATATATTGCGCAAATCGATGAACGAACCCGTCTTGATCCAAGGTGTTTGGCTCGATGCCAACGCTGGCAGGATCGTTGTCAGAGTTGAAGTCGGAGGCGAGTGGCGCAACATTCTTGATTTGCCCAACATCCCAGATGGAGGCCACATCAGCCATATCGTCGAACCGCCTGGAATCCTGAATAGCCCTCTTTCGAACATCAGATAGGTTCGGAGCTCTTGAGCAGACATCACGACCTTCATGCATCGACAAAAAGGTGAGGTTTGTTGAACCCCTCTGCCCTATACCTCGATGCAGCGAGCGCGCCCTGGTCCGGCGTGCGTGGAAGAAAGTCCGGACCACACTCTTAAACAGGAATCCGAGCATGAAGCGGATTTGGTGCTACCTGTTCCACTGGAAAAGTCAGCGTCGCTTTGTCGGATTCAAGCGGCACGGCTGGTATTGCAAATGCGGTCAAGTATGGACCGTCAAAGACTGATTCTGCTAAGCGAAAGGCGCGAGAGTGATCGACCCATCAAAGCCGCCGCCAGATCGGCCAGGGTATCGATGGGAATACCGAGAGGGCTGTCAGTGCAAATGGTGCCCATGGAAGGGCAATTGTCGAGGCGAAGACTGGCCGCACTGGATTCAGGTCAGCACTTCTGGGCAAGGAGCGCGCAGCTAACTCAATGTTCCTTGAACGAAGCAATAAACATCGTTGTTGACCGTCAGGAATATCACCGCGTGCCCGGTCGGATTCCCAGCGTCCCATTTCAACTTGTAGTTCGGAACCTCGATCTCCGTCCCGATCTGGACATGATGCCGGCGCAGCGGTTCGTCCGGCCGGTCGTCCACGATCACGGCAATCGTCTTGCCACCTCGGACGATGGCATCGGCGAAATACCCGTCAGCCTCGCCGCAGCACGGCACGGCCGGTTTGTCGGGCTGCATCAGAGATCGGTACCATTGACGGATTTCTGGAGTCGATTCGCCCCACTGGCCGAGGTCGCGGCCAAACGACTTCCACGGCATGAAGATCAGTATGACGATTGCGGCGGCCAGTACCCAGGTTATCCGGCTACTCATCGCGTCGGAGAAGTTCTTGTCGTCATCGGATGCCATGGAAGCCCCCTGATCCCATCAGGACGCCCAACACCAGCGCCAAAATGATGCCTACGATCGCTATTAGCGTGGCCTGTTTCCTCTGACGGTTAAGTCGCTCCTGCTCGGCGCGCTCGCTATCCAGCATCATCGGGGATACTCCCCGTCGATGCTGCGGGTGTAGCTCCCATTCCTGATGCCGGCGTGCTGGAGATCCCGGATATCCTGCTCATTCCGGTCGGCCCGGGCGCCAAGGCCTTTGAGCTCACCACGGATATCAGCCTGCGCAACTAGGATTTCCCCTAGCTTTTTGATCTCGACCTGCATGGCAGCAACTTCGGTCTTAACGTTCGCCACCGTGCTTTTCAGGGTCGCAAAGACCGTTACACCTCCTGATACGATTGCGAAAATTTCGACCAGATTTCCGTAAGTTATGGTTTGCTCGATGATCATGCTGATTCCCAAGTCGGACATCTGCCCTGACCAATCTGTGGCGGGTTTGTCGCTACCCGATTAAATTTGAGCGGGTGTGTGCCGCTGCACACATGCGACCTCGGAAATGGTGTGGAATGCTCGACAGCTATCATTAGGAATGCAATCCTTCCTGTGGTAGTCAGGTCCGGGCTGACGTTCGAGCGCCAGCTCGGGCCGCTTATTTCTTCTTCGGAGCCGCGGCAGCCTTTGCTACGTTAGCGGCGGTGCCGGCCATCGCTGCGATCTGATCGGACTTATCGACAGATCCTGCGCTCGATCCGATCCAGAACGTCACAGCTGCAGTTGCGAGGCCCTGCCAGGCGCCGAGCAGATATAGCACCACGCTGTGATCGACGCCGGCGAGATCCGGCTTCATCGCCATGAACGAGATTGCGACGAAGCCAACCATCACGATAACCGACACCACGACGGCGCCAAGCGATAGGCTGGAACCTGACTTGACGTATTGCACCGTGGTAGCGCGTGCGTCCTGAACGTCCTCGAGCTGGGCCTTGAACTTGTCCACCTCGGTCTGCATCTTGGCATCGGCGGCGGATAGGGCTGTGGCGACCGTGGCGGGGTCTCCAGTGGTGATGGCAGTGTGTACGGCCTCGGGCGTCGGAGGCACGCCCAGCGCCTCGGCAAGCATGCTGCCGGCCATCTTGCCGAGGATGGCACCGCCCGGAAACGGGATGAACCCGCCGAGCAGGCCGCCGATCGTCGGCGCGGAACTGGCAAGGAGGGGAACAAGGGCTGACCAGTCCATTATAGCCCCCTGGCCGCATTGAGCACGGCTGAGGCCCGATCTCGGAGCTTGGTCGCCTCATTCTCGGCGCCGAGGGCCTTCGCCCGGATCCATGGCCACGAATAGATCGATCCAACATAGCCGCCGGCAAAGGCAGCAATCAGCATCCAGACTTCCATTTTCAGACCTTCCTTGTGAAAATTGCGAGGAGTGATGCCCAGAAGCCGGTCTTGGCTACTGGAGGGGTAGGCTTCGGTATGTCGGGTGGTGGCGGCTTTGGCGCAGTCGGAAGAATGACGCGCGGTGCCCCGGTGAACGTGATACTCGGATCAATCAGCATCATCGCCATGAGCAGCCCGGCGCACCCGAGCTGTTGATCGACCACAGGCTCAATCGGCCCATGGTCAACGATGATCTTTCCGATAGAATATTGATCTGTGCCAGACCACACATATGGAGAAGGTCGGCCGGCGTTCGCATATGCTAGGCCATTATACCTTTCGAGTTCCGTTAGCAGGCTGCCAGCCGACCAGTCCTTATTTCTGGACGAGAACGGGTTGCAGTTCACCAGCGCATCAACGGCGCTGTCCTCCCAGGTTGCGAACGGGCCGCGGCCGGCCGGCACATGCACCGAGACCGAATGCAGCGGATCGCCCTGCCCGAGCTGGCCGTTGAAGTTCTGCGAGGACTCACGCTCGTGGGTGACAGCGATAAAGAACCATGGGACTCCTGTCCTATTTTGCACGGTCACATAGCGCTGCTTGGCGGCAACCAGACGCTTAGCAACGGGTCCGAATTCCGGGCCGCGCGTCAATTTAGCATTCGCCCAGCGCCGGGTGTTCGCCGCTTTGAGCGCAATCAGGTCGGTCATAAATTTCCCATGAAAAAAGCCGCCCTGAGGCGGCTTGGTGGCTTTACGAGGTAGGGTTGCGTGGGTAGGTTTCGCCCTCTTACGGAGGGAGCAAAGTCATGTTCGGAGGACTGACCAGACAGGAACAGGCGTGGCTCGATCAACGGACGAATGAGGAACGCCGCCGACACGGTCTCCCGCCACTCCCAGAGACTGGTTGGGATGAACTCAAGATGTATGCGGCGGACATCGCACGAGCATGGCGGTGGTGTTTAGAATGGTGCTCCAAACGCATGTAGGGCAAACTGCCACCCAGACGCGGAGCCCACATACACCGGCATCCCGTTGTTTCCGAAATGCAGATTGTCCGGCCGGCAGGTAAGGCCCCCGCAGGTGGTCCCTATGATCGCGTCGGCATTCGGACCCGCCCAGACTCCAGCACCATGGTTGACCACCGCAGCCTGTGCATTGGTTACATTAGACGATGTTGACCCGGTGTTGTAACTCTGACTTGCGACGAACCACGTCCCGTTAAACCCCGCAGTGCGGGTCGCTGCAATGACATTGTTCAAACTTGCGGTATATGCGGCTTGGGAGGTTCCGTTTGTCGTGTCAGTCTCGCCCTGACCCCAGAGCACGATAACCGTGACGTTGGTTCCTGCCACCAACCCCTTAGCGGACAATCGTCGAAACAGCACTGGAAGTCTGGTCGAATAGGTGCCTGTATCCCACTCAGCAACAGCCGTGCCATCGACCGCTATCGACGCCAGGATGACACGGTCAAACAACCCGGCCGTAACCAGATTATCGCCCAATCTCAGAAGCGGATTCCCGCCGCCGCTATTGAGCGACGTACCAAGCAATGGGTCGGCCGCAGCATAGATGCCGCCGTCCATTATGTTGAATTGGTCAAGCGCTGTTGGATTAGTTGGCGTGTAGGTAGATGCCTGCGGGCTGTTAGCCATGTTGGACTGACCAGCTCCGACGATGATCAGATTCCTAACAGATGAGCTTACCGTCTGCGACGATCGCAGAGCTACCGCGTTTGTGTTCTGATTTATGAGATTGACGATACCGCCCTGTGGCGCTATCGGCGGCAAAAAATATGGGTCAACCGGAGATGATCCCCTTTGCGCAAAGGCAGATCCACACAGGAAGAGGAAAACAACAATGAAGCGTAATTTCATCATGATGTGTTACATCGACAACTCGGCAATGAAACTCTGATCAACCCCTCCGTTCAGAGTACCGGTGATTGACCCATCTCCCTGCTCTGTTGCCTGAATGAAGTGAAACCCGAGTTGAGGATTATAGTCGTTCCCAACGCTAAGAGGTGCATTATACGCAGCTGCAGCTGGCGCGGCAATCAGCGCTTGCTTATCTAATGCATTCGTTGCATCCAGCGCCATACCTATTTTGAAAATTCCAGTCACAGGCTCAGCGACGCGCGCTTGAAGTTTTGTCGAAATCCCATCCTCTGCCAACCCCATGACAAACGAAACTCGGTTACCTGCGCTGTTGTCCATAGATCGAATCGTGGCAGACGAATAAGTCCAAGACGCGGTGCTATCAGTGACGGTGGTTTTGACGCTGATCCTGTTATAGGCGTTCCACAGACCAAACAATCCCGGCGTGCCGCCCGCGGCCGATGCGCCATAGATGAAATTAGTCTGCCCGGTAGAGCCCGTTCGCATCGTACCAAGATAGGTGCACTGATTCGCCGCGCAGGTGAATGCTCCTGACGTGTTGTTATACCTACATGTCATAGAATTCTTGTTAGTGTTGAGGCCATCGAATTGCTGCAACTCAGTCGAGCCGGCGCCAGTACCTCGGGCGGTATCCGAACCTCCGACCGCGCCGCTGGTCCAAGCGGGACCCGTGCATAGCGTAGGAACGCCACCATTTAGGCCCTCGAAAAAGTCATAGTTGAGGTTCGTGACCCAGTTCGAACCGAGAACTACCGACTGCTCGCAGGCTCCTGCAGTGTTGGCTGCGCATATCTGATAGACCGCAACGGCGGTTCCGTTGTAGATCGGCACGTTCTTCCCGGCGTACCCGGTGTAATAGACCGTCGTGGCTGCAGAGACAGAGGTTGCCATAACCGGCGTGCCAGAGGTCAGCGTCAACCGTCCTTCCGGGTATGGCCACAGCACAAGTGCGCCGCCCTGGACGTTGACGGTAGACACTGCGCCAGCCGCCCCGAGCGCGCTTGGCGAGACGTTCTTGATCGTCCCGGTATTGTGATCGACGATCGGAAGTAGATCCAGCGTCGCGTTTGGCGATGCGAGATTTGACAGGCTGGCAAGGGTGAACGGAGCATAGTTCCCGAGCGATGCGCCGGACACGCCCAGGAACTGCGCCCCCGCGGTCGATTGAGGCAGGTTGGCTAGCGTCAGAAAATTAGCCCCGGAAAACGTCGGCGTCCCAGAGAACGTCCCGACCAGCGAGCCGCCCGCGGCAAACGTCACGGCACCGGAGAAGTTGGTTAAACCGGCTACATCAAGGTCAAACGCGCCCGGCGTTTTGTTGATGCCGACCCGGAAATTCGTGCTGTCGATCGTGACGATGTTGTGGGTCTGCGCCTGGTTGTTGATGCGCAGCCCCGTGGTGCTGTCGGTAATCGGCGCGATCGAGGCGCTATTGATTCCTCCTGAGAACGTCTGCGCACCGGTCCAGGTCTGAATCTGCGACAGCATCGCCAGCGTGCCGGTGACGTTCGGCAGCGTATAGGTCTTGAGCGAGGTTGCAGGCCCCGAAAACTGCATGAAGGCGTTGTTGGTGCCTCCCTTTGGACCCGACAGCGGCGAGGTGCCAGGCTGGACCTGTGCCAGCGCAGAAGAGCCGGCAAGCGCCAGCATCAACGCGAGAATACCGCGAAGCTTCATGTCATGTTTCCTTGGTTTTCAGTAAGCGCCGGTACCGGCAGGCAAAGGTGTCAGCGTGACAGATGCGCCGTTTCCGTCGATGATCACGTGGTAGTCGACGATCGCAAGCTGCGTCTGCCCGGCGGCGGGAACAATCGTGATGTTGTTGGTGGACGCTCCACCGCTGCCGTCAACGACCGTGAGCGACTTGAACCGTGACGACCAATCGACGTTGACGGTGAGCGGAGGCACTGTTGCAATAATCACGTCATCAGTTGGCAGCGCGGTATAAGCGCCGGATGCCGCGACGGTCTTGTATTGCTTACTCGCGGCAACTCCGCTAACTGGCAGCGTGAAGAACGATGTCCCGTCCCAGGCAAGAACCACCGTCAGCGCTGGATTGGTGGCGACGTTCAGCGATGAAAATCTCGTGTAGTCGAGATCGACATAGGCCGCTAGACCATCTTTCCTGACCAGAGTTCCAAGTCCGTCGAAAATGGACGCCAGGAATTTGACCCGCGATCGAAGTTTGAGTTTCATCAGTTTCCCTCGATCACGGCAATTGATCCCAAGATGACATCGCTTATCTGATTGTTTGCAGTGACCTTGACGCCACAGAGGTAAGTCCCAGCGCAAAGCACGCTCAGATCGTCCTTGCTGAAGACCCACTGAATGCCCGGCTCATCGATGACATCGCTTGCGGATGCGATAACTTTCCCGTCGGCGATCGACCCCGTCACAAGCTGATGGCCGCTCTCGGTCTTGATGTAGACGGAGCAGTCGAAGCCAATATCAGGATTTAGGATGTTCAAAACAGCGTTGTTGTCGTCCTCATTAACGAATTGCTCGAAATCTGAAACCCAAGTCGCCTTATTGGATATGACCTCGACTTGCCCAGTGAACATTTCGAACCTCTCAAAGCTTGAGGTAAATTGTCGTGACCATGCTCGGCGTCACCACAGCAAACGGTGTGCTCGAACCGGGGCCGCTGTCCGTCGTGAAGGAATAGGCGTGTCCATGCGACGCGTTTTCAATCGCAGTCGTGAAGGAATAGGCGTGCTGGTGGTTGGCGCTTTCGACTCCGCTCGTGAATGCGTGCTGGTGGTTGGCGCTGATGCCGCCGCTGGTGGCGCTAAAGGTATGATTGTGGTTGGCGCTCTGAACGCCGGTCACAACGGCGTTGCTCGATGCTCCGGCGGATACTCCAGATGCCGTGATGCCCGATGGACCACCGCCAGCCGTGTAAACAACCCCTGCTCCGATGGTGTGGGTATGGTTCTGCGTTTCGGCCGCCGTCGTCCCCGACACGACATGAGTGTGATCTGCGTTCTCGTTGCCGGTTGTTCCAGAGTGGGTGTGATTGAGGTTCTGGTTACCCGTTGTGCCGGACCCTGCATGGGTATGATTGGCGTTCTCGTTTCCTGTGGTGCCCGATCCGCCGTGCGTGTGCGCCGGCAGGTTTGACGCGATCAGCGCCGCACCCTGGTTACCGCCGGCTGTGCCGAGCACCGTGGGATCAGCACCGAAATATGCCGACAGCAGCGCGGTGGTGGGCGTGTTGCCCATATCGCCAAGGCCGGCGATCGCCCTGCCCCGCCAATCCGGCAAGGTCAGCTTCTTGTTCGCAACCCAGTCCGCGTTTGCGGAAACACCGCGCCCGGTGGAGACGGCAAGGTTTGCGTCTGTCGTCCACAGGTATTCGAATAGAGCCTGACAATCGGCATTGGCGCGCTCGGTGGCGCCGGAGGTCGCCGAGCCGATGCTCCTGGCATTGGCACGCACGAAGCCGGTCAGCACCCCGGTTCCGTACCGGACCTTAATGTCGCCCGTTGCAATAATGGATGTCGGATCAACCGGCGAGCCGCCACCGCCGCCGGACGAAGCGCCGACAACCAGCAGGCCGTCCTGCGTAAATACCGTGCTGCCCTCTGAGTCGGTGAGCCGGAACTTGATGCTTCCGTCTGCCAGGAAAAACTGCGGCAGACGGCCGAATGCGTCGCCCGTCAGCTGGCTGCCGCCGGGCGACGGGATCGTGAGCGCAGAATCCTGGTACGCGATCTGCGGAGTGCTGACGGTTCCCGCCTGGATGACGTATAGTTTGCACCCCGGCAGCGGTTTCCCATGCTGATCGAATTGCGTCGTCAGGGAGAACCCTGGTACAACACCGGCCATTGAGAGATTTCCTGATGTGGAAGCTGTTTCAGATTTCGATCGTCGCTGCTGTAATGTGCAGCAACATTTGCTGGCAATGGACGCCGAACGGATATGTCGTCGGAGTCATCGGAGTCGGCGCCGCTTTCATCGCGACATGGGGTTTAGTTCGGCTTGGATCTCTGTTCGGTCGTCGAAGATCCAAGTTGCAATATCAGCCGTCCAGCGACCGCCTGCGATCGTGCGGCGCCCACTGGGAGACGGCTGATGGTCATCAGAGCCGGGCCAGCGTCGGGATTGGTGATGATCCGCGCAAGCTGATCGAGGTTATGCCCAAGCGACCATGACTTGTACTTGTCGTTGGCGAAGGTCCACCACTTGCCGGGACTCGCCGCGGTGGCTGCCAATGCAGTCAATCCGCCGCCTTCCATCGCCTTCAATTCCTGCGAGTTGAATGAAGTCAGAGAGCCCTTCGTTTGCCGCGTTCCGGTGGCCTCGAGTATGTCCAACAGGTTCTCAAAGCCTGCCCATCGAGCCCTTCCGTTCGGGAGGGCCTCAACCGCCGCTTTCAGATTGGCGCGCTGCTGCGGATCGCCGGCAATCCGAACCGCGAACTTGGCACCGCCGTACTGGTTTGCGCCGCCCTGCAGGTTCTTGATCGCGGAGTTGAAGACCATCTCAGCATGAGCGCGAACCAACTGCTCGGCCACGGCCGGCCGGCGCTGAGCGATGGCATAGACCGCGTTCCTGACCTCTCCCTCAGATCCAGGAACCGGGCTAGTCGGGAACAGTGCTTCAACGGCGCGCTTGGTGGTTGGGTCTTTCCTCGCCAGTTGACCCAGCGGTCCCTTCACCAGAGGCTCAAGAAACTGTTCCCTTCCCTGCTTCTGTATCTCCAGAGCAGTTTCGTAGTCGGCTGATTTATAGATACCGATTTGCTTTGCAGCCGAAGCGGCCATCTCATTCGAGGACTGCACTTGTTTGTTTTTGGACGGGTTGAACTTTGATGCTGCATTTTCGGCCGCCTGATCAAACTGCTTCTTGACCTCGTTCAAAACTCCAACGCTGTTGTCCGGAAGGTGCGTGACCCGCCAGTTGATGTGCGGGTTGTTCCGCACTGCATCCAGCGCATCCTGATAGCCGGGAATTGTCTTGATGTGGGCGAATTCTTGCGGCGTGAACAGCTGCGCCTCGGCGTTCTTATAGTAAGGGTCCGATGCCGCGTTGATGCGGCCGCGGACGTTGTCGAGTACGCCAGTCGCTTCTGCGCTGGCCTCAGGCCCTATCATTGACGGCGTCGGATGCTGCGATCCTAGCTGATCAAAGGCATCTCGAGCAGCCCCCTCTACCTGGGCCGGCCGATCCGCCATGTAGGTTTGCATCTCGGTGCGGCTTTTCGGGTGGCTCTCCAGCACCCTCTGAACATCAGTCAGGACAGGTTGCCCTGTGACCTTGCTCAGCGCTTCCGGCCAAGTCAGGTTGATCCCGCGCTGTTGCGCCGCCTCGATCAGGTTACCGGCCCGGTTGATGTGGGCCTCGGTAACGAAGTCAGGCAATTGCCGGCGCAGAGTTTCTGCTGCCTGCCCTGGTCGCAACGCCGTGGCGGCTCCGACACCGCCGACTAGACCAGCCAAAGCCTTCACATACGGGTTCTGGTCAGTGAAGCGGCCGGCAACTACCGCGGCTGCCGCGGGGATCGCGTCCTGTGTGATGATCTTGCGGGCTATCCCGCCGGGACCAGCCAGCGCCGCCGGCATGAACTCGCCGAAGGTCTGGGCGTCTTCTTCGTTCTGGTTCTGCGGCTTGCGGAACGGGCCGGTTACCTTCTCGACCTGGGACTGGATATCGGCCGAGCTTGGCAGCGCTGGCGCAATGTCGCCGCGGCTGCCGTAGCGCTCGGCCAGCCTCAACGACTCCGGATCAGGCGCCGGAAGTTTGCTCTCAATCCAGTCTCCACCCTTCCGCGCGAGGTCCTGGATATCGCCGAGCATGCCGCCTATGCCGATGGCGCCCTTTGCGATACCCACACCAGCGGCCTTTGCAAGGCCAATGGCACCATCTCCAGCAGACTCGGCGAACGGATCATGGTCGACAGCCTCAAGCTTTGGCTGCAACGGCCCGAGGTTCGAGCCACGGTAAGGCGCCTCGCCGCCAGCAAACGGATCATGGTCGACCGCTTCGAAGGAAGGCATTACTGCACTACCTTCAGATATTTGCCTTGGCGATTTGGATCAGGCACGTAGAAATTGCCATCAGGAGCCTGGCGCGCGCCAGGAACAGGCGGCGGCTTGGCCCCAGCGGCGCCCTTTTCCTTGCCGTCGATGATGTTCTGGAACCGCTGCACCTCATCCGGGGTTATCAGCGGGTTTTTCTTGTCGAGCTCGCGGACTTTCTTGTCAAAACCGACATCAAGCACGCCGTTCTTGTAATTCTGCGCCAAGTCAGACACTTCGACCGCGCGTTGCTGAATGCGAATGGCAACATTGGCGAGAAACCGGTTGGTCTGTGGGGAATTGTCAGGCGACATGGCCGCCGTGGAGGCGAGCTTCATCTCGGCAACCCGGATCGGGCCAAGGCCTTTCAGCGCGCCAAGGCCGTTCAGGACGCTGTCGGCGATGACCTTGGACACGATTTCCTGCGGCGCCGCCTTGTTTGGATCACCACCGAGCGCCACGGCTACCCGCTTGAGGGCGAGCGCGTAATTCGAGCCGATACCCGAGTAGAAATCTGGGCTTTCCATCTGCTTGAGGGCAACCTGCAGCTTGGGAATCTCGTGGATGGCCTTAGTGCCAGCGTCGTCGATCGCCTCGTATTTGGCGACATAGGCCTTTGCCTGTTCAACCTGACCGGCCTGGCTAGCAGCCTGCTCGGCCTGTGATTCCTGGTATTCTGGCAGGCTCTGGCCGCTTGCCGCCGCGTTCTTCATCTCGGTAGTGGGTTCTTTGGAGGCCAGATAGCTCTTGAGGCGGGTTTCGGCCGCCGCTGCTGTCGGCTTGTCCGGGCTTGCCGCGAGCAGGGTCAGCCGCTTGAGGACCTGATCATCCTGCGGGGCTAGCGGTGCGGTTGGTGCAGGCTGTGCAGGTGGTGCGGGCTGAGCCGCCGGGGGCGCTTGGGCAACCTGTGGACCGGGCACCGGGGGCGCATTGTCGCCGGACGGCTGCACCTGACCGATGCCATTG
>Ga0070710_10000796_pt1 | contig 15125 bp, 13 predicted proteins | sample LARL52metaG_FD_65454 | JGI IMG/M metagenome (GOLD analysis project Ga0070710, IMG submission 65454) | Corn, switchgrass and miscanthus rhizosphere microbial communities from Kellogg Biological Station, Michigan, USA - LAR L5-2 metaG | ecosystem: Host-associated > Plants > Roots > Rhizosphere ... | reverse complement strand
GCGAACTCGGTTCAGGTCACCTGGACCAAGACCGGCTCCAACGCCTGGAGCGCATCGTTCGGCAATCCCACGCTGTCGTCGGACTCTTCGACCACGACGGGCACGACCTCGGGTTCGGTCACGATCGCCTTCAACAGCGACGGTTCGCTCGCCTCGACCACGCCGAGCCCCCCGACCGTCTCGGTGAGCGGCTGGACCGACGGCGCGGCCGATCAGACCGTCAGCCTCAATCTCGGCACGGTCGGCAAGACCGACGGCCTCACGCAATACGCTTCGGGCGAGACCTCGCCCGCGATCGACGTCACCAGCATCACCTCGGATGGTCTCGCCTTCGGCAAGCTCTCCAGCATTTCGATCGGCAAGGACGGCGTGGTCGATGCCACCTATTCCAACGAGCAGACCGTCGCGATCTTCAAGATCGCGGTGGCGACCTTTGCCGATCCGAATGGGCTGAGCGCCCATAGCGACGGCATCTATTCGGCGACCGCGAACTCGGGCAATGCGACGCTGCAGACCTCCGGCGAGAACGGCGCCGGCACGGTCTACGGCAGCGAGCTGGAATCGAGCACGACCGACACGTCAGGCCAGTTCTCGAACATGATCTCGGCGCAGCAGGCTTATTCGGCCGCCTCGCAGGTGATCACGACTGTCAACAAGATGTTCGACACGCTGATCTCGTCGATGAGGTAGCCGTGACGAAGGCAAAAACCCCAGCAAAAGCTCCCGGCGCGGGCGCGCCCCTGTTGCGCCGGCTGCAGCGGCTGACGGCGCGGGCCGGCAGGGTGAGCGCCGGCGACAGGGCCCAGCTGATCGCGCTGATCGATGATTTCGAAGCCATGCGCCTCGCGCTGCTGCGCGAATGCGCCGGGCTCGACGAGGAACTGAAACTCGCCACGCGCAGGGTTATGGCGTTCAACGCCTATGCCCGCAACGGACGGTCGGTGCGCGTCCCGCATCGCCATGGCAGTCGAGATAACGGAGCGACACGATGATGGCGGTACGAAACAGCGGGATGAGCAAGGCGGGCGGCGACGAACGGATCAGGTCGCTGATCACGCTGATCGATGACCTGATTGCGGTGGTCGTGGAAGAGAACGCCGAGCTCGCCAAGGGGCTGCCGGCCTCGCGGCTGAAGCAGGTCGACGAGAAGGGCCGGCTCGCCGACCTCCTGGGCGAACGCGTGGCAGAGTGCACGGCCAGGACGCTGAGTCTGAACGCGCGGGATCGCGTGCTTAACGAGCAGCTCATGGAGCGGCTCGCCGGGCTGCGCAGCGCGATGGACGAAAACCTGGTGCGGCTGCGCGCCGCGATCGAGGCCTCGAACCGGCGGATCGAGGCGGTCATGCAGGCGATCCGCCAGCAAGTCGCCAGCGTCTCGCCCTACGGCGCCGGCGGCCGCCGCAACGCCTCGCGCTCCGTGTCCTGCGGCACGGATGTGCGGGCGTAGTCCAGTCGACCCGCCCGAATTTTGGATTGGGCGAACTTTCAACGGCACCTGCGGTGCGCCCCCTCCCCCGCTTGCGGGGGAGGGGAGAACACTGCGCTCGCGGAAACTGGGCTCAGCTGATCGACTTAATTAGGAGACGGTGATGTCGCTCGATATCGCACGGTTGATCGCGTTCAGCGGACTATCGGCCGCGCAGTTGCAGATCACGGTGGCGTCGTCGAACATCTCGAACGCCGATACCGCGGGCTATACCGAGAAGACCGCCAACCAGGTCTCGAACGTCACCGCAGGCATCGGCACCGGCGTGTCGATCACCGGCATCACCTCGACGGTCGACAAGCTGCTGCTGAAGTCGCTGGTCGCCGCGACCTCCGATCTCGGCTCCGCCGATACGACCAACAGCTATCTGACCGAGCTTGAGCAGCTCTATGGCACCACCGGAAGCTCCGACGGCACGACCTCCGGCACCTCGCTCGCCAACACCCTCGCTGCGTTCGAATCGGCGCTGACCTCGCTTGCGGCGACGCCCTCAAGCGCCTCGCTGCAGGCCAATGCGATCAACGCGCTGAACGACGTGGTCACGCAGCTTCGCGAAACATCGGACGGCATCCAGAAGCTGCGTGCCAATGCCGACCAGGACATTTCCTCCGCCGTCGGCGACGTCAACAAGGACCTGCAGCAGATCGCCGATCTCAACAACGAGATCCGGCAGACCGCGGCCGCGGGCCAGTCCACCGCCGACCTCGAGGACCAGCGCAACAGCGCGCTGCAGGACGTCGCCTCGCAGATGAACGTCAACTATTACACCGCCTCCAACGGCGATCTGCAGGTCTACACGGCGTCGGGCCAGTCGCTGGTCGACAGCTCAGCGCATCTCTTGAGCTACACGCCGGTCGCGAGCGTCACGGCATCGACCACCTACAGCGCGGGATCGTCGAGCGGCTTCAGCGGCATCACCGTGAACGGCGTCGACATCACCGCGCAGATCACTTCCGGCAAGATCGGCGGCCTGGTCACGCTGCGCGACCAGACGCTGCCGGCGGCAGAGGCGCAGCTCGACCAGCTTGCAAGCCAGCTGGCCGCAAGCCTCAACGCGGTGTCCAACGAAGGCACCTCGGTGCCGCCGCCGACCAGCCTCACCGGCACTACGGCGGTGACCAGCACGACGCCGCTGTCGGCGACCGGCACGGTGCGCCTGGCCGCGACCGACCAGAGCGGCAACCTTGCGTCCTACGGGGACCTCGACCTGTCGTCCTATGCGACCGTCGGCGACCTGGTCACCGCGATCAACGGCATTTCGGGGCTGTCGGCGTCGATCGATGCCAACGGCCATCTGTCGATCACGGCGACCGGCTCGAACCAGGGCGTCGCCATCAACGAGATGACGAGCTCGGTCGGCAGCTCGAGCCAGGGTTTTTCGGACTATTTCGGCCTCAACGATCTCGTCACCGGGAGCAGCGCATCCGACATCGCGGTGCGCGGCGATCTGCTCAGTGGCACCGTGGGACTGCCCACCGCGACGCTGGATTCGTCCGCGACGTTGACGGCGGGAAGCTCGGTGCTGGCATCGGGCTCGGCGACCGTGGTCAACGCGCTCGGCAGCGCGCTCACGGGCTCGACCGGCTTTGCCGCCGCCGGCGGCCTCGCCGCCACCACGGGCTCGTTCGCCGATTACGCCGCCGCCATCGTCGCCAATGTCGCGGCCAAAGCCTCGCAGGCCTCCGCCACCTACACCGCGAAGGAGACCGCGCAATCGACTTACGCGAACTCGCTGTCGTCGGAATCGGGCGTCAATCTCGACGAGGAAAACGCGCGGCTCAGTTCGCTGCAGAACAAATATTCCGCCGCCTCCGAACTGATCCAGGTGATCGATACGATGTTCAATGCGCTGATGACCGCCGTGCAGGCGAGCTGAGGCGGGAGATGCCGTCATGGTGATGCGCGTTGCCACCTTTGCCCTGTCGAACCAGATGATCGCGTCGGCGATGCGGACCGAGGCGGTGATGGCCGACGAGCAGACCCAGGAATCCTCAGGCGTAAAGTCAGAATATTTCGCCGGCTATGGCTCCGATACCCAGCACGTGGTCAATCTGCAGGTCTCGGTGACGCGGGCGCAGTCCTACATCGACGCCGCGACGCTCGCCGACAACAAGACCCAGGTGATGTACTCCGCGCTCTCATCGGTGACCAACATCATCACCAGTCTGCGCACCCAGCTCTCGGCCGCCACCACCGGGAGCAGTACCGCGACGGCCTCCGTGATCGCCTCCGCGCAGCAGATGCTGACCGAGATGGGCTCGCTGCTCAACACGCAGTACGACAATCAGTATGTGTTCGGCGGCGCCCGCACCGGCAGCGAGCCGGTCGATCTGTCCAGCTTCTCCTCCGGGACCGGATCGACCACGACCGTCGACACGAGCTACTACAAGGGCGACGACGAGATCGCCTCGGTCAAGGTCGCCGACGACCAGACGGTGAACTATGGCATCACCGCGGACAATCCGGCCTTCGAGCAGGTGATGCGCGCGCTGAAATTCGTCGCCAATGCGAGCACGCTGTCGTCGTCCGACATCACCAGCGCGCTCGATCTTGCCAGCAGCGCGCTGGATGCGACCGCGACCGTGCAGGCCAAACTGTCGAGCGCGGCATCGCAGATCGAGTCCGCCAAGTCGCGCCAGAGCGACTACCAGAGCTACGCGCAGAGCCTGGCGTCCGATCTCGCCGGCGTCGATGTCGCCGCCATCACCGCGCAGCTCTCGGCCTATCAGGCGCAGCTCACTGCGTCCTACTCGGCGATCGCAAAGATCCAGAGCCTCAATCTGGCGAGCTATCTGAAGTAGCCGTCCGCGCGTTTCGCCAAACCACACGGTGTGGTCCCGGACAAGTGAGCCCTGCGGCGTTCGCCGGGACGACGAGCGTGAGGTTGTGCTCGCGCTCGCGTCTTGGAGGCGGCGAGCCGAATGTAGGATAGTAAGATAATATGACTAGCATACTTAGTCGGGATGTGAGACGGTGCAGCCAGCCGGTCACATAGCCGGAAAAGGTGCCCAAATACCAAAACGGGCGCCACGTCCACACAAGAGGAAACGTCTCATGGCTTTGAAGAAGATTTTGCTCGGTCTCGCGCTGACGACGGCGCTGGTGGCGCCGCCCGCGATGGCGGGCCAGCTCACGGTCGGCTTCTCGCAGATCGGGTCGGAATCGGGATGGCGGGCGGCGGAGACCACCGTCTCCAAGTCGGAAGCGACCAAGCGCACGGTCAATCTGAAGATCGCCGACGCGCAGCAGAAGCAGGAAAACCAGATCAAGGCGATCCGCTCCTTCGTCGCCCAGGGCGTCGATGCGATCTTCCTGGCGCCGGTGGTGTCGACCGGCTGGGAAGCCGTGCTGAAGGAAGCCAAGGAAGCAAAAATCCCTGTGATCCTGCTTGATCGCGACATCGATCCCTCGGGCAAGGACCTCTATCTGACCGCCGTCACCTCGGACAGCGTGCATGAAGGCGAGGTCGCGGGCGACTGGCTCGCAAAAACCGTCGGCGACAAGCAGTGCAGCGTGGTCGAGCTGCAGGGCACGGTCGGCGCCAGCGTCGCGACCAACCGCAAGAAGGGTTTTGACACCGCGATCGCCAAGCACGCCAACATCAAGATCGTGCGCAGCCAGACCGGCGACTTCACCCGCGCCAAGGGCAAGGAAGTGATGGAGAGCTTCATCAAGGCCGAGGGCGGCGGCAAGTCCATCTGCGCCGTCTACGCGCATAACGACGACATGATGGTCGGCGCGATCCAGGCCATGAAGGAAGCCGGCCTCAAGCCGGGCAAGGACGTTTTGACGGTGTCGATCGACGCGGTGCCGGACATTTTCAAGGCGATCATGGCGGGCGAAGCCAATGCCACCGTCGAGCTGACCCCGAACATGGCCGGCCCCGCGCTCGACGCGCTGATCGCCTACAAGGACAAGGGCACCACGCCGCCGAAGTGGATCCAGACCGAATCGAAGCTGTACACCGCCGCGGACAATCCGCAGGGCGCCTATGACAGCAAGAAGGGGCTTGGCTACTGAGCCTGCGCCGCGCAGGCTCAGAGGCGACCGGCTGGTCTGGGGCATGAGCTCGTGCCGCGTGCTCATGCGCCACCCTTAAATCCAAGCGTGACCTCAGCCGTCGCGCTTGGGCCAGCCGGTCGCCGGTAGCCGGGCGGAACAATTTCTGATCCAATCCGAGACCCCTCATCAGCGCGATCGCCGCCGTCGGCGCGCGGTCGCCGAAGGTCATGCATCCATGGATCAAGGCGAGTTCCTGACGGCGCCCCTGCTGGACGTCAAAGGACTGACCAAGAATTTCGCCGCACTGCGGGCGCTCGATCAGGTCGATTTCAGCTTGCGTGCGGGCGAGATCCACGCCCTGCTCGGCGAGAACGGCGCCGGCAAGTCGACGCTGATCAAGGTGATCACCGGCGTGCTGTCGCGCGATGCCGGCACGGTGCTGCTCGACGGGCACCAGATCGCCCCGCGCACGGCGCGCGAGGCGCTCGATGCCGGGATCGCCACGGTCTACCAGGAGGTCAACCTGCTGCCGAATCTGTCGGTGGCCAAGAATCTCTATCTCGGGCGCGAGCCGACGACGCTGGGCATCGTCCGCGACGGCGAGATGAAGCGGCGCGCCAGGGCGCTGCTCGAAGGCTTTGGCCTCCATATCGATGTCGCCGCGCCGCTCGGCAGCTATTCGGTCGCGATCCAGCACATCGCGGCGATCGCGCGCGCCGTCGATCTTTCCGCGCGCGTCCTCATTCTCGATGAACCGACCGCGAGCCTCGACCAGCACGAGGTCGCGATGCTGTTTTCGACCATGCGCGCGCTCGCCGCGCGCGGCATCGGCATCGTTTTCGTCACGCATTTTCTCGACCAGGTCTATGAGGTCACCGACCGCATCACGGTGCTGCGCAACGGCCGGCTGATCGGCGAGCGCGCGACGGCTTCACTGCCGCGCATGGACCTGATCCGGATGATGCTCGGCCGCGAGCTGAGCGAGGAGACGGAGGAACGCGCGGCGCGCGCAAGGGCGCCGGGCTCGCCCTGTGCGACCTTTTCGAATTACGGCAAGGCCGGCTATGTCGCGCCGTTCGATCTCGAGCTGCGCCATGGCGAGGTCACGGGCCTCGCCGGCCTGCTCGGATCGGGCCGCACCGAGACCGCGCGGCTGGTGTTCGGCGCCGAGCGCGCCGACAGCGGCACCGTCGCGGCCGACGGCAGGAAGGTTCGCCTGCACTCGCCGCGCGATGCGGTGCGCCACGGCTTTGGCTATTGCCCGGAGGAGCGCAAGACCGACGGCATCGTCGCCGAGCTCACCGTGCGCGAAAACATCGTGCTCGCCTTGCAGGCCAAGCTCGGCATTGCGCGTCCGCTGTCACGGCGCGAGCAGGACCAGATCGCAAAGCGCTTCATAAAGCTGCTCGACATCCGTCCGCCCGATCCGGAACGGCCGATCGGGCTGCTGTCGGGCGGCAACCAGCAGAAGGCGCTGCTGGCGCGCTGGCTCGCGATCGATCCAAAGCTGCTCGTGCTCGACGAGCCGACCCGCGGCATCGATGTCGGCGCGCACGCGGAAATTATCCGCCTGATCCGCGAGCTCTGCGACAAGGGGCTGTCGCTGCTGGTGATCTCCTCCGAGCTCGACGAGATCGTCGCCTATTCGGACCGCGTCGTTGTGCTGCGCGACCGCGCCCATGTCGGCACGCTCGGCGATGACGCGATCAGCGTGCCCGCGATCCTTGCGGCGATCGCCGCCGATGCGCGCGCTGACGCGGCCAAGGAAGGTGTGACATGATGCTTCGCCTGCCGAGGCGGGGGCTCGCGCAGATCCTGGCGCTGATCGCCATCCTGCTGATCGACCGCCTGGTCTCGCCGCAGTTCTTCGATCTGCGCCTGCAGGACGGGCGGCTGTTCGGCAGCCTGATCGACGTGCTCAACCGCGGCGCGCCGGTCGCATTGTTGTCGCTCGGCATGGTCCTGGTGATCGCAACGCGCGGCATCGACCTCTCGGTCGGCGCGGTCATGGCGATCTCGGGCGCGATCGCGGCAAGCCTCGCGGACGCCTATCCCTGGCCGGTCGCGGTGGCCGCCGCGCTCGGCGCCGGACTCGTCTGCGGCCTGTGGAACGGCATTCTCGTTGCGGTGCTCGGCATTCAGCCGATCGTCGCCACCCTGATCCTGATGGTCGCGGGACGCGGCGTGGCGCAGCTCATCACGGCGGGGCGGATCGTCACCTTCACTTCGCCCGATCTCGTCTGGTTCGGCACCGGCGCCGTGCTCGGCATTCCGACGCCGGTCGTCATCGTCGCCTGCATGCTGCTGATCACCGGCGTCGTCGTGCGCGGCTCGGCGCTTGGCCTCTTGATCGAGGCGACCGGCGGCAATGCGCGGGCCAGCGAACTCTCCGGCGTCGGCACCCATCTGATGATCGTCGCGGTCTACATGTGGTGCAGCCTCTGCGCCGCGCTCGCCGGCATCATCGCCGCCGCCGACATCATGGGCGCGGACGCCAACAATGCCGGCCTCTGGCTCGAGCTCGACGCCATCCTGGCCGTCGTGATCGGAGGCACATCGCTGTTCGGCGGCCGCTTCAGCCTGGTGCTCGCGGTCTGCGGCGCGCTGATCATCCAGGCGATGAACACCGGTATTCTGCTGTCAGGCTATCCGCCGGAATTCAACCTCGTGGTCAAGGCCGCCGTCGTGCTGATCGTGCTGCTGGTGCAGTCGCCGGCGCTCGCCAATATCACCACGGCCGTTCGGAGGGCGCGCGCATGAACCGGCTGCTCTCCCCGGTCATGATCACGGCGCTGGTGTTCGTCTTAGGCTTTGCGATCTGCGCCGCGCAGTTTCCGAACTTTGCCTCGACCCGCGTCGTCGCCAACCTGCTGACCGACAACGCCTTCCTCGGCGTGGTCGCGACAGGCATGACCTTCGTCATCATCTCCGGCGGCATCGACCTGTCGGTCGGCTCGGTGATCGCCTTCGCCACCGTGTTCATCGCGCTGACCACCGAGCGGCTCGGCCTGCCGCCGCTGGCGGCGTTTGCGATCCTGCTGCTGCTCTGCGCCGGCTTTGGCGCCGCAATGGGCGCGGTGATCCATTTCTTCGACATGCCGCCCTTCATCGTGACGCTGGCGGGCATGTTCGTGGTGCGCGGCACCAGCTTCCTGATGTCGACCGAATCGACGCCGATCAACGCGCCGCTTTACAGTGCCGTCTCCGACTTTGGTCTGGCGCTGCCGGGTGGCGGGCGGCTCTCGGCGATCGCGCTGATCATGCTCTGTGTGGTCGTGGCCGGCAGCATCCTGCTGCATTTCACCCGCTTCGGCACCAGCGTCTACGCGCTTGGCGGCAACCGCGCCGCCTCGGCCCTGATGGGGGTTCCGATCGGCGCGATGACGGTGCGCATCTACATGCTCTCCAGCGTGCTTGCGGGACTGGCCGGCATCGTGTTTTCCTTCTACACAGCGGCCGGCTACTCGCTTGCGGCGGTCGGTGTCGAGCTCGATACCATCGCCGCGGTGGTCATTGGCGGTACGCTGCTATCGGGAGGGCAGGGCTCGGTGATCGGCACGTTCATCGGCGTCTTGATTCAGGGGCTGATCCAGACCTACATCAATTTCGACGGGACGCTGTCGAGCTGGTGGACCAAGATCGCGACGGGCATTCTGCTGTTTGCCTTCATTGCACTGCAGCAGAGCATGGTGAGGCTTGCCAGCCGGTCCCGCCCGCGCAACGCTGTCGCGGTCGGCGGAGGCGGGGTTCATCCAAGCGTGGTCAGTCAAGGAGGGGTCAGCCCATGACGACGTCACGGTTGGTGGTGATCCCGACGCGGCGCGCGCATTCCAACTACGAGCAGGTCGCCCGCGGCATTGGCATCGACATCATCGCCCGCCGTTATGCCGAAGGCGCCAGGCTGCCCGGCGACGCCGAGCTGACCCAGAGTTTCGGCGTGTCGCGTCCGGTGCTGCGGGAGGCGGTCAAGACGCTGGTGGCCAAGGGCCTTCTGACCACCAAGGCCGGGGTCGGCACGGTCGTGCGTGGGCGTGGCGCCTGGAACATGTTCGATGCCGACGTACTGGCCTGGCATCTCGATGTCGGGATCGACAAGCGCTTCCTCTCCGATCTCGCCGAAATCCGCCTCGCGGTCGAACCGCGCGCCGCGGCGCTGGCGGCGGCGCGCCGCAGCGAGGCCGACATTGCCGAGCTCAGGCGCAGCATGGAGATCATGCGCCGCGAGCCGCCGAACTCCAATGCCTTCGCCGACGGCGACCTCGCCCTCCATGTGGCGGTCGCCAATGCCTCGGGCAATCCCTTCATGCGTTCTGTCGACAGCGTGATCGAGGCCGCGCTGCGGGTCTCCTTCATGCTCAGCGCGCCGGTCGATCCCTCTGATCATGAAGCCGTCCTGAGCTGGCATCAGCGGATCGTCGACGCGATCGCCGAGGGCGATCCACAGGCGGCGTCTGCGGCCATGACCGCGGTGATTTTTAATGGTATCCGCCGGCACGGCACTAGTGTTATCGATGCGACCGGTCCGTCCGCCCCGGGTGATGTAACCGTGGGCGATGCCGCTCACGGGGAAACAGAATGAAGGACATTCGCGTCGCGATCGTCGGCTTCGGCAAGATCGCCAGGGACCAGCACGTGCCGGCGATCAAGGCCGTGCCCGGCATCACCCTTGCCGCCATTGCCAGCCGCAATGCTTCGCTGCCCGGCGTGCCGCATTTTGCGACGCTGGAGGCGCTGCTCAATGACGGGCCCGAGATCGACGCGGTCGCGCTGTGCACCCCGCCGCAGGTCCGGCATGGCCAGGCGGTCACGGCGCTTGCGGCGCGCAAGCATGTGATGCTGGAGAAGCCGCCGGGCGCCACCGTGTCGGAGATCGCGCCGCTGCTCGCCACCGCGCGGGAAAACGGCCGTACGCTGTTCGCAACCTGGCATTCGCGCTTTGCACCGGCGGTCGAGCCGCTGCGCCGTCTGCTGGAGAACCGGCAGATCTCGGCCGTGACCATCACCTGGAAGGAAGACGTCCGGGTCTGGCATCCCGGCCAGGCCTGGATTTTCGAGGCCGGCGGCCTCGGCGTGTTCGATCCCGGCATCAATGCGCTGTCGATCCTGACCCGCGTGCTGCCCGAGCCGGTCTTCGTCACCAGGGCCGCGCTCGACTTTCCCTCAAACCGCGCGGCGCCGATCGCCGCCGAAATCGACATGACGGACGTCTCCGGCCTGCCGATCCGCGCCAGTTTCGATTTCCGCCAGACCGGCCCGCAGAGCTGGGACATCCACTTCGAGACCGACAAGGGCCCCATCACGCTGTCACTCGGCGGTGCCCGCCTTTCCGAGGGCAAGGAGGTGCTGATCAACGAGAAGGAGGCGGAATATCCGGGGCTCTATCAGCGCTTCGTCGAACTCGCGTCCGAAGGCATCTGCGAGGTCGACCTCTCGCCGCAGCAGCTCGTCGCCGACGCCTTCATGCTGGGCCTGCGCCGCGCCGTCGAGCCGTTCGAGGATTAGGGCATGACAGTGAGTTCAGAAGCGCGCGTCGAGCGGGCGCCGTTCGGTGCGATGCCTGACGGCACGATGGTCGAACGCATCATTTTTCGCGGGGCGAACGGTTTTGAAGCCGGCATCATTCCCTACGGCGCGGCGGTGCAGTCGCTCAAGGTGCCTGACCGGGCCGGACGCATCGACGATATCGTGCTCGGCCACGACGCTTTCGACGGCTATCTCGCGCGGCGGCAGTATTTTGGCGCCACCGTCGGCCGCTACGCCAACCGCATCGCGGGCGCGCGATTTACCATCGACGGAACAGAGGTCGCCCTGGATGCCAATAACGGCCCCAATGCGCTGCATGGCGGGCCGGAGGGGTTCGACCGAAAGCTCTGGCGTATCGAGAGCGTCGCGGAACAAGGCGACCCCACTGTCGTTCTCAGCTACGTCAGCGCCGATGGCGAGTGCGGCTATCCCGGCCGGCTCGATGTCCGCGTCATCTATCGCCTCACCGGACCGATGGAACTGTCGATGACCTATGAGGCGACCACCGACCGGCCGACCGTGGTCAACATGACCAATCACAGCTTCTTCAATCTCAACGGTGTGGTGTCGGGCACAAACATTCTCGATCATCATTTGATGATTCCGGCCGACCACTTCCTCGCCGTGGACCCGACGGCGATTCCGCTGCCCGGACCGCCGGCGAGCGTCGCAGGCACGCCGTTCGACTTCCGGCAATCCGCCACCATCGGGGCGCGCATCCGTGACAACCATGAGCAGGTGCAACTCGGCCGCGGCTACGACCATAATTATTGCCTGCCGCCGGCCGATGGCGTCCGCCTCGCCGCGCGGCTCGAAGCGCCGCAGAGCGGCCGCGTCTTCGAGCTTCTGACCGATCAGGTGGGGCTGCAGTTCTATTCCGGCAATTTCCTCGACGGCTCGACCAGCGGCAAGGGCGGGCGGCTGCATCGACAGTCCGACGCGCTGTGCCTCGAACCGCACGCCTGGCCAGATACGCCGAACCGGCCGGACTTTCCGTCGGCGCGGCTCGATCCGGGCCAGGTCTACCGGCGCACGATCGTCTACCGGTTCACTTCAACCTGACCACGCTCTCTCCTCATCCTGAGAAGCTTGCTTGGGCAAGCGTCTCGAAGGATGAGGCCCGGAAATGGATATCGGGGCCTCACGGCTCGAGACGCCGCGCATGGGGCGCGGCTCCTCACCTGAGGGTCGAGTGACGCAGTTGTTCTGATGGAGGCTCGAATGTCGACCAAGGATCCACAGATCGAAGACGTGCCGACACAGGTTGTCTCCGCCGAGCATTGTCACCTCGGCGAAGGCGCGACCTACGACGCCACGACCGACACCGCCTGGTGGTTCGACATTCTGGAGCGGCGGCTGTTCGAGTGTTCTGTCGAGAGCCGCGAAACGCGCGTTCACGCGCTGCCCAAAATGGCGAGCGCGCTGGCGCGGATCGACGCCGCCCGGCAGATCGTCTTTTGCGACGACGGCCTTTATGTTCGCGAGATCGCCAGCGGCCGCATGGAACTGTTCCTGCCGGTCGAGGCGGACAATCCGGTGACCCGTTGCAATGATGCGCGCGTCCACCCTTCGGGCACGTTCTGGCTCGGCACCATGGGGCGCAACGCAGAAGCCGCTGCCGGCGCAATCTATGCCCTGCATGGCGGGCAGCTCAAAAAGCTGTATCCCGACATCACCATCCCCAACGCGATCTGCTTCTCGGTAGCCGGTGATGCCGGTTATTTCGCCGACACGCGAAAGCTCGTCCTCAATCGCGTGCCGCTCGATCCGGCCACCGGTCTGCCGACCGGAGAACCCACGGCGATCGTCGAGGGCGAGCACGGCATGGACGGCGCCGTCGTGGATGCCGACGGGCTGATCTGGAACGCCCGTTTCGGTCTCGGCCGCATCGATGTCCGCGACGGCACCGGCCGCCTTTTGCGCTCGCTGCATGTGCCGGCAAAGCAGTCCACCTGTCCGGCCTTCGTCGGCCGCGATCTGTCCCGCCTCCTGGTCACCACGGCCTGGGAGCACATGGACGAAGCCGCGCGCGCCGCCGATCCGGAGCACGGCCGCACCTTCGTGCTGGACGTGAACGTGCGCGGCAAGCCAGAGCCGGACGTGAAGCTGGGTTAGTCTTGCTCCGGATATCGTCCGGGGCGGGCTCCGGCGCGCAGCGCCGTTTAGCGAGCGAGGCGCGATCGACAACCATCCGCACGCGTCATTGCGAGCCACCCGGTCCGGGCAAAGCGCGGCCGGATGACAGGCTCCGCGAAGCAATCCAGAATCTTTCCCCGGGCACTGGACTGCTTCGGGGCAAACGCCTCTCGCAGTGACGGCACAATGCCTTCGTGCGTGCATTGCGTCACGTTCGTCCAACTACGCGACGAGCAATCCCGCATATGCACCATGCGCAGATTGCCCGTCGTGCCATTCTGCCGCAGCTCCGTCGTTCCGATTATCAGAATCGTGCTTGACATTTCCATAAATCGGAAGCATGATCCACGCCATCCCGCGCTCGACCAAAGAGGGACGTTTCGGCCGATCGTCACGATACGTGGAGCGGGGATGCGATGGCCGCGACGGCGACGCGTATGCCCTCGGGCATGCGGACGAACGATGCCGACGCGGACGGCGAAATCGTGTGGTCCTGTCGCCCCGACGCTGGCGACAAGTCGCGCTGATGACCTGAGGCGCGATGATGGGGGCAAGAAAGCCCGGTCCCCAGGGAGATCACGTATAAGCTGTAAAACCGTCGCGCAGGGAATGCCGGATGATTGGCTGAACCTGTGGTAACTGCCGCCTGCTTTTTGTTTGCAGGCGGGCCATGGGTTGCGGCCAGCACCCGGCATTCCCTGCGCCCTCTTATCTGCGAGGGAGCAAGACGGACGCAAGACTCGGGCAGATCATGCCGCGGGAATGCGGAAACTTGGCTCAGACGATCCGTATCATTCTCGGCTGTATTGCCCGCGAAAGCGGCAATCCAGTATCCAGAGACGGCAGTGCGTGAGCGGATAGGCCGCGGCGTACTGGATCGCCGGTCAAGCCGGGCGATGACGTGAGAGGGAGCTGATATCATTCGCGTCTCTCCAACCGGCCGCGCCCTGCCAAGGATATTCTCATGCCCGCCTTCGCCACCACCGTCCTCGACTCCCTCCTGTTCCGCGATGCTTTTGGCACCGACGCGATGCGGCGGGTGTTTTCCGACAAGAGCCTGATCGCGCGTTATGCCGAGGTCGAGATTGCGCTGGCAAGGGCGGAAGCGCGCTGCGGCGTGATTCCGCCCAACGCGGCGCGCGCGATCGCGGAGCGTACCGACACGGCCTCACTCGACCTCGAGGCCTTGCGCCACGAGACCGACATCGTCGGCTATCCGATCTTGCCGCTGGTGCATCAGATCGCCCGGCAATGCGGCGAGGCAGGCCGCTATGTGCATTGGGGCGCGACCACCCAGGACATCATGGACACGGCGGTCGTGCTGCAGATGCGCGCGGGCCTCGCGCTTATCGAGAACGACATCGCATCGCTGCGCGACATCCTGGCCGATCTTGCGCGGCGACATCGCGACACGCCGATGGCGGGCCGCACCCATCTGCAACAGGCGCTGCCGGTCACTTTTGGCTACAAGGCCGCGATCTGGCTGTCGATGTTCGATCGCCACGCCGAACGTCTGCGAGAGCTCAAGCCGCGCGTGCTGGTTGGCCAGTTTGCCGGCGCCGCCGGCACGCTGGCCTCGCTAGGCGACAAGGGTTTTGATGTGCAGAAGGCGTTTTGCGAGGAACTCGGCCTCGGCGTCCCCGTGGCCGCCTGGCATGTCGCGCGCGACGGTCTTGCGGAGGCCGTCAATTTCCTCGCGTTGGTTGCCGGCTCGCTCGGCAAGATCGCACTCGACATCATGATCATGGCCTCGACCGAATTCGCTGAACTCTACGAGCCCTTCGTCAAGGGCCGCGGCGCCTCCTCGACCATGCCGCAGAAACGCAATCCGATCTCGTCCGAACTGATGCTCGCCGCGTCCAAGGCGGTGCGCCAGCACGCCGGCCTGATGCTCGATGCGATGGTGCAGGATTTTGAGCGCGCCACCGGCCCGTGGCATGCGGAATGGATGGCGATCCCGGAGAGTTTTGTGCTCACC
>Ga0070710_10000794_pt1 | contig 15155 bp, 12 predicted proteins | sample LARL52metaG_FD_65454 | JGI IMG/M metagenome (GOLD analysis project Ga0070710, IMG submission 65454) | Corn, switchgrass and miscanthus rhizosphere microbial communities from Kellogg Biological Station, Michigan, USA - LAR L5-2 metaG | ecosystem: Host-associated > Plants > Roots > Rhizosphere ... | reverse complement strand
CGGCCAACCTCCCGGAGGAACGGCTCCAGGACTTCCGGGACGCCACCTACTTCCCGATTCGCGAGTTCCTGGCCGGCGGCAACCCCTACGACCCGGCGGCGATGTTCGCGCACTGGCCGGTGCGCCAGAACTTCAACCTCTACCAGCCGTACCACCTCGTGCTGCACCTGCCGTTCGCGCTGCCCGACTACCGGATCGGCGCGGTCGCGTTCACGTTGGCCTCGTTGCTGTTGCTGGGGGTTCTGGCGCTGCTGGCGGCCCGGCGCGCGCGTCTGCCGCTCGTGCTCGGCACGGTGGTGATCGGGGCGTTGCTGGTGACGAGTCAGGTCGGCAAGGCGCAGCTGTACGTGGGGCAGGTCAACCCGTTGATCGCGGTCGGGGTCGCGGGTGCGTTGCTGGCGCGGTCGAGTCATCCGCGGGTGGCCGCGCTCGGGCTCGCGGTGGCGTGGTTGAAGCCGCAGTTCGGGTTGCCGCTGGCGGTTCTGCTGTTCGCGCGCGGGTCTCGCCGGGTGGCGCTCGGTGGCACGGCCATCGCGGCCATCGCGAGTCTGCCGGTGGTGGCGCTGCTGGTGTACCGCGGCGGAGGTGTCGGGCCGTTCCTGGACGTGATCGGCGCGAACCTCCAGTACGCGAGCGGCACGAGCTACGGTGCGGTCGATTCCATGACGGCGCAACGGGTGGATCTTGCCGCGGTGTTCTTCCGCGTCACGGACTGGTTGCCGCCGGCCGCCGAGCTGGTGGCGCTGGCCGGGGTGCTCTCGGTGACGGCGGTGCTCGCCAGGAAGCTCGACGGTGACCACGACAACCGGGCGATCGCGGACCTCCTCACGTGCGTCGGCGTGGTCGTGGCGATGGTGCACCAGCCGGGTGACGTGCTGATCGCCGTGCCCGCCATGGCCGCGCTGGGCGTCATCAGCTGGCGCCGCAGGAAGGAACAGGACTGGCGGTTCGCCGGTCTCGCCCTCGTAGCGCTCATGATCCCGTTCGCGCACCTGTACTTCCTGAACGTCACCGGCGTCTTCGGCCAACGGGCGGACGTGACGGTGGACGGGGTCGCGGTCGTCGTGGCGTGGGTGCTGTTGGTCGTCGCGGCCAGGAAACGCGCGTGACGAACCGGGTCGGCGAACGGGCCGTGCGCGGTTCGTTGTGGCTGTTCGCGGTCAACGTGGTCAGCAAGGGCTGTCAGGTCGCGGTCACGCTGGTGCTCGCGGCCCTGCTCACCGAGGACGGCCTGGGCACGGTCTCGCTCGTCGTGTCACTCGTCAACATCGGTCAGGTCGTGCAGTCCGCCGGGGTCTACGACGTGATCAGCCGGACCGGCCGCGATCCGCGCGTGCTCGCGGGCACCGTGCTGACGTTGAGCGCGGGCGGCGGGCTGGCGCTCACGGCGGTGCTCCTGCTCGCCGCGGAACCGCTCGGTGCCGAGCTGGGCGCACCGGTGGGGTTGCTGCGCATCGCCGCGCTCAGCCTGCCGTTCAGCGCGATCGGTGGCGTGCAGATGGCCCTGATGCACCGTGATCTCGACTTCCGCCGCCGGATGCTGCCCGACGCCGGCGGCATGGTGCTGGGCGCGCTGGTGACGACCACCTTGGCGGCACTGGGGTTCGGGCCGCTCTCGATGGCCGTCGGCCTGCTGTGCACCGCCGTCGCCCAGCCGGTGCTCGCGGTCGTGGCCGGCGTGCGGTTGCGGCCGGGCTGGGATCGCGGTGCCGCAACGGAAGCGCTGCGCTGGACGGCCGTGGTCGGGCCGGGAGCCGTCGTCGCGACCCTGCTGATCAACGTCGACTACCTCGCGATCGGGCGTGTGCTCGGGCCGTCCGCCGTGGGTGTGTACTCGCTCGCGTTCCGGATCGCCTGGATGCCGTACATCCTCGTCGCGGTCGTGCTGGGTGGCGTGCTGTTCCCGGTGTGCGCCGAGATGGTCCGCAGTGGACAGTCGGTGTCGGGCGCGGTGCTGCGGTTCACCAAGGCGACGCTGCTCGTCACCGGTTGCCTCTACACGGTCGCCGCGCTGCTCGCGGATCGCGTGGTGCTGTTCGGGCAGAGGTGGGCGCCCGCGGCGGTGGTGCTGGTCGCGTTGTGCGCCTACGGGTTCGGGCTCGGGCTGCTGCACACCTGGTACCAGGTCGTGCGGGCGGGCGGGCACGCGCGCTGGTACCTCGCCCTCGAAGTCGCCCACCTGATCGCCCTGCTCACCGCGCTGGCGCTGACCACCCGGCACGGCGTGCTCGCCGTCGCGGTCGCGCAGGCGGTGATCGTGTGGCTGCTCGTTCCGGTCACGTGGTGGGTGCTGGCGCGCCACGGGCTCGCGTTCCGCCTGCGGGAGCTGGGGCGCGCGGTGGCCGGGGTGGCCGGCGCCGGTGCGTGCTGCTGGCTCGCGGCCCGGCTGCTGCCCTCGGGCGGCGGGGTGGCCGGCGCGGTGTTCGCCGGTCTGGTGCTGCTCGGGGTGTACGCGGCGGTCGCGGTGCCGTTCAACCGCGAAGCCGTGCGGGAACTGCGCGGGAGTCTGTCGTGAAGGTCGTGCACGTGACGCAGCCGGTGGAGGCGGGCGTCGCCAAGGTGGTGCTGGATCTCGCCGTGGCGCAACGGAATCACGGCTGGTCGGTCGTCGTCGTGTGCCCTCCGAAGGGCTGGCTGCCCGATCGGCTCCGCGCGGAGGGCGTCGACGTGCGCGCGTGGCGGGCGACCCGTTCTCCCGGACCGCGGTCGCTGCTCGAAACGGTTCGGCTGCGGGCGTTGGTGCGCGAGCTGCGACCGGACGTGCTGCACCTGCACAGCTCGAAGGCCGGGCTGACGGGCAGGCTGGCGGTGCGCGGGCGGATCCCGACGATCTTCCAGCCGCACCTGTGGTCGTTCCGGTTGACGTCGGGGCTGCTGCAACGGGCGTGCACGGCCTGGGAGTCCTTCGCGTCGAGGTGGACGCACCAGCTGGTGTGCGTGAGCGACGACGAGCTCGCTTCCGGCCGGGCAGCGGGCGTCGACGCACCGGCCGAGGTGGTGTGCAACGGCGTCGACACCGTGCGGCTGCGGCCGGTGGACCGCCTGGAGGCACGCGCCCGGCTCGAGCTCGCCGATCGGCCGACCGCGGTGTGCGTGGGCAGGCTGGCTCCGCAGAAGGGCCAGGACCTGCTGCTCGCCGCCTGGCCCGCGGTGCTCGCCGCCGTACCGGACGCGCAACTCGTGCTGGTCGGTGATGGTCCAATGAGGACGGTCTGGTCGTGCGACGACCCGTCGGTCATCTGGTGGGGCCACAGCGACGACGTCGCGGACTTCTACGCGGCGGCGGACGTCGTCGTGCTGCCGTCACGTGCCGAGGGCATGGCGTTGGTGCCGCTGGAAGCCATGTCCTGCGAACGTTCCGTCGTCGCGTTCGACGTCGACGGCGTACGCCAGAGCGTCGGCGCTGCAGGGGCGGTTGTGGCACGAGGTGACGTCGCCGCGCTGGCCCGCGCGGCGACGGCACGGCTCGCGGACCCCGAGCTCGCTCAGGCCGAAGGGCGCACCGGACGCCGGCGCGCCGAGACGTTGTTCGACCGCGGCCGGGTGACCGACCAGATCACCACGCTCGTGGAGAAGCTCGTGGGAGAGGCAGGATGAGGATCGCTTTTCTGTTGACGCAAGACCGGGGTGGCCCGGTCGACGTCACCGTCCGGCTCGCCACCGCACTGCAGGCCTCCGGCGTCTCGGTTCGGGTGTTCGGCCCGAAGCCCGCCAGGGACGCGCATCTGCTCGACGGCCTGCACGAGGAGATCTCCGTACCGCGCAAGGGAGATCTCCGTGCCAGCCGTCAAGCCCGCGCGGCGTTGCGCGCGTGGCGTCCGGACGTCGTGCACGCGCAGGATCGCCGCAGCGGCCTGGTGTGCGCGGGACTCGGCGGTGACATCCGGGTCGTGCACACCTACCACGGCGTGCCCGACGACGTGACCGAACCGTGGTTCCGCGGCGCGCCACGGGCACCGCGGCCGTCCAGGTACACGATGACCGTCCTGGCCGCCGACGCCCTGGTCGCCCGCCGCGTCGACCGCACGGTGGTACCCGCGCCCGCGATGGGCCGGTTCCTCCGCGACCGGCTGCGCGTGCCCGCCCAGCGGGTGACGCACATCGACAACTGCGTCCCGATCGGTGACGCCGAACCGCCAACCGCGCCGGTGCGACGACTCCTGTTCGCCGGACTCCTGGTGGAACGCAAGGGTTTGCCGACACTTCTGGCGGCACTGCCCGGCGTCCTGCCCGCGGACGCGACGCTCACCGTGGCGGGCGACGGACCGTTGCGCGCGGAGTGCGAACGGCTCGCCACCGGTCTCCCGGTGGAGTTCCTCGGGTTCCGCGAGGACGTGCCCGAACTGCTGTGCAAGCACGACGCACTGGTGCTGCCGTCCACGATGGAGCAGCAGCCGCTCGTGGTCGCCGAGGCCATGGCGGCCGGGAAGCCCGTGGTCGCCACCGACACCGGCGGGGTCGCGGACATGCTCGACGTGCCGGGGGCCGCGCTGCGCCTCGCCGCGCCTGGAGACGTGGGGTCGCTGGCCGGGCAGCTGCAGGCGTTGTTCGCCGATCCGGATCCCGCGCACACCGGCCGGTTGCTGGCAGCACGGGCGCGTGAGCGGTTCAGCCCGGAGGTGTGCGCCCAGCGGCACGTGGAGCTGTACCGCGGCCTGCTCTGACCAGCGGACTCACCCAGTCGGCTTCGGCGTCGTGGTCGTCGTCGTGGGCTTGGTCGTGGTCGTCGTGGGCTTCGTCGTGGTCGTCGTGGGCTTCGTCGTCGTCGGCGGCACCACGGGCCCGGCCTTCGCCTTGATGAGCACCTTCGCGTCCGCACCGGTCAGCTCGAACGGCGCGACCACCGGTGTTCCCGCGATGTCCACCATGCCCGGCGGCGGTGTCACCTGCACCGCCGTCGACGTCGGGTTCACCACCACCCAGCCGTTGCTGAAACCTCGCGTCCACAGGCCGTTGGTCAGCCGGTTCGCCGCCTCGACCGCCTCGCCGAGCCCCGCCTCCTGGTACTGCGACCAGGCGGGCGTGCGGTAGTCGGGCGTCGCGCCGTTCCAGCAGGTGTGCGGGCTCGCCAGCAGTGCGGCGGTGGCGTACCCGACGCGCTCCTCGCGCGGCTCGGACGTGTGGGTGACGAGCAGCAGCCAGGACTCACCGAGGGCGGCCTGGCCGCGCAGTTCCTTCCACTCGTTGCCGCGGAACGTGAGCAGGTCGCCGGTGCCGCCGCCGTCGCGCAGGCCGAAGTTCTCCTCCATCGCGCCGTCGTAGCGCGAGTGCGCGGTCCACCGGCCGGGCCGCAGGTGCGACTCGGACACGTTGGGGATCAGCATCTTGCCGTTCTTCGCGAGCTGGTCGCCGACGACGCCGAGGAACGCGTCGAACCCGTCGCGCAGCACTCGGTCCGTGGCCTCGACGTCGGCGGTGCCCTTCAGCACCGCGGGCGAGTAGAACCCCAGCGAGCTGAAGTCGTTGTCCGCCAGCACACCGTCCCAGCCCTCGCGGACGACCTCGTCGACGACCGCGGTCGCCCAGGCCCGCTGGTACGTCTCGTTCCACACGGCCATCTGCCAGTGCTTCTCGTAGTCCTTCCACTCGATCCGCGCGCCCGCGGTGTCGACGGCGAACCAGTCCGGATTCGTCTTCTCGGCGGCGACGTAACCGAGCCCGGTCGGCAGGTACTTCGCGTCCACGCCGTTGTCGACCGTGCCCGGGTAGTTGCGGGTGCTGGCCAAGTCCTTGTACACCAGCACCTTCGCCCTGGGGTTCAGCTGGCGCAACCGGCGCAGCGCCGCCGTCTCCCACGCGTTGAGCACCACGAGGCTGTAGTGCTCAGCGGCGAACTTCAGCTGCAGCGCCGAGGGCTTCCCGCCGATGCCGTACCACCACGCGCACGGGGCGAGCGCCTTCGGCTGGGGCGCGCTGACGATCGACGGCTCGGTGGGCCCGAGGCTCTCCTGGGCCGCCTTCTCCGCGACCGGCACGAAGGTGCACGCCGCCGTGAACGACAGCAGCGCCACCGCGAGCACGCGGGTCGTCAGCGATTCCTTCGGCGACACAGCTCTCCCACCGTCAACAGCACGATTTTGACGTCCAGCCACAGCGACCAGTTCGCGATGTAGTAGTTGTCGTATCGAGATCTGTCCACGATCGAGGTGTCGCCTCTCAATCCGTGCACCTGCGCGAGGCCGGTCAAACCGGTGGGGACCCGGTGGCGCGCCCAGTATAGTTCGTGGATCGCCGAGAACTGGCGAACGAAACCCGGCCTTTCCGGTCGCGGTCCGACAATGCACATGTCGCCGCGCAGAATGTTCCACAGCTGCGGCAGCTCGTCGAGCGACGTGTGGCGCAGGATCCGGCCGACCGGGCCGACCCGCGAGTCGCCCTCCACCGACCAGCGCACGTCCGAGTCGTCCACGCCGGTCTGCCGCACGCTGCGGAGCTTGTAGATCACGAACTTGCGGTCGTCCATGCCCACGCGGACCTGCCTGAAGATGATCGGCCGGCCGCTCTCGAACAGCACCGCCAGCGCGCACAGCGCGATCACCGGCGACAGCACCACGAGCGCGAGAGCGGCGAGCGAGCGCTCCACCAGGCGCTTGACGTGCCAGGTCGGCCGGTTCGTCGGCGCGGTGCTCAGGCGCAGCAACGGGTAGCTGCGCAGTCGTTCCACGTCGGGGCCGTCCTGGTGCAGCTCGAACATCCGCGGCACCACGAGCGTCGAGCAGCCGCGCCGGTGCGCCGTGACGGCCGCGTCGACCAACGGCGAGTCGCGGGCGTGCGAGAAGGCGACGACCACGGTGCCGACGCCGAGCCGGTCGATGGCCGTGGCCAGGTCCTCCTGCAGCAGGGCGACCGGCAGCTTGCGGTCACCGGGCGGTTCCGGGTCGATGAACCCCACCGGGCGCAGGCCGTACTCGGGGTGGCGCAGCATGACCTCGGCGAGGTCCGCGCCGACCTCACCGGCTCCGATGACGATCGTCCGGTCGCAGCGGCCGAACCGGCGGCGGCACCACCGGCCGAACGCGAACACCGCCGCCCGCGCCGGTTCGCCGACCACGACGAAACCCACGACTCCGTTCTTGAGCTGCAGCAACACGTCCGGCGACCAGCCGAGGGCCAGCACCGCGGCGCCCACCGCGGAGACCGCGATCGCCGTCGTGGCGAGCGAGCGCGGCAGCTCCTGCAACCACGACAGCCACAGCCGCCGGCGGTAGATCCGCCCGGACGCGCGGACCCCGAGCAGGGCGCAGGCGAGCACGAACGCCCACCCTCCGCTCAGTCCCGCGTACGACGCCATCGCGGCCAGGGCGAGCACGTCCACCCCGACGAGGAGGACCGCCACCCCGTTGACCCGGCTCAGCAGACCGCGCGGCCGCGGGTCGTCACGCACCGGCGCCAGCGGCGCGGTGAGCTCTCCGGCGAACCACTCTTCCAGGGGAAGGCCCACGCTCGTCTCCACCTCAGCACCACGTCCCATTCGAGATCACCCGATCGAGTTCATCTGGCAGGAAAATGTCCCGAGAATGACGGCAGCGAGCCCCGTCGTCACCCGTTCGAGGAACATTCGTACCCCTTTCGAATTACATCCAGAATCGGTCGGGCGCTCCGCTCCCCCGCCGCAGAGCGAAAACCAGCCAGGGGGTGCTCCGAATTTACGGGCGGGCGTGCGAATAATTCTCGCCGCCGCTCTGATGCCCGATGAAATGGGGGCTCCATGACACTCGACGGACGCGAGTCCGAGGCCTCGCCGACGGCAGGTTCGAGACCCGCCACGGCACTCGCAACGCCGGTGCGGGGGCGGGCGCACGTGGTGCTCCCCGCCTACAACGAGGCCGCCGCGCTGCCGTCGCTGCTGCGCCGGATCGCCGAGGTCGCCCGCACCGAACAGGTCACCGCCTGGGTCGTCGACGACGGATCGTCCGACGGCACGGGCGAGGTCGTGACCGGCGTGCCCGGTCTGGACGTCCGGCTGGTGCGCCACCCGGTGAACCTCGGCCTGGGCCAGGCCGTCCAAACCGGACTGCGGGCCGCGCTGGCCGACGCCGCGGAGGACGACTTCGTGGTCGTGATGGACGCCGACGACACCCACGACCCCGCGCTGATCACCAGGCTGGGCAACGAGATCCTGTCCGGCGCCGACGTCGTGATCTGCTCGCGGTTCGTCACCGGAGGCGACGACCGGACGGCCCCGCTGTTCCGCCGGATGCTCTCGCGCAGTGCGGCCGTGCTGTTCCGCCGCGTCCTCGGCCTGGTCGACGTGCACGACTTCACCAGCGGCTTCCGCGCCTACCGGATCAGCCTGCTCGCCCGCGCCAGCACGCACTGGGGCGAACGGCTCGTCGAGGAACGCGGTTTCGCCTGCATGGTCGAGCTGCTGCTGAAGCTGCGGCACTGCCACCCGGTGATCACCGAGGTGCCGCTGGAGCTGCGTTACGACCGCAAGCAGGGCCCGAGCAAGCTGAAGCTGCGTCGCACGATCGTGCAGTACGTCCGGCTGCTGGCCCGCGACCGGCTCACCCCCGCGCCGTACCGGGAGCTGTGATGACGACGGACGTCACGGTGATCGGCGGTGGCATCTGCGGCCTCGCCGTCGCGCACCGCCTCGCCCGCGCGGGCACCGCCGTGACGCTGGTGGAGGGCACCGGCCAGCTCGGCGGGCTCGGCACGTTCTTCCCGTGGCGCGACCGGTGGGTGGAGCGCTTCTACCACTGCGTCATGCCCACCGACGAGCACCTGCTGCCGTTGCTGGAAGAGCTCGGGCTGCGCGACGACGTCCGCTGGGAGCGCACCAGCATGGGCATGATCGTCGACGGCCGCCACTACCCGTTCAACTCAGCGCTGGACCTGTTGCGGTTCACCGCGCTGGGCCTGCCCGACCGCATCCGGTTCGGTGCGGTGTCGGTGCTGCTGCGCCGGTTGGGCAAGGGCAAGGACCTCGACAACCTGCGCACCGAGGACTGGTTGCGCGGCCTGTACGGCGACGAGGTGTGGCGCGACCTGTTCGCCCCGCTGTTCGGGTCGAAGTTCGGTGCGGCGTTCGGTGACGTGCCCGCGCTGTACCTGTGGCAGCGGCTGGGCCGGGAACGCAACGTCGCCGTGCGCGGCTACCCGCGCGGCGGCTACAAGTCGATCATCGACGCGCTGAGCCGCTCGATCGAGTCGCACGGCGGTGTCGTGCGCACGTCCGCGCCGGTGCGCGCGCTGCGGGTGGCCGGCGGACGGGCCGAGGTCGAGCTGGACGGCGGCGAGACGATCACGTCCGGCCGGGTCGTGTCCACGCTGCCGCTGCCGGCGCTGCGCCAGGTCGCCGACGCCGGCCTGGCACCGCTGCTGCCCGAGGTCGACCTGCGCTACCAGGGCGTCGTCAACGCGCTGTTCGTGCTGCGCCGGCCCTTGTCGGGCCACTACTGGACGCCGGTGCTGCGCTCCGGCACCGAGTTCGACGGCGTGGTCGAGATGTCACCGCTGACCGGCCCGGTCGACGGACGGCACCTCGCGTACGTCATGCGCTACACCGACCGCGGCTCCGCGCTGTTCCAAGAGGACACTCGCGAGATCGCGGCCAGGTGGACCGCACAGCTGAAGACGCTGCACGGCCTGGCCGCCGAGGACGTCGAGGAGGTGCACGTGTTCCGCGCACCGTTCGTGGAACCCGTGTACCCGTTGGGTTACCTCGCCCGACGCCCGCCGGTGGAGGTGGCGGGCACGCCGTTGCTGCTCGCCACCACCGCCCACGTCTACCCCTCGGTCACGAGCTGGAACTCGAGCGTCGGGCTGGCGAACCGGGTGTCGGACATCATCGCCCGCACCGCGGTCTCGATGAGCCCGGACGACGAACCGGTGCCGTAGGGCGACGGAATGCCCGCCAGCCGGGTGCGGTGCCCGCTCACGTCGTCCAGCCACCTGAGCACCTCGGCCCGCACCCGCGGCCCCGGCGGCACCAGCGTGCCGAACGTGCCCTCGATCTCCGGCCGTTCGGTGCTGCGGCGGACCACCACGACGGGCCGTTTGAGCACGCTGACCTCCTCCTGCACACCGCCGGAGTCGGACACGAGCACGGCGGCCCACCTGGCCAGCGAGAGGAAGTCCGGGTACGACTGGGGTTCGATCACCCGCAGCCGGTCGAGCAGCCGTGCCAGCCCGAAGGCCGCGACCTGCTTCGCGGTGCGCGGGTGCAGCGGCAGCACGACCGGCAGGGGCAGCCGGACGAGCTCGCCGAGGATGGTTTCCAGGTTCTCGCGGCAGTCCACGTTCTCCGGCCGGTGCACGGTGGCGAGCACGTAGGAGTCGGGCGTCAGGCCGAGCGACGAGATCAGCCTCAGCGACTCCGGCGCGCCCGGCAGCGCTTCCTCCAGTGCGCCCACGACGGTGTTGCCGGTGACCGTGATCCGGTCCGCGGCGATGCCTTCCGCCAGGAGGTTGGCGCGGTTGACCGAGGTCGGCGCGCAGCAGAGGTCGGCGAGGTGGTCGATGGCGACCCGGTTGTGCTCCTCCGGCATCGCGCGGTCGTAGCTGCGCAGTCCGGCCTCCACGTGCACCAGCGGCACGTCGTTCGCGTTGGCGGCCAGCGCACCGGCGAGCGCGGAGGTGGTGTCTCCCTGCACGATCACCACATCGGGTGGTTCTGCCGCGAAGTGCGCGTCCAGTGCCGCGACGGCGTTGCCCAGCTGGCTGCCCCTGCTCCGCGCGCCGCCCAGCCCCAGCTCCACGAAGCTGCCGGGTTCCGCGATGTCCTGGCGGATGCGCGAGTACATCGAGCTGTCGTAGTGCTGTCCTGTGTAGACGACCGCGGCGTCGTCGCCGAACCGCCGGATGAGCGGGGCGAGCTTGATCAGTTCCGGCCGGGTACCGCACACCATGGTGATGACGCCTCTTCTCACCGGCCGCACACTAGTTCGCGACCCAACGCATCCTCCCGCGCGTCAGTCGATCGAGTGAGACGCCCGGGTTTTGACACGACAAAACCGTTGTGACGTCACTAATGTGCGGCGGTGTTCAAAAGACCCGTCGCAGTGGTGGTCGCCGCGATCACCGCTGCCGCACTCACCGCGTCCTCACACGCCGCCGAGCCCGCGCTGCCCGATCTGAGGATGGCGCCGGTGGGCTGCGCCGGCGGATATGACGGCGACGCAAGCAAATGCGACTCCTGGGACGTCTGCATGGTCACCGACCCGTCCGCACCGGGTGGCCCGTGCGTCGATGGAGGCGACATCAAGGCCGTACGCCTGAGGTTCACCACATCGGTGGACAACATCGGCGACGGGCCGTTCCTCGTGCAGGCTCACCGCGACAGCACCGCCCAGCCGAAGATGGCCGTCCGGCAGGCCATCCAGTCCAGTGTGGACGGACCGATCCCGATGACGTTCGGCGAGGCCCAGCACCGCACCTCGTCCTGGGCGTACTACGAGCCGGCGGCTGCGCACGAGCACTGGCACCTGATGAACTTCGAGTACTTCCAGCTGCGCACCCCGGCGGGCGACACGGTCGTGACCGACCGCAAGAACGGCTTCTGCCTCGGCGACCGCTACGTCAACGCCGACGCGGACGGCCTGGCCCACCGCCCCGGCGGTCGCGGCACCCCCACCGGCGAGCTGGCGTACAAGCTCGACGGCCACAAGTGCGAGCACCACAACCCGGAAGCGCTGGACGTGTTCTTCGGGATCTCCGTCGGCATGGGCGACGACTACAAGTACAAGGTCGAGTTCCAGTGGCTCGACATCACCAAGGTCGCCTCCGGCACCTACGACGTGGTCACCGTCGCCAACCCGGACCGCGTGCTGCTGGAGAAGAACTACGACAACAACGCGTCGTCGATGGCCGTCTCGATCAAGTGGCCGGGCGGTGCTTCGCACGCGCCGGCGCGGATCACCAAGCCGCCCGTGGTGAAGCTGCTGCGCGGCTGCCCCGGCAAGATCCGCTGCGCCGACGAACCGTGACACCGGGCTCAACCGCCAGAATCGGCTGATGCCCTATGTGATCGGTGGCCGTCCGCTCGCCGACCGGCTCGTCGCGGAGATGCCCGCGTTCGTGCGCCGGGTCCTCGACGAGCTGCTGCAACGCGTGCCCGAGTACCGGCAACTGCCCGCGGAGGAGTTGTCCGGTGACATCGCCCGGGTCACCGAGCAGGCGCTGCGGACGTTCGCCGTCGTGCTCGGCACAGGCGCCCTGCCGTCCGCGGACGAGCTGCGGTTCCTGCGCGAGTCGGCGACGCAGCGCGCGGAGGAGGGCGTGCCGATCGACGTGGTGCTGACCGCGTACCACGTGGGCATCCAGGTCGTGTGGGAAGCGCTGGTGCCGGTCGCGCGGCCGGAGGAGGTCTCGGACGTCCTCGCGCTGAACGCCTTGGCCCTGCGGTACCTGCAACTCGTGACGCCCGCGGTGAGCGCGGGCTATCTCGACGAGCGGCAGACGATGTTCGACGACGAGCGGTCCGCGCGGCACGCGTTGCTGACGGGGTTGCTCGACGGGTCGGTCACCGCGTCCGGGCCCTACGTGGTCCTGGCGCTGCACGTGCCACCGCATCCCGACGAGCTGCTGACCGAGGTCGACGCGGCGATCGCCGGGCGCAGGAAGCTGCGCCGGTTGCGGACCGAGCTGGAGCGGCACAGCCGGGAGCCGGTGCTGTCGTCGCTCGGCGTGGACGGCGGTCTCGCGTTGCTGCCGGGCGAGGACCCGCCGCTCGACCGGATCGTGGCGGACGTGACGCGTGCCGCGGGTGTGCCGCTGACGGTGGCGGCGGTCGCGGCCCCTCCCTCCGGGGTCGCGGGCGCAGCCAAGCTCGCCCGCGAGGTGCTGGCCGTGGCGCTGCGGTCGGGTCCTGGCCTGTACCGGCTGACCGACGTGCTGCTGGAGTACCAGCTGTCCCGTCCGAGCGCGGCGCTCGGACCGCTGGCCGCGATCGTGGCGCCGCTGACGGACGAACTGGTGCAGACGCTGGAGGTCTACCTCCGGCGCGGGTCACGGCGGCCGGCGGCGTCGGAGCTGCACGTGCACCCCAACACCGTCGACTACCGGTTGCGGCGGGTGGCGGAGCTGACCGGCCTGGACCCGACGCGGATCGAGCAGGTCACCCTGCTGACGGCCGCCCTTGCCGCGCGGCGTTCGCGACCGTAGCGCCGAAAGCCGCCATGCCCGCGGTGTTCGGGTGCAACGGCGCCGCGAGCGTGGTCGGGACCAGTCCCTCCAGATAACGATCGGCGGGTGCCGCGCAGATGTCGTGCCCCACCGTCACCGCGGCGAAGTCCACGAACGTCGCACCCCGCGCGGTCGCCTCCGACCTGGCCGCCGCACTGATCTTGTCCAGCACGCTCTGCAGGTAGTCGCCGTCCCGCCCCCACACCGGCTGGCTCGGGTGGCAGCCGCCCGGCCTGATGTACGTGCCGTACCCCGTGACCAGCAGCTTCGCGTGCGGTGAGCGGCGTTTGATCTCGTCCAGCGCGGCACCCAGCTCCGGTGCCCACGCGTCGACGGCCTTGGCGAGCTGATCCTCACCGCCCGCGGTATAGCGGTCCCGGCACGAGACGCCCGCCGGCTCCGGCAGGAGGTTGACGCAGCTCAGCGCGGCCTGGAACAGGCCGACGTCGTTCGCGCCGATGGTCAGCGACACGAGGTCGGTGGACGGCTTGAGCGCGTCCAGCTGCGGTGCCACGAAGCCGAACTGGCGGCCCGCCAGGTGGTCGGTCTCGGCACCGGAACAGGTGGCGTCGGTGAGCCGCGCCTGCAGCAGACCAGCCGCCACCTGCGGGTAGTCGTGATCCGAGCGCAGGCACCACAGCGCTGGATCCGGGTTCGGCACCAGCGGACCCGCCGCGGCCGAGTCGCCCAGCGCCACGTACTCGAGTGTGTCCGCCTGCGCGGGACTTGTGCCGGCGACCAATGCCGCGAGCACCGCCAACCCGGCCACGATTCGCATCCCGAACCTCCAACGTCGCTGTCAGGTCTGCTCATCGTGGTGGCTCAGGTCACCCCCGCGCGTTGGACGTTGCCCAGAGTCAGCCGGTCGGGTTTGTCACCGATCACAATGGGTCCGTGACTCCTGGGGATCTTCTCGCGCTGGCCGCGCAGTCGTGCGTGGACGCCGCGAAGCTGTTGCACGAGCTTCGGGTCGACGTTGCCGCGAAAGGCCCGTTCGACCAGGTCAGCACCGCGGACCTGGAGATCGAGGCGTTCCTGCGGACCAGCCTGACCGGCGGCGCTCCCGGCTCGGCGGTGGTCGGCGAGGAGCTCGGCGCCGCGTCGGCACCGATCACCTGGTACGTCGACCCGATCGACGGCACCCGCAACTTCGTGCGCGGCATCCCGCTGTCGTGCCTCTCGGTCGCCGCGGCAGTGGACGGCGTGCCGGTGGCGGGCTGCGTGCTGGACCCGTTCCGCGACGAGCTGTTCACCGCAGCCGTCGACGTGCCCTTCGCCGTCCGCTCGACCGGCCTGACGATCACACCCGGCACCAGCCCGCGCCCGCTCGTGCTGACCGACATCCCGATGCCCGGCAGCCCGTACCGGGGTGAGCTGGAGCTGCTGGGCTCGTTGATGGAGGTGGCGGACGTGCGCCGCGTCTACTCGACGGCCCTCTCGCTCGCCTGGGTCGCGGCCGGCAGAGCGGACGCGGCGGCGAACCTCGGCATCCACCCGTGGGACGTCGCGGCCGGCGCGGTGCTGGTCCGCGAGGCAGGCGGCGTGTACCGCGAGATCGGCCGGGACGGGTTCGCGGCCGGCCGAGGTGAGATCGTCGACTGGCTTCACGATCGACTGGAGGACATCGTCACGTGATCGATCTCAGCGGCAAGGTCGTGCTCGTCACCGGAGCCGGCGGCACCATCGGCAACGGCATCGCCCACCGGTTCTCGGACGCGGGCGCACTTGTCCTGCGCCACAACGGTGTTGAGGACGGCGATCTCCGCACGTCGGCCCAACGCGTGGTCGAGGAGGCCTACGCCCGCCACGACAGGCTCGACGCGGTCGTCAACAACGCGGGCGTGCAGCCCGTGGAACCGTTGCCGGACATGACGGTCTCGCAATGGCAGTCCGTTGTGGACATCAACCTGACGGCCCCGTTCGCCGTCACCCAGGCGGCCGCTTCGTTCCTTCCCGCAGGCGGTTCGGTCACGCACATCGCGTCGATCGAGGGCTCGCACCCGGCACCGGGCCACGCCCACTACGCC
>Ga0070710_10000791_pt1 | contig 15162 bp, 10 predicted proteins | sample LARL52metaG_FD_65454 | JGI IMG/M metagenome (GOLD analysis project Ga0070710, IMG submission 65454) | Corn, switchgrass and miscanthus rhizosphere microbial communities from Kellogg Biological Station, Michigan, USA - LAR L5-2 metaG | ecosystem: Host-associated > Plants > Roots > Rhizosphere ... | reverse complement strand
AAGATATTGCTGGCGCTCCGCCACCAGCTTCTTAGGTCCCTGCGGCGATCGGTCTTCTCGGATCTCGAACACTGCAACCCCTGAACAACTCAGGTGTTGCAACGATCCCTAGAACCCAAGGGTCCACGTGATCCCGGGGCTTTCTACGGTTCAGGGAGCTTGTTGTTCAACGGCTCGTCCACGTCCACTTTGGACACGCCAGGGATGAGGCGCGCGTCTTCCACCTTGTCCACCGGCATCTCGGCCCGCAGGTAGCCGATTCTGGGATCCCGCGACTCGACGGTCGCGCCCAGCTTCGTCAGTGCCTGCTCGACCTCCTCGCCACGTCCCGGCTGCACGGAGATCATCAGTGGCACGGTGAGGTGGCCGTCGCGTTTCGCCTGCTCGATCCGGAGCTCGTCCGGTTTTGCTGAAGCCACGGCCGGGACCTCCGCGTACGGCACGGTTGAGGTCCTGTTCGTACCACAGCTGCCGAGAGCCAGCGCGCAGAACGCGACGGCGAGCGGTCTTCTCATGCGCCTAGGACGGAACGGCCTCGGCGAGCGGTTGCATCTTCGTCTCCGGCACGGTGAGCATCATCACGACCACCCCGCCGACCACCACGACACCGATGACCGCGAACGTCACCGGCAGCCCCAGCCGCGGCCACAGGATCGCGCCGAACAGTACCGGCACGAACCCGGCCCCGATCCGGCTGATCGTCGAGGCCCAGCCGAACCCGCTGGCCCGCAGTCGCGTCGGGTACAGCTCGGGCGCGAACGCGTACAGCGCGGGGATCGCGATCTGGATCAGCATCCCGTAGAGCGTGATCCACGCCTTCGCGGCCGCGCCGACGTCGATCTGCACCGCGAACATGACCAGGGCGACCGACGCGAGCGGCGCCGTCACCGCGATGACCCACTTGCGGCCGAACACGTCCACGAGCCAGGCGCTGATCAGCGCGCTCACCACGCCCACCGCCACGGTCCCCGTCGTGACCATGAACGCCGCGTACGTCCCGTACCCCTGCGCCTTGAGGATGCTCGGCAGCCACGTGACGGCGCCGTAGTACAGCAGGAACACGGCGAGGAACATCAGCCACATCGCGCCCGTGCGCCGCGGGTCGAACCGCCAGATGTCCTTGAGCTGCGTGAACATCGCCTTGGGGGAGAGGCGTTGCACCTGCTGCGGTTCGGGGAGCCGCCACTCCTGCGGCGGTTCGCCGGTCTTCGCGACCAGGTCGTCGATGACCTTCCTGGCCTCGTCCGGACGCCCTTTCGCGACGAGGAACATCGGCGACTCGGGGATGCCCCGCCGGACCCAGAACAGCAGCAACGCGGGCAGCACCATCGTGAGCATGAGGAACCGCCAGCTGCCCAGGCCGGCCAGGTAGGCCGCGGTGAGCCCGCACAGCGTGGCGCCCAGCGGCCAGAACCCGTCCATCGCCGCCAGCACCCGGCCGCGCACCCTGGCCGGCGTGAACTCGCCGACCAGCGCGAAGTCCACCGGAATGCACCCGCCCAGCCCCACTCCGGCGAGGAACCGGAACGCGCAGAACGTCACGAAGTCCGGCGCCGCGGCACCGGCCACGGTGAAGATCGAGAACATCAGGATCGTGAGGCTGAACGCCTTCTTGCGCCCGATGGTGTCCGCGATCGCACCCCACGCGAACGCCCCCACGGCCATGCCGATCAGGTTCGCCGTGCCGACCCACCCGCGTTCACCGAGACTCAGCCCCCACTCGGCGCTGACCAGCGGAATCAGGAACGCGTTGAGCGTGACGTCCCACGCGTCGAACAGGAACCCGAGCCCGCCGATGACGAAGATGGTGCCCTGCGCGCGCCACCGCCACGGCAGGCTTTGGACGACCTGGTCCCCAGTTCTCATGCACTCAGTGTCGCGGATGCCTCACGGATCGTCGCGGCCAGAAGTCCGGGGTTCGCGCGGTGCGCCACGTGCCCTTCGCCCTTGAGCGTCACGAACGTGCCCCCGGTGTCCCGCACGAGCTCCCGCGCGGCCGGCCCGAAGATGCGGTCGGTGCGCTCGCCCACGATGACCGTGAGCGGGACCTGCAGCTTCGGCGGCTGGTAGCGGTAGGCGTCGATCTCCTTCAGCTCCTCGAACGTCGTGTCGAGCAGGTCCTGCGCCTCGAGCCACCGCTGCGGGTTGGTGTCGCGGAACGGGTGCTCGCCGGAGATCTCGGTGACGATGATCTCCAGCGCCCGGTCCCGGTCACCGGCGCGCAGGGCCTGCCCGAACCTGCCGATCGCGGCGCTGTCCAGGCGCAACGGCGGGTCGTACAGCACGAGCGCCTTGAGGTCGTCCCGCTCCTGGGCGGTCAGCAAGGCGATGAGGCCGCCGTAGCTGTGCCCGATGAGCGTCGGGCTCGTGTGCCGGTCCAGGACCGCGTGCAGGTCGTCGACCTCGGTGCGCAGGCTGTAGTCGTCGGGCAGCGGGACCCCGCCGCGCCCGCGCCGTTGCGGTACTTCAGCGGGTTCCAGCAGCGCCCTGACCTGGTCCCAGTCCGCCGCGACGTTCTGTCCACCGTGCACGATCACGTTCATGTCATCGACCGTACGGATCGACGCAAGTGACAAAGAGCGATCTACCTGGGCCCCGCAAACGCTTGCTCCCGCTGTGCCCCGTCCGCGCTCTCGCCGAACACCCGCGCGTCCGTGTGCTGGTCGCTGGTGGGCTGCGGCCTCTTGGTCCCGGTGACAGCCCGCGTCCTGACCTGCGGCAACGCGGCGTTGTGGTGTCGCTGCAACCAGTCGACGAGATGCTCGCGGACCAGGCACCGCAGGTCCCACAACTTCCCGGCGTCGGCCGCGCTGACCAGCGCCCTGACCCGCACGAAACCCTGCGTGGCCGCCGTCACCTGCAACACGGACACCCGCCCGTCCCACAGGTCGTTGCCCTCCAACATGGACCGCATCTCCTGCCGCATGGCCTCCGCCGGCACGGTCCAGTCCAGATCGAGCTCCACGGTCCCCAGCAACGCCGACTGCGTGCGCGTCCAGTTCTCGAAGGGGGTCTTGAGGAAGTACGAGGTGGGCAGCACGAGCCGCCGGTCGTCCCACAGGTGCAGAACCACGTACGTCAGCGTGATGTCCTCAACACGTCCCCACTCACCTTCGACCACCACGACGTCATCGAGCCGCACCGCGTCGCTGAACGCGATCTGCAGCCCCGAGATCAGGTTGCCCAGCAAGGACTGCGCGGAGAACGCCGCCACCGCACCGATGACCGCCGCGGACGCCAGCACGGTCGACCCGACCGCCCGCGCACCGGGGAACGTCATCAGGATCGCGCCGACCGCCAGCACCCCGATGACCACCAGCACCAGCCGCCTGACCAGCGTGATCTGCGTGTGGACGCGCCGCGCGTGCCGGTTGTCCGTGACGTCGGTCCTGATGCGCGACAGCGAGATGTCCACCATCGTGCTGATGAACGCCGACAGCAGCCACGCCCCGGCCAGGATCAGTGCGATGCCCAGCACGTGCAGGGTGATCGGGGCGTCCATCGGGTAGACGCTGAGGCTTGTCTGCGTGGCCAGCAACGCCCCGAACAGCTGACCGGGGCGGTACATCTTGCCGCTGTGGGTGAAGCGGCGGACCAGGCGGTGAACTACTTCCACCGCCAGGAGCGCGAAGGCGATCGAGCAGCCGAGCACCACGAACAGCACGTTGTTCCTCCTCCCGTAACGGGTTCGGATACCCGGTGTCTGGGGAGTGGAACACCATGAGCCCGCTCACGAAACGGGCAGCACGGGCTCGAACAGCCAACGCGTGAGCAGATCGCGGTGCCCAGCCAGCGACAGGAAGTCCTCGGTGGTCACCACGCCGTGCCGGTTCCGCGCACACCACTCCCGCAGCAGCGCGAAGAACGAGTCGTCGCCCATCGCGCGCCGCAACGCGTGCAACGTGAGGGCTCCGCGCTTGTAGACCCGGTCGTCGAACCAGTCGGCCCGGCCTGGCCGCCCGATCACCAGGTTCTGCGGCAACCGCGTGAGCAGATCCCGCGCCGCCGCGGCACAGGCGTCCGCGGAACGACCGCCGGAGGCCTCCGACCACAGCCACTCCGAGTAGCACGCGAAGCCCTCGTTGAGCCAGATGTGCTCCCACGCCGCGACGCCGACGGAGTTGCCGAACCACTGGTGCGCCAGTTCGTGCGCCACCAGGCGTTCGGAACCCCGGTGGCCGTCGACGTGGTTGGCTCCGAACGTCGACAGCCCCTGGGCCTCGACCGGGACGTCCAGCTCGTCGTCGGTCACCACGACCGAGTAGCGGGCGAACGGGTAGGGGCCGAAGAGCGACGAGAACAGCGAGATCATCTGGTTCTGCCGGGCGAAGTCGTGCGCCACGAGCTTGCGCAGCCGTGCGGGCGCCCAGACGCCCGGCAGCGCCTCGACGTACTGGCCGATCTGGACGGTCGCCAGGTAGGTGGCCATCGGGGCGGCCATCGAGTAGGTCCACCGCGTCGTGCTGCCGGACACCTTGCCGTCGACGAGAACCCCGTTGCACACCACGGTGTAGGGCGACGGCGCGATCACGTCGAGCAGGTAGGAGGCCTTCGACGAGGGCTCGTCCAGGCACGGGAACCAGGACGGCGCGCCGATCGGCTGCGAGGCGACGATCGCACCGTCGGTGAGCTGGTCCCAGCCGAGGTCGCCCCACTCCGGCGTGGACACCGGTACCGGCGTGCCGGAGTAGCGGACCTCGACCGAGAAGGAGCCACGCACGGCCGCGCGGACGTTCAGCACGCCGCCCGCGTGCGCATAGCGGGCGGGCTTGCCGTTCACCAGCACCTTCGACACCCGCAAGGGGCCGAAGGACAAGGAGAACGACGACAACGAAACGCACGAAGCCTGCAGCACCGCACGTCCCGAGAGACGTGCGGAGTGCGGCTTGTAGTCAAGCTCTAATGCGTAGTGGTGTACCGAGAAGCTCATGTCCACGCGGAGATCGGGTTGCCCAGCCAACGGGTTCCCGACGGTACATCCTCTCCGCGCATCACCAGCGAGGCGGGTCCGATCGTGGTGTCGGAACCGACGGACGCGCCCGGCAGGACGATGCCGTGCGGGCCCAGGGTGGCGCCGGAGCCGAGAACCACGCGGTCCATGCGCAGGATGCGGTCGTGGAACAGGTGCGTCTGGACGACGCAGCCGCGGTTGACGGAAGCGCCGGCGCCCAGCGTCACCAGGTCGGCCTCGGGCAGCCAGTACGACTCGCACCACACGCCGCGGCCGACCGAAGCGCCCAGCGCGCGCAGCCAGAGGTTCATGATCGGCGTGCCGCCGGAGAACCCGACGAGCCACGGCACCGCGAGCACCTCGACGAACGTGTCCGCCAGCTCGTTGCGCCACACGAACGCCGACCACAGCGGGTACTCACGCACCTTGAAGCGGCCCACGAGCACCCACTTGGCGATCACGGCGACCAGGCAGGCGGCGACACCGGCGCCCAGCAGCACGACGCCGGACCACCAGAGCCCGAACTCCTTCAAGGCGAACAGCACGAGCACGACCAGCGCGACGTTCAGCATCACCGGGACGAACCGGCAGAGCTCCACCAGCGCCCGCGCCCACATCAGGTGCCGCGGCGGATCGAACGTGCGCGACTGGTCGGACACCTCGGCGGCTCGCGGCAGCTTCATCGGCGGCATGCCCAGGTAGGACGACCCGGCCTTGGCGCGCTTGGGGGCAGCGGACAGCACGCCGACGAGCCCACCCTTCGGCACGGTGCGGCCGGGTGCGGTCATGCCGGAGTTGCCCAGGAACGCGCGCTTGCCCACGCGGGCCGTGGCGATGCGCAGCCAGCCGCCGCCGAGCTCGTAGGACGCGACCATCGTGTCGTCGGCCAGGAAAGCGCCGTCTCCCACGCGGGTCATCTTCGGCAGAGCGACCACAGTGGACGCTTCGACGCGACGGCCGACCTTCATGCCGAGCAGGCGCAGCCAGACCGGCGTGAACAGCGAGGCGTACAGCGGGAACAGGGCCGAACGCGCGTTGTTCATCAGGCGTTCGGTCGTCCACGCCTGCCACGCGACGCGGCTGTGCACGGGGTAGTGGCCCTCGCGCATGCCGATGCCCAGCAACCGCACGGAAACCAGCACCAGCAGGGCGTACGAGCCGAACCAGATCGCCGAGGCGGCCGGCACGTCCCACAAGGCGGAAACGAGGGTCACGGGCCGCCGCAGCACGTACAGCACGGCGGGAGCGGCCGCGAGCAACGGCAGCGCACCCAGCAGGCCGGACGAGAAGCCGTACATGAGGTTCCAGAAGTACGACCGGGACGGGCGGCGCGACGGGAACGAACGCGCGGCCTTGCTCTCGCGGATCGCGGGCACGCCGGCCCAGCGCTGACCCGTCGGCACCGAACCGGAGACGCCCGAACCGGGTGCCACCTCGGCCCGCTTGCCGACGCGGGCACCGGGGAACAGCGTCGAACGCGCACCCACGGTGGCGCCCGCGCCGATCCGGATGCGGCCCAGGATCAGGCGGTCGCCGTCGAGCCACCAGCCGGACAGGTCCACCTCGGGTTCGACGGCGGCACCGCGCCCCACCTTCAGCATGCCGGTGACGGGTGGCAGCGAGTGCAGGTCGGCACCGGGGCCGATCTTCGCGCCCAGCGCCCGTGCGTAGTGCGTGACCCACGAGCCGGAAAGCTCGGTGGCGCGCGACATCTGCGCCAGCACCTCGGCGGTCCACAGTCGCATGTGGACGGATCCGCCGCGCGGGTACGTGCCCGGCTTCACGCCGCGCAGCAGCAGGCGAGCGCCACCGGCCGAGATCGCGAGACGGCCGGCCGGCGAGATGAACACCGCCCACCCGGCGACGACCCACCACCAGGACACGGAGGTCCAGCCCAGCACGTTCGACAACGCCGTCAGCGCGACGACCCACCGCGCACCGGAGACGGTCAGCAGCGGGATCATCAGCAACGTCTGCAGAACACCGGTCCACCGCGGCGTCGGCGCGACCTCGCGCACCTCGGCCGTGGCGCCGTACGACTCCAGGCGGCGCGCCAGCTTGTGCAGCGTCGTGTTCTGGTAGATGTCCGACACGGACGTGCTCGGGTAGCGCGTGCGCACCAGCGAGACGAGCTGCGCCGCGGACAGCGAGCTGCCGCCGGAGGCGAAGAAGTCCGCGTCCTCGGAGGCCGGTCCGGAGCCCAGCACGGCCGCCCACTGCTCGGCCAGCCAGCTCTCCAGGCCGGAGAACACCGCGCCCGCGGTGTCCATCGACGCCAGCGGCCACGGCAGCGCGGCCCGGTCGACCTTGCCGGACGTGCGCGTCGGCAGCGTGTCGACGACCGCGAGCAACGGCACCAGGGCCGCGGGCAGCTCGCCCCGCAACCGTTCGACCGCGGCGGCCTGGTCGAACTCGCCGTCGATCACGACGTAACCGACGAGGATCTGGTTGCCGCCGCGCGTCGTGCGCACTGCGGCAGCGGCACCGGCCACACCGTCCAGCGCGAGCAGGGCCGCGTCGACCTCGCCCAGCTCGATGCGGCGGCCGCCGAGCTTGATCTGCTCGTCCGCGCGGCCCAGGAACACCAGGCCTTCCGGTTCGGCGCGGACCACGTCACCGCTGCGGTACGCGCGGTCCCAGCCCATCGACGGCAGCGGTGCGTACTTCTCGGCGTCCTTCGCGGGATCCAGGTAGCGCGCCAGCCCGACGCCACCGATCACCAGTTCGCCGGGCTCGCCCATCGGCACGACCTCGCCCGCCGCGTCCACCACGACGAGTTCCCAGCCGTCCAACGGCAGGCCGATGCGCACGGGCCCTTCGCCGGTCATCCGCGCGGCGCAGGCCACGACAGTCGCTTCCGTTGGGCCGTAGGTGTTCCAGACCTCGCGGCCCTCCACGGCGAGACGCTCGGCCAGCTCGGGCGGGCAGGCCTCGCCGCCGAAGATCAGCAGCCGCACGTCGTCCAGCGCCTCGACCGGCCACAGCGCGGCCAGCGTCGGGACCGTGGAGACGATCGTGATCTCCTGCTCGACCAGCCACGGGCCGAGGTCCATTCCGGTGCGCACCAACGAACGCGGCGCGGGCACCAGGCACGCGCCGTGGCGCCACGCGAGCCACATCTCCTCGCAGGAGGCGTCGAACGCGACGGAAAGTCCCGCCAGCACGCGGTCGTCCGGGCCGATCGGCTCGTCCCGCAGGAAGAGCCGCGCCTCGGCGTCCACGAACGCGGCGGCGTTGCGGTGCGTCACGGCGACGCCCTTGGGCTTGCCGGTGGAGCCGGACGTGAAGATGATCCACGCGTCGTCGTCGAGACCGGGCTCGCCCGGCATGCCCAGCGGAGTGTCGTGCAGCGCAAGGGATCGGCCTTCGCCGAGCACGGCACTCACTTGAGCCTCACCGAAAACGAGCTCCGCGCGCTCGTCCGGGTCCTCGAAGTCGACGGGCACGTAGGCCGCGCCCGCCGCGAGGGTGGCCAGGATCGAGACGTAGAGGTCGACCGTCCCGGACGGCACGCGGATGCCGACGCGGTCGCCGGCCCCGATGCCCTCGGCGGCCAGTTTTTCCGACAGTTCAAAGACTTCGGTGATCAGCGCGCGATACGTGAGCGCGGTGGTGCCGTCGTCGACGGCCGGCGCGTTCGGGTGCTGTTCGGCACTCGCGCGCAAGATGTCCAGCAGTGTGCGCGGGTTGGGCGCATCCCCTGCCGTGAACATCGATCGAAGAACAACGGGTTCGGCCGCAACGGTCACGACAGCGTCACTTCTCACCCTCTCGGCAACTGGTGGACCAGCTACTTTACCTCGGTTTAACAGGCTACCTGTCTCCCGGGTAAGCCGACTCACAGGTGGTGTCAGTCACCGCAACACTTTCGAGTGACGCCTTCGCGTTGTGCCGCGCCAGGTTGAAGTCGCGCCAGTCCTGCTCGACGTCGCGGTTCTTCAACCACCGCAAGGCACACGTGCGTTCGTGGTCGGGCAACCGGACGAGCGCGGGCACCGCGTCCTCCGACAGCGTCGCGAGGTACCCCGTGTCGATCTTCTGCGTGGTTTCGAACCGCGACACGTTGTAGTCGGCGACCACCCGTTCGGGGTTCATCACCATCACCGCGAGCAGGAACGCCGACCCGGTGCCGACGATCGCCTTCGGCAACCAGTTGGCGCGCAACGAGATCCCGCCCGCGATCACCATCAGGTAGACGACGGCGAGCCACACCTCGCACGACGCGACGAGCAGCCGCAGCACCGTCCACCCGTACGCCTGCTGGTAGAACCACATGCGGCTCAACGCACTCGCCACGATCACCAGCGTCAGCACCGCGAGCGACCCGAGCAGGACCCGCAGCCACAACTGTTCCCGCGCCGTCTTCTTCGCCGCGAAGTGCGCCACCCCGGCGATGACGCCGAGCGCCAGGATCGAGACCCACAGCAACTGCCAGAACCCCGACCGCGCGTACTCGGCGAACGTCACGCCCGCCGTCTCCATCACGTACTTCTCGCCACCGAACAGCACCGCGAGCTGCGTGCCCACGAACCCGGCGAACAACACCACGAGCACACCCACCGGCAGCGCGTAGTCCTTGACCCGCAACGAACCCGGCTTGCCCTGCGCGTCCTCGTCGATGTGCGCCGGCGCCGCCACGAGGTAGCACGCCCCCAACGCCCCGAACGCCGCGACACCACCGAAGAACGCCATCCGCACGAACACGCCGACTTCGAGGTCCGGCACCAGACCTTCGAGGAAGTGGCTGAACCCCTGGTCCGCCCCCGCGAGCAGCGACCCGAAGATCAGCAGCAAGACCAGCGCGACCCCGACCGAGATCAGCGGGCGGATGCCGATCGGTCCGCGCCTACTGAGCCCCTTGGCCACCCAAGGAATCGACCTCAGCCCACCGAGCGCGACCCCGAGCGCGCCGAAGACCAGCCCGCGCACCGTCCTGCCGCCCGCCATGGCGATCGAACCGCACAGGAACGAGGCGAGGACGCACAGCGGGAAGATCCACTCGGCCGCGCGCAGGAACCCTATCGCGAGGAACGCGAGCGCGCCGCCCAGCCAGAGCGTCCGCTCGACGGACGGCCTGCCCGCGTAGAAGAGGACCGCGCCGACGCCGAACAGCCCCGCCAGGAACCAGCCGATGCCGTTGTTCGCCGGGGCGAGCAACGCGGCGGCGAGCCCCGCGACGAGGCCGACGACGAGCACCTTCGCCGGGGCCGGGTCCGCGGGTGGGGTCCACCAGGGCATCAGCGGAACGCCGCGCGCCGGGACGACGACCGGGCCGGCGGCGTAGCGGGGCGGGCCCTGCCAGGGTGAGGGCGGGGGCAGGGTGGCGGTGGCGACCTGAGCGGGCTGTGGCGCCTGAGCAGGGCCTCCGCTCGCGTGCCGATCTTGTCGGACCTCGCCGCTAGGTTGAGTTGTAGGGGTTCCCGGCTCGGGGGTACCCCTGCGCGAGCCTGCCCTGGGCTCGTCAGAGGCCTCCAGACCCTCAGCGGCCTCGGCCTCGCCGGTGCTCGCAGCGGCCTGCGCACCCTCAACGCCTTGAGCCTCGTCGGCGCCCCCGACGGTCCGCGAACTCTCAGCGCGCGCGGCTCCTTCAGCGCGCTCGGCCTCGCCGGCGCCCTCCAAGGCTTCGGCGCCCGCAGCCCCGACAGGCTCCTCGGCCCCGGCAGGCTCCACCTCTCCGGGCTCCACCGAGGCCGCCGCCACCGGCCGGTACCCGACCCTCCGGAAGTTCCGGTACCGCCGCCGAGCAGAATCCGAGTCAGAGTCAGTCATGTCTCTCTCCATAAGCCCGAAAACGGGCGCGCTTCACCGTCACACCGCCCTGCGGTGCGAACGAGGACCAGAAAGTCAGCGAGGCAAGGTCACCCGGATGCACGACCCGGGGTCCACCACGGCGATCGTCCCGCCGTGCAGGTCCACCACCCACCGGGCGATGGCGAGACCGAGCCCGGTCCCACCACCGCCCGCCCTCTCCCCTCGGGTGAACCTCTCGAAGATCCGCGACCGGTCCGCCGGGGCGATCCCCGGTCCCTCGTCGCGGACTTCCAGCACCACATCTGAACCGGCCGCGTACCCCGACACGGACACCAACCCCCCGGTGGGTCCGTGCCGGGCCGCGTTGTCCACCAGGTTCACCAGCACCTGGTGCAGTCGTTCCCCGTCGGCTGGCACCATCAGGTCGCCGGGCACGTCGATCGAGAACGACGCCGCCGGAGCCGCGACGGCCGCCTCGGCCACCACGTCGGCGACCAAGGAGGAAACCGACAGCGTCTCGCGGTTCAGCGAGAGCACCCCGGCGTCGATCTTCGACAGGTCCAGCAGCTCGGTGACCAGCCGTCCCAGCCGTTCGGTCTGGGCCAGCGCGGTCTTCATGGTCGCCGCGTCGGCGACGGCCACCCCGTCGACCACGTTCTCCAGCACGGCCTGCAACGCCGAGATCGGTGTCCGCAGCTCGTGCGACACGTTCGCGATCAGCTCACGTCGTTGCCGGTCGGCGGCGGCCAGGTCGGCCGCCATCACGGTGAACGCCTCGGCCAGCTGCCCGACCTCGTCCGACGACGTCGCCCGGACCGACCGCGAGTAGTCGCCGGAAGCCATCGACTGGGCCGCCGAGGTCATCTCCCGCAACGGCGATGTCATGCCGTGCGCGAGCAGCTGCGACGTCAACAGGCCCAGCACGAGGGCGATCAAGGTCGTCCGCGCCGGCAGCCACCCCGTCACGTACCGGAAGTAGGCGAACGACACGCATCCCGACACCACGATGACGATCCCGAGCTTGAGCTTGATCGACCGCACCGAGTCCAACGGCCGCGGCAGCAGGTCCAACCAGCCCAGCAGCACCTTCACCGGGACACCTTCTTCTGGGGGACCTCCAGCGCGTACCCGACCCCGTGCACGGTCCGGATCAGGTCGGCGCCGAGCTTGCGCCGCAACGCCTTCACGTGACTGTCGACCGTCCGCGACGAGGCACCCTCGTGCCAGCCGCACGCCTGGGCCAGCAACCGTTCCCGCGCCTGCACGGCGGAAGGCCGTTCGGCCAGGAACACCAGCAGGTCGTACTCGGTGGGCGTCAGGTGCGCCTCGACGCCCGACCGCGACACCCGCCGGGCCGCCAGGTCGATCACCAGGTCGCCGAGCTCCATCGACCGGGAGGCGACCGCCCGCGACACCCGGCGCAGCAGCACGTGCACCCGTGCCGCCAGCTCGCGCATCGAGAACGGCTTGGTCAGGTAGTCGTCGGCCCCCACGGCGAGCCCGACCAGCAGATCGGTCTCGTCGCCCCGCGCGGTCAGCATCAGCACCGGCACCGAACGCGACGCCTGGATCCGCCGGCACACCTCAAGACCGTCGAACCCCGGCAGCATCACGTCCAGGACGACCAGGTCAGGCGCGAACGAAGCGGCCGTGGCGACCCCTGACGGCCCGTCGTGGGCCACCGCCACCACGAACCCCTCCGCTCGCAGCCGTGCGGCCACGGACTCGGCGATCGTGATGTCGTCCTCCACGACGAGCACCCGGCGCTGACCTGTCATGACGGCGACTTTATGGGCATGTCGTGGAGGACGCCGGGACAAGTTGTGAAGATCGTGTGCAGACATCGGACAGTTACCGCTCAATTACCGGTCAGTGGAACGCGTGGACTGTTAACAAAGCGAACGATCTGATTAGGCTCCGAACTATGGACGGGCTCCCGGCGATCGCCGACATCCTCGTGACCGACGAAGAGGAAGCCCGTCAGGTCGTCGAGCTCCTCAGCGAGCAGGGAACCTTCAGCGAGCCCGCGGACGCGGGCCAGCTCCTCGACGCCGTTCCGCTGAGGCTCGGCGACGGTCACACCCTCAGGACCAGCCTGGGCAGGCTCGGCGGCCGCACGGTCGGCGTCGTCGAGGAGACCGGCCCGCTCGACGCCACCGCGGCTCAGCACGGCGCGCGGTTCGTGCGCATGTGCGACGCGTTCGGCATCCCACTCATCGCCATCGCGGGCTCATCGGACGGGGAGGTGCACGACGGCGGCGAGCTGCTGCACGCGTTCGCGGAGAGCGCTGTCCCCAGGATCACGCTGGTCGTGGGCACCACGCACGTGACGATGATCGCCGAGACGACCTGCTCGTCCTTCGACGACCCGCGCGACGCCCGCCGCGCCATGGTGGAGGCGTTCTGTAAGTTCGGTCCATGAACGTCCTCGAAGCGGTCCTGGAGAGGATCACCTACGCCAACGAGGACAACGGCTACACCGTCGCGAAGGTCGACACCGGCCGCGGCGACCTGGTCACGGTCGTCGGCGCGCTGCTCGGCGCCCAGCCGGGCGAGTCGATCCGCATGCGCGGCCGCTGGGGCTCGCATCCGCAGTACGGCAAGCAGTTCCACGTCGACGACTACACGACGATCCTGCCCGCGACGATCCAGGGCATCCGCCGCTACCTGGGGTCCGGCCTGATCAAGGGCATCGGCCCGGTGCTCGCGGACAAGATCGTCACGCACTTCGGGGTCGCCGCTCTGGACGTCATCGAGAACGAGCCGGAGCGCCTGATCGAGGTCCCGAAGCTCGGTCCGAAGCGCACCAAGGCCATCGCGGAGGCCTGGGAGGAGCAGAAGGCCATCAAGGAGGTCATGGTCTTCCTCCAGGGCGTCGGCGTCTCCACGTCGCTGGCCGTCCGCATCTACAAGCAGTACGCGGACAAGGCCATCGAGGTCGTCAGGGAGGAGCCGTACCGCCTGGCGAACGACGTCTGGGGCATCGGTTTCAAGACCGCGGACGTCATCGCGAAGGCGGTCGGCATCCCGCACGACAGCCCGCAACGCGTCAAGGCGGGCCTGCAGTTCACGTTGTCCGAGGCCACCACCGACGGCAACTGCTACCTGCCGGAACAGTCCCTGATCGCGGAGGCCATCAAGATCCTCCAGGTCGACGCGGGCCTGGTCATCGAGTGCCTCGCCGAGCTGGTCGAGGAGGAGGGCGTCGTCCGCGAGGAGTTCCCGGACGACGAGGTCGCGATCTACCTGATCCCGTTCCACCGCGCGGAGATCTCGATGGCCGCGCAGCTCAAACGCCTGCTGCACGCCGACTCCGACCGGATGCCGAGCTTCCGGGACGTCAACTGGGCCAAGGCCTTCGCCTGGCTCGGCACGGAACTCGAACAGCACCAGGCGGACGCGGTCAAGCTCGCGCTCACGCAGAAGGTCGCGGTGCTGACCGGCGGGCCGGGCTGCGGCAAGAGCTTCACCGTCCGCTCGATCGTCCGGTTGGCCCAGGCCAAGAAGGCCAAGATCGTGCTGGCCGCGCCCACCGGCCGGGCCGCCAAGCGCCTCACCGAGCTGACCGGCCACGAAGCCCGCACGGTCCACCGCCTGCTGGAGCTCAGGCCGGGCGGCGACGCGGCCTACGACCGCGACCACCCGCTCGACGCCGACCTGGTCGTGGTGGACGAGGCCTCGATGCTGGACCTGTTGCTCGCCAACAAACTCGTGAAGGCCGTCCCGCCCGGCGCCCACCTGCTGCTCGTGGGCGACGTCGACCAGCTGCCGTCCGTCGGCGCGGGGGAGGTGCTCAGAGACGTGCTGGCGGAGGGCAGTCCGGTTCCGCACGTCCGGTTGACGCACATCTTCCGCCAGGCTCAGGAGTCCGGCGTCGTCACGAACGCGCACCGCATCAACAGCGGCGACTACCCGCTGGTGCAGGGGCTTCCGGACTTCTTCCTCTTCAGCACCGACGAGGCCGAGGAAGCCGCGACGACGACCGTCGACGTCGTCGCGAACCGCATCCCGCGCAAGTTCCGGCTCGACCCGCGCAAGGACATCCAGGTCCTCGCGCCGATGCACCGCGGCCCGGCCGGCGCGGGCGCGTTGAACACCGTGCTCCAGGAGGCCCTGACGCCGTCCCGCGACAACCTGCCGGAGAAGCGCTTCGGCGGCAGGGTGTTCAAGGTCGGCGACAAGGTCACCCAGATCCGCAACAACTACGACAAGGGCAAGAACGGCGTCTTCAACGGCACGTTGGGCGTCGTCACCGCATTGGATCCCGTCGAGCAGAAGCTGACCATCCGCACCGACGAGGACGAAGACGTCGACTACGACTTCTCCGAACTGGACGAGCTCAGCCACGCGTACGCCATGACCATCCACCGGTCGCAGGGCAGCGAGTACCCGTGCGTGGTCATCCCGATCACGACCAGCGCGTGGATGATGTTGCAGCGCAACCTGCTCTACACCGCCGT
>Ga0070710_10000789_pt1 | contig 15176 bp, 17 predicted proteins | sample LARL52metaG_FD_65454 | JGI IMG/M metagenome (GOLD analysis project Ga0070710, IMG submission 65454) | Corn, switchgrass and miscanthus rhizosphere microbial communities from Kellogg Biological Station, Michigan, USA - LAR L5-2 metaG | ecosystem: Host-associated > Plants > Roots > Rhizosphere ... | reverse complement strand
GCACGGCGTCGACGAGCTTCTCCAGCTCACCGGACATCTCGCGCACCACGTTGCGCACCTGGGTCAGCAGGAGCTCGTGCTGCTGGCGGCGTTCCTGGGCCTGGTCGCGTTCACGGGCGGCGCGGGCCAGCGAGATCTCGATGCGTTCCAGCGCCTGCTCGCCGCCGCGCACGACGGCCTTCGCGACCTGGGCACCGCGCGCACGGTGGGCAGTGGCACGGGCGTGGCGTTCGCGGGCCTCACGCTCGGCGCGCGCGGCTCGGCGCAGACCGTCCGCCTTGCCCTGCAACGCTCGTGCGCGCTCCTCGGCCGTGCGCTGCACCAGCCGGGCGTCCATCTCGCCCTGACGCGCCTGGGCGAGCTCCGCGGCCAACTGGTCGCGCTGCTCGGTGTCCGGCTCGTCGTCGAGGGTCTGCTCCTCCTCGGCCATCAGCAGCCGCTCTTCGAGCTCGCCCAGCTTCAGCAGGGCTTCCTCGCGCGACTGCTCGACCTTGGCGCGCTGCTCGGTGATGCGGGCGACCTCGGCCTCCGCGGACCGCACGGCGGCGGCCATCCGGTTCAGCCGCTCGCCGGAGCGGGCCTGGCGGACCTTGGCCTCCTGCATGGCCTCCTTGACCGCGTCGAGCACCTTGCGGCGGGCCTGCTGCTCGGCACGGGCGCCTTCCAGCGCCGCCGACGCGTGTTCCAGCGCGCGTTCGGCCGTGGCGAGGGCGTCCTGCGCCTCGTCGACGGCAGCCTGGACCTCGATCACGCTCTGGCCTCGGGCACCGGAGCCGCCGATCGCCCAGTCCGTGCCGAAGATGTCGCCTTCACGGGTCACGGCCCGGACGTTCAACCGTGCCGCGGTGTCCAGGTCGTCGACCACCGCGAGGCGATCGAGCGCACGGGCCAGTGCCGGGCGCAACGCCTCCGGCGCGTGCACGACGTCGATCGCCCACCGTGAGCCGTAGGGCAGTTGCCCCCACTGCGAGGTGTCCACAGTGGACCCGTGGGAGCCGATCAGCACGCCCGCGCGGCCGCCGTCCTTCTCCTTCAACAGCTTCAGGGCGGCCAGCGCGCCGTCGCCGGACGAGACCGCGACGGCGTCGGCGATCGGGCCGAGCGCGGCGGCCAGCGCCACCTCGTAGCCCGGCTCGACGGTCAGCAGCGCCGCCACGGAACCCAGCAGGCCCGGCACGTCCGACGCGAGCAGCGCGCCCGCGCCGTCCTTGCGGGTCAGGCCGAGCGACAGGGCGTCGACGCGCGCACGCCACGACGCGATGTCGCGTTCCGCGGTGCGCTCGGCCTTCACCAGCTCCTCGACGCGCTGCCGCGCCGCGTCGTGCGCCTGCACGGCCTGGCGGTGGCGTTCGTCGAGGCCGTGGTCGTCCTCGTCCTCGGTGCCGGTGATCTCGCGTGCCTCGGCCAGTTCCATCAACGCGAGCTCGACGCGTTCGGTGGCCTCGGCGAGCGTGCCGGAGAGGCGTTCGATCTCCTCGGCGGTCGCGTTCGTCTTGCTGCGCAACGCTTCCACCTGACCGGAGAGCCGAGCGAGGCCCTCCCGACGGTCGGCGATCGCGCGCACGGCGGCGATGTGCGCCTTCTCCGCCTGCGACACCATGCGTTCCAGCTCGGTCCGCGTCTCCACGGCCTCCGCGAGCGCGATGCGCGCCTCGGTCACGCCCTCCTGGAGCTCCAGCTCCATCGCGGCGGTCTCCTCGGCCTCGCGTTCGAGGTCGTCCGGGTCACGGCCCCTGCTGGGCGCGTCCAGCTCGGCGGACAGGTGCCGCGCGCGTTCGGCGGCCAGCCGGACCGTGCCGCGGAGACGTTCCTCCAAAGCGGACAGCCGGTACCAGGTGTCCTGCGCGGCCTGCAGCTTCGGCGAGTCGGCCGCGACCCGCTCCTCCAGCTCGTTCTGCTGGTACTGCGCGGTCTGCAACGACTTCTCGACCTCGGCGCGGCGCTCGCGGGCCTTCGCCTCGTCGTGTTCCTCCTGCGCGATGGCTTCCCGTTGCGTGACGAGGTCGTCGGCGAGCAGACGGAGCTTCGAGTCCCGCAGCTCGGACTGCACGACCTGCGCCCGGCGCGCGATCTCGGCCTGCTTGCCCAGCGGCTTGAGCTGGCGGCGCAGCTCGGCGGTGAGGTCGGTGAGGCGCGTCAGGTTGGCCTGCATCGCCTCCAGCTTGCGCAGCGCCTTTTCCTTGCGCTTGCGGTGCTTCAGCACACCGGCGGCCTCTTCGACGAACGCGCGCCGTTCCTCCGGTTTGGACTCGAGGATCGCGGCGAGCTGGCCCTGACCGACGATCACGTGCATCTCGCGGCCGATGCCGGAGTCCGACAGCAGCTCCTGGATGTCCATCAGGCGGCACGAGTTGCCGTTGATCTCGTACTCGGTGGCGCCCTCGCGGAACATGCGGCGGGTGATCGACACCTCGGTGTACTCGATCGGCAGCACGCCGTCGGAGTTGTCGATCGTCAGCGTCACCTCGGCGCGGCCGAGCGGCGCGCGGCCGGACGTGCCGGCGAAGATGACGTCCTCCATCTTGCCGCCGCGCAGGTCCTTGGCACCCTGCGTGCCCATCACCCAGCGCAGCGCGTCGAGCACGTTGGACTTGCCGGACCCGTTGGGGCCGACCACGCAGGTGATGCCGGGCTCGAAGCGCAGCGTGGTAGCCGAGGCGAAGGACTTGAAGCCCTTCAGCGTCAGGCTCTTGAGATGCACGCCGGGCAGAGTACCCAAACGCTTGCGGGTGATGCGTTAGGCAGGCCGCGACCTGCGTTTCTAGGGACGGAGAGTAACCAACGGCCCGCTTTCGTCCGACACTTCCAGGCGATCTATCTGGTCGAGCCGGAACGACGTGGAACCGGGGATCTCCTCGTAGGCGGCGTGCGACGACCCCCACCAGCCGCCGATCTCCCGCCGCCCCTGCCGGTCGAACACCATGACCTTGCAGCGCGCCCCCGGCTTGACGTTGTCGAACTTGAACCGCATCTCGGTGCCCCACGACCTCGTCACCATGGAGACGCTGGCCTCGACTCCGGTCTGCCGGTCCTGGGCGGCCCACGTCGGCGCAGGTGGGAGCGTCAGGAACAGCACCCCACCGGCCAGCGCGAGAACGACCAGGACAGTCGCGCAGAGGATCAGCACACGGCGCTGGCGGTTCGGTTTCGGCGGGCACTCGGGGATCTCGTCGAGGTTCTCGACGTCCTCCAGGCTCAGCCGCCCGAGCAGGCCCGGCAGCGGAGCCAGCCGGAGCATCTCGGCCTGGCAGGTGGCACAGCCGGACAGGTGGCGTTCGAACGCGGACCGCTCCTTGAGGTCGAGCGACCCGAAGAGGTAGGCGCCGACGTCGACGGTGTGCTGGCAGCTCACGCCTCGGTCACCCCTCTCTCCTCCAGTGCGTCGCGCAGCGCCCGCAGTGCGTAGAAGCAGCGCGACTTGACCGTGCCCGGCGGCACGCCGAGCGTCGTGGCGGCCTCCGCGACGGTGCGGCGGCGGTAGTACAGCTCGATGACGACCGTCCGGTGCTCAGGCGTGAGCGCCCGCAGCGCCGACGCGATCTGCCACGTCTGCAGCACGTGTTCGACCTGGTCGCTGACCGGCGGCAGGTCCACCGGTTCGAGCGGCACCTCGGTCGCGCGTGCGTTGCGGCGGCGGTAACCGGAGATCACCAGGTTGCGGGCGACCGTGTAGAGCCACGGTGCCGCGTCGTCCGGGTTCAGCTCGTCGTAGTGCCGCCACGCGCGCAGCAAGGTCTCCTGCACGACGTCCTCCGCCTGCTGGAAATCGCCGTCGACCAGCCGCAGCACGTAGTGCAGCAACGGGCCTCGCCAGCGGTCGTAGAGCTGGATGAGGACGTCTTCGGCGGAGTCCACGCTCCCTTACTACGCCACTTCTTCCGAAAGGGTTCAGCGCTCCACGAACCCGGTCAGGTCGCCCCGCGCGTTCGACCACTGCTCACCGACAGATTCGACGTGACCCGGGGTTTCACCCGAACGGAGAGCCTTCAGCAATTCTTCACACTTCTGGCGGGGTCCCTCGGCCACCACCTCGACCCGTCCGTCCGGCCGGTTCGAAGCACTGCCGACCAGGCCGAGTTCTAGCGCCCTGGCTCGCGTCCACCAGCGGAAACCAACGCCCTGAACCCGTCCTCGCACCCACGCGTTTAGTCGCACGTCCACCCCCGAATGGTTGCGTAGTCACCCAAGGTGACCGAAACCGCACTCGGGGTTTATCACCCATTAGTGGTACCGTGCCGAGCCGTGAGTGCCCGCAGCCTCTTAATCGGCCTGCTGATCGGTGCAACCGGCGTCGGCGGCCTCGCCGTCACCGGCAACTCTCCTCTCGGCATCAACCTGACCACCGCCGCGCAGCAGGAGACCACCGACGCGTCGAGCCAGTTCGGCACAGGCAACGCGGCCGCACCCAACAGACAGACTTCCTCCCGCCACACCGGTGTCGGCACCCCCGCGGCGTCTTCGTCCTCGTCCGCTCCCACCACCTCGTCGACGACGGACACCGCCTCTTCCACTTCTTCTTCGTCAGCGGCTCCCACCACCACGACGACTCCCGAAGCGCCGAAGTCCCCCACCGATCCACCGAAGCCGCCCACGGGCCAGACACCCGAGCAAGCCGTCCTGGAGCTCGTGAACGACCAGCGCGCCGCGAAGGGCTGCAAGGCCCTCGTGATCGACGACCGCATCACGACCGCCGCGCAGGCCCACAGCACGGACATGGCCACCAACAACTACTTCTCGCACTCGTCGAAGGAAGGCAGGACCTTCGACCAGCGCATGAAGGACGCGGGCTACCCGAAGCCCGGCGGCGAGAACATCGCGATGGGCTACCCGACGGCCGCCGCGGTGATGGACGGCTGGATGAAGTCCCAGGGCCACCGGGAGAACATCCTGAACTGCAGCTTCATGACCATGGGCGTCGGCCTCGACACCCGCGGCAACTACTGGACCCAAGACTTCGGCTACTGACGGTTGAGCAGGGGAAACTTCGTGTACGAGAGCCCGGAACCGGACTCGCGCAGGCGCTTTCGCGGCGCACCGCAGATGATCCTCGCCGCGTCCGGCGTCGTTCTGGCCACCGTCTTCGCCGCCGTCGCCTCGCTGGCGGCAGGCTCGGACAACGCTTCCGAGACCCCCACGACACAGCAGCCGCGCAAGGAGGCCGTGCGCGACGCGTTGAGCATCGTGCCGACGTCCTCGCCCACTTCTTCTTCGGTCGAACTGACCTCGGCGCCCTCTTCTTCTCAGACCACGACGTCGACCACCACGACGACGAAGAAGAACGCGCGCGTCACCACGATCACGCGCCCTGACGGCACCACGACGACCGTCACGACCGATGACCCGCCGCCGGTCGTCACGTCGGCCACCACGACGTCAACCACGACCACGACGACCACAACTACGACGACGACCACCACGACGACGAACCCCGCATCAACGAATCCGTCGTCTTAGGGTTACGCCAGTCACCGGCAAGTGACGCAGAGCTACACGAAGGTGTGGCGTCACTGAGGCTTTGGTGCGTTTCCGCCGATAACTCGAACGCAAGTCCATCCGACCGGGTTTCCCACGAGGAGATGGGTGTGTTCGAGAAAGATCATCCGCAGTCACCGACCGATGCCGCGCCGCCGAAGAAGCGCGCGGGCACGGCAGTCATGCTGGCTGCGGGCGGTGTCGTGGTGGCGACCATGTTCGCGACGGTCGCGTCCATGCTCGCCGCGGCCGGCCACGAGGCCGCCCCGGAACGCACGGCCGCGGACGTCGTGCAGACCATCACCAACGTGGCGCCGGACGGCAGCACCAGCACGGCCGTCGTGACGGTGTCGTCGAGCGCCACGAAGTCCTCCGCCAAGCCGGACCACAAGCAGGCCGCGCGGCCGAACGAGCAGCCCAAGCCGGGCGCTCCGGAGCAGCCGCCGCAGCTGACGACGAACCCGGCCGCGCCCTCGCAGTCGCAGAGCAACCCGCCGACGTCGTGGACCGAACCGCCGGCGTCCACCTCTTCTTCTTCGTCGTCCACGACGACCGCTCCGCCGTCGTCGTCCTCGTCGTCCAGCTCCGCCGCCCCGAAGCCCTAAGGCTCGAACCGGTAGCCCATTCCGGGCTCGGTCAGCAGGTGCCGCGGCCGTGCGGGTTCGGGTTCCAGCTTCCGCCGCAGCTGCGCCAGGTAGACCCGCAGGTAGTGCGTCTCCTTCTCGTAGGCGGGCCCCCAGACGTCCCGCAGGAGTTGCTTCTGCGCGACGAGCTTCCCCGCATTGCGCGCCAGCACCTCCAGCAGCCCCCACTCGGTGGGCGTGAGGTGCACCTCGGCGTCGTCCTTCAGCACCCGCTTGGCCGCCAGGTCCACCGTGAACGAGGCCGTCCGCACGACGGGCTCGTCCTCGGGGCCTGCGACGGCCGAGCGGCGGACGGCGGCGCGCAGCCTGGCCAGCAGCTCGTCCATGCCGAACGGTTTCGTCACGTAGTCGTCGGCGCCGGCGTCCAGCGCGTCGACCTTGTCCGCCGAGTCGGTGCGGGCGGACAGGACGATGATCGGCAATGTGGTCCAGCCGCGCAGGCCCGCGATGACGTCCGTGCCGTCCATGTCCGGCAGACCCAGGTCGAGGACTACGACGTCGGGCTTGCCGTCGGCGGCCAGGCGCAGGGCCGTGGCACCGTCGTGGGCCGTGAGCACCTCGTAGCCCCTGGCCGAGAGGTTGATCCGCAGCGCGCGCACGATCTGCGGTTCGTCGTCGACCACCAGTACTTTCGTCACGAAACCCTCTCATCGGCACGGAGCGAGATCACCACGGTGAGGCCACCACCGGGCGTGTCCTCCATGCTGATCGTGCCTCCCATCGCCTCCGTGAAGCCCTTCGCCACGCTCAGACCGAGACCAACGCCACCCGGCGTGCGGTCGCCGAGGCGCTGGAACGGGGCGAACACCTGGTCCGCCGTGCCGCGGGGCAGGCCTCGGCCGTGGTCGACGACGCGCAGCTCCACGTCGTCACCGTGCGCGGACGCCCGCAGCGCCACGGCACCGGCATAACGCAGCGCGTTGCCGACGACGTTCGCGATCACCCGTTCGAGGAGCCCGACGTCGGCCCGCACCGGCGGCAGCGACTCCGGGACGTCGACCTCGATGTCCCCGGCCAGGCCGCTCAGCGCCCGTGCCACGGCCTCGTAGTAGCCGACGGCGCGGAACTGCGGCTCCACCGCGCCCGTGGCGAGGCGGGACGAGTCGAGCAGGTTGTCGACCAGACCGGTGAGGCGGTCCGCGGACTCCTCGACGGTCTCCAGCAACTCGGCCGTGTCCTGCGCCGAGAGCGCGAGGTCCGGGTCGCGCAACGCACCCACGGACGCCTTGATCGAGGTCAGCGGCGTGCGGAGGTCGTGGCCGACGGCGGAGAGCAACGCCGTGCGCAGCTCGGTGCGCGACGCCTGCCGTTGCGCTTCGAGCGCCTGCTCGGCCATGCGCTGCTGCCGAAGCGCGAGCAGGGCCTGACCGGCGGCCGCCTCCAGGACGCGGCGGTCGGACGCGGGCAGCGACCGGCCGCGCAACGCCAGGTGCACGTCCGGGGTCACCGCGATGTCGACGTCCGCCTCGTCCGGCTCGTCGCACGGACTCGCACCGACGCACGCCACCCGTTCCCACTCGCCCTCGACGCGTTCCAGCAGCGCGACGGACGTCAGGCCGAAGTTCTCCTTCACCTTTTCCAGCAACCGTGCGAGCGGGAACGGGTTCGTCAGCACGGTGCGCGCGTACGACGCGAGGAGCGTGGCCTCGGTGCGTGCGCGCGCTGCCTGCGTGGCTCGGCGGGCGGCGTAGTCCACCACCAACGCCGTGGAGACCCCCACGACGATCATCGCGAAGAACGTGAGCACGTTCTGCTGCGCGTCGATCGTGAACGTGTAGAAGGGCTCGGTGAAGAAGAAGTTCAGCAGCAACGCGCTGACCAGCGCCGCCGTGATCGCCGGGCCCAGTCCGCCGACTATCGCGACCACGAGCGTGACCAGCAGGTAGCCGATGACGTTCGTGGAGAAGTTCAGGCTGACCCGCATCGACGCACCGGCCGCCGTCACCAGCGCGGGACCGGCGATCGCGAGGAACCAGCCCCACGCCAGCCTGCTCGGCCTGAGCGGGCTGCCCGCGAACCGCGCGCGCCAGCCGCTGCTCGTGGCCGGGTGCGTGACCATGTGGACGTCGATCGCGCCGGACTCCTGCACCACCGTGGTGCCGATCCCCGCGGAGAACACGCGCGCGAGCCGTGAACGGTGTGATGTGCCGACCACGAGCTGGGTGGCGTTCACACCGCGCGAGAACTCCAGCAGCGCCGTCGGCACGTCATCGCCGACGACCGTGTGGAACGTGGCACCGACGTCTTCCGTGAGCTTGCGGAACTTCGTCAACGAGTGCGGATCGGCGCCTGCGAGGCCATCGCCCCTGAGCACGTGCACGACGAGAAGGTCGCCACCCGCGCGCGTGGCGATGCGGCGCGCGCGCCGGATGAGCACCTCGCTCTCCTTGCCGCCGGTGATGGCGACGACGACGCGTTCGCGGGCCTCCCACGTGTCGGTGATCTGCTGTTCGGCCCGGTAGCGCAGGAGGGCGACGTCGACCTGGTCGGCGACCCAGAGCAGGGCGAGCTCGCGGAGCGCGGTGAGGTTGCCGACGCGGAAGTAGTTGCCGAGCGCGGCGTCGATCTTGTGCGCCGCGTAGACGTCGCCGTGGGCGAGCCGCCGGCGCAGTGCTTCGGGGGTGAGGTCGACGAGCTGCATCTGGTCGGCTTTGCGCACGACCTCGTCCGGCACGGTCTCCTGCTGCGAAATGCCCGTTATGCGTTGAACGACGTCGTTGAGCGATTCCAGGTGCTGGACATTGACGGTGGAGAGCACGTCGATCCCGGCTTCGAGGAGCTCCTCGACGTCCTGCCACCTTTTTGCATTACGGGATCCCGGCGCGTTCGTGTGGGCGAGTTCGTCGACGACGGCGACCTCCGGGGCGCGGGCCAGCACGGCGTCGACGTCCATCTCGGTGAGTTCCACGCCGCGGTGCACCGCGTGCCTGCGCGCCACGATTTCGAGACCCTCGACCAGTTCGGCCGTCTTGGCCCGTCCGTGGGTCTCCACAAATCCGATGACCACATCTGTGCCGCGTTCCCGCCGCCGGTGCGCCTCGCCGAGCATGGAGAACGTCTTGCCGACACCGGGAGCGGCTCCGAAGAAGATCCGAAGCTCACCACGCCTGGGTTTCGCACTCACCGGACCAGTCTCCCCCTGGCCCCGCCTGAGCCGTTCGGCGGTACGCACTGCGCCATCCGGCCACACACGTGCTCCTTCCCACATCTTTGGCCGCAGATCTGTCTTGTTGAATCATGCTTCAGCATGGCGCCCGTTCGAGTGAGTGGAACTGCCCTTTTTACGCCGTTTACCAGCACATTTAAGCGTGCCGGACGCGCGCGGTGACACCTCGCGTCACCACAACGGCCGAATGGGTTATCGGCAGTTGGCGGATAGCGCGCAGAGCGTGAATGAGGGAAAGTTCCAGGGTTCGTGTCCGAATTCGGACAATCACATGCGCGCGGAGAAACGATGCCCACCACCGTCACCAACCACGAGGCTCTTCAACTCGTGGTGGCCGTGCACCGGCTGGTGCGAAGTCTTCGACAGGCCGCTCCGGCCCGTCGTTTGCAACCCACCCAGTTATTGGTGCTGTCAGAACTGAGCGCCCACGGCCCGATGCGGATCGGCGAGATCGCGGTGCGCGCGCTGTGTTCGCAGCCGACCGCGACAACCGTCGTGACCAGCCTCGAGTCCACCGGCCTAGTACGCAGAGAGCCCGACGCGGCCGACGGCAGAGCCACGATTGTCGTGCTCACCGAGGTCGGCCGCGAGACCGTGCTGTCGATGGCTCACGGCGAGGCCGAACTATTGAGTGAAAGAATGTCCGAACTTTCGCCGGAAGACAGAGACCTCCTGCGTTCGGCCATGCCGGTATTGCGCCACCTGGCGGAGCCGCAGGAAAACAAGTAGGAGCGGGACCTCCGACGGTCCCGCTCCTGGACATTACTTGCTTGGTGACACAGAAGTAGGTGACACCGAGCTCGAAGGTGTGCTTCCAGAACTCGACGACGACGGCGTGCTCGACGTTGACGACGGAGCGGACATGCTCGGTGTCACCGTGTAACATGTGCCGTTTTCGTAGTCGATCTTCGGCCGCGGATACCTGTTAGCCGGAATCATCGGCTGAGGATCGCCCCCACCGCACCCGTAGTACTGGTGCGGCGCGTTGATGGGATTGCCGCGCTGGTCGTACAACAGCACGTTGGTGAGCAACTTGCCGTTCTCGTCGTAGGCGTAGATGTTCTCGTAGCTCTGCGTGATCGGCGCCGGGTACGACTGCCGCGACGTGTTGTAGGCGAGGTTGTTCGCCGTCGCGTCGACGACCTGGAACAGCAACCCGACCGCCAGCGCGGACGCCGGCAGGCTGAACCACAGCCACCGCCGGTCGATCTTGGCGCGCGGCCCGGCGTACACCGACACCACAGCGATCGCGGCGACGAACAGGAACCCGAGGATGTCGCGGCCGGCGAGCAACACGGCCCCGAGCCCGAGCAGACCGGCCCGCACCAACCACCACGCGGGCTGCAGCGACCTGAAGTAGGTCAACGCCCGTTCCGCCGGCGTGCCCGCCTCCGGCGTCAGCCACTGCTGGACCTTGCGCGTCTCCGGCAGCGCCATGATCTCCGGCTGCGCCGGCCCCCTGTCGTGCACCAGCGCCAGGCTCAGCACCAGCACCACTCCGGGGAGCAGCAGAATCCCCGGCTCCCGCAGCGCCGCCGCCCCGGCGAGCAACGTGATCCCGGTGGCGATCGCCAGCCCCCACGCCGCCGCCCGAGGCCTCGTCAGCAGCGTGCCCTTGGTGGTGACCGGCATTCGCTCGGTCCGCGGCGGATACCCGGCCGCCTGCCGCAGCTCCTGCGCGTACTGCTCAGGCGGCCCGAGCCGCTGCTCCAGCGTCTCGTTCTCCCCGAGCTCGGTCGACAGCTCCGCGACGTGCGCGCTGACGTCCTCCATGATCTCGGCGACCTCGCTGGGCGGCAGGTCGTCGAGGGCCGCACGCATCCCGGCCAGGTAGTACTCGACCCCGAGTGCCTGCGTGTTCATGCTGCGACCTCCCCGAGCAGGCCGTCCAGCGTGCTGGCGAACGACCTCCACGTCTCCCTCGACTCAGCCAGGCGCACCCGCCCGGTCTCGTTGATGCTGTAGTACTTGCGGTGCGGCCCCTCTTCACTCGGCACCACGTACGAGGTCAGCAGCCCCGCGTTGTAGAGCCGGCGCAGCGTGCCGTACACCGACGCGTCACCCACGTCGTTCAAACCCCCGGCGCGCAGTCTGCGCACCACGTCGTACCCGTATCCGTCGTCCTTGCGCAGAACCGCGAGGACGGCCAGGTCCAGCACGCCCTTGAGCAGCTGACTGGTGTCCATTACCCCTCCGACCCACCACTGTTGCGCCGTGGACACTACTACGCAGTGCGCAGTACTGTCGAACGCGTTACAGCCCTGAGATCTCAACTGGTGTGACAGGGATCAACTACAGGACGTGCGGGCTTGGACGCGGGTTGTCAGCTCGCGCAGCCGGATGCGCCGGTCGGCTCGCCGAACTTCACGGCGCCCAGCGTGATCTTGGTCTTCGGGTCGGGAGTGCTGCCGGGGGAGGCCGACTGGCTCACCACGACCCAGTTCCGGTCGACGAGCTGCTGCCGGTGCTTGCCGGTCGCGTCCTCGGACCCGAGCAGGTAGAAGCCCGCGGCCTGCAGCGTGTCCTGCGCCTTCTGCAGATCCAGGCACACGACGTTCGGCACGGTGCCCTTGACCGGCGGTTGCCGACTGGTGGAGGGGTCGGTCGGCTTGCGCACCTTCAGCACGACCTGCGCGCCGCCGGCCGCCTCGGTGTCGGCCTCCGGCGACTGCGAGACGACCACCCAGTTCGACGGTTCGAGGATCGGCCTCTTCTGGCCGGTCGCGTCCTCCTCCGTCACCCGGTAGCCGCGCGCCGACAGGAGCTCCCGGGCCTCACTGAGCCGCAGGTCAGCCACCTTCGGCACCTTCGACACACCGAGGCTTGACGAGGTGGAGGGCCGGTCGGGGCCGGTCGGCTCAACGCCCGTGCAGCCCGCGAGAGCGAGCAGCAGGAAGGCGATGACGATCTTCATCTGGCGCTCAGAGCCGAGGGCGGGGTTGGCAGCGAGGACAGGAGTACGAGGACCGGTTCACGAACGGTTCGCGGACGACCGCCGCCCCGCACCGCTTGCACGGCCGGTTCTCCTGGCCGTACGCGCTCAGCGACCGGTCGAAGTAGCCGGACTGCCCGTTGACGTTGACGTAGAGGGCGTCGAACGACGTTCCGCCCTGGCCGAGCGCCTCGCCCATCACGTCGGTGGCGTGGTCCAGCAGCTCGGCGGCCTTCGCCTTGGTCAGCTTGTCCGTCATCCGGGTGCCGTGCAGCTTCGCACGCCAGAGTGCTTCGTCGGCGTAGATGTTGCCGATGCCGGACACCAGCGTCTGGTCCAGCAGAGCGCGTTTGATCTCCGTGTGACGCAGGCGCAACGCGCGCACGGCAGCATCACGGGAGAAGAGAGGGTCCATCGGGTCGCGGGCGATGTGCGCGACCGAGTCGGGGACCAGGGTGCCGTCGACCTCGACCAGTTCGGCCAGCGCCAGGCCGCCGAAGGTTCGTTGGTCGACGAAGCGCAGCTCCGGGCCGCCGTCGGCGAACCGGAACCGCACGCGAAGGTGTTTCTCGTCCGGCGCGGAGGCCGGCTGGACGAGCATCTGGCCGCTCATGCCCAGGTGGGCCAGCATGGCGGCTTTGTCGGCCAGTTCTACCCAGAGGTACTTGCCGCGGCGCCTGGCGGCGGCCATCGGCTGGCCTGCCAGGCGCGCGCAGAAGTCCTCAGAACCCAGGTCGTGCCGACGGATGGCACGTGGGTGCAGCACCTCTACCGAGGAGATGACCCTGCCGGCGACGTGGGCTTCGAGGCCGAGGCGAACCACCTCGACCTCTGGGAGTTCGGGCACGTCAGTCTTCGGACTTGCCCTCGTCGACGGGCTGCGCCTCGATCACGGCGGCCTGCGGCTTGGTGGGCTTGAGCACCCACACGCCCGCGCGGCTCGTGTCCCTGACCAGCACAAGTCCCTGGATGCCTCCACTGCGGGAGGTGTTCACCGGGCCGCGAGCGGAGCGCGTGCGGCGGTTGGTGCGGTACCTGGTCGCATACATTGCGTTCTCAGTCTTCCTCGGATGGGAGGGTCCCTGGCGTCACCGAGGCGCCGTTCTGTCCGTTTGCGGATCGGGCCGACTCCTGCTCGGCCTTGACCCGCTCCGACAGAACATGATAAGCCGCTTCAGCGGCTTTCTGCTCGGCTTCCTTCTTGGTGCGCCCATCACCCTTGCCGTAAGGCTGGCCACCGACGAGCACCGTGGCGGTGAACTCCTTGCGGTGGTCCGGCCCCTGGTCGTCCACGCGGTACTCCGGGACGCCGAGACTGGCTTGAGCGGTGAGCTCCTGCAGGCTTGTCTTCCAGTCCAGTCCAGCACCCAGAAGCGGAGCTTTGGCCAAGAGTGGATCGAACAGCCGGTGAACGAACGTTCGTGCGGTATCGATACCGAACTGCAGGTACACCGCACCGATGACGGCTTCGAGGCCGTCGGCGAGGATGCTCGCCTTGTCCCTGCCACCGGTCAGCTCTTCGCCGCGGCCGAGCAGCAGGTGTGCACCGAGCCCGCCTTCTCCCAGGTCACGCGCTACGCCCGCCAGAGCGTGCATGTTCACCACGCTGGCGCGGAGCTTCGCGAGCTGACCCTCTGGAAGGTCGGGATGGGTGCGGTAGAGGTGGTCGGTGACGACCAGTCCGAGCACGGCGTCTCCCAGGAACTCGAGACGCTCGTTCGGCGGCAGACCGCCGTTCTCGTACGCGTAAGACCGGTGGGTGAGCGCAAGCCCGAGCAGCTCGGCGTCCAACTCGACGCCGAGCGCTTCGGACAAAGTCGCGCGGTCAGCTTGCGGAGCGCGCGGCGGCTTTCCCCCCACTACGTAACCGAGGAGATCAGGCCGGCTGAGCGACCTGGCGGCCAGCGTACTGACCACAGGCCGGGCAGGCGACGTGCTGCGGCTTCGGCTGACGGCAAGCCTTGTTGGAGCACGCCACCAGGTGCACGGCAGACGTCTTCCACTGGGAACGGCGCGCACGGGTGTTGGCGCGCGACATCTTCCGCTTCGGGACGGCCACGACTACTTCTCCTCGTTGTTGTCATCGCTGAACCGCTCTTGCAACGCGGCCCAACGAGGGTCAATCGTCTCATGCCCGTGGTCGGGCCCGAGCTCCACCCACCTGCCGCCGCACTCGGAGCAAAGCCCCTTGCAGTCCGGCTCGCAGAGCGGCACCTGCGGCAGCGCGAGGACGATGGCGTCCCGCACCACAGGCTCGAGGTCGATCAGATCGTTTTCGATCCGGCTGACCTCGTCTTCATCAGTGGTCTCGTCCGTGGTGCTGTCCGGCCACGCGTACAGCTCCGTGATCCGGACCTCGACCTCGTCGGTGAGCGGCTCGAGACACCTCGAGCACTCCCCTTCGACCTTGGCGAACGCGGTCCCCGACACGAGCACGCCCTCCACGACCGACTCGGTCAGGAGATCGAGCTCAACCTCTCCGCCTTCCGGCACCGCGATCACGCCGAGCAGCCCCACACCTGCCGCGGGAACCGACCGGACGAAGGGTCGGCTCGACCCGGCGCGACGGCCGAGGTCCCTGGTGTCGATGACCCAGGGACCTGATGCTGTGGGACGCGTGGACGCGTGACGATGCTCAGTCATGATCAGATTGGTTGCCGGCGGGGACCTACCACGTCCAGCCGGTCCAGGGTACGGGACGACGCCCCCGCGCGTGAAATCGGCAGGTGATCGCACCTGCCCGACGTAGCGCGAATCACACTTCCAGCCGCACTCCCCCGCCGTTCGAGCGCCACGCGGGGCCCCTGCGTCCTCTTCTGGAGTACGAAAGCTCCCCGCGTACTGCTCGCAAACACGAAAGGATGAGGGCCTAGGCGCCGTAGTCGAACGGCGCGGCGGCCCCGGCGACGGCCGGCCCGCGCAGGTGCGAACGGCCCTTGCCGACCGACCTGAGCGTGTGCGC
>Ga0070710_10000787_pt1 | contig 15188 bp, 12 predicted proteins | sample LARL52metaG_FD_65454 | JGI IMG/M metagenome (GOLD analysis project Ga0070710, IMG submission 65454) | Corn, switchgrass and miscanthus rhizosphere microbial communities from Kellogg Biological Station, Michigan, USA - LAR L5-2 metaG | ecosystem: Host-associated > Plants > Roots > Rhizosphere ... | reverse complement strand
ACTCTTGATGAGCTGGTCCAGATCAGTGCCGTCCTGCGGCGCCAGCGCGATGCCGATCGAGGCATCGCTCGACAACAGATGGCCGAGGCAGTGATAGGGTTGCCGGATCGCGTGATAGAGTCTTTTTACGAATTCCTCGACGTCCTCCGGGCCCGCGACCGCGGTCTGGATCACCGCGAACTCGTCGCCGCCGAGCCGCGCGATCAGGTCGTTCGCCTTGATGCAGCTCTTGATCCGCACGGCGACGCTCTTCAAGAGCTCGTCGCCGACGTGATGGCCGAGCGAATCGTTGATGCCCTTGAACTCGTCGATGTCGATATAAAGCAGGGCGAATTGGCCGCCCTTGCCCGCCTTGCGCAGTTCGCGCTTCATCTGCTCGCGGAACAGCACGCGGTTGGGCAGGTCGGTCAGCGAGTCGTAATGCGCCAGATGCGCGATGGTCTCGTTCGCCTTGCGCCGCTCGGTCACGTCCTCGATCACGTTGATGAGATAGCGCGGCGTGTTGCTCTGGTCGCGGACCGCGATGCGCCGCGAGGTGAGATAGCGCAGGCCGAGCGTCTGGCTCTGCCAGGGGCTTTCGTCGATGAACAGGCCGTCGGGCTGCCGCAGCGAACGGTCGTCGTCCCTGGCGATCTTCTCGGCATCGGCCATCGGAAACAGATCGAACGTCGTCTTGCCGACGATCTGCTCGCGCGGCAGCCCGAACAGCTGCTCGGCGACGCGATTGGCGAGCACGTAGCGGCGGTCGCGGACGTCCTTCACCGTGATCTGGGACGGGATATGGTCGATGATCTCGCGCAAGAAGGCCTGGTTGCGGTCGCGCTCCTGCGCGAGCTTGCGCTGCTCGGTGATGTCCTCGATGGTCGACACCCAGCCGCCGGACGGCAGCGGCTTGTTGACGACGTGGAAGGCGCGGCCGTCGTCGCTCTCCATGATCTTCAGGATCATCTTGCCGGCGGCGATGCTGTCCAGCACCGACGTGCAATAGTCGTCGACGTCGCCGTTGAACGATCCGGTGTCCTTGCGGTGCTGGATCAGGTCGCGAAAGCCGATGCCCGGCCTCACCACCTCGGTCGAGAGCGAATACATGTCGATGTAGCGCTGGTTGCAGATCACCATGCGGGCGGAGGCGTCCAGCAGCACGAGGCCCTGCGTCATGTTGTTCAGCGCGGTGTCGAGCCGCCGCCGCTCCGCCTCGATCTGTGCCTGGGCCTCGTTGCTCTGCCGCTGGATCTGGCGAATGATCAGGAACAGCGTCAGCGTGATGACCGACGTCAGCAGCGCCGCAGCGATCACCAGGTAACGGGTCTGCTCGCGCCAGTCGGTCAACGCGGCGTCGATCGTCCTGGTCGCGACAAAGGCGATCGGTAAGCTGTGCGACAGCCCGCCCGCGGCGAGGTGGGGCACGCCGTCGACGGGGCTGTTCAGCCGCAGGGTCTGCGGCCGTCCAGTGGCGAGCATCCTGCCGAGCAGCGGCGCGTCCCGCATGTTCCGGCCGATCATCTCCTCGACATGCGGATGCCGCGCCAGCATGGTGCCGTCGGTGTGAAACATCGAGATCGCCGCGCCCTTGCCGAGCGCGACGGACGCGAAGAATTTCTCGTAGTTCGCGGGGTCGAAGCGCCGCGTCATCACGCCGAGGAACGTCCCGTTGGCGCCGGTCAGGCGGTGGGCCAGGATGGTGGTCCAGTTGCCGCCATAAAAGCTCTTCAGCGCCTCGGCGAGGAAGCGCGGCGGGTTCGGGTCGGTCTTGAACACCTGGTAGTAGTGCCGCCCCGAAATGTTGATGGCCGGCGGCGGCCAGGGTCCCGAGGAGTTGATCAGTTCGCCGTCGGCGTCATAGATGTTGGCGTCGCCGACATAGGACAGCTCGGCGACATTGGCCTTGAGGCGATCGTGGGCGCCAAGCCCCGACATGGCGTCCCGAAAGCCCTCCGCCGAAGCAAACCGCGAAAAATCCAGCCGGGCCAGCGTCTCGCTGGTGAGCGTCTGATAGTCGTCGAACTGCTGGTCGAAGTGCCGGGTGAGCAGCAGCGCGGTGTTTTCCAGCTCGCGCTGGCTGTTGGTCAGTGCGCGCTCGCGAAACTCGCCGACCGCAGCAATCGTGCCGACGATGATCCCGGCGATCAGCACGATACCGCATGCAGTCAGCCAGACCACGGGGTCGCGCCGGCGCGGCGGCCCGGCCTGCGCCGACCCGGCCGTCATGCTCCGGGGCTTGCTGCTCCGGAGGTTGGAAATGATGTCGCGCATTCAGCCGCTCCCGAACGATCTGGATACGGCGCAGAGATGGCATCTCCGTTACGAAAACCGGTTACCTAATGCTTAATTTCAGGTTTATGGCGCTGTGGCGTAGCGGGCGCGGTCGCGGCGCCGTATTCACGAACGGACGGCTTCACCTGAACTCATCACGGCTTAGCGCTGCCGCGTCATTAGACCCTCATGGTGAGGAGGCGCTCTTGCGCAGTCTCGAACCATGAGGCCCGGAATCATCGGCCTCATCTTTCGAGACGCGGCGAAGACGCCGCTCCTCGGGGATGAGGGGATGGAGCCGCGTTGTGACGCGCGAGGCTCAGCGGCGGTAGCCGTCGCCGCGAAAGTAGTTCGGGCGGTTGTACTGGGCGGGGCGGCTGGCGAGATTGACGCGCGCATCGGTATAGGTCGACGTCGCCGGCTTCAGCTCCTCGAGAAAGATCGGCCGCGAGAAGTAGAAACCCTGCGCGTAGCGGATCTTGGTCGCCGCCTGCAGGTAGGCGAGTTCCTCGAACGACTCGACGCCTTCCGCGATCACGGTCATGCCGAGCGCCGCGCTCAGGGATTCTATCGCGCGCAAAATGCCCTGGCTGCGCGGGCGCTTATGGATGTCGGTGATGAAGGAGCGGTCGATCTTGATCTCGTCGGCGGTGATGTCGGCCAGCGCCGAGAGCGAGGAATAGCCGACGCCGAAATCGTCGATCGAGATGCCGACGCCGATCCTGCGGAACATCGGCAGGATCTCGTCCTGGAACAGCGTCTTGGTGACGAACGCATCCTCCGTCACCTCGATCATGAAACGACGGGGAAAGCCGGTCTCCTCCAGCGCCTGCGCGAAGGAGCGCATGAACTCGGCGTTGCCGGCCTGCTTGGCCGCGACATTGATGCTGATCACGGCCTTCGGGCCGAACGTCTCGTTGATGAGGTCGATCGACTTGACGATCTCGGTCAGCACGAGATGCGTCAGCTCGTCGATCAGGCCGAGCTCAACGGCGAGATTGACGAACGAGCCGGGGGCCTGGATGACGCCTTCGTCGCCGCGGAGCCGCACCAGCGCCTCGACTCCCATGATCTCCTGGGTGCGGATGTCGACCTTGGCCTGGAAAGCGCAGCAGAAGCGCTTTTCGAGGATGGCCTGCCGCAGCGACTGCTCGACCTTCATCCGCTCCTGGGCCTCCCGCTCCATCGCGGCATCGAAGAAGGCGGCGGCGCCCTTGCCCTCGTTCTTGACCCGGTACATCGCGAGGTCGGCGTTCTGGCACAGCACGTCATAGCTGCGGCCGTGCTCGGGATGCAGGCTGACGCCGATCGAGGTGGAGGCAAAGATCTCCGATCCGTCGATGAAGAACGGCGCGGCGAGGCGGCGCAGCGTCGAGCCGATGAAGTCGGCCACCTCGTCGGTGCTCTGGATCGGATGCAGCAGCAGCAAAAACTCATCGCCGCTGATCCGCGACAGCATGTCGGATTCGCGAAGCTCGCGGTCGAGTCGCCGTGCCAGCTCGACCAGCAGCGCATCGCCGGTCGCGTGACCGTAATAGTCGTTGATGTGCTTGAAATTGTCGATGTCGAGGAACGCCAGCGCGAAGCGCTCGACGCTGCCGTCGGAACTCATGAGGCTCTTGACGCGATGCTCGATGACCCGCCGGGTCGGCAGCTCCGTCAGTTCGTCGTAGAAGGCCGAACGAAACAGCTGGTCCTCGAACGCCTTCTGGTCGCTGATGTCGGCGGCGCTCGACAGCAGGAGGTCGCGATCGGCGATGCGGACCGGACGATGCGTGGTGAGCAGCACCTGCCTGCCATGCGCGAGCTGCGCAACTTCCTCGGCGACGACGGTCCGGCCGCCCTGCAGAATTTCGGCGGCGATATCGAGGCGATGACCGAGCCCCTCGGAGGGCGGAGCCGACGGGGAGGCCGCGGAGAAGCCGAGCTGAGCCGCGGCGGCTTCGTTCATCAGCAGGAAGCGGCCGTCCGCATCCTGCACCGTGACGCCGGCCGGCAGCAGGCGCAGCACCTCGTGCAAGAAGCTGAGCTCGGCGCTTTCAGCGGCGTCGCCGTCATCGTTCGCGGCAAGGTGCGCAAATTGTCTGTCGCGGCTTTCCATGATTGCGGATTGTGCTTTTTTCCCTCTTAGTTTTAGTTAAGCTGTCCGTAGAAACACGGAGCCATTGCGATAGCCGTCTGAAATTGTTCGCGAAGCGCCTGCTAACGTCATTAACAGAGCGTCAATGGCGCTCGTCGGCGGGGCCGCCGGCAATCGAGCTGCCGTGAAGGGAGGATCTTGTGGGACGACTGGATGGCAAGGTCGCGGTCATTACCGGTGCGACCAGCGGGATCGGCCTCCGCACGGCCGAGGTTTTTGTGGCCGAGGGTGCCAGGGTCGTCATCGCCGGCCGCCGCGTCGCCGAGGGCGAGGCGCTGGCGGCGAAGCTCGGCTCGGCCTGCATGTTCCGGCAGACCGACGTCACCGCCGAGGACCAGATGCAGGCATTGATCGCGCTCGCGATCGAGAAATTCGGCAGGCTCGACTGCCTGTTCAACAATGCCGGCGGCCCGGCACAGACCGGCGGCATCGAGGGCCTGGAGGTTGCGCGGTTCGATGCGGCCATGGCCACGCTGGTGCGCAGCGTCATGCTGGGCATGAAACATGCCGCGCCCCACATGAAGAAACAGGGCTTTGGCAGCATCATCAACAATGGCAGCATCGCTGGGCGGCTCGCCGGCTTCTCGTCCTCGATCGTCTATGGCGCCGCGAAGGCGGCCGTGATCCATCTGACCAAGTGCGTCGCGATGGAGCTCGGCGAATCCGGCGTCCGCGTCAATTCGATCTCGCCCGGCGCGATCGCGACCGGAATTTTCGGCAAGGCGCTCGGGCTGTCGACCGAGGCCGCGGAAAAGACACCGGCCGTCATGCGCGAGGCCTTCAAGTCGGCGCAGCCGATCCCGCGCGCCGGCCTGCCCGACGACATTGCGCAGGCCGCGGTGTTTCTCGCCAGCGACGACTCCTCTTTCATCAACGGGCATGATCTGGTCGTCGATGGCGCGATGACCGGCGGCCGCAACTGGAGTCAGCAGCAACAGGGCTATGCGGCGATGCGCAAGGGGCTGGAAGAGCGGGCGGGGTAGCCAAAGTCGTCGTTGCGAGCCAACGGGTCCGCGCAAAGCGCGGCCCCCGGCGAGCGCCATCGGCGCTCGACTTGAGATGACACGCGCCGCGAAGCGATCCAGATTGCTTCCGCGGAGACAGTCTGGATTGCTTCGTCGCTTCGCTCCTCGCAATGAGGGAAGGAAGCCCCGAGTTTGAAAGGAGAGTGTCGTGTTCAAGGATTCTGCCGCACGCCTGCATCGTTCCGACGTTCGTCCGGCCATGATCGCCGCCTTCGCCGGCCTCGCCTGCGCCTTCGCGCTCGGCAGGGCGCTGCCGGTGACGATGGACGCCCTCTCAACCGCCATCGCGCCGCTCTGCGCGAGCAGCGCCCAGGTAGCCGGCGCGGGCGACAAGGTCGAGCCGATCGGCTCCTATGCGCTGCCGAACGTGCCGGGCAAGCGCGTCACGATCGTGCGGGTGACTTATGGTCCCGGCGGATTCAGCCGTCCGCATCGGCACGCCGGCTCCGTCACCGCCTACATCACAAAGGGCGAAATCCGCTCACAGCTCGGCGGCGGCCCGGTCGAGACTTTTGCGGTCGGACAGACCTTCTTCGAGCCGCCGGGCTCGACCCATCTGGTCTCGGCCAATGCAAGCTCGACCGAGCCCGCCGAACTGATCGCGGTGTTCGTCGCCGATGAAGGCGCGCAGCTCACGACCTTTATCGAGTAGCGTATCGCGCCCCGTGCAGCGTGGCATGTGGCCCGGAAGACGGTTTTCGGGTCACGGCTTGATGTAGGTCCAGCCCTGCTCCTCGAGTTGCATGATATGCACGACGCCGGACTTCACCACTTGTGCCTGCGGAATGATCGCAATATCCTTGTTCTCGGCCTTGTGCATGTTCGCCTGCGTATTTCCGCAGGCCTTGAACGAGACCTCCGGCGCGCTCAGCGCCATCGTCTCGATCCGTGCCTTGACCGGCGAGGTATCGTCGCGCAGCATGTGCAGCCCAGGCCCGAAGGCGACCACCTGGATTCTCACGGGCTCACCGAGCTCCTGATAATATTGCGTGACGTTCGTTGCGTTGTTGAGCGCGAGGTTCATCGCCGCGGGATCGTTGGTATTCACCTGCAGGATCAGGTGATGCTCCTTCTTCTGCTCAGGAGCCGGACTGGCAAGTGCGAGCGCGGACGGCTTCTGGATCCGCCCGGTCGTCGCGGGCCTTGCGAGTCGCATGCCGGTGTGCCCGTGCGTAGCAGCGTGATGCGTTGATGTCGGCGTCGGAGGCTGTTCGGCGTCCGCTGCAGCCGCGAAGCCGGGCGCACACACTAACGCAATCGCGCCGACCATCGCGGCCCTTGCGACATGCCAAGACTTGCTCATTGATCCACTCCCTCGAACAAAGACTAAATTTGATTATCGGTCGCTCGGCTTTGCCATTGCGTGCGGCCATCTGCATGTTGCGCTGATCTTCGCGCGCAACGCGTCCAGTCCGTCGAGCGAGAAGTTTCCATCCTGCGCGCTCCCTGACAGGGCGAAGACGCGCACGACAAGCTCTCCCCCCGTCGGAAGCGATCGCAGCAACGCGACGACGTCGCCCTTGAACGCGACACCATCGCCAAACGCCGGCGCGACGCCGGCGAGTTGCACCGGCCGGCCGCCATTCACCCGATAGGACAGGAAGTAGTCATCGCCACCGCTGGTGATGGCAGGTCCGGTCACGGTGAGTTCGGTGCGGCCGCCGCGGCAGCGAATCGATAGTCGCATCCGCTCGCCATCGCCCACCACGTTGAGCGACGAGGTCGTGGCGGTGGCGATCGGCGAATAGTCCACGGGCGAGGTCGTCTCGCTGACGACCCAGCCATCGCCGGCTCGCGCGGGCTGGAGGGGAGGCGCCGTGGCCGGCGATGACCTGTCGAGGCATTCGGGACGATCCGCATTTTCCATGGGAGAGCACGCGCGAGGCGGCGCCGCCGGATCGTTTGCGCCCCGCGCCGACGCAATCCCGCCGACGACCGCGACAGCAAGCAGGAACCGGAGGGTTGCGCCTCTCACTGCGAGGCCTGGCTGCCGTGCGGGTGTTCATCGAGCCAGGCCTGTGCCGCGGGGAAGCGCGCGAGACCTGGAACCGGCGCGGCCAGATTGATCGCTTTCCATTTGGGATCGAAGGCAGGCCCCTGCAGCTTGTCGAGCCGCGAGAACAGATGCTCGACGAAGCGCGCGACGCGATCATAGCGGTTCGACGTGGCCTGCCAGTTGAAGGCGACCAGCGCCGTCGGCACCGCGATCGTATCCACCCGCTCACCCGGCTTGATCAGGTTCGGATAGTCGGCCGCCTCGAGCGCGGTCGGGAGATAGTAGTCCTCCAGCTTGCGATTGTAGGGAACCGCGAGGAACCTGAAGCCCGGCTCGAAGCGCCCGCGCACGAAAGCATCGACCGGCTTGGATGTCACGAACACCACGGCCGCCATCCCGCCCTCGCCCTTGCGCATCTGTTCCAGCGCGACCTGATGCGGGATGAACGTCTTCTCGACGTCGAGGCCGAGCCGGCTGAAGATCAGCGGTCCCGAATAGGCCGCGGCGGTGCCCATGGTGTTGAAATTCACCTTCTTGCCGGCCAGGTCGCCGAGCGACTGGATCTCCGGCCGGACGAGGATATGAAGTTCGGATGGAAAGAGATTGAGCACATAGGTGATCTTGCGCTGAATATCCGGGACCTGGCGCTTGTACTCGTCGAGCGAGTCGGAATTGATGATCGCCATGTCGATGCCGTGCAGATAGAGCAGTGAATTGACGTTTTCCGTCGGTCCGCGCGTGACCACCGGCAGAACGTGCAGATTGTCGCCGTCATCGACTACGCGGGCCATCTCTGCGGCAAGCCGGATCGGCGCGCCCTCCAAGAGGCCTCCGGCGAGACCGACCGTCCAGGCGTTCACGACTTCCGTCGGTTTTGCGCTCATGGCGGCTTGCGGTTTTGATGGCGGATTATGTCGCAGCGAAGCGGCGTTCTGGGCCTGAACATTTTTGGCTTGTGCCTTCACTTGGGAAGGCTGAATGGCCAGAAGCAACGCAACCGGCAACGCAGCCAGTAGAGCGAGCAACAGCAACTGGCGTGATCCGACATGTCTGTTCATCCACCAACTCCTACATTCACCGTTGACAAGCGACGCCGCGCGTCGAACCGCGCTCTCTCAAGGCTCGAGAATCCCGCCTCAGCCTTAGGTAGAGTCCCGCTCTTTGTTGCATTGGCCCCCGTCGCAATTTGGGCAAAGGCAGGCCGTAGATTTCCGGTCATGGTTGCGCACGCTTGCATGAACAACCCCGCACAAATCCGGGTTGGAACGGGCCGGATCCGCGTGGCTCGTGTCAGACGTTGGTTTGCGGCGCTCGCGGATATCCCGACGCGAATGTCAGGCCGAGGCCGGCAAGGCGCGGCGATGCGAGCGGGATGGAAGCGAGCCGGCGGCGCGCCATGGCGCCGGGCCGCTTCTCACACCGGTCGTTCGCCCTTCACGGTGACGCGGGTGCCGGAGCGGGTGTGCGGCCAATAGTCCCACATCGCGCGATGCTGGGTGCAGCGGTTGTCCCAGAACGCGATGGCGTTTTCGCTCCAGCGGAAGCGGCACTGGAACAACGGATTCTCCGCGTGCTGATAGAGATAGGCGAGGATCGCGTTGCTCTCGTCGCGGGGGATGCCGACGATGTGGCTGGTGAAGCCGCGATTGACGTAGAGCGCCTTCTTGCCGGTCACCGGGTGGGTGCGCACCACCGGGTGCTCGGCGTGCGGATACGACGGCTTGTCCGCGACGCCATAGTTCGCATACAGCCCGCGATAGATGGGCTCGCCGTCATGCAGTGCGGTGAGGCCGTCGAGATAGGCCTTCATGCGATCGGACAGCGCCTCATAGGCGGCGTACATGCTGGCAAACAGCGTGTCGCCGCCATGCGGCGGGCACTGCTTGATGTAGAGGATCGAGCCCATCGGCGGTTCGACGTCGCAGGAGACGTCGGAATGCCAGCCCTCACCATTGGCGCGCGGCGAGTTCCGGTCGGCGTAGATCTTCATCAGTGCGGGATCATCGCCCTCATGCGGCGCGGCAGGATGGATGTGCAATTCACCGAAGCGGCGAGCGAAGGCGAGATGCTGCTCCGGTGTGATGTGCTGGTCGCGGAAGAAGATCACGAGATTTTCAGCCAGCGCGAGATGGATCTCGTCCATCTGGCGGTTGGGGCTGTCGTCGGAGACGAGCCTTGCGATGTCGACGCCGGAAATTTCCGCACCGATGATCGGCGTCAGCTTCTCGACCGCAATCGTCTCATAGGGCTCGGTGCCGCCGGCCGTGTGCCTGTACCGTGGGCCCTCCCGGCCTGACAGCGAGCTCATGGTCTTCCTCCGGCTTTCTTCTTATGGGTGTATGCTAGCCATAAGCGGAGCAAGCGCAACACACTCACGTGTCGCCCCGGACAAGCGAGCGTGAGCGGCGCGGAGCGCCGCGAGACGCGAGCGCGATCCGGGACCCATAACCCCAGCCGGATGTCGTTTGCAAAGGCTTGGGCCACAGCTTCGCAAAGTAACTCAAGGCTGTGATTATGGGTCCCCGCGTTCGTGCGGACGACACATGGAAAGGGCGCCTACTCCGCCGCGGTCTCGGCGACCTTGCCAGCGGCGCCATAGCGCTGTTCGATATAGTCGATCACCAGCGCCTGGAAATCGCTCGCGATGGTGGGGCCGCGCAGGGTGCGGAACTTCTTGCCATCGACGAACACGGGGGCGGCCGGCGCCTCGCCGGTGCCAGGCAGCGAGATGCCGATGTCGGCATGCTTGGACTCGCCGGGCCCGTTAACGATGCAGCCCATGACCGCGACGTTGAGCTGCTCGACGCCCGGATACCTCGTCTTCCACGCCGGCATCTCGTCGCGGATGAAATCCTGGATCGAGCGGGCGAGTTCCTGGAAGGTGGTCGAGGTGGTCCGCCCGCAGCCGGGGCAGGCCGCGACCAGCGGCACGAAGGTGCGAAAGCCCATGGTCTGCAGCAGCTCCTGCGCGACCTGCACCTCACGGGTGCGATCACCGCCGGGCTCCGGCGTCAGCGAGATGCGGATGGTGTCGCCGATACCCTGCTGCAGCAGGATGCCGAGCGCCGCCGAGGACGCGACGATGCCCTTGGTGCCCATGCCGGCCTCGGTGAGGCCGAGATGGATCGCATAGTCCGAGCGCGCGGCGAGATCCTGATACACCGCGATCAGGTCCTGCACGGCCGAAACCTTCGCCGACAGGATGATGCGATCCTTCGGCATGCCGAGCTCGATGGCCCGCGCGGCCGAGAGCAGCGCCGACTGCACCATGGCCTCGCGCGTCACCGCGCGCGCGTCGCGCGGATTGGCGGAGGTCGCGTTCTCGTCCATCAGCTTCGAGAGCAGCTCCTGGTCGAGCGAGCCCCAATTGGCGCCGATGCGGACCGGCTTGTCGTTCTTGTTGGCGATCTCGATGATGTCGGCAAATTGCGTGTCGCGCTTGTCCTTGAAGCCGACATTGCCGGGATTGATGCGGTATTTGTCGAGCGCCTCGGCACAGGCCGGATGTTCGGCCAGGAGCTTGTGGCCGATATAGTGGAAGTCGCCGATCAGGGGCGTGGTGATGCCGCGCTTGCGCAAGCCGTCGCGGATGTGCGGAACGGCGGCCGCCGCCTCCTCGCGGTCGACCGTGATGCGCACCAGCTCGGAGCCGGCGCGCGCCAGCGCAGTGACTTGGTCGACGGTACCCTGGATATCCGCGGTGTCGGTGTTGGTCATCGACTGCACGACGATCGGCGCACCGCCGCCGACGGCGATGTTGCCGACCATGACTTTTGTGGTCTGGAGCCGGGCACTGGGGCCGGCGATATCGTTCTGGGACACTGTTTCAGGCTTGTTCATGAACTTTTGCACGATCTTTCCTGGGGCCTCGAATATCAGGTTTTCTTGACAGTCAACAATGGGGTGTCTTGCAGACCAAGGTCCCGTTTCAAGGCCGGTTAACCAGAAAAAGCCCAGCAATGACAAGCACCGCCGCCCCCCCGAACACGGCCGTCAGGGCGTCATGCATGATGAAATAGCTGGCGATCACGCCAAATAAAGGGGTGATGAAGGTAAAAGCCGATAATTTGCTCGCCGAATAGGCCTTTACCAGCGCGAACCAAAGCGTGAACGTGGTTCCGACGACCCAGATTGCCTGGTACACCAGAAGCGACAGCGCCAGCGCTCCGGGAACATGGGTCAACCTCTCCCCGCCGAACCAGGCCGCAAGGCCCAGGATGGGGATCGAGACCACGACCTGATAGCTCAGCACCCTCTCCGGCGCCGCAAAGCGCAGGGACGAGGCCTTGGCCAGGATCGTGGTCGCGGCCCACAGCGCGCCGCCGCCCACGATCATGAGATCGCCGAGCAGGACGTTGGCGTCGACATCGGCCTGCGGCACGCCGATTGCGAGTGCCACCCCGAAAAAGCTCAAGGCCAGCCCCGCCCATTGCACGCCGCGCAGCCGTTCGCCGAGAAAGCGGTAGGAGCCCAGCGCCACGAAGAACGGCGCGGTGTAGAGAAACACGACCGCGCGGGACGCCGAGGTAAAGCGCAGGCCCTCGAAGATCAGCACGAATTCGAGGCCGAAGATGACGCCCGCCAGCAGGCCGGGACCGAGCGTGCCGTCGGTCTCGAACATTTTTACCCCGCGCAGGCGGGCCATCAGCAGCAGCGCCGGCAGGGCCAGGCTCGAGCGGATGGTCGCCTGCAGCATCGGCGGGATGTCGGGCAGTGACAGCTTGACCGCGATCTGGTTGAACGCCCAGGAGCCGCACAGCACCAGCATCAGCGCGACTGCGCCGGGACTGAGCGGCCGCCCCGCGGTTGAAACCACGGTCTTGTGCATGTGTCCTCGTTGTCCGGCTTGCCCGCCGTGTTGTTGTCAGTGGAGGAGATAGGCCCAATCCCGCGCCGCACGCGGGGAGAGGTGAACCGGGTTCGTGGCCGGAGAACGAGAAACATCCCTGCGCGACAATTCAATGGCCCTACTTTACTGCCTGGCAATGGGCGCAGGTGCCGGTGATTTCGACGACCGAAAGTTTTGGCGCAAAGCCGGAGGCGCGCGCGGCGGTGTTCAGGCTCTGCGCAACGGAAGCGGCCGGGATCTCGCCGACGGCGTCGCAGCGCTCGCAGATCAGAAATGCCACCAGCGCCGCGGCATCGTGGTCGTGCGCGCAGGCCAGATAGGCGTTGCGGCTCTCGATCCGGTGCACGAGGCCATTGGCCATCAGGAAATCGAGCGCGCGATAGACGGTGATCGGCGCCGGCCGTGGCATTTCTTTGGCCAGTTCGTCGATGATCTCATAGGCGCCGAGTGGCTTGTGACTCTTCAGCAGCGCCTGCAGCACGTGGCGGCGGATCGGCGTCAGTTTTTGCGCCCGCTCGCCGCAGATCCGCTCGGCATGCGAGAGCCCGGCGGCCGCGCAGCGGTCGTGGTCATGGTCCGGGGCGGGGAAGGCCGGTCGCATCGTGGTCATCAGCGCAGTTCTCTTGGGCCGGCGCGGCCGGCCGGCGGTCCAACCCATTATAACGATATGTGGCCGAAAATCTTCACCCGCACTGGAACAGCCATGAGCTTTTGGCAGGCCTGCCTTCTGCGGCCCGCCCGGTGACGAATTGATAAGCAAGCTTATTATATCCGAAGCTTAGGGAAGCGGCTGGGAGCGAAACGTGCGCGGTTCCGTGGACATGAATTTTCTGTTCTCGCTCGGCGAGCTGTCGCGCCTGGTGCGCGCCTATGCCGACCGGCAAGCCGCGCGCTACGGCATCACCCGTGCGCAATGGGCCGTGCTGGCCAAGGTGGAACGCAGCGAAGGCATGAAACAATCGGAACTCGCGGAACTGATGGAGATGCAGCCGATCACGCTGACACGCCTGATCGACAAGCTCTGCGACAATGGCTGGATCGAGCGGCGCGGCGACGACACCGACCGCCGCGTCAACCGGCTCTACTTGAAGAAGGCGGCACGGCCGCTACTCGGCAAGCTCGCAGGTCTGCGCTCGGAACTGACCGCGACCGCTCTCGAGGGCATCAGCCCGCAGGACGCCCACCGCATGCTGATGCAACTGGAAAAGATCAAGGACAACGTGCGCGACGCCATCCAGACCACAGAACAAGAAGACGTGAAGGAGCAGAATTATGGCTGAGCCGGTGCTGAAATTCCCGCCCGACAAGGCCTCGCCTGACGGACGACCGACCAAGGCCGCGGAAAAACCGCGGCGGTCGCTGCTGGCGGCGCTGCGCCGCTATCGCCGCGTCCTTCTGCTGGTCGTGCTGCCGCTCGCGGCCGCCGCCGGCGGCGTGGTGTTCTATCTTAATGGCGGCCGCTATGTGTCGACCGACGATGCCTATGTCGGCGCGCAGAAAGTGCTGATCACGCCCGACATCTCCGGCAAGATCGACAAGGTCGTGGTGAAGGAGGGCCAGCAGGTCAACAAGGGCGACGTGCTGTTCGAGTTCGATCCGGTCCCGTTCCGCCTCGCCGTCGCGCAAGCCAAGGCGACGCTGGAGCAGGCGCACACGAATTACGACAACCTCGTCGCCAACATCAAGATCTATGGCGACATGCTGGATCTCGCGCAGCAGGGCATCGACCTGAAGCAGCGCGACGTCGACCGCAAGCAGCAGCTTGTGAAGAACAGTTACGGCTCGCAGCTCGACCTCGACAATGCGTCGAACGCGCTGGTGACCGCCGGCGCTCAGGCGCAGTTCATCAAGCAGCAGCTCTCCAACGCAAAGACCCAGCTGCTCGGAAATCCCGCGCTGCCGCTGGAGGAATTCCCGCCCTACGCCCAGGCTAAGGCGTCGCTGGAGCAGGCCGAGCGCAATCTCGACCACACCGCGATGCGGGCGCCGATGGCGGGCATCGCCACCCAGGTCGACCAGATCCAACTCGGCCGCTTCGTCGCCGCCGGCACGCCGGTGTTTTCGGTCATCGACATCGCAAAACCCTGGGTCGACGCCAATCCGAAGGAAAGCGACTTCACCTATGTCGCGGTCGGCCAGCCGGTGACGCTCGAGGTCGACGCGTTCCCGAACCATCTGTTCAAGGGCACGGTCGGCTCGCTCTCGCCCGGCACCGGCGCGCAATTCGCGATCCTGCCGCCGCAGAACGCGACCGGCAATTTCGTGAAGGTGGTGCAGCGCGTGCCCGTGCGGATCTATTTCGACAAGGATGATCCGTATGTGAAGAAGCTGAAGGCCGGCATGAGCGTCTATGCCACGATCGACACCGGCCACCAGCGCTCGCTCGCGGGCCTGTTCGGCCTCGCGCCCGTGTCCGCGCAGAACTGAGCGTTCCCGATGTCGCCGACCACGCTGCCAGCATCCTCCATGGTTCCGGGCTTGCGCCGGAACATGGTGACGATCTGTGCGATGACGGCGACCATCATGCAGGCGCTCGACACCACCATCGCCAATGTCGCGCTGCCCTACATGCAGGGCTCGCTGTCGGCCTCGCAGGACCAGATCAACTGGGTGCTGACATCCTACATCGTCGCCGCCGCGATCATGACCGCGCCGGTCGGCTGGATCGCCAACCGATTCGGGCGCAAGCGCATCTTCATCATCTGCTCCGGCGGCTTCACCATCGCATCCGTGCTGTGCGGGGTGGCGCAGGACATCAACCAGATGGTGCTGTTCCGCCTGCTGCAGGGCGTCTTCGGCGCAGCGCTGGTGCCGCTCTCGCAGGCCGTGATGCTCGATTCCTACACGCTGCAGGAACGCGCCAAGGCGATGTCGATCTGGGGCATGGGCGTCATGATGGGCCCGATCATGGGCCCCTCGCTCGGC
>Ga0070710_10000786_pt1 | contig 15197 bp, 10 predicted proteins | sample LARL52metaG_FD_65454 | JGI IMG/M metagenome (GOLD analysis project Ga0070710, IMG submission 65454) | Corn, switchgrass and miscanthus rhizosphere microbial communities from Kellogg Biological Station, Michigan, USA - LAR L5-2 metaG | ecosystem: Host-associated > Plants > Roots > Rhizosphere ... | reverse complement strand
GATGGCTCGCTCGGCCCTATCTTCTGAGGGTGCGGACGGGACGCCACCACTCGGACGCCGGCCTGTCGGCTGCGCCGAACGGCCGGGATCCGAGTGGTCCCGCCCCGCCGGCCACACCTTGCGGAGGGCCAGAATAACCTCGGCCGTGTCGTCGGTATCCGGGTAGCCGTCGTTGTCGAACTCGAAGGCCCAGCCCCCCGGCTCCAGGTGCGGGCGGCGCACTTGCCAGTCCCCTGGCCCGGGGATCTCCTCATCAAGCACCCACTCGGCGGCCTTGGTCAGCACGGGGTCGTCTGGCTTGAGGCCGGCGTCGCCGAGGGCGACCATGGCCAGCACTGTGTCCCAGACCGGGGACTGGCACGCTTCCATCCTGCGGGTCGGGCCGTCCGGGCCGTCCTCCCGGATCATGAAGCGCTCCAGCCCGGCGATCCCGCGCGCCAGCACCGGGTGATCCAGCCGGTACCCGAGCAGGTGCAGCGCGATCAGCGAGTACACCCAGGGCGGCTGGATCCCGCCCCAGCACCCGTCCTGCTCCTGCCGCGCGATGATCCAGTCCGCGCACCGCCGCAGCGCGGCCCGCCTGACCACGGCCGCGGGGTTGTGAGCGCGCCGTCGCCCTGGGGAGGCAGATGTGACGGCGCGCAGCCTAAGGAAGTTAATGGTTCGCCTGGCAGACCGCACAGGCGTGGCGGCGTCTGCCGACACGAGAAACCCGGTGACTCCGCTCGCATGTTGCTTTGGCGTGGCGGCGTCGGTCGGCCGCGGGCCGTTCGGCGCAGCCGACAGGCCAGCGGTCGAGTGATGCCGTCGCGCCCCGAGCGCCCGGTTTTGATACGTATGCAGCACCTTGTCGAGCCCGTTGAACACCATTGCCCACGGGTCACGCTCTTTACCCTGGGGCTTCTCGCCGGTGAACAGCTCGTTCAGGGAGAAACCCAACGGCCGGGAGGGACGGAACGACGCGACCACGGCCAGCGGGACGATGGTCTGCCGGGCCCAGCACGCCCAGTCGTACACGTTCAGCGGGAACCAGGCCGGCAGGTAGATCAGCTCGGGCGGGATGACCGGCAGATCGTCCCAGGACCACTGCCCGAACATCGCCAGCCAGATCCGGGTGAACACCCGGGTGGCCTCGATCCCGCCCTGGGCGCGGATCCAGCGGGCCGCCGTGTCCATGTGCGGCTCGTCCGGCGCGTCGCCGGCCAGTCGCAGCGCCACGTACGCCTCGACCGTGGTCGACAGGTCCCCCGGCCCGCCGTGGAAATTGGCCCAGGTGCCGTCCGCGCGCTGCTTGGACCGGATCCAGCGGGCCGCCGCAGCGGTGTCGGCCTCCGTCCTGACGCCGAGGAACTGGCGGAGCAGCAGGTCCTCGGCGTCCATGGTGACGTTGGTCTCGAGCTCACCCTGCCACCAGCCGGGCTCGTGCTGCAGGCTGGCGAGGTGCTCGCAGGCGCGATCCAGCGTCAGCCGGGCAGCGTGCAGGGGGGCGGCCTGCGGTCCGGAGTGAGTCAGCGTCATCGGAACGTCTCAGCTCTGCCTGGTGGTGATGAACTGAGCGATCGCGGAAAACTCCGCGCGCACGTCGTCCGGTATGTCGGTCTCGGCCAGGCAGCGTTCGGCCTCGGCTAGCTGGGTGTCCGCCTCGGCTTCGGCCCATCGCTTGCCGTCCGCCTCCTCGACCAGCTTGGCCGCGAGGACCAGGTCCTCCTCGGTGAGCGGATCGGGCCGGGCGAGCAGCTCGCCGAGCTGGCGGCCCTGATCGGTGTCGCTGGTCAGCGCGGCCACCACGGGCAGCGACTTCTTCCTGGTCCGCAGGTCGGAGCGCACCGGCTTGCCGGTGATCTCCGGTGCGCCCCAGATGCCGAGCAGGTCGTCGGTCAGCTGGAAGGCCAGCCCCGCGTGCGCGCCGAACGCGGCCAGGCCCATGGCCAGTGCGGGCGGAGCGCCGAGGTAGACCGCGCCGATGCTGCACGAGCACGCCATCAGCGCGGCGGTCTTGTCGCCGGCCATGGTCAGGCACTCGCCCAGCGTGACGTCGTCGCGGCGCTCGAAGGCCAGGTCCGCGCCCTGTCCCGCGATCAGCCGCTGCACCGCCGCGGACAGGCAGCGGGCCGCCCAGGCACCCTGCGGGCCGGACTCCTCGAGCAGGATGTCCTGCGCCAGCGAGAGCAGGGCGTCACCGGCCAGGATGGCCGGGCCGACACCGTAGACCTTCCACGCCGTCGGCCGGTGCCTGCGCTCGGTGTCGCCGTCCATGATGTCGTCGTGCAGCAGCGAGAAGTTGTGCACGAGCTCGACGGCGACCGCAGCGGGCACGCTCCGGCGCGGCGACGCGCCGGCCGCACGGGCGGACAGCAGCGCGAGGGCCGGCCGCAGCGCCTTGCCGCCGGACCCCGACGGGCGCCCGTCGGCGTCGATCATGCCGAGGTGATAGGCGGCCACCGCCCGCACCTCGGGGGTCAGCCGGTCGAGCGAGGCGGCCAGCGCCGGGCCGACGAGATCGCGGGCGATCGCCACGCCCTCGGGCATCACGGCGGTCACGCGTCCGCTCCGGAGGCATCGCAGACACCAGCTGGCTGTGGCACGGCTTGCGTTGCTGGCGTCCGGCTGGGCACAGCCAGTGCCCGGCGTAGCTCCCGCGCCGCATTGAGTCCGCTTCGCACGGCTCCCTCCATCGTGTCGGGCCATCCTGTATCGGTCCACGCCCCGGCCACCGTCAGGCCGGGCAGCGCGGTAGCGGCCGGTGGCCGCAACCGCTCGCACCCGGGCACCTGGCGGAACGTGGCGTGTCGTTCTCTGGTGACGAAGAAATCGGTCACCCGCGCGGTGCGGGCGTCCGGCAACAGCTCGGCCAGTGCGGGCAGGAAGGTCTCGCGCAGCCGCGCGGCCGGCACATCCACCGTCTCGTCGGCCGCCGAGACCGACACCGCGAGGTACTGCCCGCCCGCCCGGGTCTTGTCCCGGGCCAGCCCGGACTGCTCGGTCCGGTCGAACACCCACTGCACCGGGGAATCGGTGGCGGCGACGAACGGCAGCCGCAGCACCGGCCGGTCATACACCGCGTGCACGTTGAGTATGGGCGAGGACCCCAGGCCGGACCAGGCGGCGGCCGGGACGCCGGCGGCCTGGGGCAGCAGCCGCGCTGCCTGCTCCGGCGGCACCGCGACCACCACGCCGTCGGCCTCGATCGCCGCGGGCACCGGCTCCGCCAGCGCCTGGCGGCTCAGCCGGACGGTGAAGGCACGGCCTATCCCGGGCAGCCTGTCCTGGGCGACCTCGATCGCCGACACCTTGGCACCCAGCCGGACTTGTGCGCCCAGCCGCCGCAGCAGGCTTGCCGCCGCCCGGCCGTGCAGGTCGCCGAGCGGTACGGCCGGCACGCCGATGTCGGCCGCGTCCCTGGCGCCGAGCAGCGCGGTTTTCACCACGGTCGCGGCGAGGGCCAGGTTGGCGTCGTCACCCGCGACGTTCAGCGCGGACACGGTGAACAGATCCCACAGCGCGCGGCGGGATCGCTCGCTCTGGCCATGACCGCCCAGCCAGTCGCCGAGCCGCTGCCGGTCCAGCGCCGGGTCGGCCGGGTCGAGGCGTTTCATGGCCAGGGCGGCACGTGCCACCCGGAGCCGTTCGGGATAAGAAAGCAGCGAATAGCCGGACAGGGCGAGCCCCATGTGCAACGGGCCGGGCAGGTTCGTCCGGCGCAGCCGGGCGCGGTGCGGCTGAGCGGTCGCGGGGTCGGGCCGCAGCACGGTCACGTCGAACCGGTCCTGCAGCCTGACCGCGCCGGTCATGCCCAGCCGGGCGAGCAGGCCGCGATACGCCGAGCAGCAGCGCAGGAAGACGTGCTGGCCGTTGTCCACCATCAGGCCGTCGCGGGTGAAGGAGCAGGTCGCGCCCCCCAGCCGCGGCCTGGCCTCGAGCAGGGTGACGTCGGCCCCGCTCTCGCGCAGCGCGATGGCGGCGGTGATGCCGGCCAGCCCGCCGCCGACGACCACAATCCGGTGCGAGCCGGTCATGCTGCCTCCCCCGGGACCCGGGGCGCGGTGCGTGGGCCGGCCCGTACCACGGTCCCGGCGAGCGACCGGACCGCCACCGCGACCTTCTCGCCGGTGGACAGCGAGAGCCTGCCTTGGAGCACCTCGGCCGGGGCCGCGGCGATCCGCTCGAGCAGCCGCCGGTAGATGCCGGCCATCGCCCCGGCCGACGCCGCACTGCGCCGGTCCAGCATCGGCAGCAGCCGCATGCCGGTCGCGTACCAGCTGCGCGCGCGCTCGGCCTCGTACCCGACCAGCCCGGCCAGCGGCCCGGAGGCGGCCGACCGGTCGAGGTCGCCGGGGCTGCAGCCGAACCGGCCGAGATCCTCCGACGGCAGGTAGACGCGGCCGTTCTGGTAGTCCTCGCGGATGTCCCGCAGGATGTTAGTGAGCTGGAGCGCCACGCCGAGCGCGTCGGCCAGCGGTGCGGCCTCGTCCTGGTCGGGGGCGCCGAACACGCCGAGCGAGAGCCGGCCGACCGAGCCCGCGACGCACCGGCAGTAGTGCAGCAACTCGTCGAAGGTGGCGTAGCTGGTGCCCCGGACGTCCGCGACGCAGCCGTCGACGATCTCGCCGAAGGCCTGAACCGGGATCGGGAACCGGCGAGCCGCGTCGTCCAGCGCGATGAGCACCGGGTCCTCGCCCGGCGGCCGGCCTCCGGCCAGCCCCTGCACGGCGGTCCGGGCCTCGGCCAGCGCGGTGAGCTTGTCGGCGGCGGGCAGGGTGCCGTCGCCGATGTCGTCGATCCGGCGGGCGAACGCATAGACGGCCGACAGCGCGCGCCGCTTGGCCGGCGGCAACAGCTTGATGCCGTAGGAGAAGTTGCGGGCCTGCGTCGAGGTGATCTCCTCGCAGTGCCGGTACGCGGTGGCCACGTCCATGCCGCCGGTCACCTCCCCCTCGCGTAGGCGCGGGCCAGCTCGGCCGCCAGCCGCCGCTTGGCCGGGCGCGGGGTGGCCGCGAGCACGTCGTAGCGCGCGTTTTCGATCGCGGCCAGCGCGGCCCGGCCGCCGGCCACATAGCCGGCCACCGCCAGCCGAGCCGCGCCGCGCAGCGTGGCGATCAGCGGCGAGCCGGCCGACAGCAGCGCGGACGCGCGCGCGACCTGGAACGACATCAGCGCGCGGACGCCGGGGCCGGCGGCCGGCTCGGCCAGATCCTGCGGCGTGCAGCCGAACCGCTCGAGGTCTTCGGCCGGCAGGTAGATCCGGCCGGCCCGCAGGTCCTCCGCCACGTCCTGCCAGTGCTCGGCGAGCTGCAACGCGGTGCAGACGTGGTCGGAGAGCGCGGCCCGGCGGGGCGTGTAGGCGCCGAACACGTACAGCACGATCCGGCCCACCGGATTCGCGGATAGCTCGCAGTAGCCGACCAGGTCATCGAAGGTCTGATAGCGGCCGACCAGCTGGTCCTGCCGGTTCGCCTGAATCAGGTCGCGCAGCGGCTGGCTGGGCAGGTCGCATTCGGCCACGGTCGCAGCGAGCTGGCCGATGACCGCGAGCCGCGGAGCCCGGCCGCGGTACAGGCGGCCGAGGTCATCGTCGAGCTCGTCCAGCAGCCGCAGCCGTTCCGCCGACTCCTCATCCGGGGGAGACTCCTCATCCGGGCGCTGGGGGCCGTCGGCCGGCCCGGCGACCGCGGCGGCCGTGACGGGCAGCGTCGCGTCGCCGATGTCATCCACGGTCCGGGCGAACCGGTACACGGCCATCAGGTGCCGCCGGTAACGCGCGGGCAGCACTCGCAGCGCGACCGGGAAATTCTCCGCGGTCGCCTGGGCGGCAGCACCGGCCGTGATGACGGCGGTCCGGGCGTCACCCTGGCCGCCGCGGGCATGCTCGGACGCAGGGCTGAAGGCGGTCCCCGGTGATAGCTGCGGACCGGGCAGGTTTGCGCCGGACTTGCTGTGGGGACCGCGCCCATGGCTGAGTGGCGTCACGCCGCGCGTCACGTTGTCTATTTCTGCACAACTCCCAAAGAAATGCAAATAATGACGTGCGTGTCACATGACAGACACGTCGTTTCCCGTCATACCAGGCTGACATAAATGACGCTGGTGTCACATGACGCTCGTGTCGTTTCGGGTCCGCGCCAGCGTGCTGGCCAGGCCCGGAGTCCGACGATGGTACATGCCCATGTATGCCGATAACTGTGCAGAAGCGGCGTTAGGCCGGTTCATCGACTGCGAGGTTAACACACGAGACTGCCGGGTGGCCACGCGTGCCGGAATGGCGAATTGGGCTCCCCCGGGGGGCAATCAAGGCAAACCATTTGCGGCGAGTTTACCGAATGTGATAATTACGCCCGGGTCCGTCCGGGGAGCGGGCGCTCCCGCCAGGCTTCGCTGAGCACGGCGCGTGGTCCGGGGCGCAAGGTGATAACAAGATAGTGATAAGGTACTGACAGTGCGCAGCGCTCCTGCTGGCGTCCTTCCCCCGACTCGCCAGCGCAGGCGGGCGCCGCCACGGACCGGACGCGCATCTTTTGCCGCCGCTTTTGCCACCGCGTCACCGGGCGTTCAGATCGGCACGGCAGGGTTCGGTTAGCTTCTCGTCAGAGATAGCCCCGCGAAGCGGCCGGGTTTCGCCGAGACCGTGCGCGGACTGGTATCCGACCGGGAGGGCATTATGCGGTTCGCCAGGCTGGCCGGGAGCGGCGGGATCCTCGTCGCGGCCGCGCTCGGGCTCAACGGGATGGCCCCCGGTGCTTCCTTCGCGGCGCGCACCCAGACCGCCTCCGCGCAGCCGGCCGCGGCGGGCTGCGTGCTCGGCGGCCACGCGGGCCGCGCGGTCAAGCACGTGATCTACCTCCAGTTCGACAACGTCCACTACACCCGCGATGACCCGAATGTGCCGAGCGACCTGCAGCAGATGCCGAACCTGCTGCACTTCATCACCGGCCAGGGGACGCTGATCAGCCACGAGCACACGCCGCTCATCGCGCACACCGCCGACGACATCGTGACCTCCGAGACCGGCCTGTACGGCGGCGAGCACGGCATCCCGATCGCGAACGAGTACAACTACTACAAGCCGGACGGCAGCACCGACACGGCGGGCTCGTTCGCCTACTGGACCGACCCGATCGTCGACTACGACACCGGGTTGGCCGCCAAGCCTGTCGCCGACCACACCACGACCATGATCGGCCGGAACGGCAAGAATCCCCCGGCACCCTGGGTGCCTTATACCCGCGCGGGCTGCGACTTCGGCACGGTCGCCGCGGCCAACACCGAGCTGGAGAACACCCTCCCCGACGTCCCGCACGTTTTCGGCGCCCACTCGCCCGAGGCGAAGGAGGCGGAGAACCCCAAGCTGCAGAGCAAGGCGACGGCCGATTTCATGGGCCTGGCGGTGCACTGCGCCCACGGCAGCGCGGTGTGCTCGGCGGGCCGCGGCGGCCGCCCGGACGTGCTGCCCGACGAGCCCGGCGGCTACCACGGCTTCCACGCGCTGTACGGGAACAAGTTCATCCAGCCGGTGATCAGCCCATCCGGGCCGGTGCGCAACCTCGACGGCCAGGTCATCAAGGACTCCAGCGGCGACATCGGCTTCCCGGGCTACGACGGCATGATCGGCCCGAACGCGCTCGCCTACACCCTGGACATGCAGACCCACGGCATCCCGGTGACCTTCACCTATCTCAGCGACGTGCACGACTCGTGGACGACCGGCGCCGGGCTCGGCTCCGGCTCGGCCACCTACGAACATCAGCTCCGCCGGGAGAACGCCGCTTTCGGCACGTTCTTCCGCGAGCTGGCGGCGCACGGAATCACCCGCGCAAACACACTGTTCGTGATCACCGCGGACGAGGGCGACCACTTCGTCGGCGGCCCGCCGTCCCCGGCCAACTGCAACGGGGTGAAGATCCTCTGCACCTACTCGAAGGTCGGCGAGGTGGACGGGAATCTGACCGGCATGCTCGCCGCGAAGGGCATCACCACCCCGTTCGACGTGAACGCCGATTCTGCGCCGGTGATCTACGTGCACGGCCAGCCGGCGCGGACCGCGGGGCAGGTGCGGGCGGTTGAGCAGGCCACGGCGCGGCTGTCCGCGCTCGACCTGGCCACGCGCAGGACCGTGCGGCTCACCCGCTACCTGGCCGACCCGGTGGAGCTGAAGCTGCTGCACATGATTACCGGAGATCCGAAACGTACCCCGTCGTTCGTCATGTTCGCCAACCCGGACTTCTGGCTGAGCAGCGGCCCGGCCAACTGTGGCGCCTCGTGTGTCAGCGAGCCCTCGGGCGCAGACGCGTGGAACCACGGGGACGTCCTCGGGAAGATCAACACCACCTGGCTCGGGCTGGTCGGTCCTGGCGTGAGTCACCTCGGCACCGACAACAACCTGTGGTCCGATCACGCCGACATCCAGCCCACCATGATGGAGCTGCTCGGGCTGCGCGACGATTACGCGCCGGACGGGAGGGTCCTCGGCGAGGTGCTCGACCGCGCCGCCCTGCCCGCCGCGATGCGAGCCGACGGGACCACGCTGACCCGGCTCGGCCGCGTGTACACCCAGCTCGAGGCGCCCGTCGGCAGCTTCGGCCTCGACACGCTGCGGGCATCCACCAGGGCGCTGGCCAGCCAGGCGCCTCGCGATGCCGACTACACCCGGATCGAGGGTCAGCTGCAGCGACTGGGCCAGGCGCGGGACGCGCTGGCCTCTCAGATGCGGTCCGCCCTGCTGGGTGCCGCGTTCTACGGCCGCGCTCTGGGCGAGCGGCAGGCCCGCGCGCTCATCGCGGCGGGTGATCGCCTGCTCGGCCGGGCCGCGGTGCTCGGCGCATAACCACCGGAAGGCAACACCCGCGGGTGATTCCGGCCCGCGCCGTAACCCGCGGGATGATTTCAGTAGGCGTCGGTGATAAGCCGCCGCGCCATGATTGGGCGCCGCTGGCGGCAGCCGGACGACCTGCGCGCATCAGCCCTGATCGTCTCAGAGTGTGACTGACTCGGTGAGAACTGGACAATCTGATGTACTGGCGGTCACTATGATGTGAATGCCGACCGGTAAGCTGGGCTTGATTTGACGCTCCCAAAGCTGTTGAGGGTTAATGATTGCCGGCGGAGCGGCGGGGGATTCTTCGTGGGAAGAGGTGCTGTCGTGGCGGATCCGAAGAGCGGAATGAGGCGCCGGCGGGCCGTCGGGACGCGGAACCGGATCATGTCCCACCTCGCGTTGACGGGAGAGATCAGGGACGAGGCCGGGATGGCGAGCACCGTGCTCGCCGCCGAGGTCGGGTATCCCGGCTCCAGCATCGCGTTCGCCCAGCTGCTGTCCGGGATGGAACGGTCCGGCCTGATCGAGCGGGAGGTACGCGGCAAGCGGACCTACCGGATCGCCGCGGTCCCGGGGGCTTCGGCTCAGGTGGCAGCCACGGAGCGCAAGTCGGCCCGGTCGGCTTCCGGCTCCGGACGCGCGGCCCGAGGGACCACGGCCGCCCTGGCCGGCGAAAAGGGCGACAGTTACCTCGGCCCGGCCGGCCAGGTCGACTTCGACTACGACGAACTGGCCCGGCGGCTGCTGGTCCAGGTGGTCCGGAGGCTCGCGTCCGCGGCCGAGGAACGCTCGCCGGCCGGGACAGACGATGGCACGATTGAGCAGACGGTGGCCGGGCTCGAGCGGGAGCTGGCCAGCGTCCGGACGATGCACGGCACGCTCAGCGCCGAGAACGCCAGGCTGCGCGAGCAACTGCGCGCCGCGCGCCAGAGCCTCGCCCTGGCCCAGGACCGCTCGAGCACCCGGCCGGTGACCACGCAGCTGGACGCGGCCGAGGTGGGTCTGCTCGAGCGCCTGCTCGCCTCGTCGGGGAACGAAGGTAGCGAAGGTACCGGAACCGGCTGACCCGGCCGGCCCGGCGCAGCTGACCTGTGGCGCCGCTGGGCGCTAGCTTCCCCGGCGCGGCTCGCCGACCTGGTGGACGGTCAGCAGCGTGCGCAGCCTCCCGTCCAGGTGCCTGAACATGGCATCGGCCGCCCCCTGGGGATCGCGGGCGATGATGGCCTTCAAGATCTCCTCGTGCTCGGCACGGCCGTACACGGCGCGGTCCGGCTCGGAGACGATCGAGTGCGTCACGTAGAGCGCGGACAGATCCCTGAGGTTCTTGAGTATGGCGACGAGCCGAGGGCTGCTCCCCGCTTCCTCGATCACGCTGTGGAAGCTGTCGTTGTATTCCGCCCAGCGCTGGCCGTCGGTCTCGATCTCCATGGCCGCCAGCAGCTCGACGGCCTCGAGTATGCTCTCGCGCCCCGCGAACTTCGCGGCGCGCGCGGTCGCGACCGGCTCGAGCAGCTTGCGGATCTCGTACAGGTCCTCCAGCTCCGTCCGGCTGAGCTCGTGCACCACGGCCACCCCGTCCGGGTCGAACCGGACGAATCCGCCCGCGGCCAGCTCCCTGAGCGCCTCACGGATCGGGCCGGTGCCCACGCCGAGCTCCTCGGCGATACGGGCCTGGACCAGCCGCGTCCCGCCGGGGATCGTGCCCGCCACGATGCCCCGGTGCAGGATCGACCACACCCGGTCCCGGGCGGCCGGCGGCTTCCCGGGAGGATGCGACTGATGGTTCCAGGCCGGCCGGTGGCCGGAGGCCATGCCCATGCCGACTTCCCTCCCCGGTACCGGTCGGAACGATGGCGGCTCCGAGCTTACTAGCCGGGTCCGGCCGCCAGCCCACGGAAAGCAGGCCCGGGTGGCGGGCGCCCGGTCACGAGCACCAGAGTGGCGGGCGCTCGGTCACGAGCGCCAGATGAGCACCAGGGCACAGTCGTCGGAGCTCGCGGTGTCGGCCTGCATCGCCTGGACCAGCGCGGGCACGCCCGCTTTGAACCCGGTGATGACCATCCGTTCCGCCTCGCCGAGCAGGTCGGAGATGCCGGAGTCGATGTCCCGCCCGGGTGCCTCGATGAGCCCGTCGGTGTATAGCATCAGCGCATCGCCCGGCCGCATCAGCCCGTGCTCCGGCTTCGACCTGGTGTCAGCGATCACGCCGAGCACGACACCCTGCGCCTTTCCGATCCGCCAGCTGCCGCTGCCCGCGTCGAAGTGCACCGCGGGCGGGTGCCCGGCGGATGCGATCACGTACTCACCCGTGGCCAGGTCGAGTGCGAGGTGCACCGCAGTGACGAAGCCCTCCGAGGCGGCCACCCGAAGCAGATAGGAATTGCACGCGGCCAGGAACTCCTCGCGCGGCACCGACCCGAGCAGCCCGCCGAACGCGCCGGACAGCAGCAGCGCGCGGGTGCCGGCGTCCAGGCCCTTGCCGGAGACGTCCACCAGCGCGAGCTCAAGCGTCTTGCCATCGCAGGCCGATACCACGAAGTCCCCGCCGAACGACGCTCCGCCGGCCGGCCTGAGGACGGAGACCGAGTCCCAGCCGTCGCCGAGATCGGGCAGGTTGCCCTGGGCACGGATGCGCCGCCGCAGCTCGATGAGCATCCGGTCCCCGCGCAGCACCTGCATGCCGAGCTTCTCCCTGGTGCGCGCCAGCACGTAGGCGAAGGCCGCGGTCACCACGATCGTGGCGATGATGCCCGGCCCGGCCCGGTCCTTCACCGTGTCGTAGATCAGTGCTACCGCGACCACGCCGAACAAGATCAGCAACGCCCGCGGCCAGAGCAGCAGGCCGCCGGCCAGGATCGGCAGGATCATTACCCCCGGCGAGAACCACGACACGGACACGTGCACCGCGGCGACGGCGATGGCCACCGTGACCAGGGCGAGCAGGAAAGCGAACCGGCGGTTCCCGGTGATGAACTGCCGGGCCACCATGCCGCGGATCCACTCCACGCCCCGGCGCGCCCAGCCGATCAGACGAACCGGACCGAAGCGCGGGGAGGAAACCATGATGAGCCGCACTGTATCGGCCAGCCGCGATTCTGGCACCTAACCGGGGCCTGATCATTCCCGTGGATAAAGAAGTCGCCCCGACGGCGCAACCCGGGTAGGAAAGCAGTCATGGCAGATCCCTACCCGATCCGGCCGATCGGCCCGGATGACTTCGACGCCCTGTACGCGGTGGACCAGCAGGCCTTCCACGGGCGGCCGCTACCGGAGAAGCAGCGCGAGGAGATCCTCAGGCAGTTCGAGTTCGACCGGAGCCTGGTCGCCTTCGACGGCGACGTCCCGGTCGGGACCTCCGGCATCTACAGCCTCCGGCTGTCCTTGCCCGGCGCGATGGCCCCGGTCGCGGGGGTGACGTACATCTCCGTTCTGCCGACGTACCGGCGCCGGGGCATCCTGTCCAGCCTGATCCGGCGCCAGTTCGCCGACATCAGGGACCGGGGCGAGGCCATCGCCGCGCTATGGGCCTCCGAGTCGGGGATCTACGGCCGGTACGGCTACGGCACCGCCTCCTGGCGTGCGCGTTTCAGCTTCGGCCGTGGTGAAGGCGCGCTCGGCCGGCATGCGCCCGAGGGCGGGCCCGGCCTGCGGGTCAGGATCGCCGACCCCGAGTCGGTCCGGGCCGAGCTGGCCAAGGTGTACGAGGCGATGCTGGCGGCCAGGCCCGGAATGTTCGCCCGGGACGAGCTGTGGTGGAACCGGGTGCTGGCTACCGCCCACGGCGGCCAGGTAGACGGAGATCCGCTGCAGTGCCTACTCGCCGAGGACGACAGCGGCCCCCGCGGGTACGCGATCTACTGCGGGACAGCCGGGTGGGATGGGCAGGCGTTCCTGCCCGACAGCGCGCTGAACATCAGGGAGACGATGGCCACCGATCCGGCCGCGACCGCGGCTCTCTGGGCCGACCTGCTCAGCCGGGACCTGACCACCGAGTTCACCGCCGGGATGCAGCCGGTCGACGATCCGGTGCTGCACATGCTGGCCGACCCCCGCCGGGCCCGGCTGCACGTCGGGGACGGCCTCTGGGTACGCCTGGTAGATGTGCCCCGGGCACTGGCCCAGCGCAGGTACGCCTGCCCGGTCGACGTGGTCATCGAGGTCAGCGATCCGCTCCTGGCGGCGAACCGGGGCACGTGGCGGCTCCGCACCGAGGCCGCGGCGAGTACCGGCGCCGAGGCCGATCCCGCCCGCTCCGGAATGGGGCTGGCGGCCGTCTGCGAGCCCGACGCCGGCCCGGCCGACCTGGCCCTGGATGTCAGCGCGCTCGGCGCCGCCTACCTGGGCGGCACCCGGCTGGGCTCGCTGGCGGGTGCCGGCCTGGTGACCGAGCGCCGCCGGGGCACGCTGGCCGCGCTGTCGGCCGCCATGTCCTGGGATCCTGCGCCCTGGTGCCCGCAGCTCTTCTAGCCCGGGGCCTGGCCACGACCGCGGCCGTGGCCAGACCGGGGGACTGCGGGCTCCCGCCTAGCCTCTGAGGCCGGGCAGGACCTGAGTGTGCTCCTTCTGCACGGCCTGCAGGTCATTCGGGTTGAGGCCGAGCAGAGTCAGGATGGTCGGGGCAATCTGAGTGGTCTCGACCGAGGAAAAGACGGTGCTGCCCTGGGACTGGCCCGGCAGCGCCACGAGGATCGGCACATGGCGATCCTGCGGATCGTCCCCGCCATGCTCGGCGATCTTGGCCGTGCCGCCGGTGTAGACCACACCGTGCTGGGCGATTCCGGTAACGTCGGGGTGCCGGGGATCGCTACGGGGAACACCGTAGAAGGCCGCCGACTGGGCGCCGGCGTAGACCTTCCTGAGCCCGGACGACGAGACCGTGATCGGCTGGTCGTTGATGTTGTTCCCGGAAGCCGGATGCGTCAGCAGGTACCTCTTCACGAAGTTCGCCGCGGGCTGCGAGCGGTCGCTCAGCCACAGCAGCATCCCGTCGTCATCGGTGGAGAAGATGATGAGGTTGGGGTTGCTGGGGTGCTTGGCCGCCCACGCGGCGTTCACCGCGCTGATGATCGGCGCGTCCGGGACCCGACGTAGGGCGTTCGGATCGGTCGGCGACTGACCGTGCTTGGCGGAGATGATGATCGCGGTGCTGCTGGCCAGGCCCCGCTGCCGGATCGCGGTCACCATCCGGCCGACCTGAGTGTTGATGTAGTTCAGCGTGCGGATCAGCAGCGGGCCGGGGACCTTCCCGCCGGGCAGGTACCCGCCGGTCAGCCCGTCCGAAGCGGGTAGTTTCTGCGCGGTGGAGACGGTCTGGAAGTTCATCCCGAAGATGGCCGGGGTGCCCGCGAAACGCCTGCCACTGTGGTCGAAGCCCCGGATCCAGTTGATGACGGCCCGCACCTTGTAGGAGTCGTACTGCATGGTCGCGTTGTTGTCGGTGGTCCAGTCGCCCGTGGTGTATCCGATCGCGTTGCTGTTGATCTCGGGCGTGAAGTAGTCGTTCGGGCCCTTTCCAGACGGCCCCGACAACGCCTGGTACGCGGGGTGCTTGTCGGACCAGGCCGTGCGCAGCCCGGCGTTCCTGGCCACGTTGAAGATCGTGTTGACCTTCAGGTACTGGTTCGGGTAGATCGGCTGGCAGGTCTTCGGGTTGACCGGCAGATTCGCGGGGTTGATCACGCGTAGCGGGTTACCGGTCATCCGCAGGATGCTGCCCGGCAGCCCCGGCAGACCCTGGCCGGCGTCGAGCCTGGTCAGATGGATGTCCTGGACCTCGGTGTAGGCGGCCTCGCCGCCGGGCACCGGACCCGAGCAGTTCGTCGTCCCGGCCGGGAACACATCGTGATTCCACGTGTCGTCGTAGTAGATGCCGGTGACTCTCGGGTCCCCGCCAGTCACCTGGCCGACCATGCCGGGGAAGGAGTCCGAGGGGAAGGGTGTCAGGGCACTGGCGTACTCCACACCGCGACGGTCCAGGTTGGCCAGCACAGACCTCGGGAAGTTGCGGACGTACCAGGTGAGGTCCTACTGGTGGAGCCCGTCCACCGAGATCAGCAGGACGTGGCGGATTCCGACGGAGGCACTGGTACCTCCGGTCACGGCGGACCCTGGCGCCGCCGCGGCAAACGCGCTGCCGCCCAACACCGTCGCGACGCTCACCACGACGGCTGCCGCTCGCCGTATCGGTCTGATATGCATGGTGTCCCCTCTCGGGTCGGGTCCGGTCATTCGCCGGCCCCCCAGACACGGGTATCGGACGAAAGCCATGGCGCATTGACCGCGATCTGAACAACGGGTGACGGATTCGCCCGGGGCCACCCCAGCGACGTCGGCGGCGGTTCGGCGGGCGCCCGGCGCTACGGCAGGTCGGGAGCGAGCGGGTTGAGCA
>Ga0070710_10000783_pt1 | contig 15215 bp, 15 predicted proteins | sample LARL52metaG_FD_65454 | JGI IMG/M metagenome (GOLD analysis project Ga0070710, IMG submission 65454) | Corn, switchgrass and miscanthus rhizosphere microbial communities from Kellogg Biological Station, Michigan, USA - LAR L5-2 metaG | ecosystem: Host-associated > Plants > Roots > Rhizosphere ... | reverse complement strand
GCTTCGCCTCGTGATCCTGGACGCCTGCCGCGACAATCCGTTCGACAAAACCATGAAGCGCACCATGGCCGCGCGCGGCATCGGGCGCGGTCTCGCCAAGATCGAGCCGGCCTCGCCGAACACGCTGATCGCCTATTCCGCCAGGGCCGGATCGACCGCGCAGGATGGCGACGGCCAGAACAGCCCGTTCACGTTGGCGCTGTCCGGTCACCTGACGACGCCCGGCCTCGACATCCGCAAGGCGCTGGGATTCGTTCGCGACGATGTGCTGAAGGCGACCGCCAACCGCCAGGAGCCGTTCGTCTATGGCTCGCTCGGCGGCGATGACGTCGCGCTGGTGCCGGCGCCAATCGCTGCGCCCGTGGTCTCCGCGTCGAACGGCCAGGGCGATATGCGCCGCGACTATGAGCTCGCGCTGCAGGTCGGCAACGGGGCCGCGCTGAACGCGTTTCTCGCGCAACACCCCGATGGCTTCTATGCCAACCTTGCCCGGTTGCAGCTCGACAAGCTTGCCGCGAACGAGGCGCATCCTGCGCCCGATCAGGCCGCAGCGCCGGCCGCGGAGCCGAAGCGCGTTGACGTAGCGCTCGCCGCGCCGCCGGCGCCTGACAAGGCGGTCTCCGAGCGGAGCGCGCATCCCGCCGCAGGCCCATCTTCGGCGGAGCTTGCGCGGTCGGTGCAGGCCGAGCTCCGCCGGGTCGGCTGTCTCACGAGCGAGACCGACGGCGACTGGAACAAGGCCGCGCAGCGCTCGCTCGCGCAGTTCAACCGCAATGCCGGCACGCGATTCGACGTCAAGGTCGCGAGCAGCGATGCGCTCGATGCCATCAAGCTGAAGGGCGGGCGGGTATGCCCGCTCATTTGCGAGCATGGCTCCAGGGCCGATGGCGAGCAGTGCGTGAAGATCGTCTGTGCCGAGGGCACGTTCCTCAACGACGACAACGACTGCGAGAAGCGGCGCGCCAAGACCGCGGTGGCGCGGCGTGGCGGCGCCGCTTCGAGCGATCGCGCCTCAGCCGCGGCGCGGGCGGCCGCCCCGTTCGCTTCGGCGTCACCAAAAGGCTCCGGCCAGATTGTCTGCGACAGCCTCAGTTGCCGGCCGGTGCAGCGTGGCTGCCACATCGATTATCGCGGCGGCTCACCGCGCGATGGCAGCGGCGGCAATGTCGAAGTGTGCAACTGATCTCAGCCCGAGACCGCGCTGGCGGCGATGTTGACCATCAGGGCGACCAGCGCCGTGTTGTAGACGAAGGAGATGATGCCGTGCACGGTCGCGGTGCGGCGGATGGTCTTGTCGGTGATGCCGACGTCGGAGACCTGGGCGGTCATGCCGATCACGAAGGAGAAATACACAAAGTCCCAGTAGTCGGCGTGATCATGGGTGTCGCCGCTCGGAAATTGCAGGCCGCCGGGTTTTGGACCGCGATAATATTCATGAGCGTAATGCAGCGCGAAGGCGGTGTGCACCACCGCCCAGGACAGCGCGATCGTGGCGGTGGCGAGTGCCAGCGCCGGCGCGTCGTGCCGCGACGCGCCGAGCTCGAACACGATCGCCGCGACGCTGGCGAAGGCGCCGATCGCCGTGACCAGCAGGATCAAGAAGCGGCCGTCATCCTGCTGGGCGGCATGGAAGCGGACGTGCCGATGCTCGCTGCGCAGCATCATGACATAGACCAGCACCAGATAGAGACCGGCAAAGGCGTCCCAGCCGATCAGGAAGCGCGTCACCGGCCGCAACGACGCCGGCGCGAGGAAGAACACGGCGATGCCGACCATGAGCCCGATAAAAGTTCGCGGCCGCGCATAAACGACGCGGACCGGCCTCGGCAACCGCCTGAACCGAGCAAGCCGTCGTTCGAGGTCATCGCCGAGCATATCGCCCCTGGTCTAGTTCTTGCGGTCGGCGACGAAGCGTGCGGCGGCGCGCAGGACCTCGCCGCGCGTGCCGAACACCGAGAGCGCGGAGTCGGCGCGTGCCAAAAGATCGCGCACGCGCTGCTTGGCGCCGTCGACGCCGAGCTGGGTGACGAAGGTGGTCTTGCCGAGCGCGGCATCCGCGCCGGCCGGCTTGCCGAGCGCGGCGACATCGCCCTCGACGTCGAGCAGGTCGTCGGCGATCTGAAAGGCCTCGCCGAGCGCGCGGCCGAAATCATCGAGGGCCTGGTACTCCTTCGTGGAGGCCTGGCCGAGGATCGCGCCCGCGATGCAGCCGAAGCGGAGCAGGGCGCCGGTCTTCATCTGCTGCAGCCGGGCGACGTCGACCAGCTCGCGGTCGCCGAAGCGGCCCTCGCCGGCGAGATCCAGGATCTGCCCGCCCGCCATGCCGCCGACCCCGGAGGCGCGCGCCAGTGCCCGGGTCAGAGCGAGCCGGACGCCGGCGTCGCGATGGATCTCGTCGCGGGTGATGATGTCGAAGGCGATGGTCAGGAGCGCGTCGCCGGCGAGGATCGCGGTCGCATCGTCATAGGCCTTGTGCAGCGTGGGGCGGCCGCGCCGCAGATCGCTGTTGTCCATCGCCGGCAGGTCGTCATGGATCAGCGAATAGCAATGGATGCATTCGAGCGCGGCGCCCGCCATCAGCGCGCCCTCGCGGGGCACATCGAAAACGGCCGCGCTCTCGACCACCAAAAACGGCCGCAGCCTCTTGCCCCCGCCGAGGCTCGAATAGCGCATGGACTCGATCAGCCGTTTGGGCCGCACGATCTCGTCCGCCACGATCTCGTCCGACAGCAGCCTTGCCAGCAGCGCTTCGGTCTCCTCCGCCGTCGTGTCGAGGCGGGCGGCGAAATCGGTCGGGGCAGTGCCGGTCATCAATGACAGCTCCTTCTCGGAAAAATTCGGCCGGACAATCCTTTAAGACTTGGACTTCGTCAATCCGCGCCGGCGGCAAGGGGCGGGCGCCGGCGGAAGCGAAAAAGACAGGACATTTCATGGAGATAAAGGGATAATGGCGGGCACTTCCGGTTTCTTCACCATTCCCCTCGAAAGCGAAGCCCTAAAGATTTGCGCCTGGTTCGGACCCTCGCAGTGATCGTGCTGGCCGTCTTGCTCGTGCCCTATGCGGTGGCGCCGTTTTATCGCGCCGGCCACCCGGTCTCGACCCTGATGGCCTGGCGCTGGCTCACCGGCGCGCCGGTTACGCGGTCATGGATCGATCTTGGCGAGATCTCGCAGGCCCTGCCGCATGCGGTGGTGGCGGCGGAGGATGCGCATTTCTGCAAGCATCACGGCATCGACTGGGGCGCGGTCCGCGAAGTCATGACCGATGCCGAGGACGGCGAGATTGCCCGCGGCGGCTCGACCATCACCCAGCAGGTCGCGAAAAACCTGTTTCTGTGGCAGGGCCGCAGCTTCGTCCGCAAGGCGCTGGAATTTCCGCTGGCGCTGTGGATCGATGCCGTGCTGGGCAAGCAACGGGTGCTGGAGATCTATCTGAACATCGCCGAGCTCGGTCCGTCCGGCCAGTTCGGGGCCGAGGCCGGCAGCCTCTATGCGTTCGGCCATTCGGCGGCCAGCCTCTCGGCCCGGGAAGCCGGTCTGTTGGCGTCGATCCTGCCCAATCCGCATCAGCGCAGCGCCCGCACGCCGGGCCCCGGCGTGCGGCGGCTGGCAGGGACCTATATGGCGCGGGCGCAGGCCGTCAGTCTCGCTCAATGCTGGGCTGCGGATCGATGAGCGAAGAGCCCGATTTTCGGCCGATTTTGCCCGAAACAGCGCTAGCTTTGCTACGTCGCATCCTCTATAAGCCCGGCCTTGACCGGCATCTTTCGGCTTTTCCCCTTTTGCGTGGCGCGAAAGCCGTCCTTTTGAGGACGATGCCCCCGAAATCATTCCGAGAGGACAACCGACATGGCCGTTCCCAGACGAAAAACTTCGCCCTCGCGGCGCGGCATGCGCCGCTCGGCGGATGCGATCAAGACGCCCACTTACGTCGAGGACAAGGATTCCGGCGAGCTCCGCCGGCCGCATCATCTCGACCTCAAAACCGGCATGTACAAGGGCCGGCAGGTCCTGAAGAGCAAGAAGGAATCCTGATCGCGCCGCGTCATCAGGAGGTGAATGGTTACGAACAGGTGTTGCCTGTTCGTGCTGCAACCACCAGTTCCACAAAAAAGCTCGAACATTGTGGCGGTCTGCCCGAATTTAGCCAACGAGTGACGTAAGACCGGACTGGCCGGTAAAACACGCGCCAACGTCCTGCCGGCGATCACGAACTTTCGCGCTCGTTCTTTGCTAAGCTTTCGAGAAGGCCACCATGGTCGGTTTCCCCCTGCTGCTGATTCCGATCGCGTTGTACAACGCCATCGCCTTCCTGATGCCGACCGTGGCGGTCACGGACCGGCTGTTCAGCGTGACGCTGGTGTCGGGGGCGGACTGGCCGGTCACGCTCGGTGATGTCCTGCTCACGCTTGGCGTCCTGCTGCTGCTGCTGGAAGTCATCAAGGGCGCACGTCCCGGCGCGAAATATCTGACCGACCATCTGCTGTCGCTGATCGTGTTCGGGGTTGCCGCCTTCGAGTTCATGATGTGGCGGAAATTTGGGACCGCGACCTTTTTCCTGCTGACGCTGATTGCGATGACGGACTTTTTGACCGGAGTGGCCTTGCGCACCCATCGCCGCGCCATGCCGGCCATGGCGACCGTGACCGGGCGCGCTGCGGCGGACGAGCGGGACGGCGCGGCCGAGCCCGGCGATCAGGCGGCCGAGCCAACATTCGATCACGCGCCTGCCTCGGCCGTCCCGGCGGCGGTTTCCATCGCCGAGTCGGTCCTGATGGACCATCCCGAGCCGAAGATCGCCCAGCCCGTGGTGCCGTCCCGCGAGCCCACGAAACAGCCGATCCGCGAGATTTTGCGGGAGTCGAAGGCCGAGGCGAGCGCCGAAACGAGCGGCGAGCCAAAGGCCGAGCTCCCCTCGCGCGAGCTGCAGCCCGGCGACAGCGCGCAAGAGCTATAGACGCAGCGAGCGCTGACGGCCCCTAAATGGTCTGTCGGGTGCGGCAGCCGATTGCCGGTTGCGGCCTGTGCTGCGCCGTGTAGGCGGAGTGGGCGTCCGACGGAGCCGCCCGCCGCAGGTTGCGGGTCTGCGGCAGGTGCGCGGCGGTCGCGATCAGCTGCGCGACAAAGCTCGGATCGGGCCTGGTCACTTGGCGCGCGATGCGCGCGCGGCGGTCGGCCACCGTGAGCGGCACGAGGGTGGTACAGGCCGGCGCGTCCGCCTCCTCGGTCTGGTGTCCTGCCGTCCTGTCCGTGTCGCTGCGCATGTCAGACCCAAATTCGGCTGGAACTGCACCATTTCGGGATGCAGCATCGTCGTCTGCCCTCTCCATCGCAAAGCGCGTGCCGTTTGCCGTCCGCCCGTCCGTGTCGGCCACCGGACATGGTTTGTGGATTATTTATCAACTTTGCATAGGGTTTGGCGCGCCACACGCATTATCCTTAAGGCTTAAGAATCACCGCCCCTGTCCCGAAACGAGGCGATCTTGACCTCTGCTGCCCTGCAAACCTCGGCGATCCTGGCGTCCCTCGGGCAAGCCGCCTTCATCTGGGACCTCACCTCCGACACGATCAGCTGGAGCGATCATGTCGAAGAGGTCTTTCCGGACATTCCGCCGGCCCAGCTGGCGACCGGGGCGGAGCTTTCCAAGCTGATCGAGCCGGAGCGCTCGATCCGCTCCGACGCCCTGACCCATTCGCCGCCGATCCATGGCGAAGAGGGCGTCCCGTACCGGATCGAATACGGCGTGCGCACCAGCGTCTCGGCGGCGGTGCTCTGGATCGAGGAGACCGGCTGCTGGTTTGCAGGCCCCGATGGCAGGCCGGCCCGCGCGCAGGGTGTCGTGCGCATCAACAATGAGCGCCACGCCCGCGAGGAGCAGCTGCTCAGACTGTCCCGGCACGACCCGCTGACCGGCGAGTTCAACCGCACCCATCTGATCGCGGCGCTCGCCGAAGCGATCGAGGAGGCCCAGCGCTATCGTTCCACCAGCGCGTTCCTCCTGATCGCCATCGATCATCTGGCGCGCATCAACGATGCCTTCGGTTTCGATGTCGCCGAGGGCGTCATTTCCGAGATCGCAAAAAGGATCCGGGCCCGGCTTCGCGGCGGCGACGTGCTCGGCCGTTTCTCCGGCAACAAGTTCGGCCTGATCCTGAAGAACTGCACGGTCGAGGACATGACGATCGCGGCCGACCGCTTTTTGGCCGCGGTTCGCGACGAGGTGGTCCCGACCAAGTCGGGACCGGTCGCGGTCACGGTGTCGATCGGCGCCGTCAGCCTGCCGCGCCATGCCCGCGATGCCGACGAGGCCATCAATCGCGCCCATGAATCGCTGGACAGCGTCAAGCGCCGCCGCGCCGGCTCGTTCGCAGCCTGGCGTCCGAACGCCGCGCGCGACGCCCAGCGCCGCGTCAACATCCGCGTCACCGACCAGATCGTCACCGCACTCAATGAGCGCCGCCTGGTGCTGGCGTTCGAACCGGTCATGGCGGCGCGCGCGCGAGAGACTGCGTTCTACGAGTGCCTGATCCGCATGGAGCAGGACGACGGACGGGTGCTGCTGGCGCCGGACATCGTCCCCGTGGCGGAGCGGCTCGGCCTGATCCGGCTGGTCGACCACCGCGTGCTGGAACTCGTGGTGGCCGAGCTTGCGGGTTCGCCCGACGTGACGCTCAGCCTCAACATCTCGCCCGACACGACGATGGACCCCGACTGGTGGTCGTCGATCGAGTCCATCATGAGCGCCCAGCCGGGCGTCGCCGAGCGGCTGATCGTCGAGATCACCGAGACGGTGGCCATCCAGGACATTGACGATGTGCGCGGCTTCGTCGCACGGTTGAAGAATTTCGGCAGCCGCATCGCCATCGACGATTTCGGCGCCGGCTACACCTCGTTCCGCAACCTGCGCAAGCTCGGCGTCGACATCGTCAAGATCGACGGCGCGTTCGTGCAGAACCTGCCCCGCTCGGCGGATGACCGCGCCTTCGTGCAGACGCTGATCGACCTGGCGCGCCGGCTCGACATCAAGACCGTGGCCGAATGGGTGCAGGACGAGGAGGCCGCGAGCCTGCTGCGCGACTGGGGCTGCGATTTCATCCAGGGACGGCTGATCGGGCTCGCGTCCGCCGAGCGGCCCTGGCGGAAGCCCGGCGTGGTGCTGCCCGCGGCGGGGTAACTGTCGTCCCTGCGAAAGCAGGGACCCATAACCCCAGGCAGTTGTTTTGCGAAGACAAGCTAACGGCCACGCGCGCCCATTGAGAGATTCCGCGGTATGGGTCCCTGCTTGCGCAGGGACGACAGCGGGAGGTGGCCGCAACCTTCCTTCAACCCATCAGGTCGCGGAGATTGCACCACTCGAGATTGCGGCGCTTTGTCTGACGTTCTGCCCTATTGCGACATCAGCAGTATGGGTCCCGGCTTTCGCCGGGACGACAGAGATTCACTCTTCCTTCTTCGGCTCTTTCGACATGCGGTCGAGCCGGTCCTGCATCTCTTTCATTTGCTTGCGCAGCCCATCGATGTCGTCCTCGCTGCCTGCGGGCTCGGCCGCCTTGTCCGGCTCGGTGGTGCCGCGTGGCGCGAACGGCTTGAACATCGAGAAGGTCTGCTGGAACAACTCCATGTTGCGGCGGACCTGCTCCTCGAGCGGCGCAAACGGAGTGCCACTGAAAGTGCTGGCCAGCTGCTTGCGGAATTTCTCCTGCTCGCGCGTCAGCATGTCGATCGACTGTTCGAGATATTTCGGCACCACCATCTGCATGCTGTCGCCGTAGAAGCGGATCAGCTGGCGCAGGAAGGTGGTCGGGAGCAGGTTCTGCCCCGCCTTGTTCTCCTGCTCGAAGATGATCTGCGCCAGCACCGAGCGGGTGATGTCGTCGCCGGTCTTGGCATCGAAGACGAGAAAATCTTCGCCTTCCTTCACCATCGAAGCCAGGTCTTCCAGCGTCACATAGGTGCTCGTCCCGGTATTATAGAGCCGCCGGTTCGCGTATTTCTTGATTGTCGTAGGTTGGTCAGATTTCGCCATGAGCTCACACGTGCAAACCGAGGAGGGGGCACCCTGAGGGCAGATTGCCGCAGGGCAAACGAGCTACGCGTCGCAACAAAATAAGCACTTTCAAGTTGGTTCGGCTACCGTTTTGTGCGGCACGGTTAATTGGAAGGGCCGCCCCGGGGAGGGCACCCCATCGCGCTCCGGCAACGCTGATTTGAATGCGCCGCAGCGAGATTCCGGTCCCGGCCGATTGACATGCCTCAATGTCGTTAACAGGATAGGGAAGCAGATAGGACTGCCGCTCCGGCGCCTGCCGATCTAAAAGACACATCAATAACAACTCAAGGAGAAGCCCATGTCAGACGATGTCGTCATCGTCAGCGCCGCCCGCACCCCCGTTGGAAGCTTCAACGGCGCCTTCGCAACCATGCCCGCTCATGACCTCGGCGCCATCGCCATCAAGGCGGCGCTGGAGCGTGCGGGCGTCGAGCCGGCGCGCGTCTCGGAGGTCATCATGGGCCAGATCCTCACCGCGGCTCAGGGCCAGAACCCGGCGCGGCAGGCCTCGATCGCCGCCGGCGTCCCGGTCGAAAGCCCGGCCTGGGGCGTCAACCAATTGTGCGGCAGCGGCCTGCGCACCGTCGCGCTCGGCTACCAGGCGCTGCTCAACGGCGATTCCGAGATCGTCGTCGCCGGCGGCCAGGAGTCCATGAGCATGGCGCCCCACGCGCAGTATTTGCGCGGTGGCGTCAAGATGGGCTCGCTCGAGCTCGTCGACACCATGATCAAGGACGGACTGTGGGACGCTTTCAACGGCTACCACATGGGCAACACTGCCGAGAACGTTGCCAAGCAATATCAGATTACCCGACCGCAGCAGGACGAATTCGCGGTTGCCTCGCAGAACAAGGCCGAGGCCGCACAGAAGGCCGGCAGGTTCAAGGACGAGATCGTCCCCGTCACGATCAAAAGCCGCAAGGGCGACATCGTCGTCGATGCCGACGAATATCCGCGCCATGGTGCCACGCTCGACGCGATGGCCAAGCTCAGGGCGGCCTTCGAGAAGGACGGCACCGTGACCGCCGGCAACGCTTCGGGCATCAATGACGGCGCGGCCGCCGTGGTGCTGATGACCGCCAGGCAGGCGGCGAAGGAAGGCAAGAAGCCGATCGCCCGCATCGTCTCCTGGGCCCAGGCCGGCGTCGACCCGAAGATCATGGGCACCGGCCCGATCCCCTCCTCGCGCGCCGCGCTGAAAAAGGCCGGATGGAGTATCGCCGATCTCGATCTGATCGAGGCCAATGAGGCCTTTGCGGCGCAGGCCTGCGCCGTCAACAAGGACCTCGGCTGGGATACCTCCAAGGTCAACGTCAATGGCGGCGCGATCGCGATCGGCCATCCGGTCGGCGCCTCGGGCGCGCGCGTACTGGTGACGCTGCTGCACGAGATGCAGAAGCGCGATGCCAAGAAGGGCCTCGCCACGCTGTGCATCGGCGGTGGCATGGGCATTGCAATGTGCATCGCACGCGACTGAGAAGCATCGCACGCGACTGAGGAGCATCGCACGCGACTGAGGAGCATCGCACGCGACCGACATTGCGGCGGTTCATTCATTCAGCCGTATGGAATTAAGGACAAAACGCCCGGCATCGCCGGGCGTTTTTGGTCTTGATGTTTGTCAACCGGCTGGCTTTATTCGAGGCTTATTCATAAGGCCTCGATGAAGAGGCATTGGACGAGGGAAGGATACGACATGGCACGTGTGGCGTTGGTGACGGGAGGGACGCGTGGGATCGGCGCGTCGATTTCAAAGGCGCTGAAGGCGTCGGGCTACAAGGTTGCGGCCAACTATGGCGGCAACGACGCGGCCGCCGAGAAATTCAAGGCCGAGACCGGCATTCCCGTCTACAAATGGGACGTCTCCTCGTTCGAAGCCTGCGCCGAGGGTGTCAAGAAGGTCGAGGCGGATCTGGGCCCCGTCGAAGTGCTCGTCAACAATGCCGGCATCACCCGCGACGGCGCGTTTCACAAGATGACGATCGAGCAGTGGAGCGCCGTGATCAACACCAATCTCGGCTCGCTGTTCAACATGACGCGTCCTGTCATCGAAGGCATGCGTGGGCGAAAGTTCGGCCGCATCATCAACATCTCCTCGATCAACGGGCAGAAGGGCCAGTTCGGCCAGGTCAACTATTCGGCCGCGAAGGCCGGCGACATCGGCTTCACCAAGGCGCTCGCGCTGGAGAACGCCAAGGCCGGCGTCACCGTGAACGCGATCTGCCCCGGCTACATCAATACCGAGATGGTGCAAGCGGTGCCGAAGGACGTGCTGGAAAAATCCATCCTGCCGCTGATCCCGGTCGGTCGGCTCGGCGAGCCCGAGGAGATCGCGCGCGCCGTCGTCTTCCTTGCCGCCGACGATGCCGGTGCCATCACCGGTTCGACGCTGTCGATCAATGGCGGGCAGTACATGGTGTGACGCAGGCGGCGTTGCATCGCGACGCCCGATCGGGCAAACGACTCGTCATGGCCGGGGCAAACGCGCGAAGCGCATCTTCGCGCTAGATGTCCCGGCCATCCACGTCTTGGACGCATCAAGAAGGGCGTGGATGCCCGGGTCAAGCCCGGGCACGACGGAGAGCGTTTCAGCATGTCCCCTCGCACCGCCACGCTGATCGGACTGACAGCGATCCTGATGTGGTCGCTGCTTGCTGTGCTGACGGTCGCGACTGGGAAAATTCCCGCCTTTCAGCTTGCGGCGATGACCTTTGCGGTCGGCGCGCTGGTGGGCGGGCTGACCTGGGTCGGCCGCGGCGAAGCAGTCCGCGCGCTGCGGCAACCCGTAAAAGTGTGGCTGGTCGGTGTTGGCGGCCTGTTCGGCTATCACGCGCTGTATTTTCTGGCGCTGCGCTTTGCGCCGCCCGCCGAGGCGGGCCTTTTGAATTATCTTTGGCCGCTCCTGATCGTGCTGTTCTCGTCTTTTCTTCCAGGCGAGCGGCTGCTGCCGCATCACGTCGTCGGCGCCGTGCTCGGCCTTGCCGGGACCGTGCTGCTGTTTCTCGGCAATGATCGCAGTGGATTTGCGCCCGGCCAGTTGCCGGGCTTTGCGGCGGCGATCGTCGCCGCCTTCGTCTGGGCCACCTATTCGGTGCTGTCGCGCCGCTTGAAATCGGTGCCGACCGACGCGGTCGCCGGGTTCTGCCTTGCAACATCGGTGCTTGCCGCGTCAGTGCACATGGTGGTCGAGACCACGGTGTGGCCGGCGACGACGGCGCAATGGCTGGCCGTGATCGGGCTCGGTATCGGACCCGTAGGCGCGGCGTTCTACACCTGGGACATCGGCATGAAGCGTGGCGATATCCGCGTGCTCGGCGCTGCGTCCTACGCGACGCCGCTGTTGTCGACGGCCTTTCTCATCCTCGCGGGTTTTGCCAGACCGAGCGTGACCATCGCGCTGGCCGCGCTGCTGATCGCCGGCGGCGGCCTGGTCGCTGCGAAAGACATGTTTCGCATGCGTCTCGAAAAATCGGGGCGGTAGGGTGGGCAAAGGCGCGTTGCGCCGTGCCCACCATCTTTCGGCAGCATAGTTGCTACTGGTTGGCACGCTTCGCTTAGCCCACCCTGCACAGAATTAGGTCGCCGGCTGCCAGCCTCTTGGCGCCAGCTCGAAACCGGCGAACTCGAAGCCGGGCGCGACCGTGCAGCCGACCAGCGTCCAGTCGCCGGTGGTCTCTGCCGACTGCCAGGCGTGCGCGGGTACGATCGCCTGTGGCCGCTCGCCAGCGATAAGATCGGGACCGAGCCGGACGGTGTGGCCCGGGCAGCCCTCGTTGGCGGTCTTGAGGATCAGTGCGCTGCCTGCATAGAAATGCCAGGTCTCCACCGCATCGACGCGATGCCAGTGCGAGCGCTCGCCGCGCGCCAGCAGGAAATAGATCGCGGTCGACAGCGCGCGCCCGTTGGCGTCGACGCGCTTGTCGCGGAACGTCTCGCGATAGTGCCCGCCTTCCGGGTGAGGCCTGAGCTCGAGGCGGGCGATGATCTCGGCGGCGGTCGCGGTCACTGCGGCCGGCCTCACGACTTGTTCTTGCGTTCGCGCAATTCGCCGAACACCTCGGCGGCATCGGCGCCTTTCATGCGCAGCTTGATCGCCACCTCGGGATCGTCGGCGCGCAGGAATACGTTGGCCTTCTTCTCCTCGCCGAGCAGCGCGGGAATCGTCGGCTGGCCTGCGGCGCGCAGCCGCGCAACCTCCTCGGCGCGCGCCGTCAGCGCCGCATTGTCGGGCTCGACCGTGAGCGCGAACTTGACGTTGGAAGCGGTGTATTCATGGCCGCAATAGAGCTTGAAATCGTCAGGCAGCGACCTGAGCTTCAACAGCGAGTCCCACATCATCGGATAGGTGCCCTCGAACACGCGCCCGCAGCCGATCGAGAACAGCGTGTCGGCAGCAAACAGCGCCTTCTCGGTGTCGAAGACATAACTGATGTGGTCCAGCGTATGGCCCGGCGTTTCCAGGACACGCGCCAGCAGATTGCCGACCTTGACGACGTCGCCGTGCGCGACGCGCTGGTCGACATTGGCGATCTTCGCCGACTTGTCGTGGGGACCGACTACGCGGCAGTTGTATGCCTGCTTCAGCTCGGCGATGCCGCCGACATGATCGTGATGGTGATGGGTGACGAGAATATCGGTCAGGCGCCAGCCTTCCTTGTCGAGGGCCTTGATGATGGGGGACGCTTCCGGCGCGTCGATCGACGCGGTGGCGCCCGTGCCGGGATCGTGAATCAGGTAACCGAAATTGTCGGACAAACAGCTGAACAGGCGGATCTCGGCGGCCATGATGTCCTTCCGTCTCGCGGGGGAGGGGCGCTCGTTAAACGAGAGATATGGCGTTAACGTTCATTGCGCAACGCAATATTCCGAGCGCGGCTTAAGGGCACCCCGTGTTAGAATAATGTCATGAGCATCGATGTCATCGATCTGCGCGACTTCTATTCGCGGCGCCTCGGCATCGTGGCGCGGCAGCTCATCAATCGCGGCATCCGGACGCATTGGCCGCATGCCGACGGCATGCGCGTGCTCGGGATCGGCTATCCCACCCCCTATCTGGGGCTGTTCCGCGAGGATTCCGAACGCTGCGTGGCCTTCATGCCGGCGGCGCAGGGCGTGCTGAAATGGCCGACCGCGCGGCCGACGCTGGCAACCCTGGTCGACCAGTTTGCCTTGCCGCTGCCCGATGCGGCGGTCGACCGCATCCTCCTGGTTCACGCCTTGGAGATGTCGGACGATCCGGCAGCACTGCTGCGCGAGGTGTGGCGGGTGCTGGCGCCGTCGGGACGGGTGATCGCCGTGATCCCGAACCGCCGGGGGGTGTGGACCCGCACCGACAACACGCCATTCGGCCATGGCCGACCCTATTCGCGGCCGCAGATCACACAGCTGTTGCGGCAGACCTGGTTCACGCCGACAGCCTGGAGCGAAGCACTGTTCATGCCGCCGGTTGCCGGCCGCTGGTTCTTGCGCTCGGCGATGGCCTGGGAGCGTGCTGGCGCAACCCTGTCGCTGCCGTTTGCCGGCGTCCACATCGTGGAGGCGACCAAGCAGGTCTATCGCGTGATCCCGGCCTATCGCGAGCGCACGCGGCTGATTCCGGCGCTGAAGCCCGTCCTGGTGCCGTCATCGACCGCGACGCGCGGCTGACGATTCGGCATCTGCCAGAGAAAGCTTCACGCCGCCATGGCCGGGCAAAAGCGCGAAGCGCGTCTTGCGCGCGCGTTCGCGCAGATGACCCGGCCATCCACGGCTTCATTTTGAACAAGCTTCCAAAACGTAGATGCCCGGCACAAGGCCGGGCATGACGAATGGCAGGTTCGACTTTCGGGGCTACTCGTTGCCGGGATTGAAATCGTCGCTCTGCACCGCCGCGGGGGCGGGCGCAGGCGCCATGCCCTCGGGGCGCGGCCCGTGCGGCCGGCGCCGCCGCCGCGGATAGCGCTCGCCGCCGCCACCACCTTCGAAGCCCGTGCCGCCGTTGATCTGCGGTTGCGGGCCCGTGATGAATGACGGCAGCCGGTCGACGCCGGCGTCGGCAACGGCCGGCTGGGGTTGCGGCTGCGGCTGATATTGCGGCTGCGGACGGTGGTCGCGTTCACGCGGCTCGCGATGTTCACGCTGCTCGCGATGCTCACGCTGCTCGCGCGGCTGCTGCTGGTCGCGCTGATAGGGCTGGTTGTCGCGGTCGCGCTGATTGTTGTCGCGCATGAACGGCTGGGGCTGCGCGGGGACGAAACCGGGCTCCTGGCCGAAGCTCGAAAAGCCTTCGTCCTCGTCGTCATGGTCCTCCGTCGTGACGACCTCGTCCTGGCGCGGTTGCGGCTGGTTCTGGCGGAATTGCTCCTGCGCAGCGGCGATCAGGCGGAAATAATGCTCGGCGTGCTGATAGTAGTTTTCGGCGGCGATCGGATCGCCCGAGGAGCGCGCATCGCGCGCCAGCTGGACGTATTTTTCGGCCACATGCGATGCGGTGCCGCGAATCTTGATGTCCGGTCCATTCGATTCAAACACCCGGGTCATCGGGTTTTGGCCGCGCCGGTTGTTGTTGTTATTGTTATTATTATTGTTATTCCGGTTGCGCATCCGCTTGTTGTTTTGACCGTTTCTCATGTCCTGCCTTTATTCCAGCCCTGAGTTAATTGCCTGCGAATACCTTGGGAATTGATGACGCGCAGCACCGTTGCGCCGGAAACCGCGCCCGCCCGCATCGAATGCGCGATGCGGCTCCACGTTTCTAAAGTCCAAGCCCTGACGTTGTCGTCAATCTTCGCGTCCAGCAAACACGCGTTCCCCACCCGCCTGCGCCGCAGCCAGCGAATCCCTCATTCCGCCTGCCGCAACAGGCCCGGTTTTCGTGCGTAAGTCGTCAAGCGCAACAATTCAGGCTTTCGTTCGCTTCGCGGTCGGCAGCAGCGCAGCTCTCGAAAGCTATCGCGCTCAAGTGAACCGACGTTTTGGAACCATTTGACCGGGCGGCTCTCGCTCTGAGAACGCTGGCTTTCACCCGTCGCATCCACGGGGCCTGCACCGATGTTGGGCGGAACGTAGTCGCTCCCGAAGAATATTCCAAGTGGTTTTTTACGTCCTATCGGGGCTTTTGTGGCGGCAATTTTCGGCCGGCAATGGCCCGCAGAATTCCGCCGAGATCGGCCCTCGGTTCGGCGA
>Ga0070710_10000781_pt1 | contig 15230 bp, 5 predicted proteins | sample LARL52metaG_FD_65454 | JGI IMG/M metagenome (GOLD analysis project Ga0070710, IMG submission 65454) | Corn, switchgrass and miscanthus rhizosphere microbial communities from Kellogg Biological Station, Michigan, USA - LAR L5-2 metaG | ecosystem: Host-associated > Plants > Roots > Rhizosphere ... | reverse complement strand
AGCGGCGGAGCCCAACGGCCAGTAGTACTCGTGCTGGAACGCGTAGGTCGGCAGCGTCACCCGGTGCGCCGGGCCGAAGTAGGCCTTCCAGTCGACCGGGACACCGGACGCGAACAGCCGTCCGAGCGCCAGCGCGACCGACGCCTCTTCCGAACGGTCCTTGCGCAGCATCGGAATCGCGCCGTCGACCAACGCCGACAGCGCGCCCTCGGGACCGATCTCCAGGAACGTCGTCACGCCGGCAGCGCGCGCCGCCTCGACGTTGTCGTGGAACCGCACGGCCTCGCGCACGTGCCGGACCCAGTAGTCGGATTGTTCAACAATCCCACCAGTGAACAGCGGGATCGTGGGATTGTTGAACGAAAGCCCCTCGACGACCTGACGGAACTCGTCGAGCATCGGCTCCATCAGCGGCGAGTGGAAGGCGTGCGACACCGAGAGCTGCTTGGTCTTGCGATCGTCGAATTGTTCAACAATCCTACGAACCTCTTGTTCAACACCCGCGATCGTCACCGACGCCGGGCCGTTGATCGCGGCGATCGAGACCCCGGACGTCAGCAGCGGGGTGATCTCGGCCTCGGTGGCCTGGATGGCGGCCATCGCGCCACCGGCCGGCAGGGCCTGCATCAGGCGGGCGCGGGCCGACACCAGCGTGCAGGCGTCGTCCAGCGACAGCACCCCGGCCACGTGCGCGGCGGCGATCTCGCCGATGGAGTGGCCGACCAGAGCGTTGACCTTGACGCCCCACGACCGGACGAGCCGGAACAGCGCCACCTCGAACGCGAACAGCGCGAGCTGCGCATTACCGGTCTGCTGCAGCTCTTCCTCGGAAGATCCCCACATGACGTCGCGGACCGGCAGCCGTTCGAGCACCTCGTCGAGCGCGGCGGCGAACACCGGATAACGCTCGTGGAGCTCACGCCCCATGCCGAGGCGCTGCGACCCCTGACCGGAGAACAGGAACGCCACCTTGCCCGGCGCGACCTCACCCTCCACCACGGCGGCGTCGGCGTTCTCGGTCGCGAGCGCACCCAGCGAACGCAGCAACGACTCGCGGTCACCGGCCACCACAGCCGCCCGCTGCTCGAACGCCGACCGGGTCGTCGCGAGCGAGAAAGCCAAGTCGCGCAACGAAACGTCAGAAGACTCGACGAACGACCGCAGCCGCGCGGCCTGTCCCCGCACCGCACGGCGGGTGCGGCCGGACAGCACCACCGGCACGACCACGTCCGAAGGCGCGGAAGACGCAGAAGCCGGCCCGTCGACGGCCGGTGGCTGCTCGATGATGATGTGCGCGTTGGTGCCCGAGATGCCGAACGACGAGACACCCGCACGACGAGGCCGGGAGGTCTCAGGCCACGCGCGCGACGAGGTGAGCAGCTCGACCGCGCCCTCGGACCAGTCGACGTGCGAGGAGGCCGTCGTGACGTGCAGCGTCTGCGGCACAACGCCGTGCCGCATCGCCTGCACCATCTTGATCACACCGGCGACACCCGCGGCGGCCTGCGTGTGGCCCATGTTCGACTTCACCGAGCCGAGCAGCAACGGTTCCGCGCGGTTCTGGCCGTAGGTCGCGAGCAGCGCCTGCGCCTCGATCGGGTCGCCCAGCGTGGTGCCGGTGCCGTGCGCCTCGACGACGTCCACATCGGACGAGGAAAGCCCGGCGTTGGCGAGCGCGGCACGGATCACCCGCTGCTGAGCCGGTCCGTTCGGTGCCATCAGACCGTTCGAGGCGCCGTCCTGGTTCACCGCCGAACCGCGGATCACGGCGAGGATCGGATGCCCGTTGCGCACGGCGTCGGACATGCGTTCCAGCACCACCACACCAGCGCCCTCGGACCAGCCCACACCGTCGGCGGAGTCGGAGAACGCCTTGCAGCGGCCGTCCGGCGACAGGCCGCGCTGCCGGGAGAACTCGATCAGCGCGGTCGGCGTCGACATGACCGTCACACCACCGGCCAGCGCCAGCGAGCACTCTCCCGCCCGCAGAGCCTGCATCGCCCAGTGCATTGCGACCAAAGAAGAAGAGCAGGCCGTGTCGACCGTGACCGCAGGGCCTTCGAGGCCCAGGGTGTAGGAAACGCGACCGGACACAATGGACGGTGAGGTGCCGGAACCCTGGAAACCCTCGAAGTCACCGCCGCCCAGCCGCGCGCCGTAGTCGTTGTACATGACGCCCGCGAACACACCGGTCTGCGTGCCGCGCAACGACACCGGGTCGATCCCGGCGTGCTCGATCGCCTCCCACACGACCTCCAGCAGGATGCGCTGCTGCGAGTCGGTGCCGAGCGCCTCACGCGGTGACATGCCGAAGAAACCGGCGTCGAACTCGCCCGCGTCGTGCAGGAAGCCACCGGAGCGCGAGTAGGTCGTGCCGGGGTGGTCGGGATCGGGGTGGTAGAGGTTCTCGAGGTCCCAGCCGCGGTTCGACGGCAGGCCGGAGACCGCGTCGCCACCCTCGGACACGAGCCGCCACAGGTCGTCCGCCGACCCGATGCCGTCCGGGTAGCGGCAGCCCATGCCGACGATCACGATCGGGTCGTCCGAGACCGCGGCGCGAACCTCCTGCGGCACAACGACGTCCGCCGCACCGTCGAACAGCTCGTCGAGCAGGTGCGACGCCAGCGCGACCGGCGTCGGGTAGTCGAACACCATCGTCGCGGGCAGCCGCAGCCCGGTCACCGCGGTCAGCTGGTTGCGCAGCTCGACGGCGGTCAGCGAGTCGAAGCCCAGGTCCTGGAACTGGCGCGTGGCCTCGATCTCGTCACCGGACGCATGCCCGAGCACCGCCGCGACCTGGCCGCGGACCAGCTCCAGCACCGCGTCCGAGCGCTCCTCCGCACCCAGGCCGGACAACCTGCGGATCAACGTGTCCGCGGTCTCCGACCCGGAGGCGGCGCGGCGCGTCCGCACCCGGATCAGGCCGCGCAGCAACGGTGGCACCTCGCCGCGCTGCCGCAACGTGCCGAGGTCGAGACGCGCCGGAACCAGTGCGGCACTGGAGGAAGCCACCGCGCGGTCGAACAGCGCCAAGCCCTGCTCGACGGTCAGCGGCGGCATTCCCGTGCGCGCCATGCGTTCGGCGTCGGCCTCCGACAGCATGCCGTCACCGGCCCACGCGCCCCAGGCCAGCGAGATCGTGTTCGGGCGGTACTCGGCGAGCGCGTCCAGGAAGTGGTTGCCGGCGGCGTAGTTGGCCTGACCGGCGGTGCCCCACGTGCCGGCCAGCGACGAGAACAGCACCAGCGGCACGTCCGGCAGCGCCTGCGCAAGGTTCCACGCGGCGTCGACCTTGGGCGCCAGCACCGGATGCAGCCGCTCCGGCGTGAGCGACGAGATGACGCCGTCGTCCAGGACACCGGCGCTGTGCACGACAGCGGTGATCTCGTGCGCGGCGACCAGGGCGGCGACCTGGGACGCGTCGGCGACGTCGCACGCCACCACGGAAACGTTGGTGCCCAAGGCTTCCAGCTCCGACACGTCACCCGTGCCACGACGGCTGACCAGCACCAGCTCGCGCACGCCGTGCTCGGTCACCAGGTGTTTCGCGACGATCTTGCCGAGGCCGCCGGTGCCGCCGGTGATCAGGACCTTGCTGCCCCACTCGATCGGGGCTTCCTCGATCTCGGCGCGGGCCAGGCGCGGCGCGTAGATCTCACCGTTCCTGAGCGCCAGCTGCGGTTCGCCGGAACCGACGGCGGCGGCCAGCGCGGCATTGGAGGCGTCAGTGCCGTCGAGCTCGATCAACGAGAAACGGCCCGGCGACTCGGACTGCGCCGAACGCACCATGCCCCACACGGCCGCGGACGCGAGGTCGCTGCTGCTCGTGACGAAGACGAGACGCTCGTCGCGTTCTTCTTGCAGCAGGCCGAGAACCCGCTCGGTCAGCTCGTGCACGGACGCGACGACGTCCTCGTTGCCCTGCAGGTGGATGACTTCGGCGTCGGAGCTACCGGCGGCGGGGACCGTGACGGGCACCCAGTCGACCCGGAACAACGAGTCCCGGTCCACAGTGGACTCTGCGGCGACTGCGCGCACCACCAGCGAGTCGACCGAGACGACCGGCTTGCCCGCGCCGTCGACCGCGGCGATGGAGTAGGCGTTGTCGCCGGACCGGGTCAGGCGGACACGCAACGTGGAAGCGCCGGTCGCGTGCAGCGACACGCCCTCCCACGAGAACGGCAGCCCGGCCTCGCCCTCGCCGGAGACGATCGCGGCGTGCAGGGCGGCGTCCAGCAGTGCCGGGTGCAGGCCGAACCCGGCCGGATCGACGCCGTCGGGCAGCGAGACCTCGGCGTAGACGACGCCGTCCTCGCCGCGCCAGGCTTGGCGCAGCCCCCGGAAGACGGGCCCGTAGTCGAAGCCCATCGCGGCGAAGCTGTCGTAGTCGACCTCCAGGGCCGCGGCACCTGCGGGCGGCCACACCGTGGTGTCGAAGGCGGTCTCACGGGCGGGCGCGCCGAGGATGCCGATCGCGTGCTGCGTCCACGGCTCGTCGTCGGAACCCTCGGCCCGCGAGTAGATCTTGACGGTGCGGCGGCCGTTCGCGTCGGCGTTGCCGATCCACAGCTGCACCTGCACGCCGCCGCGTTCGGGCACGATCAGCGGCGCGGTCAGCGTCAGCTCCTCGACGCGGTCGCAGCCGACCTCGTCACCCGCGCGGATGGCGAGTTCCAGGTAGGCCGTGCCGGGCAGCAGCACCGCGCCGCGCACCGCGTGGTCTACGAGCCACGGGTGGGTCTGGCGGGTGAGGCGGCCGGTGAGCAGCGCGCCGTCCTGGTCGGCGAACGAGACGGTCGCGGTGAGCAGCGGGTGGTGCGCGGCGCCGAGACCGGCGGCGCGCGGGTCGTGGAAGCCGCCACCGCCCTTGGGCCAGTAGCGCCTGGTCTGGAACGCATAGGTCGGCAGGTCGACGCGCTTTGCGTTGGTGTGCGCGAAGTAGGCCGGCCAGTCGATCTTCGTGCCGCGGACGTGGAGACCGGCGAGCGCCTGGGTGATGGCCTCCTGTTCGTCGCGGCCCTTGCGCAGCAACGGGATCGTGGTGATGTCGTCGGCGGTTTCCTGCGCCATCGCGGAGAGGATGCCGTCCGGGCCGATCTCCACGAACTGCGTGACGCCGTGTCCGGTCAGCCACTTGATGCCGTCGGCGAACCGCACGGCCTCGCGGACGTGGCTCACCCAGTAGCCGGGCGTGGTGATCTGCTCGACGCGGGCCTGCTCGCCGGTGACGTTCGAGACGAGCGGGATGATCGGCGCTTCGAAGGTGAGGTCCGCGATCTTCGCCCGGAACTCTTCGAGCATCGGCTCCATCAGCGGCGAGTGGAAGGCGTGGCTGACGGCGAGCTGCTTGGCCTTGCGATTGTTGAATTGTTCAACAATCCTACGTGCCTCTTGTTCAACACCCGCGATGACGATGCTGGCCGGGCCGTTGACGGCGGCGATGGAGACGCCGTCGGTCAGGTGCGGGGCCACCTCGTCCTCGGTGGCCTGGAGCGCGATCATCACGCCACCTGCCGGGAGGTTCTGCATGAGGCTCGCGCGTGCGGTGACGAGCTTGGCGGCGTCTTCGAGGCTGAACACGCCCGCGACGTGCGCGGCGGCGATCTCGCCGATGGAGTGGCCGGCGACGAAGTCCGGCTTCAGGCCCCACGACTCGGCGAGGCGGTAGAGGGCGACCTCGATCGCGAACAGCGCGGGCTGGGTGTTCCGGGTCTGGTCGAGGACTTCCTGGTCCTCGCCCCAGATGACGTCCTTGAGAGCCGGGTCGAGGTGCCGCAGGACCTCGTCGAACGCCTCGGCGAACACCGGGAAGCGGGCGTGCAGCTCCTTGCCCATGCCGATGCGCTGGGCGCCCTGGCCGGTGAACAGGAACGCCTGCTTGGCGCGGGCGGCGGTGCCCTGGATCAGGCCGGGCGCGGAGGTGCCGTGCGCGAGGGCTTCGAGACCGGCGCGGAGGTCGCCGACGATGGCGGCGCGGTGGTCGAACTGGGCGCGGGTGGTGGCGAGCGAGTAGGCGAGGTCGAGCGGGTCCGCCGCACCTGGCGAGTGGGCGGCGTCGAGCGACTCGGCCGCGCTGGACGACTCGGCCGCGGTGGACGACTCGGCCGCGGTGGACGACTGGGCCGCGGCCGAGTCGTCCGACGTGGCAGCGTCGAACGCATGAGCAGCGTCGGGCGTCCGGGCGTCGGCAGCGGCCAGCAGCCGCTCGGCCTGGGCCCGCAGCGCCTCGCGCGACCGGCCCGAGACCAGGAACGGCAGCGCGCCGGCCCGCACGGGCACGGTGTCGCCGCTCGGAATCGATACGGATTGGCGGGCCCCCTGGGGGGAGCCACCCCCCACTCCAATCGTCTCAGAGGGGTCTGACAATTCCGGGGCGGGCGCTTCCTCGATGATCGTGTGCGCGTTGGTGCCGGAGAGGCCGAACGACGACACGGCGGCACGGCGCGGCTGGCCCGTGGCGGGCCACGGGGTGTTGGAGGTGACGAGGCGGACGGCGCCCGAGTCCCAGTCGACGTGGGACGACGGGGTGTCGACGCCGAGTGTCTGCGGCACGATTCCGGCGCGGATGGCCATGATCATCTTGATCACGCCCGCGACACCGGCGGCGGCCTGGGTGTGGCTGATGTTCGACTTCACCGAGCCCAGCAGCAGGGGCTGCTCGGGCGAGCGCTTGCGGCCGTAGGTGGCGAGCAGCGCCTGGGCCTCGACCGGGTCGCCCAGGACGGTGCCGGTGCCGTGTGCCTCGACGACGTCGATCTGGTCGCTGGTCAGGCGGGCGTTCACCAGGGCGGCCTGGATGACGCGCTGCTGCGACGGGCCGTTGGGGGCGGTCAGGCCGTTGGAGGCGCCGTCCTGGTTGACGGCGGAGCCGCGCAGCACGGCCAGCACCTCGTGGCCGTTGCGGCGCGCGTCGGAGAGGCGTTCCAGCACCAGCATGCCGACACCCTCGGACCAGCCCGTGCCGTCGGCCGAGTCCGCGAACGAGCGGCAGCGGCCGTCCGAGGACAGGCCGCCCTGGCGGGAGAACTCGACGAAGGTGGCCGGGTTCGCCATGACCGTGACACCGCCGGCCAGGGCCAGGGACGACTCACCGGCGCGCAGCGACTGCATCGCGAGATGCATTGCCACCAAAGAAGAAGAGCAAGCCGTGTCCAACGTGACGGACGGGCCGACGAAGCCGAGGGTGTAGGAGATGCGGCCCGAGATCACCGAGTTCGACGAACCCAGCAGCACCATGCCCTCGCCGCCCTCGCCGGGGCCGAGCTGGTAGTCCTGGTTCATCGCGCCCGCGAAGACAGCCGTCGAGGTGCCCTTCAGCGAGACAGGGTCGATGCCCGCGCGCTCCAGGGCCTCCCAGGTGACCTCCAGCAGCACGCGCTGCTGCGGGTTCATGCCGAGCGCCTCGCGCGGCGAGATGCCGAAGAAGTCGGCGTCGAACTCGCCGGCGCCCTCCAGGAAGCCGCCCTGGTCGCTCGACGACAGCGCGAGCATCTCGGGGTCCCAGCCGCGGTCGGTGGGGAAGGCGCGGATGCCGTGCTCTCCGTTCACGACCATCTGCCACAGATCTTCGGGACTGCGCACCCCGCCGGGGAAGCGGCAGCCGATGCCGACCACGGCGATCGGTTCCGACGCGGCCGCCTCGAGGTCCTGCAGCCGCCGCTTGGTGCGCTGGAGGTCCGTGCTGGCCCGGCGGAGGTAGTCCCGGAGCTTCTGTTCGTTGTCCATCCCTCAACCCATCTCGAGACGCGACCTGCCAGGAATCCTCGCGTCCGAGCGCCTGGCATACCCCTAGAAACGAACAGGGGCGCCCCTGCAAGAGAGGCGCCCCAACGGAAAACACTTCACCAGACGACGGGAAGCTCCCGCAGCGAGTAGACGATCGCGCCGTCGCGGAAACGCAGTTCGTCGGCGGGCTTCGCCAGAGCCAGAGTGGGGATGCGGGTGATCAACGTCAGCAGTGCGACCTGAAGCTCCACCCGGGACAGGAACTTCGCGATGCAGCTGTGAATGCCGTGCCCGAACGCCAGCGGCGTCGAGTCCTTGCGCGTGATGTCCAGCGCGTCGGCGTCCGCGTACACCGCCTCGTCGCGGTCGGCGGACGACAGCAACGCGATGATGCCCTCCCCCGCCTTGATCGGCTGGCCGGCGATCTCCAGGTCCACTTTGGCCACCCGGCCCACCCCGCACTGCATCACGTTCTGGTGCCGCAACAGCTCCTCCACGGCACCGACGATCAGGTCCGGGTTCTCGCGCAGCTTGGCCAGCTGCTCGGGATGCTCCAGCAACGTCAGGATGCTCAACGCGATCGACGACGCCGTGGTGTCGTAACCGGCCGACAACAGCATCATTCCGATGACGACGGCCTCTTCGCGTTTCAGCTCGCCCGCGGCCATCTGGTTCGAGACGAGCCGGCCGAGCACGTCGTCGGTGGGCTCCTTCTCCTTCTGGGCGACCAGCTTCGTCAGATAGCCGAAAAGAGCGCCGGCCGCGGCGTTGCGGTGGGCCTGCGACGACGTGGTCTCGACCAGGGTGTTGATCCACCGGCCGAACGCGAGACGGTCCTTGTAGGGCACGCCGAGCAGCTCGCACACCACGGTCAGCGGGATCGGGCGCGCGAAGTGCGTCACCAGGTCGACCGGCTGCGGCAGCTTCAGGATCGCGTCGATCCGCTCGTCCACCAGCTTCTGCGCCGACGGGCGGACCTCCTCGGCCTTCTTCTTGGTGAACATCGACATGATCATGCGCCGGTAGCGGGTGTGGTCCGGCGGGTCGACCGTCACGAACGCGCCCGGCTGCGGGTCGACCGGGAACAGGTACCGCGGGTAGCCGGGGTTCATCACCTCGGCCGAGAACCGTTCCGTGTCGGCGAGAAGTGCGCGCACGTCCGCGTACCTGGCCACCAGCCACGCCGTGTCGCCCGCCGGTGTCGTCACCTTCTGCACCGGCCGGTCGGACCGCAGCCGCGCGTACTCCGGCGGCAGGTCCAGCGGGCGGCGGGGGTCGCGGGCGAACGGGAACGGGCACGCCGAGGCAGGCGCGAGTGCTTCTTCCGTCATCACGGGAACCTTCGCTAGGAGGTGCGGAACCGGTTGATCGCGCCGAGGTTTCTGTCCCGTAGCTCGTGGTCCAGCACGCCGAGACCTTCCGACGGCGCGAGGCACAGGACGCCGACCTTGCCCTGGTGGGCGTTGCGGTGCACGTCGAACGCGGCCTGGCCGGTGTCCTCCAGTGAGTACACCTTGGACAGTGTCGGGTGGATCTTCCCCTTGGCCACCAGCCGGTTCGCCTCCCACGCCTCGCGGTAGTTGGCGAAGTGCGAGGAGATGATCGACTTGAGGTTCATCCACAGGTACCGGTTGTCGTACTGGTGCAGGTAACCGGACGTGGAGGCGCAGGTGACGATCTTGCCGCCCTTGCGCGCGACGAAGACCGAGGCACCGAAGGTCTCCCGGCCGGGGTGCTCGAACACGATGTCCGGGTCCTCGCCTCCGGTCAGCTCACGGATGCGCGCACCGAACCGCTTCCACTCGCGCGGGTCCTGCGTGTGCTCGTCCTTCCAGAAGCGGTACCCCTCGGCGGACCGGTCGATGATCAGCGACGCGCCCATCGCCCGGCAGAGCTCGGCCTTGTCCGGCGACGACACGACACAGATCGGAGTCGCGCCGCCGTTCAGCGCGAACTGCGTGGCGTAGGAACCGAGACCGCCGGACGCGCCCCAGATCAGGACCGTGTCGCCCTGCTTCATGTTGCCGCCGTTGACCGACACGAGCTGCCGGTACGCGGTCGAGTTGACCAGACCGGGAGAGGCGGCCTCCTCCCACGTCAGGTGCTCGGGCTTGGGCATCAGCTGGTTCGCCTTCACCAGCGCCAGATCGGCCAGGCCGCCGAAGTTCGTCTCGAAGCCCCAGATCCGCTGCTGCGGGTCCAGCATCGTGTCGTTGTGGCCGTCCGGGCGCTCCAGCGGCACGTCCAGGCAGTGCGCGACCACCCGGTCGCCCGGCTTCCACACCGTCACGCCGGGGCCGACGCGCAGCACCACACCGGCGAGGTCGGACCCCACGACGTGGTACGGCAGCGCGTGCCGGCCACCCAGCCGGCGCAGGAACCCGAACGTCGACACCGGCTCGAAGATCGACGTCCACACGGTGTTGTAGTTGATCGCGGACGCCATCACGGCCACCAGCGCCTCACCCGGCGCGAGCTCCGGCGTCGCGACCTCGCGGACCTTCAGAGACCGCCGCGGGTCCTTGTCGCGGGAGGCCAGGCCCGCGAACATCTCCGCGTCGGCCTCCTCCACGACCACGGCCCGGTAGCTCTCCGGCACCGGTAACGCCTCGAAGTCCCGCGCCACCGCGTCGCCCGATTCGATAGCGCTGAGGATCTCGCTCATGCCCTAGACGGTAGGAGAGCGAACGCTAGGGAATGCCCAGAAGAAACTGCGGTCTGCTGGTCCGTGTGCTCGTCCGATTCCTGAACCACCACCTCCGGCCGTACCGGGGAACACTTCTGCTCCTGGTGGTGCTGCAGCTGGTCCAGACGGCCGCGACGCTGCTGCTGCCCACGCTCAACGCGCGGATCATCGACAACGGTGTGCTGCGCGGCGACGCAGGCTACATCTGGGGCACCGGCCTCACCATGCTCGGCGTGGCCGCGGTGCAGATCCTCACCGCGAGCGGCGCGATGCTGCTGGGCTCCCGCACGTCCGCCCGCCTCGGCCGGGACCTGCGGCAGAAGGTGTTCGGCAAGGTGATGAGCCTGTCGGCGCGCGAGGTCGACCAGATCGGCGCACCGTCGCTGATCACCAGGACGGTCAACGACGTCGGGCAGATCCAGAGCATCGTGCTCACCACCGCCGACGTCGCCGTGTCCGCGATCATCATGTGCGTCGGCGGTGTCGCGCTCGCGCTGGTGCAGGACGTGCCGGTGTCCACGATCCTGATCGCGCTGGTGGCCGTCGTGATCGCCGGGCTCGCCCTGATGCTGAAGCGGCTCTCGCCGTTCTACGAGGCCATGCAGAGGTTCCTGGACCGCATCAACCACCTGCTGCGCGAGCAGATCACCGGCGTCCGGGTGATCCGGGCGTTCGTCCGCGACCCGCACGAACGCGGCCGCTTCGACGCCACCAACCGCGACCTCTACCGCACGACGCTGCGGGTCGGGCGGATCATGGCGGCGCTGCCGGTGATGGTCATGACCGTGATGAACGCGCTGACCGTCGCGATCATCTGGTTCTCCGGTCACCGCATCGACGACGGCACCATGCAGCTCGGCGCACTGCTCGCCCTGCTGTCCTACGTCACGCTGATCATCGTCGCGATCATCATGGCCATGCTGGTGTTCACCGAGGCCCCGCGCGCCGCGGTGTCCGCGGGCCGCGTGAACGAGGTGCTGCAGGCGCAATCCAGCATCATCGCGCCGAAGAAACCCGTCACCAGCGCGAAAGCCCGCGGTCACCTGGAGCTGCGCGGTGCCACGTTCGGCTATCCAGGCGCAGAGAAACCGGTGCTGCGGGACGTGAGCCTCGTGGCACGACCGGGCGAGACCGTCGCGATCCTCGGCAGCACCGGCAGCGGCAAGTCCACGCTGCTCTCCCTGGCGCTGCGGCTCTACGACGTCACCGGCGGCCAGGTGCTGGTCAACGGCGTGGACATCCGCGACCTCGATCCGTTGGCACTGCACAAAACCATCGGTTACGTGCCGCAGAAGGCACACCTGTTCAGCGGCACGATCGCGTCGAACCTCCGCTACGGCAAGGAAGACGCGACCGACGACGAACTGTGGCACGCGCTGGAGATCGCGCAGGCAGGCGAGTTCGTCCGCCCGCTCGGCCTCGACGCGCCGATCACCCAGGGCGGCTCGAACGTCTCAGGTGGACAGCGGCAACGCCTCGCCATCGCGCGGACGCTGGTGCGACGGCCCGAGATCTACCTGCTCGACGACTGCTTCTCCGCGCTCGACCTCGGCACCGAGGCCCGGCTGCGCGCCGCACTGGCCCGGGAGCTCGGCCGCGCCACCATCCTGCTCGTCACCCAGCGGATCAGCACCGTCGAGGCCGCGTCGCACGTCATCGTGCTGGAGGACGGCCAGGTCGCCGGCTCCGGCACGCACGCCGAGCTGATCGCCACCAACCAGACCTACCGGGAGATCGCGCTCTCCCAGCCCGTGGGAGGGGCGATCCGATGACGCTGCTCGCCGATCCGCCGGCCGCGGCCGAGGTCGAGAACCACCGCGAACCGAGCACCACCAAACGGTTGTTCGGGCTTCTGCTGCCCTACCGGAACAAGCTGGCCCTGATCGGGCTGCTGTCGGTCGTGTCCATCGGGCTCAACCTGCTCGGCCCGATCCTGCTCGGCCGCGCCACCGACCTCATCTTCACCGGCCTGGTCAGCCGCACCCTGCCCGCCGGGGCCACCGAGGAGCAGGTCCTCGCCCAGCTGCGCGACCAGGGCAAGGACACCCTCGCCAACGTGATCAGCACCGTCACCGTCGTGCCGGGCCAGGGCGTCGACTTCTCCGGGCTCGGCCGGTTGCTGGTGCTCATCCTCGGCCTGTACCTGGTCGGGTCGCTCAGCATGCTCGTGCAGGGCCGGCTCGTCACCAACATCGTCCAGCACGCCGTCTACCGGCTGCGTGAGGACATCGACGCGAAGCTCACCCGGCTTCCGCTGGCCTACTTCGACCGCAACCCGCGCGGCGAGGTCCTCTCCCGCGTCTCCAACGACGTCGACAACCTGCAGCGGACCGTGCAGCTGTCGATCGGCCAGATGCTCACGTCCGTGGTCAGCGTCGTCGGCGTGCTGGCGATCATGCTGGTGATCTCCGTCGAACTGGCCGTGCTCGTGCTGGTCTGCGTGCCGATCGCGCTGGTGCTCGCCGCGTGGATCTCCAAGCGCGCCATGCCGAAGTTCGCGCAGCAGTGGCAGTCGACCGGCGCCCTCAACGCCCACGTCGAGGAGATGTACAGCGGGCACGCGCTGATCACCGCGTTCGGCCGGCAGGAGCAGGCGGCGAAGGAGTTCGCCGAGCGCAACGAGGTCATGTACCGGTCGTCGTTCAGCGCCCAGGCGATCTCCGGGCTGATCGGGCCCGCGACCCGGTTCATCACCGACCTCAACTACGTGCTCGTCGCGGTGGTCGGCGCGCTGCGGGTGGCGACCGGCAGCGTGTCGATCGGTGACGTGCAGGCGTTCATCCAGTACTCCGGCATGTTCTCCCGGCCGATCATCGACGTCGCGAACTTCTCCGGACAGCTGCAGTCCGGCATCGCCTCCGCCCGGCGGGTCTTCGAGCTGCTGGACGAACCCGAACAGTCGCCGGCTCCCGCAGAGCCCGCGACCGTCGCCCCGGTCCGCGGCCACGTCGAGTTCTCCCGCGTCTCCTTCCGGTACGAGCCGGACAAACCGCTGATCGACGACCTGTCGCTCACCGCGTCTCCCGGCCGGCTCGTCGCCATCGTCGGCCCCACCGGCGCCGGCAAGACCACGCTGGGCAACCTGCTGCTGCGGTTCTACGACCTCGACGGCGGCCGGATCCTGTTGGACGGCACCGACATCACGCACCTGACCCGCGAGGAGCTGCGGTCCGCCATCGGGCTGGTCTCGCAGGACACGTGGCTGTTCGAGGGCACGATCGCCGAGAACATCGCCTACGGACGGCCCGGCGCGACCCGTGCCGAGATCGTCGAAGCGGCCCAGGCCATGTGCGTGGACCGGTTCGTGCGGTCGCTGCCCGACGGCTACGACACCGTGCTCGACGAGGAGCACGGCGGCCTCTCCGCCGGCGAACGGCAGCTCATCACCCTGGCCCGCGCTTTCCTCGCCCAGCCCGCGATCCTGCTGCTCGACGAGGCCACGTCGTCGATCGACACCCGCACCGAGGTGCTGATCCAGCAGGCGATGGCGTCGTTGCGCGCCGGGCGCACGAGCTTCGTGATCGCGCACCGGCTCTCGACCATCCGCAACGCCGACCTGATCGTCGTGATGGACCGTGGTGCCGTAGTGGAACGCGGCACGCACGAGGAACTCATGGCGGCCAACGGGTTCTACGCCCGGCTGTACTCAGCCTGAAATCGATCGTCACCGGCCGGCCGCCGTGTCACCCTGAGCCGCATGACCGCTCCGCACATCGACACGCCCCTCGGCCCGGTGACGTTCACCGCGCGGTCCGAAGTGGACCACGAGGTGGTCGTCGGCCCGGCCGAGCCCGTGCTGCCCGACCACTACCCGCCGGTGACGCTGTGGACCACGACGTGGCGTTTCCCCTCGGGCCGGCCGGTGAACGGGTTCGAGGTCGTCGCGGGCCTGACGACGACGGAAGCGGGCGTCGAAGGCAGTCCGGAAGCCGGTTACCGCCTCGACGCCGTCACGTTCGAGAACGCGGCCACCGTCGTGTCCATCGGCGGGCCGAACGAGGAACAGCTGCTGGAGGAGTTCGGGATCGAGAGCGAGGTGCACTACCTCGACGACCTCACCCTGCGGTGGCGGCTGTCGGCGTTCGAGCCGTCCAGCGATGTGCAGTTCGCCCTCGCGGTGGCCTGGGGCGAGCCGAGCGAGCTCCCGGCGACGTGGTGGGCCGTCGACCTGCCCTAACCCACTGCGAACGGGATCGCGAGGTCGCCCAGCTCGGCGCGCTCCGCTTCGGTCGGAGCGCGCCGTCCCGTTCCCACCAGCAGCACATCGGCATCCGCCCACGACGCGGGGAACGGCCCGGCGAGCTGCTCCAGCACCTCCCGGCACCGGGCGAGCGCCGGCGCGGGCGGACCGGAGGCCCCGGGCAGGTGCATCACCAGGTCCAGGTGGTGCAGCGTCCACTCCCAGACGTACGCGCCCAGGTAGCCGGACGTGCACAGCACCATGCCCTGCGTGCTGACCTTCAACGTCGGATCGGCCAGCCCGGCGGCCCGCAACGCCGCCTGCCCCACGTCGTCGACGTGGTGCTTCAACATCCACGGCTCGCCGTAGGCCGCGGCGAGCCGCACCGTCAGCGCGGCCAGCGGGTCGCCGGACGGCGAACCGGAGATCTTCCAGTACGTGACGGCGTCGTGCGTGACCGGGTCGGCGGTGGGCGTCACCAACGTGATCAGCACGTCCTGCGCGTCGATCACCAGGTGGCACACCAGGTCCCGCACCAGCCAGCCCGCACAGCCCGACGGCCGTTCGAAGTCGGAGTCCGTCAGCTCGCCAACCGCCTTGAGCAGCGCCCCCAGCGCAAGCGAAAAAAGATCCACAACC